>Ga0206944_1029_pt1 | contig 30302 bp, 25 predicted proteins | sample Alteio_BWOrgHeat_4_FD_152978 | JGI IMG/M metagenome (GOLD analysis project Ga0206944, IMG submission 152978) | Enriched cells from forest soil in Barre Woods Harvard Forest LTER site, Petersham, Massachusetts, United States -... | ecosystem: Environmental > Terrestrial > Soil > Temperate forest > O... | reverse complement strand
AAATAAAACGAAGCGCATTTCTATGGGCTGATAGGGGGTTCAACTGATACGTAATATTCACCTGAGTCTTGTTTTTTTACAAAAACATTCAATCCTCTACTTTTTAAAAGCGCTGCAACTTTGATAGCTGGGGTGTCCTGCTTATCAAATTCACTACTATCACTAATGCTTCTTCTTGAATCAATCCAAACGTAAACTTTTTTTGAGTCTGCAGGATCGGCGAACGCTCTATGCCTCAGGCGACTATTTGATAAACATTCACCAGTGTACTTATAGGGTTCAATGGACCCATCCTTGTTCATAATGGACTTGGACCCATCCTTATTCATAAAGGACCTATCTTTCATTGGGTCATATTCCTTTATGTACATTGGGGTCTCTTCTAAAATATCATTCACATAAGCTGGGGTAACCCGATTTGGATTAATTGGCATCATAATAAAACCTCCATAAAATTAAAATAAAAACAACAACTTCTATAGTTATATTTTAAATTTTTTATATTATATTTAGCAAGAAAAAAGTTTATTCAAGGAATAACTAAACATGGCGGTAGGGGCGAAGTGCAAATAGGAGGACGATACCAAGGGTTAAGATGATGGCTCCTGGATAAGTGAGAAAATATTTAGCCGGGTCGTGATTGACGACAATTTGCACCCTTTTTGCGCTCTCAAGAGAAGGTGGCGTCATGGAGGCAAGATAGAAGCGATAGCCATCCCATGTTTCATGGACTTCGTTCATGCTGATTGTCTTTTCAAGCTCTTCCCCATTTCGTAAGTCAGTAATGATCAGATCGCTTTCATAGCTATGAGGTTGTGTGGAATTGGGATAGTTGATTTGTCTTGCGGTCCGCAGCCGTATTTTGTAGGGGATCGCCTGTGTCAACGCTTTAAATGAAAGAAGGTATTGCCCATCCAATATCGGCCATTTAAGCCCATTGCCTCCCTGATCGTAATCAAGGTAAATCGATTGCAAGGCGCCTGCCTTTTTGACGACGACTTGAATGAGCGGAACGTTATCTTCAAGCTTTATTTTCTCTTGGACCTTTTGGAATACCGGGATAATGCTGGTCATAAGGGTAATGGGTTCACGCATTTCCAATGCACTTTTACTTTCAAAGTAGTGAGTAAGAAGTAAGTTTTTTTCTTGATCGCTTAAATTGCCGGGCATTAACGTGCTTAAGTGGATGTCATAGGCTCTTAAGTAGGCGCTAAAGATTTTTGCTTTGCCTTCATTTATATGAGAAATCATTTGAAGAGGCAGAGCATGTGATGCGCTAAATATTTGCTGCGTTAAGAGGGTCAATAAGGCGTTTGGATTTTGGTCTTCTTGTTTCTTAAGGGCCTCGACGAGCGGCCACTCTTTTTGTTCAAGGTTATGTAAGATCTCATTAGAGTCGCTTAAATCAAGATCTTCAAGGATTGTCGCCGACCAAAGACTAGCTTCTAAGTCCGATTTAGGGATAAGGGAAAAATCAAGATGTTTTGCTAGTGCATGCTCTTTTGGATACAGCCACCCTCTAGAATCGTCCCAGTCAGTTAAAAATGCCACAAACGACTCTGCAAATGGTATGCTACTCATTAAGCACATCATCTCCCACATCCATAGGGGGGGGCTAAGTTCTTTACTTGTACTGCAGGCATCTTTTATCTTTTCCTGTAAATTAAAGGCAAGAGCCGCTTTGCCGTGGACTTGAAAGACCGACTCTAATAGCGGCTTTTCAAGCGGATCCATTTGCTTATCTTTAAGAATCCACTCCGTGGCATAGCCTTTAAATCCCTTGTCTAGGGAAATAAAGGGGCTTGGCTTTTCAGCTAGAAATTTTTTAGCAGATACCCCACCATGTTTTTCTATGAAGATCGAGTAGATGTCTTGATGATCGTCTTGGATAAAGGCGAGAAGGGGCGTATCTGATCTTTGCTGGTAGAGCTTGGAAAAGGTTTTACCTACGTCATGAGTCATAATTGCATAAATATCCCAAGGTGTATCGCCTTCGTAAAAGCGAGCGCGCGAACTTTTTGGAATTTCTATCTTTTCATCATCATCATTCACAATGGGCATGGGAGATAGGCCAAAGATATGGAGCTTGTGATCTTTAATCCAAGAGGAATAGCTCTTTTTGATGTGGGGATAATGATTGACAAGATGCAAATGAAGGCCATCTTTTTGCCTTGGAATGGGGCCTTTTGCATGAACGTCTACCCTGTATTCGACATCTGGGTTTTTGTGATCTGCAACTAATAGGGCCATTTCTCCTTGCCTTGTGATCTTTTGCTTGGACGCTCCTTCTGCAAGCGTTAGGGTGCCTTGCGTGCCGAAGTAGACTTTCACAAGGACGCCAGATAGGATCATGAGTAGGCCAAGATGGGTGATGAGAAAGGGGATGTGTTTAACTTTAAATGGATAGCGGCGAAGGCTTGAAAGTAAGATATTGAGGAAAAAGCCCCAGATGAGAAGAGAAAAAAGGGGATGGCTATAAGTGAGTTTGGCAGCAAAAAGGTGAGATTCTGAAAAGGACTCTAAAACAGTGCCGACAATGACAAAAAGAGCTGTTGTCCCTATTAAGAAAAGGGCGCATTGCAGACTCCCTAAAAATCGGTATAAAGAAAAAAGAAATTTACCCATTATGGAATCTCATCTATTAGCTCAAAAGATCTCGCAAACGCCTCAATAGCCTCTTGATGCCGCTGCATTAACCAACTGGTGCCTTGTGCCTTTATTGTGACGTCCGCTCTCATCTGCAAGTATTTAGCTTTAGAAGTCTCATCGCTTGGATGGGGAGTAAGGGCATGGTAGTGATCTTTTGGCAGCTGCAAGGCCCACCCGAGTACTGAAAGATCTGGAGCTTTAGGCTGTGATCCAGCTGTTGAAAGATACATTCCAATAAAACCATTAAAAGACTCTTGGCAAGTGACGCTGCCTTGTGAGCTGATGGTTTCAAATTGATTTAACCATCGATTGATTTGCTCTTTTACAGGGATCCTATGCTCAATTTTTTCACTTGGAAAATTGTGGATTGTAATGCGAATCGAATCCTTCGTTTCTTTATCGAGAATATGGAATGTACAAAGCGGCTTTGTCGTATCTGAAAGGGACTCGCTCGGCAGGCAATCATAGCGTATCCAATCGAGGGGAACCTTAGCGCGATAGATAGGAAGGCGAGAAGTTAAGGTACCGCCTTCAAGAAAATTTCTACCTTTGATGATCTCGACAGTTTTTATCTCTTTAGGAGTCCCGTCATTAGAGGTACAAGCCGTAAGGCAAAACAAGGATAAGATGAGGAGGATAAAATTTAGGTTATAATGGATCATGCTACCTATTTTATTGGGCCTATGGATTGCAAGAGAAGATAAAGCAATGTCACTTATTTATGCAATTAGACACTAGATAGAGCAGCAGTTTCCTGCTAAAAAAGCAATTGTAAATCAAACACTTACACAATCTTAGCAAAAACACTGGAGTTTGAACCTGTCAAATTAGTCCAAACTCCAGAAAACAGCATTTTTTCAAGTAGTTGGAGGGGTTATTTTTTAATCATTTTAACCTCTCCGTCTCGGAGCTTGACGAGTGTCAAGATTTCTAGAATAATCATTTACATATCGAGCTCCTCGGGCTCTTCAACATCAACCAGGAAATGATCCATTAGTTGTGCGCGTGTCTCTTCGTTCTTGATAATATGAAGTAGGGTTAATGCAAGGACCTCGGGTGGAAGAATATAAGGATGTTCTACTTCTCCACTTAGTATTTTTTGTCCATATCCTTTCATAATTTCAAATTGCTCTCCGTCGGATTTGTCCTGCAAAGCCTCTCTCACAGATTGAATAAATTCGATTGTTTTTCGCCCATCTTCGATCCCTTCCTCATCTGGAAACTTGTCAGAAAGCTTTAGAGCCATATCGACATTTCCCCTCATAGCGTGATTGATGATGATCAGCATCAGAATAGGCTTCCAAAATGGTTTTTCCTGATTATAGTGTGGTAGTATCATTTCAGCTTTGTAAAGGCCACCGGGTTTCGGGGTAAAATTCTGTTCATCCATAAATTGCCCCATGAGATTTGCTATTAAGTTTTCCCTCTCATCTTCGTTGGGATTTTGGTTTATTCGAGCAATTTCAGCATTGAGGTCATCGAACTCTTTTATAAGGGGATCAATTGCGCCTATGAATTTCGTGAGAGATATATTAGGCTGTTGCATTGTTCCTGTTGCATTATCCTTTAAAGTTTCTAACTCCTCTTTCGACAACTCTATTAAAGTCGTTTGTAGTAAAGCCATGACTCGATTAAACCGATTGTTTGTTTCTAGCAAACTCGGAGAACTTAGAGGCTCTTTAAGGTCCTGTAATGACGATTGTAGATGCGGATCGTTTGGAAATTGAGATTGTAAAAAATCAATGAGTTTATTGAGTTGCTGACGCGCCAAATCTCCAACGACAACTCTAAACTGCTTATTGACATTGGCACACAGAGCTTGTTTAGCTTCTGTGGGTAAATAACTGAAGATTTCCATCAGCAACTCTTCTATTTTGAGCAAATCAGGTTTTTCCGGCGTTTCTGCAGCTGGCCCTCCTTCCATTCCTGTAACTGGTGGTATTTCTGGTAATCTTGCATTTGGATCGACTGAGCTCATATAATCCTCCTTATTTCAATAAAATAATTAATTATATTTTTTGTGTTTAATTTTATTATAAACCACCTGTTTTTTTTGCGATATATAATTATCGATAACAATTTTGCGAAATGGGCGAGCTTCCTTAGCAACTTATCAAATTAGTCCAAACTCCAGAGACAAAGCGATTAGAAAAATGTTCCCTCTTAACGCTAATCTATGATAGAAAGTGGGATGAATGGGATGAACATCATGGGGAGAACAAATGGTCCTTGATATAGAAGCGTTAATGAGTAGCTGCGCCTTAAGTCTTCAGGCAATTGATGCGCAATATTGCCTCTATCAAAAGGATCCTCATTCCCTTGATGCCGAATGGAAAACATTTTTTGATGCCTTAGAAAAAAATGGAATTAGGGATTCTTTGCAAGACGTGCAAAAAGTATCTTTGCCAATCGCGACTTCACATTCGATTTCGATCGATCAAAAGAAGATGATTCTGCAGCACCTTAATAAATCAGAGCTCTTTGAAATTTTCCTGCAGACAAAATATGTAGGGCAAAAGAGGTTTTCCCTTCAAGGGGGAGAAACGCTTATTCCGATGCTAGCTGCTTTGATCGATTCAGCCTCATCCCTTGGGACGCAAGAGTTTTATATTGGCATGTCCCACCGCGGGCGGATCAATGTCCTTGGAAATATTTTGGAAAAGCCATATAGCGATGTGTTTGCAGAGTTTGATGAAAGCTATATCCCAAGTGTACATGAAGGCAGCGGAGATGTGCGTTATCATAATGGCTTTACATCTGATGTGTTAAACGGCCAAGGGCAAAAGGTTAAAATTGTATTAACGGCCAACCCAAGCCATCTTGAATCTGTCGGTTCTGTTGTTCAAGGACAGGTGAAAGCGCGATTAGCTGAATTAAATCTAAAGTCAAATTGCATCCTTCCCATTTTAATTCACGGCGATGGGGCCATCTCTGGGCAAGGCGTTGTGTACGAAACTCTTCAAATGAGTCGCCTTGAAGGGTATTCTACGGGAGGATCGATCCACATTATTTTGAATAATGACATAAGTTTTACAACTATACCAAATGAAGCGCGCTCAACAACGCATTGTAGTGATATTGCCAAAGCCTTTGATTTTCCGGTCTTTTTCGTCAATGCCGAAGATCCGGAAAGCTGCATTATAGCTGTCCAAGAGGCTGTCAAGTTACGCGAAGAGACTCAAGGCGATGTCTTTATAGAGCTGCATTGTTATCGAAAATATGGACATAATGAAGGAGATGAACCGACATATACGCAGCCATTAGAATATAGAGACATCCATCATAAAAAGCCCATTCGGGAAATGTATCGAGATCACCTCATTCAACAAGGGGTAATTGAAAATGAGATGGCCAATGCTCTTGAAGTGGAGTTTAAAGAAGAGCTGCAAAAGTCTTTGCAAATGCAGCAAGTGCTCTGTCAACATCTCACAAACGGTAAACAATTGCAAGAGGTAGATCCCTTATTAGCGCATGTTGAAACAGCCGTGAGTAAAGAGACACTAATGGAAATTGGCAAGGCAATTAACTTTGTTCCTCCAGGATTTCATTTGCATCAAAAGTTAAAAACGCAAAATGATGCTCACCTGCAGATGCTGGAAAAAAACTCTTTAGATTGGGCCATGGCAGAGCTTTTAGCTTATGGCTCGCTTGTGTTAGAGGGACTCTATATCCGCTTGTCTGGGCAAGACTCATGCCGCGGTACGTTTAGTCAGCGGCAGGCTGTTTGGGTCGATCAAGAGACAGGGGAGAGGTACTTTCCCTTAAAACATCTGCAAAATGGGGTCAATGGCAAGTTTTTCGTCTATAACTCACCCCTTTCTGAATTTGCAGTCCTTGGTTTTGAATTTGGCTTTAGTTTAGCTTTTAATGAGGCGCTCGTCATTTGGGAAGCCCAATTTGGCGACTTTGTCAATGGCGCTCAAGTCATTATCGATCAATATATTGCGTCCTCAGAGCAAAAATGGGGGCAAGCCGTATCGCTTACCCTTTTTTTACCCCATGGCTACGAAGGGCAAGGGCCTGAGCATTCATCGGCGAGGATGGAGCGTTTTTTAAGCCTTGCAGCTGAAAACAATATGCGCATCGTCAATCCGTCAACGCCAGCACAGCTCTTTCACCTTCTAAGACGCCAGGCAAAAAGCGCTCTTAAAAAGCCACTCATTGTCTTTACTCCAAAGAGTTTGCTAAGACACCCACTTTGCGTAAGTCCCATGGATGAATTTACTGCCGGCTCATTTCAAGAGGTAATATACGACCGCCATTTGACCAATTCGGTAAATTGCAAGCGGTTAGTCCTTTGCTCTGGAAAAGTCTATTACGACTTGATCGCGGAAAGGGAAAAAAGAAATGTAGAAGGGATGATGATTGTGAGAGTGGAGCAGCTTTATCCCCTCGATCGAGAAGCGATCAAGCGGATATTTGCAAAGCATTCTAGCCTAAAAGAGTGCATATGGGCGCAAGAGGAGCCAGCTAACATGGGAGCATGGAATTACATGCGCCCTATTTTACAAAATATCTTGCCAACGGAGGCAACTCTTAAGTATGTTGGGCGAATGGATAGCGCCTCTCCTGCCGCTGGCTCTTACGCCTTACATAAAGAAGAGCTCCTTGCCATGATGGAAGAGATGTTTGAAACAAAAGGTGTAAAACGATGAAAGTAGAAGTCAAAGTTCCCAATATGGGGGAATCGATTACCCAAGCTAAAGTGGGCAAAATTCTTAAGACCACAGGGGCCTTTGTCAAAGAAGATGATGAATTGATCGAGCTTGAGACGGAAAAGGTCAATCAGGTGATCTTTGCAACTGCCTCTGGCGCCATAACCTGGTCAGTAAAACTTGAGCAGATGGTGGCTGTTGGAGAGGTGATCGGTTATATTGATAAAGAGGCGCCTCGCCAAGAAAGTGGTAAGCTTGAGCCTCATGCAAAAATGGCAATTGAGGTGCCTCAAAACAAGTCTACTCAAGAGACACCTTCAAGGGTCTCAAAAAGCGATTATTTAAAAGAGCTATCAATAGAGACTGGAAAAATCGTTCCAGAAAAGCCATCATTTACCCCTGCTAAAGAAAGTGCGACGCAAGGTACCACTAGAAAAAAACTGTCATCTCTTCGGAAAGCCATTGGGGAGCGCCTTGTTAAGTCTTTGCATGAGACGGCAAGTCTTACTACTTTTAATGAAGTCGATATGTCGCAAATTCTTGCTATACGGGAAAAATATAAGGACGATTTTTTCAAAAAACATGAGGCAAAATTGGGTTTCATGTCATTTTTTATTAAAGCAGCGGTGTCAGCGCTTAAAGCGTTTCCCGATGTCAATGCCTTCATCGAGGGGGATGAGATCGTCTATCGGGGCAGCTTTGACATAAGTGTAGCCGTTGGGATGGATAAAGGGGTCATGGTCCCGGTGATTAAAGGGTGTGACCATTTAAGCTTTGCTGAAGTGGAAGCTGCCCTTGAAGAATATGCAAAGAAATCAAGAGGCGCAGGTCTTCTTCCAAGCGATTTAGTCGGCGGGGGATTTACCATCACAAATGGGGGAATTTATGGTTCATTACTTTCCACTCCTATTCTCAATATGCCTCAAACGGCGATTTTAGGGATGCATAAGATCGAAAAGCGGGCTGTCGTGATAGATGATGCAATCGTCATCCGGCCGATGATGTACCTTGCCTTAAGTTACGATCACCGCTTAATCGATGGGCAACAAGCCGTTTCATTTTTAGTGCACATCAAAAAGATGCTTGAAGATCCGGCCAGATTATTAATTGACCTTTAGGATACCAAATGGAAGAAAAAAAATACGATGTCGCAATTATAGGAGCAGGTCCTGCGGGTTATGTCGCTGCGATAAAGCTTGCAAGTTTAGGAAAATCTGTTGCCTGCATCGAGAAAAGAAAAGAACTTGGCGGCACGTGTCTTAATGTCGGATGTATCCCATCAAAAGCCTTATTAGACTCATCAGAGCATTACGAGTGGATACGGAAAAATGCAGCTGAGCATGGGATTGCAGCGTCGGCAAGCGTTGATTTATTAAAGATGATGCAGAGGAAAGAGGGGATTGTTCAAGGGTTAAATCAGGGGATTGTAGCCCTTTTTAAAAGGCATAAAATAGACCATGTTAACGCGCTGGGCTCTTTTCTTTCGCCTCATACAATTGCATTAGATAATGAGGCAAAAGGGCAAATTTTTGCAAAAAATGTGATCATCGCGACAGGTTCATTGCCAATTGAGCTTCCCTTTTTGCCCTTTGATGAGAAGATGATTGTCTCATCGACCGGTGCCTTAAGTCTTCAAGAAATTCCTAAACGCTTAGTGGTGATAGGGGCAGGGGCTATCGGCTTAGAGCTTGCCTCAGTTTATCAAAGACTTGGATCTAAGGTGACCATCATCGAGATGCTAGATGCGATTGCTCCCGGGATGGACCAATCTGTTAGCCATGGGCTTCTTGCTGCGTTGCAAACCCAAGGGTTGACGTTTCACCTCTCTTCAAAAGTGTTAAGAGGAAGTAAAAGTGAAGGGGAAGTTTCTCTTATTTTTGAAAAAGAGGGTAATGAGGAAAAAATCGTGGCAGATGTTGTCCTTGTGTCGGTTGGAAGAATCCCTAACACAAAATCGCTTAATTTGGAAAAAGCGCAAGTCACCACATCTAAGCGCGGTCTTATTGAAGTTGATGCAAATTTTAAGACGAGCTCTCCCCATATTTTTGCTATTGGGGATGTGATCGATGGCCCGATGCTGGCACATAAAGCCTCGCAAGAGGGGGAAGTCGTGGCCGAACTGATTGCAGGCAAAACAGCAACTCTTAATTACATGGCTATTCCAAGTGTTGTGTACACACATCCAGAAGCTGCAAGTGTGGGGATGACGGAAGAAGAGGTCAAGGCGGCGGGAATTAAAGCAAAAGTTGGTATCAGCCACTTTAAGAACAATGGGCGTGCGCGTTGTAGCGGCGACATTCAAGGTTTTGTCAAAATCGTTGCAGACGCTGGAAACAATCGAGTCCTTGGCATGCATATCCTTAGCAAAAATGCCTCACTTCTCATTGCCGAAGGGGTGCTTGCCATCGAAAAAAAGGCCGTTTGCCAAGATCTTGCAAACGTTCCAAGCGCTCACCCATCTTTATCTGAAGTTGTGAAAGAAGCAGCTGCCACTTGTCATTAATAGATTGACTTAAAAATCCATTTCTTTGCATAAATTAAGCGCCTTAACATCGAGAATAAGAGCAATAATTATAAGCAAAGGAATGTACATATGAACATGAGAGTCAAGTTAGAAAAAGCGCAAGATTTTGTTTTTGCACTTCCGGAGGTCACAACAAGAGCTGACCATCTTAGCAAAACATTAAAGGCTGTCAAAGGAAGCTTTGATGCTATAAAACAAGCGGGCTATGTCCTTGCCAAGCCGATTGCAGCGTCGGTAGGGCATTTAGAAGTTGTGATTGGCGTAGTGGATATTTGCACTGCATTTGGACTTGGCAAAAGAATTGTTTATAACGATGGCAGTGGGCGCTCCCTCCTTCGGAATCGAAATGAGACGATCGCATTAAAGTGCAGCACTGTGAGCAAATTGGGCAAAGCCATCATTGGCGGTGCCATGACGGGTGCAAAACTGAAGATATATGTGCTACCCAAAATAACAAAAATTGTTTTCTGCCGCCTCCCTCTCATTAACATTGCCTTTCACGTAGCAAGTGTCGCAGATAACATATTTGCGATCATCGATTCGATCATGAAAATTTACAAAGCTCAAAAAACTATTTCAGACAGCAAATGGGAACAACAGCAACTGCAAGCGATGTTTTACCTTCATATAACTGATACAGAACTTCAGAATGTTTTCAATGCGTACGAAGAAAAAATTGACAAATTGAAAGAACAAAAAAGGAATGGACAATTCATCGATCAGAATAAGCTAACGCGTTGGGAAAATCAGCGCGACGCGGTGTGGAACCAGTTGAATCCTTTACGCGTAAATAGAGCTACTGACGTTTCCTTAAACAGAATAACTGAATATAGAAAGGTTTGCAGTGAGATTGCGAGGTTAGAAATGGACCCAGCTCAAGCGTCAAGCGTTGTTGATCTTAATAGACAGTTAGAAGTTCACTATGATCAGGCGAATAATTCCATGTTTTGTCAAAGCCAACAATGCAACATTTCTCAACACCAAGCTGAAGGTCTCAGAACTAAGCAGCTTTTTGTTCTTGCTGAAGCAGTTGCAAAACTTGCAAGCACGATCATTGTGGTATCTCTTGAAGTGAGTGCTTACACATGCCCACCTCTTGCAGTTACAGCGACAGTTCTTTCTGCAGGAGCCAATTGGACCGGAGCTGCCGCAGTCGTTAAAGATGGATACCATGCTTTACGCGCTACAAGACCTCCTCGTCGTCTGGCGCCTCAGACACCGGGACGTGTGACGTTTGCCCCTCCTCCTCCACAATCCGCTTTTGCTTATAGTGTGTCTTCCGCACATTTTGGTACTCCTATGTCTCCGGTTTATTCTTTTTCCCATGCCCAAGCTAGCGCATAATTTAAGCTAGCTTTTCTTCCCTAGATCCGGCAATCACTGCCGGATCTAGCGGGAGTTTATGAGCTATTTCATCAAAAGATATCAATTGACTTAAAAAGCCTTTTCTATGCATAAGCTATACGCATATATTAAAAATTCGCACATCGCATTAGCTAAAGTTTACCTTTGAAAGGAATTCCCAAATGAACATGAAAGTTAAGTTGGAAAAAGCGCAAGATGCTCTGTTTGCGCTTCCAAATGTCGCAGTCAACGCTCAAGACTTAAGTAAAACATTAAAGGCAGTGAAAGAGAGCTTTGACGCTTTAAAACAAATGGGCTTTGCCCTTGCAAAGCCGATTGTGACTGCAGCCCAGCATTTAGAAGTTGTGAGCGCTGTCAATGAGGTTTGTCATGCATTTGTGCTAGGCACACAAATATTTTACAACGATTTTGAAATTTTTAAAGATACAGCTGGCGAAAAAGGGCGTTCCTTGCCTAGAAAGAAGGAGACTTTAGCATTCAAGGCAAACCATGTCAGTAAATTGGGTAGAGTGATAATTGCAGGCATTATCACTGGTGAAAAGCTGAAAGTGTACGTCTTGCCAACAATCACAAAAATGGCTGTTTGCCGCCTTCCCGTTATTCACCTTGCCTTGCATATTGTAAGTGTTGCAGAAAACATATTCGCCATCATCGATTCACTCATTAAAATCGTCAAAGCGCAAAACGCCATTTCAGATAGCAAATGGGAGAAAAAACAGCTGACGGAAATATGTTCTCTTGATGCAACTGGAGACACACTCACTGCTGCCTTAGATAGCTACAATGCTAAAATTAGTGCATTAGAAGAGAAAGAGAAAGTTTTGAGACGGAAGAATAAGAAGTTGTCTACCGAAGATTGGTTCAATTTAAGCCGTTGGAAAAGTCAGCGCACGGCACTGTTACAGGATCAATTGCGCGTTACAGATGACTCTTTGTACACGCCTATTGGGCCATCGAAGGACTATCAGAATCTTTGTGAAAAGATAGTGGAGTTGACAAGGGACTCAAATCAAGCGGCAAAATTGGAGGAGCTCATAAGAGAGAAAGAAAGACAAGAAGTATTGGCAAGCAGTCGGCTAAAAACAGAAAGTGACGATTGCGATAAATCTCTTAAGAGCGCTCAAACGATCAGAACAGATCAGCTCTTTGTTCTTGCTGAAGCTGTAGCAAAGCTTGCAAGTACTATCATTTCCTTGTCACTTGAAGTGACGGCTTACACTTGTCCACCACTTGCAGCTAGTGCGACAGTTCTCTCTGCAGCCAGCAATTGGGCAGGAGTTGCTTCCTCTATCAAGGATGGATACCGCAGTTTGCGTAAGTCACGGAAAGCCCCCCCCTCACATCGAGCGAGTGTTGCTACTAAATTGAATTTTGATATCCAATCTACTTCTCCTTAGATTCAACCTAAAAACGGCAGTTGGAGACGCTAACTTGGCGCAAGATTGACACTTGTCTGAATTTCAACCTATGAAACAGATGCTAGTTGATAATTTCGTTGAGGCCTTGAATGACTTGTTGCAGCTCCTCATCGGTCACACGTCCGATGTGATTGTCCAATCTTGCAACAGAGAGAATCTGTATCTGGCTAATTTTAACCCAGGATTTCTTTAAACCTTTTTTGGTTTTCAGGGCTAATGTTAATGGGAATCCTGCATTTTGAGGTTGGCTGGTAAGAGCCACAGCAATAACTGTCCCAGAGCGTTCATTGAAAATATCATGACTTAAGACAAGAACTGGTCTCTTTCCTGCTTGTTCATTTCCTTGGGTCGGTTCGAGATTTGCCCAAATGATATCTCCTCTTAGTATTTTGGCCATGTTTTTAAGTCCTCAGAAAGTCCTTCATCAGCTAGATTCATTTCAATAGAGGGGTCAAGTTTAGCACACTCGATAGCTAAACGGCCATGTTCCAATCGTTCAAGTTCGTGGATTACTGCATGTTCGATCGCTTGGCTTCTGTTTTTAAATGTTTTGCAACGCACAAAATACTCCAGTCGTTTAAGATACTGGCTATTAATGGATATTGCTATTTTAGCTGAAGTCATACCTATTGCTCCATGAAATTCATACTTTCTTCATACTTTTAATGGTACGAAAATAAATATAAAATGTCAATGACAATTGTGGCAACCCGCTCATGTATTGGGAGCTGATTGAGAAAGGATGCTCTTTAAAGGATCAAAAAGTGTCAAGATCTTGCATTAATTTGCCTGATGGCCTCGTAGCAGCCAATTCCAACTGATGTAGCCAAGTTAAGGCACCTTGCCCCCTCTTTCATGGGGATTTTGACAAACCGCTCGCTATATAGCTGATGATACTTATCCGGAAGGCCACTTGTTTCAGAGCCAAAAATCAGGATATCGTTTGGCTTGTAGGGGACATCATAGTAGAGCTTTGTCCCTTTGCTAGAGAAAAAGTAAAAGTTATCTTTAGCGTTTTGTAAATACGCATCAAAATCATCAATGGTTGTGACATCAACCCCTTCCCAATAGTCAAGGCCGGCTCTTTTTAACCAGCGATCTGAAATGGAAAAGCCAAGGGGCGTTACAAGGGAAAGGGCCGACCCCGTTACGGCACAAGTCCTGACGACATTGCCTGTATTTTGTGGAATTTGCGGTTGATAGAGAATTATCCTTATCTTCATCACCCTATATCACATCAACAGGGTCTTCAAGATCGCTACTCACAGGTGAGCTTTTGCCGGCCAAGATTTTTCTTGGCTTTGCCCCTTCTGCAGGACCTACAATACCCCTTTGCTCTAGCATATCGATAAGGCTTGCAGCTCTTGCATAGCCAACTTTTAGTTTTCTTTGTAAAAATGTCGTCGATGCGTTGCCTGTACCAAGGACAGTTTCTAGCGCTTGGCTGTATAGGGCATCGCCTGGATCCTCGCCTTGCATATCTTTATCTGAAAGCTCAAACCCAATCTTATCAAAGGATTCGATGACGTAGCGCGGCGGCGCTTGGTCGCAAATGGCTTTTACGACAGCATTGATATCTTCATCCCTAATGAAGGCCCCTTGCGCCCTCATGAGGTGAGAGGCGCCAGGTGGCAAGAAAAGCATATCGCCATTGCCAAGCAATGACTCTGCGCCATTGTCATCTAAGACGATTTGGCTGTTCACTCTACTTGAGACTTTAAAGGAGATCCTAGTGGGAAAGTTTGCCTTAATAAGTCCTGTGATCACTTCTCGAGAAGGGCGCTGTGTGGCTAAGATTAGATGCAGTCCAACAGCTCTTGCCATTTGCGCAATTCTTGCAATCGGTGTCTCAATGTCGCTACTAGATACCATCATCAGGTCTGCAAGCTCATCAATGATCCCCACAATAAAGGGAAGGCGCTCCGGAATTTCCTTATCAAGGGTTGCCTCAAATTCTTTGTTGATGACTCTTGTATTAAAGGCTTCGATATTGCGAACGCCGATCAATTTAAGGATCTCGTAGCGCTTTTCCATCTCCTTGACCATCCAGTTTAAGGCAGCGCATGCTCCGTGAGGCTCTGTAATGACTGGCGCTAGCATGTGGGGCAGTTTGCTATAGGGGGTAAGCTCTACTTTTTTAGGGTCGACCATGACGAGTTTAATTTCATCGGGTTTTGCATTTAAAAGAATAGACATCACAATTGTGTTGATGCAGACCGATTTACCAGATCCTGTCGCGCCTGCAATAATGCAGTGGGGCATCTTTGCCAGATCGCTCATCACGTAGTCGCCATTGACAGCTTTTCCAAGCAATATTGGGATGTGGAATTTTTTAGCCCCTTGTTGGTAGGCAAGGAGCATATCTTTAAAGCCGACTTCTTCTGGATGGGCATTTGGCACTTCAATGCCAACAGCTGCTTTTCCGGGGATCGGGGCGATGATCCGAATGGATTTTGCCTCCATGTTAAGGGCAATGTCATTTTCTAACGTCTTAATCTTTTGCACCTTCACCCCAATGCTTGGGTGTACTTCAAAAGAAGTTATGGTAGGGCCGCAATTGATTTGCCCAACTTTTGCCTCGATTCCAAAGCTTAAAAGTGTCTCTTCAAGTACCTCTGCTTTGCGCTTTAAATCCTTTTTTAAGGAGGAGTGGTCGGGTTTTTTTGGGTTTGTCAAAAGGGCAGATGTCGGGATTTTAAAATTGGAAAAGTCGCCGTTATGCACTTTTTGAGCGATGATCGCTACTTCCCTTTTAGATGGAGCCTTTTCGACAGGTTTACTTTCTTGTGGCTTTTGAGGCGCTATAAATGGCTCTATTTGCCTCTCAATAAATTTATCTGTTTGCAATTTATCTTTTTGCGCTTTTTCTGTTTGTACTTTTCTAGATAGCGAAGGGCGATCGATTGGGTTGGACTCTGGTTGTATGGCAAGCATCTCATTTTGACTTTGCAAGTGGGTAGCGCCTGGTGTCTGTTGCCCTTGAAACCCTGGGATGCGCAGCTTGACATAGCGAAGAAAATCGCTTACCGGCTCTTTTTCTTTTGGAAGGGATGTGATGGCAGCGGGTATTTCTTCTTTTGGAAGAGCGCTTAAATTATCTTGAGAAGGTTTCTTCAACAAGAAATCAATGGCATGGCGTATTAAGCTTAAAGCTTGTACACATAAAAGGAGGGGATTTAAGCGAAATAAAAATAAAAGGCTAGCCATGAGGGTGCAAGAGAAAATAAGGCCAACGCCAAGGGCATTGAAGATATAGAGCAAACTAAAAAAAGGTAAATCGCGCAAAATGTAAGAAAAGGGAGCGCCCCCGAGATGGTAGCGAATTTTTTTATCGATAAGCCCCGGATAAAAGGTTTGACTAAGAGAGAGTGCGCTCTCTGGTTTCATCTCCTCAAAAAGAGAGAGTAGCATCGATGTAGAGATAAGGCAAAGGGCCATCCAAAATACCTGCAAAGAAAGATGCTCTAATGGGCGCTTAAGAAGCTGCCAAATGCCAAGCGTAGCAAGTGGCGGGATGATCAGATAGCTTGAGAGGCCAAAAAGGGTAGTAAGTGTGAGTCCGATTGTGTTGCCAAGAGCTCCAAACCAATTCTTTGTGGCTATCCCATTAATACCAAAGCTAATGAGGCTAAGCATAAGGGCAAGACTTAGTCCCAAAAGGATAAGGCCACGCATTTCCCCACTCATTTCATGAGAGGAAAAAAAGCCTAATTCTTTAGGGATAGCCTTCTTATTACTTTTTGGAGATGTTTTTTTATTGGGTGTTTTATGCATAGAAGTACCATGTTGTCACAATCCCTAATAGCGCGCAATAGATTGCAAAGTAATGAAACTTATTTTTCATTGTCACAAGTAGTTGTAAAGAGATAAGTCCTACCAGGAAAGAAACACAAAATCCGATAAAATAAACAACAAGATCGATATGCAACAAGTGCGCATTGAGTTGAAGCGATTTATAACCTTCTAAAATGGATCCCCCTACAATGGCAGGAATTGCCAAAAGAAATGAAAATGCAATGGCCTCATTTGCATTTAAGCCCAAAAGACGCGCTGTTGTGATCGTCGTCCCGCTTCTTGAGACCCCTGGAAAGATGGCGATTGCTTGAGATGTGCCAATAATAAGGGCGTCAAGGCGGCTGCAGGATTTTTCTTGGCTTCTTGCAAAATACCACCCAATAAATAAAATGAGCGATGTCGCAAGGAAGAAAAACCCCAGATATTGCGGAGACGCATATACGGCCTTAATGGGCTTAATGACAAGAAGCAGCGGGAATAGAGGGAGCGTACCAATGATCAGCTTAATGAGGTTGCTTGGAGGATAAGTAAATAGGGTTTTGATCTCTTTAAAAAGGATGACACTTAAAGACAAAAGAGTGCCCAAGTGGCAGCTTAAATCAAATAATAGGTAGTGATCAAGATCTTTCATGCCAAGGAAGTGTTGCGCTAAAAGAAGGTGGCCAGATGAGCTGATGGGGAGAAATTCGGTCAGGCCTTGGATGATACCCAATATGATTGCGTCTAGAATGGTCACTGTAAATGTAAGTAAATATAAGATGGGCGATCAACGGGGCTCGAACCCGCGACCTATGGAACCACAATCCATCGCTCTAACCAACTGAGCTATGATCGCCATTTGATTCTACAAAAATTATCATTTTCATGAGTTAGCTGTCAACTGCTTTTTTTTACGATTATATGATTATATGCTCTTGCAACGAACCTTGGTTTTTTTTGTGGATTGCCATGGCACCTGTTAAAAGAGCGATAAGATAAATTGTAAGGGGAATTAAAGGGATATTCTCTACGGTCCAATGCGTGTCAAAGGACCTTGGCAAACCAAAGGTAAGATTTAAAAGAAAGTCCGTATAGCGCTCATTAAAGGTGTGAAATAGATGGCAGATGTTGGGAAGGGGAGTTGTCAAAAGAGCCAAAAGCAAAAGAAGCATCGATAAACTGACCATAAAAGGAAAGAATAAATTGTAAAGAAGGCTCATTAAAGGGAATTTATGGAAATGGTAAAGAGTTAAAGGCATGGCGATAAGATTGACGGCAAACATTAAAGATAGCCCGCTTCGTAAAAAGCTTAAACTACAAACAGAAATTCGAGATAAAGTTGGCATGTGTAAGACATCACTAAGATCTCTTTTAGGTAGCACTTTTTCAAGCATTGCCTCTATTGGCTTAGATAAAATTAATATTGCCGCAGTAATTCCAAAGCTAAACTGAAAGGCAATCGTCCCAATTGCGAGAGGATCAAAGATTGCAACAAGAAATAACGCAATTCCAAGGGAATTGATCCCAAGGCTTTGTCTTTCCAAAAGTAGTCCTAAAAACGCAATGACAATCGTTACCCAAGCGCGCATGACCGATGCAGAGGGCCCAAGTAAAATAAAATACCCGCTCAATAAGACAATCACAGCGATGCTAACGGTTCTTGTTTGAAAAACGAGCGATAGCAAGATGCTAAGAATGGTGGCGATGATGGAAAAATGTAGTCCTGAGATGGCCATTAGATGTTGCAACCCAAATCGACCGAGTTCAATGCTAAGTGCCATATCATCAAATTGTCCGGTCGCCATACCAGACAAAAAGGCAGCGACGTGTTTATTTTTAATAGCCTCTGCGATGTTTTCTTTAATGGCATTTTTTGCATCAAAACGCCATTTGACGAGATTTAAAACAGATCCTAGAGGTTTCCACGAGTTTTTATCGATAGAAGATAAAGTATAAGAGCCTGCCAAGTTTTTTTTAAGTCTTGCCCTTATCTGATAGCGCTTTCCTGTATCTGGCTGAAAAGCCCCTACATCGGCAGAAAGAGTAAATTTTACATCAAAGCCATAAGCGTTGTCCAATTGTGATGTATAGGAATTAAGATGAGCTTTATATTTATAACGATAGCCAAAATTGGTTTTAGATAACTCTTTAGATGTAATTGTGATATTGGCTTTTCCCGTTTTGATATCATCTGCATCCGGAAAATGATACTTAAAATACGCGACAGCAAAAGAAAAGAGAAAACCTATGAAAAATATCACTAACGTATTGCGATATTTTTTATCTTTTGCAAGTAAAGCCAATAGCAAGAAAAGCAAAAGTGATGGAAAAGGGGGATAAAGGGCAATCGCCACTCCTAAAAGGGCGGACGCTCCTAAGAGAAATCCCGGATAGTAACTCCAAAATTGCAATAAAGATTGGACGATCATCAGAAGTCTCTTTTTAAAATATGAGCTCTTATGTTAAACCTATACCGAAATATTGGCAAATAACCTCAAAAGATTTTAGGGATCATTGGTTTTATGGATAAGCATGTCGAAGACTACTACCTTAATCCCCTTGGGAAGGGAATGCTTGGGCAGTTTCATAAAACAATTGCATTAAATGAGGCGCTAGATCTCGATTGGGAAACAGTGCATAAGATGGCTCCAAACTTACCCAAAGGGTGGTATGAGCTCTCTTGCCTTAGCTTAAAGGATCGAATCGAATTTACCCAAGATTTTTGGCAGTCAAAACTTCCCTTTAGACATCATTTTTTCCAGTTTATCGATCATTTTTTTTCTTCACTCGATGATATCGGGATTTTTTTAACGCAAAAAAATTATGACGCCCCCTTTCAAGTGGAAATGGTTTATAGCTTAAAGGATAATCGCGGCTTTTATAGGGGAAAGCCCCCCATAACCGAGATGAATTTAAGCCATCTGAAAAAAGACTTTTCGTCGATCAATTTACCAACCGATTATATAGCCTTTTTGCAAATTCACGACGGTTTTTGCAAAGCCACAGATTGTACAGGTATCACAGCCTCTTGTGACATGAAAGGATCATACGACTATTTCCAGAAGATGATGGAAAGAGATGAACCCCTTACAACGGGAAAGGGAAGTCTTGTCAATCCAAAATCGCTTATCCCTTTTTATGAATCTTTTGGGATGCCGTTTTATCAATGTTTTTTTTCAGAATGGTATCCCGAGCAAGAGATGGGAAATGTGTATTACTCTGCCGAATCTCATACTATTTCTGAGCTCTCTAAGAGAGGATCCAATTCTCTTGAGATGACGTTTACGGCTTTTTTAGATTGGTTAAAATTTTATCTTGAGAGTGTGACTTAAAATCATCTTATGTATTTAGTAAAAGATTTATACGAAAAACATAAAAGCAGGCTAGGGCTAGAGTTAGTAGCCGGATCGTCTGGTCTTTTACGCAAGATTAAAATCCCAGAAGCCCATAGGCCAGGACTTAGCCTTTCTGGATATCTCAAAGGGCATGCCGGCCACCGTATTTTGGTTTTTGGTAAGGTGGAAATAGGATATCTGAAAGATCTTACTAATGAGGTGCGGATCAAACGCCTGCATGATCTTTTATGCATTTCCCCAAATCCCCCCGCCATCATTGTGACAAGGCGTCTTCGTCCTCCAAAGGAGCTGCATGCGCTTTGTGAAGAACTCGGCATTCCCTTGTTTCGCGCAAATACGTCGACAATGAATCTCTTAAGTAAGCTGACTTTGCTTTTGTATGAAGAATTTTCTCCAAGCATCAATTGCCACGGCACTCTTGTCGAGGTTTTTGGCGTGGGGGTCTTAATTCAGGGAGATTCTTCTGTCGGAAAAAGTGAGGCAGCACTTGGCCTTATTGAGCGGGGACACAGATTGATCACAGATGATATTGTCAAAATAAGAAAGAGGGAAGGAGAATATCTAGAAGGGTATGGGGTAGAATTAACGCGTCACCACATGGAAATTCGAGGCATTGGCATTATTAACGTCGCAAATTTGTATGGCGCTGTGTGCGTTCGCGATACCAAAAGTATTGATATCATCGTGAAATTGGAAGTATGGGATGACCAGGACTTTTATGATCGTGTAGGAATTGATGAAAAATTTTGCCAAATTTTAGGGATGGAGCTGCCGTATCACATTCTTCCTGTCAAACCCGGTCGCGATGTTGTGCTTTTACTTGAGACGATCGCTTTAAATCATCGGCTTAAGAAAATGGGATATAATTCGGCTAAAGAATTTAATGCAAAACTCTTAGAAATGATCGGCTCAAAACAAAAGAAGAGGATAATGCCTAGTGAAATTAGTTCGTGAGAAATTAGTTCGTGAGAAATTAGTTCGTGAGAAATTAGTTTGCCAAAACTACTTAGAGAGGACGTGAAGTGACAGAGCGTATAATTGAGCCAACTTCTCCCAGCCTAAAACTCGTACAAAAACTAAGAGTAAAAAATGCTTTAGGTATGCACACAAGGCCCGCGACTTATATCGTCAAGCTTTTGCAAAATTGCAAAAGTGACGTGACCTTTGCCTTAAAAAAAGAAGTGATCAATGCAAAGAGCATCTTAAGTATTTTGATGCTCGCTGCCAAAAAACACTCTTTAATCACTGTTACAGTAGAAGGAAAGGATGCACAAGAAGTGATGGATAAGCTTATTTTAGCATTTGATTCAGGATTTGGAGAGTAAAGACAATGCCCTTCGTATGTGAAGAAATTATCATAAAAGGAATGCCTTTATCTAGGGGGATTGCCATTGGTAGGCCCTATTTTCACCATTCACTTCAACAAGAATTCTTCGCGCAAGAGATAGATATAGATCCCTTAATGCTTGAAGAAGAGATCGCTCGCTATAAAAAAGCGATGAATTTTGCCATGCAAGAAGTTAAGCAATTGCAACTTAAAATGGAGCAAGACGCAGTTTCTGATGGAGCAGCTATCTTGGAAGGACACTTGCAAATCATGCAAGATTCTCTTCTCACCACTCGCATTGAAGAAAAGATCAGAACAAAAGGAAAAAACGCAGAGTTTGTGTTTACCTCTACAATCGCAGAGTGTGAAAGTAAATTTAATTCGTTAAAAAGTAAATTTTTTAAAGAGAGATTTAACGACCTTCAGGAGATCTCTAAACGGGTGCTTGCCCATTTAAGAGAAGAGTCAACCGCTGCCTTTTACGACGTTCCTAAGGAGTGCGTCATTTTTGCCAATTCATTTTCAGCATTTGATACAGCTGCAAGTGTTAATTTAAGTATTCTTGCCTTTGTGACAAGAGAGGGGGGTGCCACATCCCATGCTGCTATCGTCGCAAGAGCTCAAGGTATTCCTTTTGTTTGCAGCGTAGAAATCGATAACCTCCCATTGTCAAGTGCTGAATGGGTCATTGTAGATGGATGCAATGGCGATATTATTTTAAATCCTACCATTGAGACACTAAAAAAATATAAAGATCTTCAATTGCAGCTGCAAAGTCATTTAGAACAACTTGAAAAAATGACAAATCTTCAAACTGAAACGTATGATGGGCATAAAATTGCTTTATGCATCAATATCGATGGGGGCGAAGAGACTCAAGGTATCCATAGGTTAGGAGTTAGCGGCGTTGGATTGTTTCGGACTGAATTTCCCTTTTTATTAAGAGAGGATTTTCCATCTGAAGAGGAGCAGTATAACCTATATCGCAGGCAGGTCGAAGAGATGAAGGGGTTGCCAATTGTCATGCGCACTTTTGATGTAGGGGGAGATAAATATTTAAAGAGCGCATCAAGATTTCAATCGAAGGCAGCCCTTAAGAAAAGGAGTTCTCCGATAGAAGCAAATCCCTTTTTAGGCTGCCGGGCCATTCGCTTTTTGCTAAAAGAAAAAGAAATTTTTAAAGCGCAGCTGCGCGCTATTTTACGCGCTGCAAATTTTGGCAATGTGAAAATATTATTTCCCATGATCTCTTCCTTGACCGAGTTGCAAGAGGCAAAAGCTATTCTGCAAGAAACAGCAAAAGAGCTTGGCGTAGAGGGATACGACGTTCCCCAAAATATTGCAGTAGGTTGCATGATTGAAGTTCCAGCTTCAGCTATTATTGTGGATCTGCTTGCTAAAGAGTGTGATTTTCTATCAATTGGCACAAATGATTTGGTTCAATACACTCTTGCAGTCGATCGCACAAATAACGCCTTAAGCCATCTTTATACGGCAGCGCACCCGAGTGTGATCAGGCTCATCCGCCAAATTGTAAATGGAGCAAGCGAGCAAGGGATTCCCGTTTCAGTGTGTGGGGAGGTGGCAGCAGATCCTCGCTTTGTTCCCCTCCTGATTGGCCTTGGGGTCAATGAGCTATCAGTTGCCGGCCGTTATGTACCGATGATTAAAAATGTCATTAGAAGTACGAGTATTAGCGCAGCAAGAAAGCTTGTAGAGCAGGTGCTTACGCTTTCTTCTGCGGAAGAAATAGAAGATCTTCTGACAAGAGAATATCGCCAAAATGTTCCCGAAGATTTTTTTCTCTCATGAAATTCAGTACTTAGCTAAAGGCTTAAAATAATGAAAGTATTTGTTCCTCTGGTTTTATCAGCTTATTTGAGTTTCTTTGTTGGAATCGCCTCTGAAGAACCTGAGCCATTGAAATATGGTCTATATGCAAAAAAAGAGGGGGTATTGCCCATTGAAAAGGTGGAAATTTTTGGAGAACGTTGCTCTGGTACAAACTATTTACTCGCCTTGACACAGGAGAATTTTGCCCTTTCTTCAAAGAAATGGGTATGGGATTTTGGATGGAAACATTTTCCTGTGTGGATTGATGGGGGAGCGTGGTTTGATCCCATACTAACTCAAAGAGGGGGATCTCCTTTTACAAATCTACCAAATGAGAATTATTTGTTTATCGTGATTTTTCGCAATCCATATGATTGGTTGCATAGTTTTTTTGAGACGCCTCATCACGCACATGAATCCTTTAAGAAAAAAACAATACGTAATTTCTCTCGCTTTATTCGGGAGCCTTGGGTAGCAGAAGAGAAATGGCAATGGATTGATAGCAACCCCTCTGATGGCTCTCATTTTAAAAACGTGATCCAGCTGAGGACTGCTAAAATTAAGAATATGTTAAAAATTGCAGATCATGTGCATAATATTTACTACGTGAATTACGAAACATTAAAAAATTTTCCCATTGACGTGATGATGGAAATTGCGACGTATTTTGATCTTTTTTGTAAGACATTTACCGACGTCAAGGAAATATGTCAACCAGGGGGAAAACGCAAGGGTGTCTTTGTTCCTAAAGTTTACCCATCTCTTAAGATCAATGATCTGCTTTACATCAATAGCCAACTGGATGAAGAATTGGAGCAATCGATTGGTTATCAACTTATTATGCAAGAGGTTTAGTAGACCTCTTGCATAATTCCATTCGCTTGCTAAAATTGCCCTTTTTGGCGAATTAATTGCTAAATTTTTCGGCAATATGCTCGCATATTCCCTCAAAATTTAGCAATCAATTCGCTCAAAAAATATCAATTTTTTCAAGCAAAGCGAATTATGCAAGAGGTCTAATCTTAGTGACAAGTTTTTTATCCGGGTGATGAAAAAAGATCACAACTAAGACGGCCATTGCGCTTATTGCTGCAAGAAGAAGAAAAGCTCCTTGATAATTACCAGTAAGATCGATGAGCCATCCTGTCAAAACAGGCGCAATCACCCCGGCAAGTGAAAGGCAAGACGAGGTGACCCCTTGCGCTGTGCCAGCTCTTTCTTTTGCGACATCGATATTGACGCTAAAAAAAGCAGGCTGTGGCATGAGGCCAAAGCCTAAGCCAAGACTTAAGAAAACAATAGAAAGCCCAAGCGTTTCAGTTTGGCTGAGTAATAAGAAAAATAGTGCTGCCAGGAGTTGACTTATCCAGATCATATGAGATCTAGAAAGGCGTGCGCTCCCTGTTTTTTTATATAAATAATCGGAAATAAAGCCACCAGCTTTTAAGAAGATCGCTCCGACAAGCCAAGGAATTGTCAAATACCAGCCGACACTTTTTAAGTTGAGGTTGTGTTGCGTTAAGAAATAGCCAGGAAGCCAAAGCGTTGCAAAAAAGAGCATATAGCCAAATGCAAAGTAGGCGATATTATTGGCGATAAGTACAGGATTTGTAAAAATAAAGCGCCAGTCAATATCTTTGCTGTTTTTTTCGTTTACCAGGCGAGACTTTGTGGTAATGATGGCTTTTTCTTGGTCGTTGACAAAGGGAGAGTCTTCAGGGCGGTCTCTAAATAGGAAAAACCACGCAATGGCCCATAGTATGCCAATTGAGCTTACCAAAAAGAACATCGCTCTCCATCCAAAGTCGGCGACAAGGTAAGCGGTAAGGGGCGCTCCAATGACGGAGGAGAGGGGAATTGCAATCAATGAAAATGATAAGGCTCTGGCCCTTTCAGCTGGCGATAACCATTTGCTAATGGTGGCAGTGACTGCTGGAAAGTGAGGGCCCTCTGTTATTCCTAAAAAAAGACGTAAAGTGATAAAACTCCAAAAGCCTGTGGCAATGCCTAGGCAAGCCACACAAAGAGACCAAGAGATGGCTGCAATTGGCCATACGATCCTTACACCCCATCGATCGACCATAATTCCGCCGAGTACAGTAAAGAAGATATAGCCGATCCCAAACGCTGAAAGGATCATCCCGAATTGAGTGTCGGAAAAATGGAATTCCTCTTTAAGAGGGGTGATCACGAATGAGATAGCCGAGCGGTCAATAAAATTGATTAAGGTAATGAAAAAGACAAGACTGACGACGACCCATCTGTAGTTCGTGTGCGAAGATTTTGTCATATAAGCTCCATTTTTAAAGACCTATTTAATCATATTATTGCTTTTAAGTCGATCTAAATTTTATGTATTTGAAGAAAAATATGATATAAAACAAGCTAAATGGGGTCCAAATTGCAATGACCGGACTGATCACTTGTTTTTCGCCAAGGATAAGGGCTGAGTTTAAGCTTAAGTAGAAGGCAAAAAGAAAAAATAAGTTAAGGCCATAGATAAAAAAAATTGGCAAAGACCTAGTGAAACGAAGGCAAAATGGGATCGCAGTAAGGGTCGCAAGAAATGGGCTAAAGAGCAATGCTAACTTATAATAATATGTGGCCACAAAATGCGCTTGCCTTTGATTTAAAAGAGGGTTATTTGCGTTAATTTTTTTCTTTAAAATGCTGATCGATAGGTCGGCTGGGTCTGTGATAGAATCGATTAATTTGGGAATGTTCAGTTGCAGGGAAGGCAAAGAAAGAAGGTTAAAACGATCTGTTAATTCAATTTGAGTGTTTGCATCCCGACTAAAATGCTCGACTTCTTTTCCAATAGCCGGATCTTGATTTAAATCAAGCGTTTTGATTCGGTAAAGATCGTCAATCGATTTTATCCATATAACGTCGTATAATTCATTTGATGAGGGGTTATATTTTGTGTAGGCGATGGAAGAGTCATCTTTTAATTTCAGGGCATGAAGTTTATTGCCTTGACGATTTTTTTGCTTCGCAAAGGCTCTTCTTATTTTAAGTTCTTTATCATAGGTAAGAGCTTTTGGTTGCAATATTTCCCCACTGAAGTAAATGATTGCAGTAAAAAATAATGTAAACGCGAAAAATGGCAAAAGGATTCTTTCTAGTTTAACTCCCCCCATCATCAAGGCAATAAGTTCGTTGTTTTTATTAAGAGAGGTGAGCGTCTTAATGACTGAAATAAGAAGAGTAAAAGGGATAAGCACATCCGTTTGTCTGATCAGTTCGTAAAAGTAATAGCCAAAAGTTTCAGTCCATGTGAAATGGTAATTTTTAAAGCTTCCCGCATGCGTTGAGTAGTCGATTAGGGCAAATAGACCATAAAAACAGATGAGAAAAATTGCAAATGTTTTAAAGAGCTCTCTTAAAAAATAGCGCTCCCAAATCGCTGTTAGGGGGAATATCATCTTGTTAGACCTTTTGTCATCTTGTTGACTTGCAAAAAAGAGACAACGACAATAAGAATTTGCGGCATAAGATAAAGAATAGCTGCGATGGACACTTTCTTATCATAACCTTTTGCGGCAAAAAAACAAACCAAGTATAGGGTTGCGAGAATAATCACCGTAGCGATTCCTTTAAAGGAAGGATTTCTTGAAATAGTGATTCCAAAAGATAAGCCAAGGTAGGTGAAAGTGATGACCGAAAGCGAAACAGATAAACGCCTTAGAATCTCCACATATCCGGAGGATCGATTCTCTTTTGTGGCTTTGTAAACTAGTAGCTCAAGGAAAGACATGTGACCTACGCTTATTTTCCTTTCCTCGTCTGTTTGGTTGCTTTTGCCAAGTATTTTACTAACATCGCTAGCCATTGTCGCCTTAGCCATATTTTCAATTGCAAGACTACCCTTTGAAGAATGAACATGTTCTTTGATGAGAGTGGTGCCTTCCGCAATCAAGTTCTTGGCTGAGGCATTCAGTTTTTTTGCAAGAAATAAAGAGGCTCTTTCTTCGCTGCGTCCGGGAGTGATAATCACAACATCCTCAGCATACTCACCTAATTTGGATTTACCAAAAACATCAAAATAGATTCCTTTCGATTGCATGAGATGCTTATTATGAAGAAGTAAGAGGGGATTGACAGATTTTAGCTGATCTTTGATTTTTTCGATGCTATGATGAGCGCTTGAGGCTAGTTCTGAAACCATATAAAAGTTAAAAACAGAAAAAAAGATTGAGATCAGAAGAATTGGGGTCATAATCGCTTGAAATGATAAATTGCAGGCGCGAAGGGCCGTAAGCTCATGTGATCTAGATAAGGTGTGTATAAGCACATATGCTGCAATTAATGAGGAAATCGGCATGGCGATCGGGATGAGGTAAGGAATTTGATGCAATGTAAACCATAAAACGTCAAAAAAAGAACTACCAAGCGTTGCAATATAGGCGATCTCCTCCATTTTCATGGTGAGCAAAAGGGAGATAAATGCTAATATACTTAATGTAAAAGTTTTAAGGTAGTTTGAGAGTAAGTAGCGCCAAAGCACGGGAAATAGTATCATGCTAAGATGATACAATAAATAGGAGATTTGCTAAAATATCAAAATGAAAAAGATTTGGTACATATATATTAATGACAAAAGTGAAGGCCCTTATTCTATTAATGAATTGGCATCAGATGATCGTTTAACCCTCAATACTTTAGTCTGGCGAAAGGGGTTTAAAGATTGGAAAAGGCTCTTTGAGGTGCAGGAGTTAAAAGCGCTCTTTGATAAACCAACCCCCAAAAAAGAGGAGGAGGAGGCAATAACTTTTAAGCCTCTTTTGTCCGATGAGATGACGCTTGATATGTCCAAAGAACCAACGCCTATGTTACTTTGGATTCTCATTGCTTTACTTGCATTTATCTATGTCTTGCAAAAACTGTATTGGACTTGAAATGACTGATCCCGTTTTAGCGCCGGTTTTTGCCTTTTTAAAGGAACATCATGTCACATCTAAACCTCTTCTTTTGGCATTTTCAGGGGGGCCCGATTCTCTTGCTTTACTTCATGCATTAATTGCGTATAAGAAAAAGGTGTCAGCTTTTACGTTTGCAATTGCTCATGTGAACCATGGATGGAGAAAAGAAAGTCAAAAAGAAGCTGATGAAATTCAAGTTTTAGCAAATGATCTTGGCCTTTCCTTTCACCTGATAGAGCTAAATCCCAGTACAATGAGCGGCAATCTAGAAGCGCTATGCCGCATGGCAAGATATCAATTTTTTGAGGGGCTTTGCGATGAGTTTGGCTACCACGCTGTATTACTTGGCCATCACGCTGATGATCTTGCAGAGACAGTTTTAAAGAGGGTTTTTGAAGGGTCGTCTTTATCCAAGTTAAGTGCGATGGCGCCTTATTCATATATGGGTAGATCGCTTCTTTGGCGCCCCCTCCTATGTGTAAGAAAGCAGGTTTTATTAGATTGGCTAGCAAGCAGAGGGCTTAAAGGGTATAGCGATTGTACAAATGATGATGAGCGCTTTATGAGGGCTCGTTTTCGAAAGACCTTAATGCCATCGCTTGCCAAGACATTTGGTAAAGAGCTTATAGATCCTTTATGCCAAGTTGCAGCAGAATCACTTGAGTTGCGAGAGTATCTGCAGACAATTGCCTTACCTTATTTAAAAATGCTTAAGCATTCAATTTTTGGAAGCTTCCTCGATTTTACCGAGATGATGCCAAATACGATGTTTGAAATGAAAGCTCTCCTTAAAAGCTTGTCATATGAGGGAGAGGTAATTTTATCAAGGGACATATTGCAAAAGATGGCACATCATCTCATGGTGGGAAGTGCAAATAAAGAATTTATCTGCCAAGGTCTGCGCCTTTTCGTCGATAGAAAGCGTCTCTTTATTCGCTCTAAGTTTATTCCACGCCTTGGATCTATCATGACTATAGAACCAGTTGAGGGTATCTATCTTTTTGGCAATTTAAAAATTGAAGTCAGTGTATCTGACGAGAATCAGAACTATCAATGGCATCGACCTATTGGTTGGAAAGGACTTTGGGAAGAGGGGGTACAGGTTTATTTGCCATTTGGTCACTATACACTCGCCCCACCTGAAAAAATGGAGCAAGCTCGTTTAACTCATCTTATTAATTGGTGGTCCAGGAATAAGGTTCCAAACTTTTTACGAAGGTCTTTGCCTGTTGTGCTACAAAATGGACGAATCGTTCATGAATTTTTGAGCGGAGCATTCTATCAAAGTCAATCCGATACAGTTACCAAACAACCATATTTGGCGTTGAATATTCGACTGCCGTTTCTAGGATAATCTTGTCTATTACCAATATCCAAACTCCCCTTACTCATAATGAGTAAGGGGAATTTGAAACATTGCGTATTGGTTTTATTTTCCCAATATTAGTGAATTTGCTGGACAGTCATATAGGCAAGAAGTTCTTGATCTATATGTTCTGGAGCAAACGGTGCAGTGGATCCCTGCTGACTTCTTCTGTTAACGATAACGATCTTATCACCCGCATCTATCTGTACAATCAAACTTGTTGTAAACAAGCCACCTGATTGGAAGTATATAGTACTGCCTGGTATATAAAATGCCATTCCATTCGCTTTAATTTGCGTTAATGCACTCATCCCGTTTGAACAACTTGTTGTTGTTCCAAAGGTGATAAGATATGTACCTGCTGTTGTAAAATTAACAAAAGCTTGATCTGTTACATATATTGAGGATCCTGGGGCTACAAGGCCTGTATTTGGCAACAAATACGCTTGCGCTACACCTGAGGCAACTAATGAGGTAGTGACGTAGGCAATTTTATCTTGTTCTATTGAGTTGTTAAAAAAGTTAGCATATATACTATTGCGGCTAGGTCCTGTCGGGCCCACTGTGCCGGTAGCTCCCATAGGGCCAGTAGGACCTGTTACGCCGCAGCAAGGTCCGGTAGGTCCTTGAAGGCCTTGAAGACCTTGAGGTCCAGTAGGTCCAGTACGTCCGGTTGAGCCAAAGCCAGTGCCAGATCCGGCAGGACCTTGAGCACCAGTGAAGCCTTGAGCACCAGCAGGTCCTGCACGACCAGTAGGTCCAGTCTTGCCATCGTTACCGTCTTGCCCATCTTGACCCGGACAGCCTTGAGGTCCATCTTGACCATCTTGACCATCTTTTCCTGGACGACCGGTGGGTCCTGTTGCGCTGCAGCAAGGTCCAGTAGGTCCTGTGAAGCCTTGAGGGCCAGTGCGTCCAATTGTACCTGATCCAGATCCGGCTGGGCCTTGAGCACCAGTGAAGCCTTGAGCACCAGTAGGTCCTGCACGACCAGTAGGTCCAGTCTTGCCATCGTTACCGTCTTGTCCATCTTGACCCGGACAGCCTTGAGGTCCATCTTGACCATCTTGGCCATCTTTTCCTGGGCGACCGGTGGGTCCTGTTGCGCTGCAG
>Ga0206944_1028_pt1 | contig 31256 bp, 24 predicted proteins | sample Alteio_BWOrgHeat_4_FD_152978 | JGI IMG/M metagenome (GOLD analysis project Ga0206944, IMG submission 152978) | Enriched cells from forest soil in Barre Woods Harvard Forest LTER site, Petersham, Massachusetts, United States -... | ecosystem: Environmental > Terrestrial > Soil > Temperate forest > O... | reverse complement strand
CATCGACGTCAATCAAACATTGCAAAAGAACTTAAGCGCCTCTCCAATGGAAGAGCGCTCCAAAATAAAACAGAAAAAAGATAGTAAGCTCACCCAGAAGTTTAAAGGAAAAACAAGGGGGGCAAGGCAAAAATGGCTTCCGATGCAATAAACCTCTTGCGTAATTGGTTTCTATCAGAAAGCCGCAATCTCCCCTGGAGAGGACATACAATCGGCAGTGATACGTCGCCCTATGCTGTATGGGTGTCAGAAATCATGCTGCAACAGACGCAAGTTTCCGTTGTGATCCCCTATTTCTTGCGTTGGATGCAACAATTTCCAACAATTGAAACACTTGCAAATGCACATCTTGATGAGGTGTTAAAGGCATGGGAAGGGCTTGGCTACTACGCACGCGCAAGAAATTTACATGAAGGGGCAAAATTTGCACTTTTGCATTTTAACGGAAAACTCCCAGACACTAAAGAGGCTCTTTTAAAAATAAAAGGTTTAGGCAGCTACACTAGCGGCGCTATCTTAAATTTTGCCTTTCACAAAAGATATGCCGCCGTCGATGGCAATGTGATGAGGGTTTGCTCGCGGTATTTTGGTCTTTTGGACGATATAGCCAAGCTAAGCACAGTGAAAAAAATTGAATCTCTCACCTTGGATTTTCTTCCAGAGGATGAGCCTTGGGTCATTAGTGAAGCGTTGATTGAACTTGGGGCAACAGTTTGTAAAAAGCTTCCAAAATGCATAGAATGTCCTCTTAAAAGTGGTTGTAAAGCTTTCCTCCTAGGAATGACAGCCCAAATTCCATTTAATTCTCGCAAAACAAAAATTGAGACCCTTTATCGCTCAGTGGCAGTAGTGATACACCAAGATAAAATCTTAATTAGAAGAGGGGGAAAAGGAAAGGTAATGGAAGGGCTTTGCGAATTTCCCTACCTTGAGACTCCAGGGCCAGTCCAAAATTACGTGCCGCTTTTAAGCCATATCGAAGACCTATATGGCATACAGCTCTCGTGGACAAAGGCTTTACCCCAAGTCAAACATTCTTTTACGCGCTATAGCGCCATTTTAAATCCTCATGTATTTACCCTAAATTCGGTAATTGGAGATGGCAGCTTAACGCAATCTGCAACTGACGAATCTAGATTTGCCTTGCAAAAAGATGCTACACATGGGGATGAGTGGGTGACTCTTGATGAACTTAAAAAACTCCCCTTTTCCTCAGGACATAAACGGATCTTTGACGGATTAACCTAAATTATTTTCCGGCAGAATCACCTGCTATATATCCGGTTGTCCAGGCAGCTTGAAAGTTAAATCCCCCTGTGACACCATCGATATCTAGAACTTCGCCTGCAAAAAATAGATGAGGCGTTTGACGGCTCTCCATTGTCTTAAAGTTCACCTCGCGCAGTAAGACACCTCCACAGGTGACAAATTCATCTTTATTTGTACTTTTACTTAAGACTTGAAATTGTGAGCAAAGCAGAAATTGGACAATTTTTTGCATCTCCTTTTTTGGCAGTATCCCCCATTTCAAGTCTTTTGGAATCGCAGCGATTTGAAGCAGCGCCTTCCAAAGGCTCTTTGGTAAAATATTAGGGGAATCACCATATACAAGCTTATTGGGATGGGCCATCTTAAATCGTGTTAAAGACTCCTTTAGCCTCTCTTCCGTTTCTTTAGGTAGCCAATTAACTTTTAATAAGGGCTTATAATGTATTCCATGCAAAATGCGCGCGCCAAAAGCTGAGAGTTTTAAGATCGCAGGACCGCTCAATCCCAAATGGGTGATAAGGATGGACCCTTCTGTGAAAAGATTAGACCCTTCCATACTCACTCTTACAAACGGGACCGATACACCAGCCAAATCGGATAAGATGGCTTTATCGAGATCTAAATTAAAAGTAAAAAGAGATGGAACACTTTCAGACACCTTATGTCCTAGCTTTTCAAGCCAAGCCCCCCCTTTAAAAGCACCTCCCGCTGCAACAATTAGCTTATCGCAATAAAGCTGCTCTTGATCTGAAAGGGTAAGCTCAAAGCCTTTGTCTTTTCTTTGGCAATCGATCACCCCTTTTTCCAGCCAAAGTTCGACTTTAAGCTCTTTTGCCTCATTCTTAAGACATTGCACGATCGTATCTGATGAGTCCGTGGTTGGAAACACCCGCCCATCGCTTTCCACTTTTAGCTTCACTCCCCGCTCTTCAAACCAATGCATCGTATCGCGCGGTTGAAACCTGGTAAATGGTCCTAAGAGCTCTTTTCCTCCTCTTGGATAATTGCCAATGAGGTGCGATGGCTCAAAACAGGCATGCGTCACATTACAGCGCCCCCCTCCAGAGATTTTCACCTTCGAAAGAACTTGTCTAGTCTTTTCTAAAATAATGACGCGGCAGTTTCCATTTGCCGCGGCAATGGCGCTAAAAAAACCGGCAGCTCCCCCTCCAATTACAACGACAGTCATTCTTCCCCTTTAGACATTTTCCTTTTAAAGATTCCATCCGCCAAATAATAGATAGAAGTCGCAAGGCGCAAGCTATAATCGATCGCCGTTTCGGAATAGGCCTTGCAAATTCCCATAGATATGTATCCAAATCCTGTCATAAGGATGTTAGCTTCTGCAGATCTTTGCGTATTTCCAATGACTCTTATCATCTCTTGATAGATTTCATGAAAACTTAGATTTTTTCCATTAATCTTATCTTTAACATCTTTAAGACTATAGATATCCAACTGGCGCAAGGTGCGATACGCTAAGGCGCGCTCATAGGTTGAAAACTGATCTTTATCGACTTTTCCTTCTATGATGATGCTCTTAAAACACTGAGCCACCTTTTGTGCCGTCTCAGATCTACCCGCATCTTTCAAATTGATAAGAAGAGCGTGGCTGCTAATATAATCGTGGGCATCGACGACAATTTTTATTGAGAGAGAAGACAAGGCGGCGGGGCGAACGGTTAAATTAATGCTAATTGTTGCAGCGGGAAAGCCCAGCAAAGCGACTATGGCGGCAATAAATGCCGTTAAAGTAAAGAGAATGCCGGAAAGCTTTAACACAACCTTTGCAGCTGTTTGGATCATGCCGTTGACGTCATCTTCTTTGATGGCAAATTTTAGATCGCGCAAGCTTTTAATAAATTCTTCGATTTGGTTATTGAGAAATATAATGCCTATCCAGCTTTTTGCACCAGTAGCTAGCCTTGGTACAATTTCGGGAATGCTTTTAAAAATTTTAGCTGCAAGTTGACAAGTCGTAAGGATGATAATCCCAACGGCCATACCGTGCCGCGTATACAAAATTTCCAACTTTTCCCACTTTTTCTGGATCGATGCTTGAACTCGGCTCAAAGTTTTGAAATAAGGCAACGGACAATTAAACGCAGAAGTTCTCATAAATTCCGGAAAATTCGTAAAAAGTAGGGTTTCTCGTTAAGTATGGAACAAAGCCTATTTACCCTACAATCCTAAATTACACCTAAGCAACTTCAAAATCAATTTTGATATAATTAAATGTCAATATATTTATTTTTACTAAAAATTAAATATATGTTTTAAATTAAATTGTATTATGTTTTAATAAAGTTAGGTAGGGAGTGAAAGTAGTTGAAATAGAAAGTTTATCTCAACTAGTCAACTACTAACTAAAGTAGGGGTACATCCTCAACAAGTTGTGGCGTATGCTCTCTTGCTTTGGAAACTGGTTAGCTTATGGGTTGCTTCAAGATCACAGCTTATGCTGCGGCCTTTTTGCGATCTTTAAGGTAAATTTTGTGGCCTTAGTAAGAAGCCTTTGCCATGACTTATTGAGGATGTGCATTAATCCTAAAACATATGTCCCATAGGACAGACGCGCTGGGCAGTTGCCGGCGCTAGCACTTTCTACCGTTTATTTGTTAATCGCTTAAGATGAGTTTTTCCTAAGTGATTACATGAAGATTAGTCGTATGAAATTGTCTTAATGGTTCATCTTTCACGGGGCGGCCTTTTGGATTATTTCAATACGACATTTTTTTTTAAACACTTTTCTTGAGGAGGAATTATGACTAACTTAAAAAATGAATTACTGCTTCCGGCTCTTTTTTCTGTAGTGGCTTTGACACCATTTGCTGTAAATGCAGGAACTGCGGTGGCAGATACAAATGACATCGATAATCTGATTGCAGCACACCATGGTGGTGGCGGACATGGTGGCGGACACGGTGGACACGGTGGTGGGCATCATGGTGGACACGGTGGTGGCCATCACGGGGGGCATCATGGCGGACACCATGGTGGACATCACGGGGGGCATCATGGCGGACACCACGGTGGGCATCATGGTGGACATCACGGGGGGCATCATGGACACCATGGTGGACATCATGGACACCACGGTCATCATGGACATCACGGGCATCATGGACATCATGGAGGCTACGGTGAAGGAGAAGGCTACGGTGAAGGAGAGGGCTACGGCTATGGCTACGACGGTGATATGGACAGTGGATATTATTATGAAGGCATTTACTACCCATACACAATTGAAGGTGATGAGGCTATTTATTACCCATACTCCATGCAAGGTGAGGAGGCTGTTTATTACCCATATACCATGCAAGGTGATGACACTGTGTATTACCCAGCCACAAATAACTTCTACTCATAGAAGTTTTTGTAATTTGCTTGGAATCGCCAACATGTGCAAACAAACCCCATTAATTGGGGTTTGTTTTTATTTTTTAATATTTAATTAAACCTAGAAACGGCAGTTCGAGATGGCAAATTAATGCAAGATCTTGAATTAGAATCACTTTGCAATGGGGTGGGACATTCCCAAATGGTGAAGGACCACCCCATTGCAAATGATTCTGGTTCAATAGATTGCGTTAAGTTGCCGTCTCCAACTGCCGTTTCTAGGTTAAACACAATTATTAAATAAATTATTTTATGCTATAATGGAATTAGACGACTTTGATGCACATAAAAAAACAAAGTCAATTTTAGGAGGAATTATGATTAACTTAAAAAACAAACTGCTGTGTTCGGCTCTTTTTGCTGTAGTGGCTTTGACACCTTTTGCAGTAAATGCAAAGACTTCAGTTGCGGATACAAATAACGCAGGCGAACTGATTGCAGCACATCACGGACATCACGGCCACCACCATCACGGACATCATGGCCACCACGGTCACCATAGACATTACCACCATCATCACCATCACGGATATGGGTATGGAAACGTATATTTCGGCTATGGCCCCTACTATAATGGCTATTACTATGATAGTTACTATTATGGAGGTTTTTATTACCCACATACAAGAATCTTCATTTCATAGAAGCTATTGCCATGCGCAAAATGTTAATTAATAAAAAGAGGTGTTTCAACCGAGACCGACTGTCGATGCGGCCTTTGCAATACCTCTTCCACTTCATCTAAAGTTACCTCGTGGACACAAAATCTTTTGCACATGTAGCGAAAAACGCCCTCAAAAAATTCATCCTTGGTGGAAATGTGTTCTTTCAGACAACATAAAAACTCTCGATGCTCTCGCCCCTCTCGATATGTGGGCGCCTTTCTTGGAATTAGCAGGCAGTTCATCAATTTTTGGTCATAATCCCAAAGAAATGATGTATGGTGCAACCAGCGCTCTCGGCTGATATACTGGGCGTTGCCCCCCACCTTAAGCTCTCCAATGACGTAGTCATTTTCAACTAGGGAAATATCTATTGAAGGAAAGGCTTCCGCGTAAATGGCCGCTGCCCACTGATGAATATAATGAGGAAAACACTTCACCCCTACATCCTCTGCGTTGCAAATCCAACTGATAAAGCAAGTATTAGGATCGGTGACAACCGCCCCCCCTCCACTAAAGCGGCGCACAATTGGCATCTCATCTACTGAGGTAAGCGCCCTTTCATCGATGAGAAGTTCCCTTTTTCCTGATATCCCCATGACAATGGCGGGCGGTGCGTTGGTATTTAGCAAACACCAATTGCGCAAATCGGCGCGCAAAAAAGCCTCTTCAAGTTGAAGCTGCTTAAAAATTGGAAACCCATTTAATTTAAGAACAAAAAGATCTTGAGGCATATTATCTTTTGTTAAGAGCAATCATCATGACCGTGATATCAGCAGGAGACACTCCAGAAATACGCCTCGCTTGCCCTAAGTTTGCAGGTTTTACCTTTAAAAGCTTTTGCCTTGCCTCATTGCGAAGTCCAACCGTTGTTTCGTAATTAAAATTGTCTGGTATTATGATATTTTCGACGTGAGATAGCTTTGCAATTTCTTTATGTTGCCGATCGATGTAACCTGCATATTTGACGGTCAGTTCCACCTGGAAATTAATCTCTTCGCCAAAGTCTTTCACATCATCTGGATAATCGGCAAAAAGCGTAGAATATTTAACCTCTGGCCTTGCAAGGAGCTGTGAAAGGGAGTGCCCTTTTCCTTCAAGCTGTTTAAATATTTTCGCTAAGCGAGCTGGCTCACTTGCGACAATTTCTTCTTTCTTAAGTAAGCGATCGTAGCGGCTTTGATCGATAATGCCAAGCTGATAGCCATACTTTCTAAGCCGAAGGTCTGCATTATCTTGGCGAAGGAGCAGGCGATGCTCGGCTCTACTTGTAAACATCCGATACGGCTCATCAAGACCTTTTGTCACCAGATCATCGATCATAACGCCAATGTAGCTTTCCGATCTTTGTAAAATCAAAGGGGTTTTTTGCATGACTTTGCAAGCGGCATTGATTCCCGCCATTATCCCCTGCCCTGCAGCCTCTTCATAACCAGATGTGCCATTGATTTGACCGGCAAAAAATAGCCCTTCAATCTTAGATCCATCAAACCTCTTACATTCAAGTGAATGGGAAATCTGACCACTGACCACATAGTCATACTCAATGGCATATGCTGGTCTCATGATTTTAGCGTTTTGCAAAGCAGGAATACTCGCCATCACTTGCATCTGCACATCAAAGGGCAGCGATGAGGATATGCCATTCACATAGACTTCTTCTGTAGTCAACCCTTCCGGCTCTAAGAAGAGCTGATGGCGCTCCTTATCTGCAAAGCGCACGATCTTATCCTCAATGGAGGGGCAATAGCGCGGGCCAACCCCAACGATCTTACCCGAATACATCGGCGATCGGTGCAAATTATTTAAGATGATCTCTTTGGTCTTGTCGGTGGTATATGTGATGTGGCAAGAAACTTGGGGAAGGCGCTTTTTTCCCTCGTCATCGAAAGAAAATTTAACGCCCGGATCCCCTTTTTGCTCTTCTGTTAAGCTAAAATCGATGGTGCGTCTGTTCACTCGAGGAGGTGTGCCTGTCTTAAAGCGCCCAAGCTTAAAGCCTAGACGCTCTAAACTTGCCGATAGACCCACCGAGGGTAAATCACCGGCGCGCCCACCCGCGTAGTGCGTCTCACCAATATGCAAAAGCCCCCTCATAAAGGTCCCAGAAGAAATCACAACTGCTTTGGTATTGTATTGAATGCCTTCTTTAGTGATAACGCCGCAAATCTTGTCATCGCCGTCATTATTTTTTTGGACGACCAAATCCTCAATTGTTCCTTGCATGATCTCAAGGCCATCTGTCATCTCAAGGCGATGCTTCATCGCATGTTGATAGGCAACCTTATCAGCCTGGGCGCGCGGGGCTAAGACAGCTGGGCCCTTTGTCTCATTGAGCATCCGAAACTGTATGCCAGTTTCATCGATTACTTTACCCATGTCGCCGCCTAAAGCATCGATTTCTCTTACGATATGCCCTTTAGCGACGCCTCCGATTGCCGGATTGCAGCTCATTTTGGCAATAGTATCAAGCGTCATCGTGAGTAGAAGAGTGCGCATGCCCATACGCGCAGCAGCAAGCGCTGCTTCACATCCGGCATGGCCGCCTCCCATCACGATAACATCATATTCGTCTGGGTATGTCCACATAAAACTTTATACTTTAGAGTCTGTTATACAAGAAAAGTATTAACAGGCTCTTTAGTTCTTATGACGGTCTCTTCTGCTGCGCTTTTTACGCTTATGCTTTGCGATCTTAAAGCGACGCTTTTTCTTTACTGATGACATAGGATCTCCCTACTGTTACGGGTTAATGGCAAATTCTACCCTTTCCAGAATAAAAAGGATAGGAAAAACAATAGAGTCTAGCAACTTTAATAAAATGATTCTGGTTGGAAAAGAACTACTCACAACATGTCACTGATTATTCTAGAAACGGCAGTTCGAGATGCTAAATTGACACAACCTTCTGAACTGCCGTTTTTAGGATTATACACAAACAACCTCAAAATTCGGTTTTTGGCCAAGAGAAGTGGCTCCCAAGAGAAGTGGCTCCACCGTCTTCGCTTGAAGCTTTTCTATCAGCATTGGCAAGACACATCAAAGCCTCATAAATTGTTTCCTCATACTGTTTTTCCACAGCTCTCCCACATAAAGCATCTATAAATTCAAGCTTTGGCAATATCTTAAACAGGTTATGTAAAGACTCCAGCCTAAGCCAAATCGAGGCAAACTTTTCTCTCATCACACTTTTATGAGCTTTATCATTTGGTCTTTGTAAAACTTGTACCGCTTCAAATTCTTGGAGTAACTTATCTGTCTTTTTCTTAATCAAATTCCACCTTTGCTCCATTACACTATCATCATCTATTTCATTTTTGAGCAGCTCCAGTTCGACTTGAAAGGTAGCACTTTGCTTCTTTATATTGTTAGTTGCTAAAGAAATTGCATCATTTTGCTCATTTTTTTGTTTACTCTCACAAGCTAAATCTCTATCTAATGCTCTAAACTCAGCTTGCAGCTTAGTGATTATCGCACCGTAATTACAATAGGCCCACCAATTATCTTCCCAATTATATTGCTTGCACACCGCAGCTGCCTCAGTTGGAATCTGCACTCCAGAGGATGTGTAAAGACTACCATAGCGTATAACGCTATTCTCGGTAAGACCTGCTATTTCTATCTTGGCGCAGCACTGTTCATACCATCCTTTGCGAACCTTTCCCTCAGGAGATTGAGTTGACGCTCGATAATTAATTCCCTGCTCAAGTGAAACGTAGATTTCGCAATGGACATTATTTCTTTTGAACACCGCTATCTCCTCTTCCCTTTCTCTTGCCCTCTTCGTCTCCTCTGGCTCCTTTTCTTTTTTTTCACTTTTCTGAATTGCATAGTCTTTATATAAATCTTTCGACATGTCGAAGCGACTTAAGGATCCTTGTTGAATTTGATCTAGAGTATTTAGTTGCTTGGCTATGGCGCCTGTAGGCACTATCATCGGAAACTTTTTGATTTCCGATTTGGCACACATCCCAACCGTCCGGATAAACCTTGCAGCAGCAAGCATTGCTGCTTCCCCCTTAGCTTTATTGGAGGATCCAACAAGGAGCCAAAAAAATTTCTTCTTTGTATCACCTGTGCAAAAGTGCCGCAAACGGGGATATAGTGAAGAAGATGCCAGCTCATTTTCGCTAAGTGTAACTTGTAAAGGTTTACCAGGTTGAACCACTATTCCAAATTCGTCACTTCTTAAAGAGATCGTTCTATCAATCATTCTTTTTTTCAACTGCGGCGCAGCTGAAGTTACAGCTTTTGATGGAGATTTGGGTTTAGTAGGTGGCTTAAGAGTTGCCACAAAAGACTCTTTGATGACCGGGTTTTGAGGATTTGGCTTATGGGTCAAGTTAGACTGTGCGACATCGTCTATTCGACTCAAAGAACGGGAGCGAAGTTTCTCCTTATGATGAGGACTTAAGGCTTGGTGTATATTTTCTGAAGATGCCGATCGCTTCAATACTTTTCCATTCAGATCAAATTGTCCATGGCCTCCACTCCTTCCAATAGGCATGCTTGCGCTCATGATCCCCTCCTCTCGTATTAAACCCAGAAACGGTAGTTCTAGGTCAAAGTAAATTTACACCAAATTTTGAATGAATTTCGGTATAATGACGACCATAGAAACTGAGGGCAAATATGTAAAGAAAAAACTTTAGAATGCGCTATTTACATTATTTTTAATGCACTAGGGAGTAAAATGGCTAAAAGCCTGTTCAGCTTCAGGATCATATGAGGCTTCTGTATGTTGACGCACAGGGGTATAGTCTGCAAACTGCACAATCTCTTTTCGATAGGTCAAATTGACAACGCCGATTCCGCCATGCCTATTTTTAGCTACAATGATTTCTGCCATCCCCGGCTTATCCATCGGATCGTAATACTCGCGCCGCAGCATGAACATCACAATATCGCTATCTTGTTCAATGCTTCCACTCTCCCTTAAGTCGCTCATCATCGGCCGATGGCCCGGGCGCTCTTCTACCTTACGAGAGAGCTGCGAAAGGCATAAAATGGGAATATTGAGCTCTCTTGCTAAATTTTTAAGCATCCTAGAAATCTCTGAAATCTCACTTTGCCTGTTTTCCATCATCTTGTTGGATGAACCCGTGATCAGCTGTAAATAATCGATGACGAGAAATCCAATCCCATAACACTCCTTCATCCTACGCGCTCTTGCTCTTAAATCTGCAATTTTTAGGCCCGGCTGATCGTCAATCACCATCACTTGGGCTTGCATCTGATTGACTGCGCCTACAATTCTTTGAAACTCAATGCCACTTATGTTGCCTGTCTTGATCTTTTCAGATTGCACTTCGGCCTGAGAGCAAATGATGCGGTGGACGAGTTGCTCTGCGCTCATTTCAAGAGAAAAAACACCCACAGGGATATGATTTTTAAAGCAGATATTTTCTGCTAAATTTAAGGCAAATGCGGTCTTGCCCATGGCGGGACGCGCTGCTAAAATCATTAAGTTGGAGTTATTAAAGCCATTTAACATCTTATCCAAATCTTTGAAGTGGGATGTGATACCTGTGATACCCGCATCTTCTGGCCCAAGGAGGCGAAACCTTTCTTGCCTCTCTTGTAGAGCCTGCAAGAAAGGGGCATTGGCCTCAGCTTTTACACCTGATAAGATTTCACTAATGAGTTTTCCATGAGAAGGTGATGCCGCTTGGCTAATCTGAAAAAACAGCTGCTGCGCCTCATCAAGAGTGGAATAGACATCCTGCGGATCGTTAAGCGCTTTTTTTTCGATGCTTTGCGACGCATGGATCATGCTGCGAAGGACTGCCTTTTCCCTGACGATTGAGACATACTCTTCAATATGCGCAGAAGTGCCTGCATATTGGGCAAGTGTGGTCACATAACCAGCTCCACCTACAGCTTTTAAGCGATCTTGCCTTTTAAGCTCCTCGCAGATAAGGTGCACGTCAGCTGGCTTATCTTGCATGTAGGCAGATTTTAATACTTGAAAAATGATTTTATGTTCTGTGTAATAAAAGTCGGCATCGTCTAGACCATCAGCTGCAATATTTAAGCTGTTGATACTTGTCAACATACACCCAAGCACCATCATCTCAGATTCTTTTGAGTTAGGAGCCACTTTTATCTTCACATCTTCTGCTATCATATGACCTGTTTAAGCGCTAAATAAGTGATAATACCTGCAAAATATCCGGCAAGAGCTGGTAGACTGATTCTCCTTAAATACCAACCAAATGTCACTTTTTCCATCCCCATGTAGACAATTCCAGCAGCAGATCCAATGATCAGGATGCTCCCTCCAGTCCCTGCGCAATAGGCGATAAGTTGCCAAAAGTAGTGATCAGTTGGAAATTGCTCTAAAGAATACATCCCAATTGCCGCCGCAACGAGTGGAACATTATCGACAATTGCTGAGGCAAGACCGATTGCCGTCGCAATCATCGATGTATTGGCCACATGGGTCTCTAGCCACATCGCGAGTTTATGCAACATGCCGCTTACCTCTAATGCATCGATAGCAAGTAAGATCCCAACAAAAAAAAGCAGGCCGGAAATATCGAGCCGACTTAAAATGGAGGAAACCCGAAGGTGAGACTTTTCTTCATTCCCCCTTAAGATAATATCAGTTGCAATCCAAAGCATGCTTAAGCCCAAAAATACCCCCATAAATGGGGGAAGGCCTGTGACCACCTTAAAGATGGGGACAAAAATTAAGGCAGCAACACCAAAAAATAGGATTGTATTGGCCACCTTATCTTTAGGCTGTAGCTTTTTACTTTCTTCATCTTGCATAGGCTGCATCTCGCCCTTACAAAAAAAGGCAAGGCAAAAGCAAGCGACAAAGCAAGAGATCACACTTGGTAAAAACAAATCGCGCATAATGGGAACTGTTGTAATCTGCCCTCCAATCCATAGCATCGTCGTCGTCACATCGCCAATTGGGGTCCATGCCCCTCCGGCATTAGCTGCAATGACCACAGCTGCCCCCATGATCCAACGATCTTGTCTTTCCTTGACGAGTCTACTAAGCAACGTCACCATCACAATCGTCGTCGTTAAATTATCAAGGACAGAGGAAAGACAAAAGGCAATCAGCGATATGAGCAACAACATTTTTCGTTTAGATTTTATTTTCAGCCCTTCTGAAAGGGATGCAAAACCCTGGTGAGCGCTTATGATTTCCACGATCGTCATGGCACCTAAAAGAAAGAAGACCACTTGACTTACCCCCGAAAGTCGATCTGCAAGACATACATGGGAGTCTCCGCAGCTTTCAGGAAAATGGTGATACTGAATCACCCAACAAGAAATTCCCGTTAAAAGGGCAATTGTTGCCTTATCAATTCTGATGAAATGCTCTAAGCTTATGCAAAGGTAGCCAACAATAAAGATTGCCACCATGGCGATGTCGTGTAAGTCCACTTAAAATACCTTATATCCCTTCTTGCAAAATATCGTGTAATCGAATAATTCCTACCACTTTTCTCTCATCACTTACGACCGCGAGCACAGAAATTGGGCGCTTAGCATCCCCTTCCATGATCGCAAGCGCCTCCGTTGCGAGAACGCTTGCTTCAATGCAGCGAGGCTCTTTTGACATAAGCCCCTCAAGCGTCATTTGAAGAGCATTTGGTCCATACTTTTGAAGAGAGCGTCTTAAGTCGCCATCAGTAAAGATGCCAAGCAGCCTTTTTTCTTTATCGACCACGAGCACGCAGCCACATTTTTTATTGGAAAGCTCAACTAATGTGTTAAAAAGTTTATCGTCTCCAAGCGCAAGTGGGATGTCGCTTTCAACTAACATTAAGTCTTTTACACGGCATATGAGGCGCCTGCCAATTCTTCCTGCCGGATGATTTTTGGCGTAGTCATCTAAGCTAAACCCCCTCTCGTTCATCAACGCGATCGCTAAGACATCTCCAAAAATCATCTGCGAAATCACCGATGTCGTCGGAACTAAATCAAAGGGGCAAAGCTCTTTGGCAAGAGGAAGGGTAATAGAGAGATCGCTTACTTTCGATAGACGGCTATTAGGGCAGCTCACGATAGAAACGAGCTTAACCCCTTTATGCCTTAAAAAGGGGACAAGTTGCAAAAGTTCACTCGTCTCACCGCTTTTACTCATCATGACAAAGACATCATCTTTTGTCGCGATCCCAATATCGCCGTGCAGCGCGTTCATCGGGGAGACATACAAGGCCCTTGTTCCTGTAGAAGTTAGGGTCATTGCAAACTTTTCTGCCACAAACCCACTTTTTCCAACGCCTGTAACAAGAATCATGCCGCGGCACTCTTTTAATACACTCAATAGTTGCGTTGCCTCTTCCATATTGAGTCTTTCAAAAAAGTCGTTGAGAAGAGATCTCCCTTCATTAAAAAGTGCGCGTAATTGCCCACCTATACTTTTTTTTTCTTCAGCTAGTTTCATTGCCAAAGATTGTAACCGAACAAATCCTTTAAATTCAAGAGGTCTATTTTTGGAAAAAATTAAATTTGCAAGTATTGAGTTTTTCTGGTCTGATTATAAAAAACGATCTTGATACAGGAGCCAATATGAAAAGGGCAATCTTTTATTCGCTAGTCTGCTTTTACTCCCTCTTAAATCTACAGCTTTCAGCGGCATGGACCCCCCCTGTGACATTATCTCAAGATATATCCAAATCCCCTATTTTTATGAACCAATACCCGGGGAAAATAGCTGTTGACAGCCGTGGCAATGGTTTTGCTGTTTGGAGCTTCTTCAATGGATCTTTTGCCGTTATTCAAGCCGGTACACTGCCAAAAAATGCATTGGAATGGCAAAAGAGCACGCTCTCACAAGATGGGCATAATGCCTTTTTGCCGGAATTGGCGGTGAATCCCCAAGGCCAAGCAATAGCTGTTTGGGCAAGATTTAACGGCACACATCACGTCATTCAAGCTTCTACATTCACTAAAATAGATCATTGCGATAAACCCAATCGCTCTTCTGAATGGATGGCAACAGCTGATCTCTCTCCTCCTGGAGTTGATGCCATCATCCCCCAAGTTGCAATTGACAATGAAGGCAATGCCATAGCTGTTTGGATCGCGAAAATTGGCGATGCAGCCATTGTCCAAAGTGCGACCCTTAGCAAAGGTGCAACGAATTGGACTTTGACAGGCAATCTCTCACCGGTAGATCAAACGTCTTATGACGCCCAAATTGCAATAGATGCATCGGGAAAAGCCTATGCCGTCTGGACAAACTTTTTTGATGCAAATAATATCATCATCCAAGGAGCGCTACTTCCAAAAGGCTCTCTTACTTGGACGCATACCTCCAATTTATCTCCAAGTGCTCAAGCCTCATTTGGACCTAACCTCGCAGTTAACCCTTCAGGCTTTGCAGTGACTGTTTGGACACAAAGAGATGGGTCTTCTGTTTTAGTGAATTCAGCATCTCTTGCATCGGGAGAAACACTATGGCAACTTGCAGGCAATACTGTCTCAGTGCCAGGTCAATCTTCTTTTTCTGCTGAAGTCACTTTTAATCCAGAGGGCATTGCCGTCGCAATTTGGAATGGGGGAGTTGATCCGGAATCAATTATTCAAACCGCCAATTTCAACGCCCAAACCAATCAATGGATCGGTCACCAAGACATTTCCACAAATGAAGTGTTTGCAAGTGCGCCTCAAATCTCCTTTAATCCAAATGGAAACGCATTAGCTGTGTGGACAGCTTTAACAGACACTCACTTAATTATTCAATCAGCCGGATTTTATAAGAATGGCAGTATATGGAAACCTTTGCCTAATATTTCAGGAACAGATTCTGACTTTTTTAGCACCTATCCTCGCCTTGCTTTCGATCCCTTAGGAAATGGCATTGCCATTTGGCAAGACGTCTCAAATAGTGTAGATAAGATTCAAGTGTCTAACGGCCTTGGCTTCTTTGGGCCTACTCCTCCCTTGCAGTTTAAGGGGATTGTCATCAAAAATAGATTTGCCACACAAACAGATATCATTCATGTTCTATCGTGGAAAGCAAGTCAGGATACGCTGACAAAGGGATATCGGCTCTATGAAGGCAGCCGCCAGGTCTCTGAAAGTATCGCTTCTAATACTCAAACAGACTATTCCTTACAGCTGCACGGAAGAAAGAAACACAAAAAATATACCTACACCTTAGTTGGATTTTATCCCGATGGGTCGGAAAGCACCCCATCAATTGTGTCCTTGCCATAAACCTATAAAGATTTTTAGCCTAAAACTAGTTATCACGATTAAACCTCTTGCATAATTCGCTAATGATCTAGTGTACCAAGAAATGCTACGTACGCGGCAGCGTCCATTAACGCATCATATTCGGCTGAACTTGAAGGATGCACTTTATACAACCAAGTATCATATGGAGCATTATTGACTGCTTCCGGCTGATCGTGTGGTACAGAGTTAACCTCCACTATCATTCCTGAAATCGGAGTATATAAGTCTGAAGCCGTCTTTACAGACTCTATCGTACCTACTGAATTCGCCTGCGCTATTTGAGTCCCTGGTGAAACGTAGACGTCTACTAACGTCACATCCGTCAACTGTTCTTGCGCAAACTCTGTCATTCCCACTTGGAAATTCGCACCGTCCTGTTTCACCCATTCATGGTCTTTGCTATAACGACGATCACTTGGAATGTTCGTAGAAGCAATATTTTTTGTGCACTTTGCCTTAACAGCGGGAGGATGCAGAGGGGTTTTTGCAGCCTGTACACTAGAGCTAAGGCCCATTGCACAGCCGATTAAACTCACCATCGCAATTTTTTGAAAATCTAGTCGCTTCATTGTAGGTACTCCTTATTTGATACACTTAATTTGATACACTTTCGTTATAAAGTCAATACCAACACTTATCATCCATCCTATCAAACTCCTTCCAAACTTCGATTGCCTCTTCGCGTAGAAGTTTTGTGAAGGTAATCGTTCTATCTTTTGGATCTTTTCTCAACTCAGATAAAATGTCGACGTCAATAAAATTGCCATACTTTAAGGCATCTTGAACTGTTGAGGCGTAGTAAATATGTCGAATATGCGCCCAATAAGCAGCAGAAAGACACATGGGGCAGCATTCAGCACTTGTATAAAGATCGCACCCTTCTAAATGGGGAGAGTGCATATATTGGCAAGCATTGCGAATGGCCTCCATTTCCGCATGCCATGTCGGATCGCAATGTTTAATGACTTGGTTATACCCTTCAGCAATGATTTTACCATCTTTGACGATGACGGCGCCAAAGGGGCCTCCTGACTTTTCGATCAAAGAGCCGTGTTTGCTTAACTCAATTGCTCGTCTCATGTGGGCATTGTGATTGTCTTCCATATTCGTATCCTTATATACCAAAATTCTTTAGTTTGGTAGGATCACAATAAAAAGGCAAGGACTCATGACACACTCTATTATGACACACTCTATCCCAATTACCATTGCAGAAGGCGATGGCATCGGCCCAGAAATCATGCAAGCGACCCTTGACATCCTTAAGGCGACAGGCGCACCCTTGGATATCACAAAAATAGAAATCGGGGAAAAGGCCTATCTAAAGGGAGAGATGAGTGGGATCCACCAGGAGTCATGGGAGATCATCAAATCGGGCAAGGGATTTCTTAAAGCGCCTATCACAACTCCACAAGGAGGGGGATATAAAAGTCTGAATGTAACCATTAGGGGAGCGCTTGGCCTTTATGCGAACGTTAGGCCTTGTGTCTCCTACGCTCCCTTTGTTGAAACTAAACACCCTAAAATCGATGTTGTCATCATCCGGGAAAATGAAGAAGATCTTTATATGGGCATTGAATATAGGCATACTCCTCAGTGGGTTCAAGCTATAAAAGCGATGACAACAAAGGGATGTGAAAAAATCATCCGTTACGCCTTTGAATATGCCAAGGCAACGGGTAGAAAAAAGGTTAGCTGCTTTACTAAAGATAATATTTTAAAGCTATCTGATGGTCTTTTCCATCGAACATTTGATGATATTGCCAAGGAATATGAAGAGATAGAAAATGAGCATTGGATCATCGACATCGGCAGCGCAAAGCTTGCCAATAAGCCCGCAGATTTTGATGTCGTTGTCCTTCCCAATCTCTATGGGGACATTCTTTCAGACGTTGCCGCTGAAATTGCAGGCTCAGTTGGGCTTGCCGGATCTGCTAATATCGGCACAAAAGGGGCTATGTTTGAAGCCATTCACGGCTCGGCGCCGCGAAGGGCTAATCAAAATGTCGCAAACCCATCGGGGCTAATCCTCGCCTCTTCCATGATGATGGCCCATATTGGCCTTCCCGATACAGCATCGCTCATTCACAACGCCTGGCTTGCCACAATAGAGGATGGGATCCATACCTACGATATCTTTAAAGAAGGGATAAGCATAGAAAAAGTGGGAACAAAAGAATTTGCCAAGGCCGTCATCAAACGTTTAGGAAAAAAACCTAAAACTCTTAAAGAAATCCATTACTCTTCTTTAAAAAACGTCGGTCACGTGGAAGAAAAAGTGACAAGCATTAGCTCAAAAAAAGAGCTTGTAGGCGTTGATGTATTCATCCAATCTGAAGAAGACATAGCGAAGATTCAAAGCTGCATATCGGCATTAAAGACCAAAGGGCTAATCCTTTCAAAAATAGCCAATCGAGGCGTGAAAGTTTGGCCGGATCCCAACCATCACCCCAACTACTCAGACAATTGGCGCCTGCGCTTTTTATCTCTGCAAGCTGGCCACCCCATCGCGCATGCCGATATTGTGCAACTACTACACCTAATGGCCGAAGCAAAGATCGACTTTACGCAGGTGCAAGCACTTTGCACTTTCGACGGCAAAGCAGGCTATAGCGAATAGACTTAAGAGGCTGACAATAAATCTCCGCGGGTCGCCTTTTGGCCCTTTTTCCGCATCTCGGGCGTCTGTTGCAAATTCCCTACTCTCAAGAGTATGTGAATTTGCAACAGACGTCGATCTGCAAAAAAATGGCTCAAAATTCGACCTCCCGGAGATCTATTGTCAGCCTCTAAAGCGTGCTTTTTAATAGATCTTTGATGTGAGCGATAAAGCCTGACCACTCTGTATTGCCTTGAACAAGCTGCAGGCGCATTTTGACCCACACAATGGGAAGAGGAAGCTTTAAGTCTTTATCGATTTTGACTTTGTCTTTCTCGGTGCAAACCAAAAATTGCGCTCCCTTATCCTTACAATGGGCGGCAAATATTTCCAGCTGCCCTTTTTTAAAGCGCTTATGATCAGGCGCTGCAATGGAGGCGATCATCTCAGCGCCCATTTCGGTTACGGTATGCTGAAAATATTCAGGATTGGCGATCGCAGAAAAGATGCCGACCTTTTGCCCATGGATAGAAACTTCCCTTTCTGTCGCAACGTCCCGTATTCCAATTACCGCCATCTTTGTGCCGATAATGGGCGCTTTGCTGTAGCGGGAAAGCTCCCCTTTGACATCTTGAAACCTCTTATCGCATTTCACATGGTTTAAAATGATAAGATCGGCCCTCTTAAGGGAGGAGGCCCCCTCTCTTAAAAACCCAAAAGGAAAAAAGCGCCCTTGACCAAAGGGATCGGAAATGTCCATGACGACGATTTCCTTGTCGCGCGCCAAATGGCGATGCTGCATCCCATCATCTAATAATATCAGCTGAGCGCCAGCTTTTGCTGCCATATCTGCTCCCTTGTGGCGGCTTGCGCCAACGATGACATGCGCTTTAGGAATATTTTGGGCAAGTAAATAGGGCTCATCGCCGCAAAATGCCGCAGACTGCAAAGGCCCATCTCCTGCCGATAAGACCACTGGCATTGCAAGCTTTTCAGCTTGAGAGCGATACCCCCTTGATAAAATGGCGATAGAAAATTCATCGCAAAACTCTTTGGCAATCATTAGCGTTGCAGGAGTTTTACCGGTGCCTCCTACGACAATGTTGCCAATACTGATGACAACCGGAACCGGTGGTGAATAACTTCTAATCCATCCATAATCAAATGCAAAATTGCGCAACGTCATCCCTAAGCGATAGGGAATGCTGATGATATAAAGAAGCGCCTTCACGCAAGAGGGAACCATCCCCCTTTTTTTTCCCTTGATCACACCGACTATGTAGTTTTGAAATTGCGTTTTCAAGACTTAAACTACTCCTGCAATGCAGGAAGAAAAAAGGCGATACTCTACCATTTCGATAATTATGTGGATAGCTGCCATGTGCGCTTCTTGAATGCGATCAGATGTGGAAAACCCATCGATTAATAGCTCTGCATCAGCAAAACCCTTTAAAAGTCCTCCTCCTTTACCTAAAAAAGCTATCGTCTTTAAGTTAAGCGTTTTTGCAACTTCAAAAGCTTTGACTATATTTGGCGATTTTCCACTTGTAGTAAGTCCTACAAAGACATCCCCTTCCTTGCCAAAGGCTTCAACACCGCGAGAAAAAATCGACTCATAGCCAATGTCATTGCCAATACATGTGATGGCCCCGGGTTCTGAAAGGGAGATGGCCGGAAGCGCCTTTCTTTTGCCGCGGAAAATGCCTGTTAGCTCTTCAGCAAAATGTGCCCCATCGCAAAGGCTTCCCCCATTACCGGCAATGATCACCTTATTTCCATTGGAAAAACAACTGCTAAGAATCTTTGCCGCCTCTTCCATAAAAGTGATCGCAAAGGGCTCATTTAATTGAGAAACGGCAGCAATGGCGTCTCTCACAGATTTTTGTAAATTCATTTGATCCATAGAGAATACCCAATTTATGTATAAACGAGTACATGGTAGCACAATTTCCGATTATCTCCAACTCTTGAGAGAGATCTAATTAATACTCCTTAAAATATTGCCATTGTGGTATCAAAAACATGCGGGAAAATTCAATTTAAAATGTGAGCGCGGCTTGTAGAAGAGGGTGGAGAATGAAAAAAAGAAAGCAAGATAACGTAGCGCTTGATGCGGAAGAAATTGATCTTTTGCACTCTTTTGAAAAAGGTGAATGGAAAACTGTTTCTGATAAAGAAAAAGATTTACCCAAAATAAATCCATATACAGGAGAATCTGATGAAAGCGATCGTCATTGAAGAATTTGGGGGCCCTGAAAAATTAACATTTAAAGATGTGCAAACACCAAAGCCCCTAAAAAACGAGGTGCTTGTCAAAGTGAAATATGCGGGAGTCAATCCTGTCGATTGGAAGATTAGAGAGGGGCTTTTGGCGAGTCGATTGCCCCATGAATTTCCAATTATTCTCGGATGGGACGTCGCCGGAACAATTGCCGAGGTCGGAAAAGAAGTAAGTGACTTAAAAGTTGGAGATGAAGTCTATTCCTATGCCAGAAAGCCCACCGTCAAATGGGGCACTTACGCAGAATATGTCGCAATAGATGCTAAAAATGTCGTTTTGAAACCTAGATCCATTTCCTTTGCCGAATCAGCTGCAATCCCCCTTAGCGGTTTAACTGCTTGGCAAGCTCTCTTTGATGTCGCACATTTGCAACAAGGAGAAACCATCTTAATCTTAGGGGGTAGTGGCGGTGTCGGCTCTTTAGCGATTCAGTTTGCAAAAGTCGCCAACGCGAAAGTTATCGCCACAGCCAGCCCCAAAAAACACTCCTATATTAAAGCCTTAGGTGTAGATCTGGCAATCGATCATACGGCAAATGTACTAGAGCAGGTGCGTTCCTTTAGCCAAGAAGGTGTCGATGTGGTGTTTGATTGTTTTGGGAAAGAGGCCTTTACAAATGGCTTAAAAGCCCTTAAAAAAGGGGGAAGGATAGTAAGCATTTTAGAACATCTAGACCCAGCTGTTGCACAAAACCTTGGGATTACCGCAAGCTATCTTTTTGTCACTCCAAACGGCGCCCAACTGAAACAAATTGCAGAACTGATCGATGCAAAAAAAGTTATTCAACAGCCAGTTGAAGCAATCCCCCTTCACGAGGCTCATATCGCACAAGAAAAATTGCGAAGCGGCAGTATCACAGGAAAGCTTGTTTTACAGGTTTGATGGCTCAGAAATTTATCTTCTATTCTTGGCGGGAATAGCTGACCATCGACTGAATCAACCATAAACTCAATTGCAGCTTTGTGATTTAGGATCATTTGGGCTTCCATGCTGTCTTTCCCTTCCGTTATCTCTCCTAATTCTAGCAAGCGCTCTGTTTCTAACAAAGAATAGGTATTTCCCTCCAGTCGACTGGAGTTCCATGACAATCTGCGATGTAGATTGCGTAGCAAAAAGCTATTCCAATTTCAATTTATGGCACGGTGATGGCATCTAATTTTTTTGGACAAATCTTTCGGATCACAACATTTGGTGAGTCTCATGGGCCTTGCATCGGTGTGGTCATTGATGGCTGCCCTGCAGGACTAAGCTTAAGCTGCCAAGACATCGATGAGGAGCTTTCAAAAAGAGCGCCCGGGAAAAACAGCTATACAACACAGCGCAAAGAAGCTGACACTGCTGAAATTCTCTCAGGTGTTTTTGAAGGGAAAACAACGGGGGTGCCTATTGCCATTGTGATCCAAAATAAAGATGCCGATAGTACAAGCTATGAAACAATCAAAAATCTCTATCGTCCAGGCCATGCGAATTTTACCTATCTTGCAAAGTACGGCTGCTTTGATTACCGAGGTGGTGGCAAAGCCTCTGGAAGAGAAACCGCCGCAAGAGTTGCAGCTGGCGCTGTGGCTAAAAAATTGCTGAAGCATTTCCAAATCGAGTGCGTGGCCTTTATTTCAGAAATTGGCGGCATTCCAATTCTTACCCCAAACTTAGATCTTGCAACCTTGCGACAAAAAACCCATGCAAGCCCCATCTTTTGTCCTGATGAGATAGCTGAAAAGAAGATATGTCAAAAAATCAGCGAAATCAAAGAGGCCGGCGATTCTTTGGGCGGCGTTATATCGTGCGTTGCGTCAGTGCCAATAGGCCTTGGAGACCCAGTGTATGACAAACTAGAGGCAAAACTTGCTTGCGCCATGCTCTCAATCCCCGCAAGCAAAGGATTTGAAATAGGCGCCGGGCTTGAAGCTGCAAAAATGCTTGGATCTGAGCATAATGACACATTTGAGGACAGAACACGCACTAAGACCAACATCGCAGGGGGCACTTTGGGTGGAATCTCGACGGGCTCTCCCCTATTTTTTCGCACCGCCTTTAAGCCCACATCGAGCATCAAAAAACCGCAGCAGACAGTGAGTTTGCAGGGAGAAAAAGTGACATTTCAACTACCAGAATCGGCTCGTCACGATCCGTGCTTGTGCATAAGAGCAGTGCCTGTTGTCGAAGCAATGACAGCTCTTGTCCTTGTGGATGCTTTGCTTATGAAGAGAAATGCCAAATTATGAGGTGATTTATGGCATCTTTAGAAGCTAGGTAAAATCAATCGTATCGCAGATAGCTCAATGATTGCTGAGATCAGACGCTTGAAGGAGCATACCTCATTTGACCAACTTCCTGACCTTGGAACTGATCCTGATGCCCTCGATATGGATCTAATGGGAAAACTATTCGCTGCTGTTCACAAGACTTGTACCAAATCTACTGCTCGGTCGCTAGAACTCATCGTGGACTATCGAAATACTCCACGTCCTACGAAAGGCGCTTTACTGCTGTTTGGCAAGAACCGCGATGAATTGTTTCCTGATCCACTTATTCGCCTTATCCGCTTTAAGGGAACCACAAAATCGACTGCCATTGACCATGCCGATATCAAAAGCCCTCTCACTATTGCAATTGATGAAGTTCTGGCCTTTATCAGGCGCAATACTTCCATGAAAGCCATTATTCGATCTCCTCGTAGAGAAGACATCCCTGAATACCCAACAGAAGTCGTCCGAGAGGCTGTCATCAACACCATCCTTCACTCCGACTATTCCACTATGCGCTCTTGCATCCAAGTGGCAATTTTCGAGGACCGTATGGAGATCACTAACCCAGGACCACTACCTCTAGGTCTGAGCCTGGAAACCGCGTTGTCAGGAATTTCCCAATTGCGTAATAAAGTACTCGGACGAGTATTCCGGGAGCTTGGGCTCATAGAACAGTGGGGCTCCGGGCTTCAACGTATGTTTGAAAGCTGCGTCCAACGACAGCTTCCCCCTCCCAAATTCCAAGAACTAGACCTGTTTTTCAGAGTAACCCTCTATCCGATGGCAGTACAACCAAAACCAGAGCTGCCCTGGCATGCCTTACTATTTTCATACATTCGCCAACATAGTAAAATCTCCGTTACAGAAGCCACAAAGCTATGGAAAGTAAGCAGCAGAACATCGACAGCAAGACTGAAAATGCTATGCCAAGAAGGGGCACTCATGGCGCTTTCCAAAGGCCCCTTTGACCCTCATAAAGTATTTATTTTACCTAAAGGACACTGAAACCTGGCCAGTTGAACCCTGAAGAACCCTGAAGCTACACTCTTCAGGGTTCCCCGCTCAAAACAATTTCGGGGCATTTTAAAAATGTCAAGGGGTAGGTTGACTAGCAATTTCTTAAATTGTAATAATGAATACAGAATCAAATAAGTGCAAACATTTCTACCATGAATAAATGGTTCATATCGGATACTCATTTCTCTCATGCAAATATCATCCGTTATGCTGGACGGCCTTTTCAATCTGTCGATGAAATGAATGAGAAACTGATCGAGCATTGGAATGCTCATATCGAACCACAAGATACAGTCTTTTTCTTGGGCGATTTTGGTTTAGGCCCAACAGACTTTCTTGCCAGCCTTTGCTCAACATTGCATGGCCAAAAGATTTGCATTCGAGGCAATCATGATGGAACCCCTGCTAAAATGCATACAATTGGATTTACGCTTGTCCTAGAATCAGCTTTCATCAAGATTGGCCGCCACCAAGTCGAACTTGTTCACATCCCCAGCCAGCCAGCGCCCTCACATTTTCAACTCCATGGTCATGTCCATGAGAAGAGGCCAAATAAGCTGATTGATCGGCAGCTTAATCTTTCTGTTGAAGTCTGGGAATATAAACCTGTTTCTGAGAAGACGATTATGGCCATTTTAGATCGAGCTGATTCGTCTTCTGTAATAGCTTCCAATATTTCCTAAGATATTCACTGTAGACGAAATCCTTCGAATGCAAAATTCTTATAAAAATTGTTTGTATAAAACTCGCTGTCTTGCAAAACTATTTTGTCAATCCCAAAGGAGGAAACATGTCAGTATCAAACCTCAAAGCTGCAGTTACCGGAAAACCATCTCTTTTGCCCACACACACTGAACCTGCCCCCTCTACACCTCCTCACTCCTTACTGAAAGCCGCATTGATCGGAGGGTCTGCATTACTTAGTGCAGCCGGAATTTATTGCGCTAGCAAAATGTTGGGTAGTAGTGGTGTGGAGCATGCACTCACCGCAGAAAAAGTAGACAAGGTTGGCTTGGATATTTCGCATATCGGGATACAGACTAGAGGCTTGCCGACTGTGATACCTGTTCCCAACCAGCAGGCAAACCCTGGCTCTTTATATCAAAGTGTGGCACATACGTTTTTTACGAGCCCCGAATTGGTTGGATATACAGTCACACAAAGTCCAAAATGGTTAAAGCTCAAGCCAGATCCCCAACAGATATCCATCTACAATGCCGATCGGTACTCTACTGGAGTCCAAGTTGTAGGAAGTATTGCATATATAATTGGTTCGCTTGGGCTACAAATTATTAACATTACTAATCCGACTTCCCCTACCGCTTTAGGAATTTATACAGTTAATTACATAACCGCGGTCCAAATTGCAGGAAGTCATGCATTTTTAGCAGCTGAAACCAATGGCCTGCTAATCATTGACATCAGTAATCCAAGAGTACCTGCTTTGCTTGGGAGTTATCATACTTCTGGAGCTGCTATGGCAGTCCAAGTCCTGGGCAATACTGCTTATGTGGCAGCTGATACAAGTGGACTACAAATCATTGACATCACTAATCCAAGGGCACCTGCTCTGCTTGGGAGTTATGATACTCCTGGACAGGCCGAGGGAGTCCAAGTTCTAGGCAATACTGCATATGTAGCTGATGGGACAAGTGGACTACAAATCATTGACGTCAGCAATCCAAGAGCACCCGTTTTACTTGGAAGTTATCATGCTCAAGGATATGATGCCTCTGCCTCCGCAGTCCAAATATACAAAACTTCTGTAGGGGGCACGATTTATGCGTATGTGGCGGAGAACGTAGGTGGATTACAAATCCTTTACTGCAATAACCCGAAAGCAATTACACTTGTTGGGAATTATAGCACACCTGGAGGCAGTATTTACGCAGTCCAAGCTGTACAATCTTTCCAATCTGCACAATCTTCTGGATGGCTTCCTCCTGTGTATATACTAAATGGCGTTGTTTTACAATATCTTAGCTTAGTATACGGCAGCGTATTTCAACCAATGCTTATTTGGTCTTATCAAGACCTTTATCATCCTCAAGGATTCCAGATCATAGGGAGTACGGCATATGTGACAGATCTCAATGGCTTCCACATCCTAGATCTCAATGCAATCTCATTTTATGGAACTCCACGCACAACTGACCAAGGAGACTTTACCGTTATTTTAAATGGCACTACCTCCCAAGGCACAGCACCCATTTCTTTTAAGCTACGTGTTGGACATCCCCCATCTATCATCCTCGCTATTTCACAAGTCTTAGCCAAACTGAGCCAACCCCTGAACTACACATTTGACCCGAGTATATTTTTTGATCAAGACGATCAACCGCAATTGATCTATTCCGTAACTCCTTTACCCGCATGGCTGAAATTCAATCCTTCTACTCGGCTGTTATCAGGTACGCCTGGAATAAGTGATATCGCAACCCTCTCGCTTTATTATTCAGCTAATGACACCTATTTTCTGCCTTCTCGCATCCCATTTTCTCTAAAAGTCGAAGCACCACCCGTTCTCAACACTCCTTTGCCAGACATTACCCAATTTAGGAACACCTTATTTAACCTGTACATCCCCGTAAACACCTTTACCGATCCAAATATGGACGACATACTCACCTATTCAGCAGGCTCACTTCCAGCATGGCTTAAGCTGAGTAGTAACGGCTTTTTTACCGGTACGCCACCTACCTTAGGAAAGTTTAATATCACAATCTTTGCAAATGATGGTTTTGGAGGGAGTGCAGCAGATTCGTTTGGTTTACTGATCACAGATCCATTACAATCTCTGCCTGTAGTTGCGGGTGGCAAAGCAACTTACCAAGTGCCTGACACTGCTTTTGCAAATGTGGGGACTATCACAAACTACGCAGGCACAATGGCTGGCGGAAGCCCACTACCCAGTTGGATTCAATTTGATGCCACAACAAGAATCTTTACCGCCACTCCACAAGTTGGTCTTACTTCCACGCTTCAATTGCAGGTGTCCGCAACAAATACGCTCGGTGAGGTGTTTGACCAAGTGTTTGCAATGAACATAGCTCCCAATTTTTCTCCTGTTTATAAAAACCCAATTTCTGCTCAGCAAGCAAGTGTCGGTGTTGATTTTAACTACGCAATGCCAGACAACGTGTTTGAAGATCCCAATGGCGACCAGTTCAATCGTTTAACTTATGAGGCAACTGGATTGCCTTCATGGTTAAAATTCGATAAGACACGCCGGGTATTTTCTGGGAAACCGACACGTGCTGATACCAATACCTTTGCAGTGCGAACAGAAACGATTGCTGTGATCGCAAATAACGGACAAACAACTGCTACTGGCACGTTCAACATCGCTGTCTCTGGAGAATCCTATGGAGCTTTAGCTATTAAAATTATTGCGCCACTTGTGAGTACACCAGCTACTCTTTGGGGATTTTATAAAAAACGAGCGCTGCTTTTAAATCAGATACACAAAAAGAAATACACCAAAGCAAAGATTACTGTGATGTCAGGAGCAGAATTTCATTATCAATTTTCTTGCAATCCAGAAAAAATTCAAGATGTAACGGTTAGCAAGATTTCTAAAATTGGACTGACCACCAAAATCTACAGCAAAGTGGATGGATCGAGATTTTTCTGCCGTAAAGAAGTCAAAAATTGGGTGGTGCTTCCAAACCATCTTCCTCATTGGCTAAGTTATGATGAAAATTCTGCACAATTATATGCAGAAAAAGCCGGTTCAGCAAGTAGCATCGGCACAATGCGCATCGAAGCTGTCGACGATGCTGGGATTATTTTAGAGCAGTTTGATCTTGAAGTGGTGAATCATGCACTGGAGCCTGCTCTACAAGCAGAACACCATCTGGACCACTCTGCTTGGTCTGATGCAACAGATACAATTCCACTAACAACCATGGGAGAACATTCTCTTCCAATGATTGACGAAATGGGATTAGCTGAAGGCGTCGCATCAGAACTAGTATTGGTTGAGTAAGAGAGCCAAAAGCAGAATATTACTAAGTAAAAGGAATCAAAACATGCCAGTGTCAAACCTTAAAGCTGCAGTTACCGGAAAGCAACCTCTTTTGCCACTGCAGACTGAGCCTACTTCGACTCCTCCTAAGTCCACTCTTAAAGCAGTCTTCATCAGCGCCGCCACTCTCCTTGGTGCAGCCGGATTCTATTGTGCTAGCAAAGTGTTGGGTAGTAGTGGTGTGGAGCATGCTCTCACTGCAGAAAAAGTAGACAAGGTTGGCTTGGATATTTCTCATATTGGGATACAGACTAGAGGCATTACACCAACAACAACGCCTTTTGCAAATCAACAGGCAAACCCAGGATCTTTATACCAAAGTGTAGGTCATGCATTTTTTACGAGTAATGAATGGGTTCTGCACAGAGTTTCACCATATGCCCCAAGTTGGGTCAGTTGTCAATCGTACCCCTTGTTAGTCTCTAGTTGTTTGATTACAATAGGCTCTGCCATCCCGTTTCCCCAAGTCCTGCAAGTCGCAGGAAATATCGCATTTATAGCGGATGAGACTAGCGGACTTCAACTCATTAACGTCACAAATCCGAAAAAACTCATTGTGATGCAGCCTTACAATACTGCCGTGGGATCTACCAATGGAGTCCAAGTCGTAGGAAAGACTGCGTATGTGGTGGGGGCACTTGGTTTACAAATCTTGGACATCAGCAATCCAAGTACCCCTGCTCCTTTAGTCTCTTATCCCATTGCTGGCGGCGTCTTTGCAATTCAAGTCGTAGGAAAGACTGCCTATGTGTTGAATAGCACCGCTTTAAAAATCATTAATATCGGCAATCCAAATATCCCCACTTCTTTAGGCTCTTATCCTATTCCTGGAGGGCCCGTTGCAGTTCAAGTCACAGGAACCACTGCATTTGTAACAGATGTGAGTAATGGGTTACAAATCATTAACATTGCGAACCCGCATTCCCCCGCCCTTTTCATAACTTATCCTCTTGTGGGAGCTCTTGGAATTCAAGTCGTAGGAAAGATTGCATTTGTAACGACTGGAAATGTATTACAATTCATTGATATCACCACTGTGAGCTCCCCCATTCTTCTCGGGTCTTGTACAGTTCCTTATTCCTTTCCCATTCAAGTTATAAAACCAGTAGCGTTAAGTGCGACTCAGTTTATTGTGTATGCCGGTGGAACGTCGTCCTTATCCATCATTGTCGTTAGTGATGAGGGTTGCATGGAGGATCTTTGTTGCAATGCCTTCCAATTCAATAATATTCCTGCTTATGCAATCCAAGTGATAAACTCTACTGCATATGTGGCTACTTCGGACCCTCTATCACAGATCAACAGCTTTCAAATTCTAAACCTCAATGCAATCACACTTTCTGGTACTCCGAGCATATCTGACCAAGGAGATTTTGACATTGAAATATTGGGAACGACCTCTCAAGGTTCGATTGTAAGCTCATTTCATCTACGCGTCGGCCACCCCCCATCCATCATCCTTGCTATTCCTCAGGTCATAGCCAAACTCAATCAAAACCTGAACTACACATTTGACTCCAGTACTTTTTTTGACAACTATAATCCACTTATTTATTCCGTTACTCCGCTACCTGCATGGTGTCGTTTTAATTCTTACACACAAACCTTATCAGGTACACCGAAAGTCACCGATATCGCAACACTTTCCCTTAATTACCTGGCTAATAACACTTATTTTCCCCCTTCTCGCATTCCTTTTCAACTAAAAGTGGAAGCTCCCCCTGTGCTCGTAACCCCCCTGAAAGATAAGGCCTACCCACGAAATACTTTATTTAATTTCAATTTACCTCAAAACACATTCATTGATCCAAATAACGATACACTCATCTATTCCACTTCTTCACTTCCATCATGGCTCACTTGTAGCAACAACGGTTTTTGCACCGGCACGTCCACTTTAGGGAAGTTCAATATTACACTCATTGCCAATGATGGTTTTGGTGGCACAGCTTCTGCTTCTTTTCGTTTGCTCGTCACAGAACAATTGCCTTCTATGTTGGCGGTTGCTGGCAGCAAAGCAACTTATAAAATCCCTAATTCTGCTTTTGCAAATATCGGCGGCAACATCACAAAATATTCTAGTACTCAAGCAGATGGCACTCCACTACCAAGTTGGCTACAATTTGACAATGCCACACAAATCTTTACAGCTGTTCCCCCAGAGAGCTTCTCTATTTTACAACTACAGGTGTCTGCTACCAATACCTTACACGAGACGTTTAGCCAAGTATTTGATATCAATGTTGCTAACAGCTTTTCCCCCGTCTATAAAAATCCTATTTCTGATCAGCAAGCAAACGTCGGGGTTCTTTTTAACTACACAATGCCAAACAACGTGTTTGAAGATCCCAATGATCCCAATGGCAACAATTTTAACCGCTTAACTTACGAAGCAATCGGATTACCTTCATGGTTAACGTTCTATAAGATGCGCAGAGAATTTTCTGGAATCCCCACACGTGCTGATACAAATACCTTTGCTGTGAGAACAACAACAATCTCCGTGGTGGCAAATAATGGGCAAGTAAATGGTACAGGCAAGTTTAACATTGCTGTTTCAGGAGAATCTTATGGGGCTTTAGCTATTAAAATTATTGCACCACTTGTGAGTACACCAGCTACTCTTTGGGGCTTTTATAAAAAAAGGGCTGTGCTTTTAAACCTGATGCATAAAAAGAAATACACCAAAGACAATGTCACTTTGGTTCCTGGACAACCACTAACCTATCAATTCTCTTGTGATTCGCACAAAATTTCTGAGGTAGTACTCCAGAGGATTGCCACAGTCGGGTGCAAAACCAGAATCTATCATACACTGGGAATGAAAAACTGGACTAAAGTACCAGATACGTCAAACTGGATTATGTTTAATGCAGGTGCTGGAACGGTGAGTTCAATAGAAGGAGTGCCCAGTTTAGGTATACTTGGTCCTGTGCGTATCCAGGCAATAGGAAATGCGAATGTAATCTTAGAACAATTCGAAATACAAATTGCAGAAAATAGAGCTGAAACTTTCTTGCAGCCGAATCTAGATCGCACTTCTTGGGATGGCGCCACAGATATGGTTCCCCTCACATCTATGAGACACGGGTTACTTGAGACTGTGTCTGCATCAGAACCAGACGCGACATTAATAGTCGAATATCAGGAAGCATAAAAATACGAAGTATAGGGGTCAAATTATGCCAATATCTAGCCTTAAAGCTGCAGTTACCGGAAAGCAACCTCTTTTACCACTGCAGGCTGAGCCTATTTCAACCCCTCCTAAATCCACTCTTAAAGCAGTCTTCATCAGCGCAGCTACTCTCCTTGGTGCAGCTGGCCTATACTGCGCTAGCAAAGTGTTTGGTAGTAGCGATGTGGAGCATGCACTCACTGCAGCAAAAGTAGACAGGGTTGGCGAGGAGATGGAGAAAGTTAAGAAGGTGTCAATCGGATGGAGGATGCTCATCGCCCGCATTTACGAAGTCGATCCTCTTATTTGTTCAAATTGCGGTAAACAAATCAGAATTATCTCTTTTGTCACCCATTCAGAAGAAATACG
>Ga0206944_1027_pt1 | contig 31338 bp, 27 predicted proteins | sample Alteio_BWOrgHeat_4_FD_152978 | JGI IMG/M metagenome (GOLD analysis project Ga0206944, IMG submission 152978) | Enriched cells from forest soil in Barre Woods Harvard Forest LTER site, Petersham, Massachusetts, United States -... | ecosystem: Environmental > Terrestrial > Soil > Temperate forest > O... | reverse complement strand
ATGAACATTTTGAGGCAGATGAGGCTTGATCGAAAAATGAAGCTTTAAACTCTGCATTAACAGTGATGGCCTTAACTAATTCCCGCATAAGCGGATGGTGATGTAGGGCTAAGGCCTTTGCACCCTCTTTTAGGTCTTGGACATATCTTTGAAGTTTACTGGTAAAAGTGCTAAGAGGCAATTTTTATATCAAAGCAAGGGAAAATGCGACGCATTTGCGATGCAAATATTGGGAATCGGGAATTTTAAACAGACGCTTAAGATGGGGAAAAGGAACCAAAAGCGACCCGCGACAGGTTGCTGTGCTTACAAAATGCAACAAAAATCTTGACATAAATTAAGTTTATTTTATACAATTCATTTTTATAATATATATATAAATGGTTTTGTTATTATGTTTTCAAGTTTACGTTTTTTGATGCTTGTTTTTGCATGTTCTGTTTGTTGTCATGTATGTTCTCAGACCATTCATTCAAATTCGATGGTAGGTTTTATTGATATTGGAGAAAATCGTGAAAGTTCTGGGAGAAAAATAAAAACCCTCAATCATATCCCTCTTGAGGATGTGTCGGAATTTCAAGAAATTCACATCACACGGTATTGGGGAGAGGAGATCGTCCACGAACTTTATTTTGAACACTATTCCAAGTTAAATTTTCCAAAAAATCTTCATGTGCCAAATTTAAAGAAACTATTTATCGACACAGCGATCATCAAAACGGAAGATCTAGAAGAAATTTCAAAATTAATTCAATTACGCTCTCTCTCCATACATTCCTTTCCAACAAGCCTACCAAGAGATAAAAAAAATGAGCGTACAGAAGGGGACTCTACGAGTTATCTGAATCCTCTTGTAGGACTCACACATCTTGAAGATCTTGATTTAAATTGGTTTAGTTTTCAAGGCGCGGATTTGCGATTTTTAAGCAATCTCCCTCATTTAAAAAAGTTAAGCATCGATCATGGAACCTTTTCCAAAGACAATATAGAGCAGCTATTGTACACACAACTTACTTTAGATGAGCTGACAATCAGAAATAGTAATATCAAAGGGGCTAGCTGGAATATTTTTGCATCAAGCGTTAAGCGATTAATGCTACAGAATTCCAGCATTTCAGCCTCAGATCTTTCAAAAATAGGCGCGCTTGATTATCTAGAACATTTGAATCTTGAGGAGACGAAAGTGAGCGGTCAAAGTATTGGCAAGCTTTTAACTTCACCCAAACTTAAAACGCTTTCTTTAAGCCGAACGAATATGAGAAATGCAGATTTTAGCCAGTTGCCGAGTCTCCTAGAGGAATTAGATCTTAGATATTCAGAGCTTTCTATCGCAAGCTTTCAGACTCTATACTCATTAGTGAATCTAAAAAAATTAAATCTATCTGGGACTCAAAGCGTGAATATCCAAGTTTCAATGATTAAAGCTCTTCAAGAAGCTCTCCCAGATTGTGAAATTTTATATTAAGTCTACGCCCTAATTTGCTCTTCTAAAAGGGCAAGATATTGAAGCGCTCTTTGTTTGGCAGGACAAGTCTCTTGGCTTGTGTAAGTAGGTTTTCTCCAGTCGGGGTATTGCCAATAGATGACGCGCTTACGCAAATAGGCAATGTGTTGAGAGGATAATGGGATGAACGATCCCATCTTTTCTTTTCAAAAGGATAAAGCGCGCCATCTTTTGGTCTGGGTGGTTAAGCGGATAGGCGGTTCTATCTGCCGCATGTCGCAATTCTCTAATCCCTGTTTCCAGCTCATCAGCAAAGCCAAGTAAATTGCCCTCTTTTTTGACCGCCACTTAGATTTTTCCCATTGTGCGCAGAAGTACTCGCTCTGCTTGAACTCCTCCCTTTTCACATCGATACAAATTTTCAAGAGCTTGTACAACTCTTTCCATGGAATGGTCCTTGGTTAATATATCGTCTTCCAAAGCCTACCCATACCGGCCAGACTTTTGTGCAGATGATGCCACTAGAGTTTCTTGATAAGATCTCTGTTTTTGTTCCATCACCTCGAAAACATCGACGTCATTACCATGGTGTGTTTGCTCCCAATAGTCCTCTAAAAAAGTGGACGATTGGGCCAATGGGGTCAGTAGTCTTTCCCCGGAGAAAGACTACTGACCCCATTGTTTTTCCTTTCCTTCGGATTTGGTGGTGTATTTGTTCATTTTTGAGTTTTTATTTTTCTCTTTATTTTAGCACATTTTTGGCTCTGAGTCGACCTATATTGAGGTGTTAAAAAACAGCGCAATTGCGGAGATCAAAAAGAAAACGATTGTGACGATGTAAAAAACTTTGCTGCTGATCTGCTTCAAGAATATTTTGCCCAGAAGTATGCCCACGATCGAGATTAAAATAAATGGAATGGCTTTAATAAAAGTGTCGCCGTTGATGATTCCGGTATAGGTGTAAACGCCGATTTTGGGGATGTTGATGAAGAAACTGGTAAAGGCGTAGGTGCCAATGTAGGCCTCTTTTAACAGTCCTAGACTTACAAATAACGGGCCTTTAACCAGATTACCACTGCCTAAAATTCCTGATAAAAAGCCGTAAATAAATCCAAATAAGGGAACGGATTGGTTGGATTTTTCTTTTTTCTTAGAAAAATGTTTATTAACATCGCTGGCGATGAATAAAATAATCGCAACGGCTATAACTTTTCCAAATAACTCTTCGGGAATGTGACTTAATACCAGAGCACCCAGTATGCCGCCGGGTATGGAAAATAAAATTACGGTTTTTGCAATTTTAAAATTAATGTTCTTCCAAAACATCGTCATCAGGCTGATGTTTTGCACCAGAAAAAAAATGGTAATGATACCGACACTTTCTTTTGATCCAAAATAAATTGCGGCAAGTGGAAGCAGCATCGAGGTGCTCACACCCAGCGCTGCAGAGACGACTGTAATAAGAAAAACGATTGTATAGAAGATGTAACTGTTCTGGATGAGTTCGATTAACATGTTTTAGTTGGTGGTCACTGTGTGAAAACTTTTAGTGCGGCGATTGCGGATTCGCTCCAAGAAAATTTTTCGGCGCGACGGCGGCCACGTTCGATCAACATGTTTCGGACTTGGTCGTTTTCAATCAGACTTACAACTGAGTCGGCGATTTTGCGAGCGTTTTTTGGATCGATTAAAATTCCGGCATCGCCAACTACTTCGGTGAGCGAAGCTACATTGGAACTGATAACCGGACATCCACAGACCATAACTTCCAGAGGAGGAATTCCAAATCCTTCATATAAAGACGGAAAAACAAAAACTGTTGCTAGTGTGTACATTTTTTTTCAAATCCTCTCCGGAAAGATATCCGGGGAATAGCACGTCGTTTTCTAATTTGAACTCTTTAAGACGTTCTTCAATGTGATTATATTTCCAACCTTTTTTTTCGACAATAACTAAGAAGTGTCATCAATTAGATGGTTTGGCTTAATTAATACGACCGATATAACCCCCTCTGTGGGCTCTGTGGTAGTTTAATTACCTTAATGCAACAACACTAAAATTTTTAAGCAGCACCAATTTCGAAAGCAGTCTATGGTCATTATCATGTTTTGACTTAATTGATGACACGTCTAATAGACTTCTATCGAAAGAAGTCTAATGCTCAAGAGTCTGAAAAAAATGCTCCAAAATCGATGATATGCGAGAAAAATTCCTGTTCTTCAAGTTCAGCTGTTACACCGTTGACATGAATGAGCACAGGAAGCACAGAATATCCCCGAGGAATTTTGAGAGCTTTCATTTTTTTGTCCATCTCTTTGATAATTTCGGTCCCAATTCGTTCCCTGTAAAATTTAATTTCACAAAGATAAAGCACATTAAAACGAGTTTGAATCATGTAATCAATCTGCACTCCTGGAGAAAGTTTAGTCCCTTTTTGAAAATAAGGGTTGTCTATGCGAATATCAGCTGGTCGAATATTTAGCAGGTCATGTAATTTATGGCGATTGTTCAACACAAGATTTTCAAATTGCAGACCCATGATACTCGTCCAGCCAACTGGGAGGATATCGCGGTCTTGTAAAATGTTGTGCTTGCTCGGTTCGATATATCGTAGATAAAAGCGCAGGTAATTATCGCAAAGGCGATAATGACTTAATTTTGAAAAACTGTTTGGATTCATCTTATTTGAATCAATTTTCCAGGTATAGTCTCGAGCTATATAACCCGTTTTGACAAGTTCATCGAGATAATCACTGTAAACACCACTTTTTTCCACTCCTAATGATTCAAACATTTTTTTTTGATTCTGAGGACCTTGCATGAGGGACATGATGATTTTTTTGTAAAACGGAGCACGCGAACCGAAAACATCAGAAAAAATACGCTCAAATTCTATGAAGAGAAGTCCTTCCTTACGAAAACAGAGGCGCCGAATATTTTCCTCGGCAGATATCTTCGGATTTATCGATTCCAGATAAAGTGGAACACCACCTGTAATGCTAAGTATTTTAAACTTTTCGGATGGAGCAATATTTTTTTCATAAGGACGCCAAAAGTGTGAGCATTGATGGAGCGGCAGCTCGTGCAATACGATATCTAAAGCGATCCTGCCAAAAAAACCTGTACTACGCAAAATGTGTTTTTCAATCCATGCTGACATGGAACCACTTAGGAGCATAACTAGATGGGGGTTTTTTTTGAAGTATAAATCCCAAGCAGTTTTTAGTTTACCCAAAAAGGCAGGATCCAGACACCCCATCCAATTAATTTCATCCAATACAATGAGGACCTTGCCTTTTTGAGTGATTTGCCCCAGATTACTAAGGAGAAAATCCCAGTCATCAAACCGTATGCTATGTTGTTTGGTTTGTCTTTCTAAATCATTGGCAAAGTGTCTACGCTGTATCTCGTCATTGACACCTTCTTCAGGTGGTAAACCGACGAAGGTTAGGTGTAGATCAAAACACTCGCCGAATTTTTCAGCGAGGCGGCTTTTGCCAATGCGTCGACGTCCTCTTAAAACGATGAGGCGTGCAACTCGTGAGTCGAGAGTTTCATGTAGAATGCTGAGTTCTCTTTCTCGACCATAAAATGGAACGTGCATAACTTCACCAAATATAAAAAAGTCTATTTTCGTGCAATGAAAGTTTTTATATCACACTGCACCAAATTCACACAACTGCAATTTGGTGAAACATCAATATTAGTTTATAGGTTTCGTGGGTCACAAAAACTCAAAAACACACGGTTCGTAGCTTAAGGAAAAACACATTATCATCTTAATCTCGATCGTGATTAAGATGAAAAAAAAAGGGGGTCAGGCCTGCAATTCTTCAATTTCTATTGCCTTTGCTTTTGCCTTTTCTATAAGAATTTGTACATCTGAAGATTTAAGAAAGCGAGCTGAACATCGTGAACATAGGCTGCTGATTGTACTCGCATTTCTTTTCAATAATGAAGCGAGGCTTTCATTGGAAATAGCTCCTGTTTGACTAGCCATGACAGCAATTATTCCTCTAGCAAAAGCTCCTTTTTTGAATTTCCCAGGAGCTATTACTTCATTTTGTTCAATTTGAAGAACATGGCAAACACCCTCTAAAATAGATTGCAATGAAATGTTCCTAGGTTTCGAAATTGACGACTGTTGTTGAATGTTGCTAACAAAATTATCGTCCCCCAATACTTGACCATCTTTAAATCTATGTCTTAGCTCATTCAATTCGTCTGAGCTCTCCATTTTTAAAAGATAAGCTTGATAGGATTTTTTTGCGTTCTCAATCTGATTGCCAAATTTTAACAAACCGTAATCAGTTGTCAACCAGGTAAATTCTTGAATGCCAAGATATGCTTCATGACTGGACTATCGATAATTTTCTGGAGAGTTAACAATTTTAGCTCTAACTGGATTTAAATGAATGTAGCGCAATAGTTTAATGAAATAAGAACGTTCCTCAATAAGAATAGCCTTAAACCTTCCTTGAAACAGATGACCAATTTTTTTTGTTTTGCGGTTTATTCTTTGGGCATAGCGAAAAGCCACGTTTTGCATGATCTTTGATAGAGGAATTTCTCCAACCTGAATAAGAAGATGAATATGATTTCTCATAAAACAAAAAGCATGAATCCAATGACCATATCTTTCTTTGCCCTCTTGCAGCAAAAGGCACATCACACATCTATCTGAATCTGAAAAGAAAATGTTTTGCCCATCGTTGCCCCGCAACATTACGTGATAAAAAGATCCAGGAATATGGTAGCGTTTGGGTCTTGCCATTAAATTTCCCCATTTGATTTTATGGTAAAAATAAATTTGAAGTGAAATGTAGAGGAGATTTAATTCTTTGTAAACCCCTTCTTACCTCTGAATTCAAGAATTGCAGGCCTGACCCTTTCTCCTAGGTTTTGATAGAGGGGGTAAGTCCCTAAGAGTACTGCAGCCCTTATGATATGAGGAAAAACTGTCTTCCTTATTTCCTGCCCAGAAGCCAGTGCTTGGGTGAACGATAATTTTAAACCAGCGAGAGCAGAAGCACAAGCGGTGGCTCCCACTCCATAATTCCTAATTTCAAAAGATGTTGACATAGTTTCCCGTACGCGTTCACTGCGTTGCTAATTTCGTGCCCGTGCCCGTGTGCGTGCCCGATTGTATTTGATAGGGACCTTGAGCCATCTTGATGAGCATTGAAACAATAGCAATAATAGCTCCCTACATTGTGCGTCAATAAAGATTTTAGCTGCAAGAAAAATCGGGCACGGGCACGCACACGGGCACGAATTTACAACTCCGTGAACGCGTACCCTCACGGAATCATACTGCCACAGAAACTGGGAGTAGGTGCCATATGATCCAGCATAGCCTCTTTTATTGCACCAAGAACGGGTTGAGCAGCGACTCCTGCTAGTGCGCCAAGGAAAGGATCGGCTGTTGCGGTACCAATGAGAGTAGAAGTCCCTATTTCTAAAGCTTTTTCTACCCCTACACCTAGATTAGCGCGATGCTCTCCATGAATGGCGCATATGCGGGCATTAAATTCATCGTTTTGTTGATGGTGTCTATCAAAAGCTGTGCGATCATGTGCAGCGTTAAGATCGACATGCACACTGCCGCTAAAATGATCAGGATAAAGCGGTGTGCTATTTGGAGGTGGCTGTTGCCAGCTGTATCCAAAAGCCTCTCCATGATGCTGTGTGCTGTTAGTCTTGCTGCTGCTATGTGTGCTTGAGTGGCCCCCGTGTCCAGAATGACACGTCGGGTCAAATAAATGACTTAAGTCTTGAAATTCAGCTCCTAAATCACGATGATAGTGTCCATGAGGTGCAGCCATGAAAATACTCCTTGTTTAAGAGTTCAAAATTTTGATGATCATCTTTTTTTCTTCCTCTGTTTCAGCAACAAGCGCCTGACAGACATTATCTTTGTGGGGGTCCTTGCTTATGGCAAATGCCCCCAGCTTTTGTTGTCTTTTTTCCAACTCGAAGCACGCTTCTGGAATAGTGAAGGTGCCATCATTGATGGTATATCTTGTGGCATTGATGCAAAAATCGGACTTGAGCAAGATCTCTTTAATGGTTTCTGACAAAAGGTCGTGGGAGTGGTATATCAGATAACTATAGGTATATCCGCCGTTTTTTAAGAGTTGGATGGAGATGTCGATGGCAATGGTCTTTTGACTCCCTTTGCGATCTAAGCTCTCATTGGATTTTAAGGCTTTTAAGGTGAGATCCAGGCGCAGGCCTTTTAGCTTATCGGCAATTTCAATCAATTCTGGATGGTGTTTTTCTCTAACTTGTCTTCGCTTATCTTTTTCCTGCGCGTCAAGCTTTATTGCCTCCCATTTGGACCTGACAAAGGCGTTCGCAAAGTCGGTTTCTCGCAGCATTTTGGCTCTATCTAGGCTACAGAAATTTTTAAATCCCGTAAAGTTTTCCACAAATTCTTTGGTGTTTAAGTGATCTGCCATGATGCGTATGTTCTCAAGCGCAAATATTCCACAGTGCGTTCCGTCTCCTTTTTGTTCTTCGCCATCGTGTGCCTTAAGCTCAAGTTCTCCTAGAACGAGTTGTAGAATTTGGGCAAAATCGTTACCCGAACTTCCGAAACTATCTTTATAGAGAAGAGATGTCTTTCCTTGTCCTTTCAGAAGGCAGTAGCTCACCCAGTGATTTCCTCTGATGTTGTATACTCCTAAAAGGGTTCTTTGGTTATCGAGATGCCCTTTGACCTCCCTTAAGACGCGACCAAAGTTATCGGCATCCATCGCTTCTACTATGACAAAAGGATGGGGTGTTGTTTTAAATAGCTGGGATTGAATGCCATGGATATCCGACGCTTGATACCAGTAGCCTGGGTTTTTTCTCTCATTAAAGGCGTTTTCTTTTGCTCCCCCACCTACCTGTGGCTTCTTTGTTTCTCCAGGTGCCGAAGGGGGGGGGCCCATTGGGGTGAGACTCATTTCGGGCGCTGGTGAGGGGCCTATCATGGGCACTTCTGTATAATAACGTCCAAGCTGCAAGTCTTGTATCGATTTGGCAAAGGCAGTCTCGTCGATATAGCTGCCATCGCCTGTCAAATGGATTTCCAGGTTTTCTTTAGCTAGAAGAGCAAAGAGGTTTTGCTCGGGTGTTTGAGTGAGATCTTGGATCCGTTTCCAGAGAGAAGCCCCATTTTTTTCGATCGGCTCTAGGCACAGTGTCCAGCGCGTATAGGGGCTGAGCATAGGTCCACCCTCTTTCATCATTTTGTAGACATCATTGCTCTCCATAGGCTCTCCGGAAGCCACTTTTTGGAATGTATACATCATCTCGAAGGGGATTGCCCTTTCATGACCTATGCAGTACACCTTGTTGAAGAATTTGTAATACGATTTTCCGGAATGGGAAAGCCTGATTCTAAAATTGTTGCAAAGGGCATCGATTTGGCGCTGCAAATCGGGGTTTGATGATTTGATTTGCACTTCAACGCTGTTAAATTTAATGGCCGATCGTTCGGAAAACCCTTTTTGAAGGTCGGCATAAAGGCAAGCCGCCTCTCCTTTAAAGAGCCGCATGACTTCGGGTCCGCTTTCTTTGGTCGTCCATTTATAGAGGGGCTTAAAGACTTCGTTGCCAGAAAAATTTGCACCGACAATACAGCGGTTGTAACTGGCATGGATCAGAGCTTTGTAATTAGCTTTTTTCTCTTGTAGAGTATGGAGCTTATTGATGACCCCATCGACCCACAGCTTCATTTTCTCGTTTGTATCGACACCGCCGTCTAAGAAGACTCTTAAATCTTCCAAATCGTTCATAAAGACATGGGCGAAGGGGAAGGCCCACTGTTGAAAAGCAGCGACTGCCCTGTAGTAGTGTTCTAGAATGATGTTTTGCTGTATTTTTATTTTTAGCTTTTGGGCTTCAATGCGATAAACAGAGTCGCTAATGGTGCTCACACTCGTGGTAGTCATGGTCGCGATGTAGTTAGCTAAAGCGAACTGGTTTTGATACTCCTGGATATCTTTAAAGATACTCATCGACCCTTCCAAGACATTCTCTATTTGGCGCAGGATGAGCGTAAATTCAACTTCTGTGGTGGTCGCCCCCGCAAATTTTCTCACCTCCATCCTCATCGTGTCAAGGAGCATGGCAGCTTCACAGCGGGTAAAGTCGATGGCAGCAAGCGATTTGCCTTCAAGATTCTCTTGCGTTTTTGTGAGATTGTTTGTCACGGCCTCAAAAAGGGGTCTGAAAGAGGAGCTTATCTGGCCTTCGTGTTTGATGAGCGCGGCTTTTATCTCTTTTTGTTTTTCAATCGCAGCTTTTAGCTGCTGAAGTTTTTCTTTACCCGATGCCTGGCTATTCATCAACGCAGCTACTCCTGAGCCAGCAGTTGCAGCGGCTGTAGCGGCTATGCCCCAATTAGTGGGAATGATTTTTTTTTGCTCGTTTTGGTAATGCGTTTCCCACTTCATACCCGCTTGTCCAAGCCCTGCGATTCCGGCCGCAAGAGACTCTTCAGAGGGGTTAAAGGCCATGTTCAATCCCGCTGTGATACCTGCTGCGACCACATTGCCAACGCCTGGGACGACGCATCCGGCCGCCTGAATGGCAACTGAGAGTACGCCGCAAATCATCCGTTTGCGCATTGCCCTTTCAAGCTCTTCTTTCATCCGCGTGAGCTCTTCCTGTTTAGCATCTGCATTTCTTTGCAAGGCTTGTACCTCTTGGATCAGCGCGTCGATCGTGGGATCGATTTTATCTGTGATAGCGGTTAATTTCTTTTGAAGCTCTGCTATTAGGCCTTCTGTTTCTTTGATTTTTGCATGAATGATGTCCGCATAGCGCTTGTGGCAAATATCTCTTAATTTGTTTCTCTCAAGCTCACGCAAGGCATTGATGTTTAATTCGGTTGTCTTTAAGTAGACGTCCAGATCAACAACTAGGGTAGGCTCTAACGAGGCTTTAAGGCTATAGATCCGGCTAAGCGTTGAGGTGTAGAGGAATTGGAGCATTTTGATCTCATCGGCAGACCTTTCTTTAGGATTTGCAAAAAGAGAGATCCGCTCTAACAGCGATTGATAAAGAGGAAGGCAATTTTCTTTCCGATCGATCTGCAGAAGCAGCTCTTCAATCTTGCCCGCTTCAGCTACGAAATCTAAAACGGAACCTCTAGTCCTTATTTTGCGATCAATTTTAGTTAAAAAATAGGTTAGAGCTACTTCTGCAAGCTCCATGTTTTGTTCGGCCAGATACCGCTTGTAACGAGCGATGCAGTGATAGGCATTAAAGTGTTTTTCCTTGGGACTTATTTGTTCTTTAGTCGATTTTTTTTCTGGCTTGCCCCCTTGATTAGCTCTTTCTTTGTCATTATCGTATTTTACATATTTCGAAGGTTTGAATTTCTTCAATTTTTCTACAATGTCGGCGCTGAAAAGGGCTTGATTAGTCACATCGAGATATTTTTCAGGGTTATGAAAAAAGTCCTTAGTATGGACGAAAAGGGGAAGACCTTGTAATTCCCGAATCTGCTTCATGGTTTTTTCATGATCATCATAGGCAATGCAGCGATAGGTATAGGATTTTACCAAAATGGGATTGGATGTCCAATCCCCATCCCAATAGCGCAGGACATCATATCCTTTATAGCCCCCTAAGCCCCCAGTGCCTCCAGGACCAGCAGATCCTTCACCCCCCTTCTCTTTGGAAGATTTTTTGTTGGGTTGGGGATTGTTTTGAGCGCTTGAGAGGACAATACATTCAAAAGAGCCAGCCATTCCACCCAATCCTCCGGCGCCTCCTTTGCCTCCTTCACCGCCTTTGCCACCTTCTTTTCCAAAGAACATGATTTCTTGAGATCCGCTATCGGATGTATAGGCTCGCCGGTCCCTATGCCAATAATCGGTGACAAGCTCGGCATCATTCCCGTTGTCCCCCATGCCGCCTATGCCTCCAGTTTGCCCCGTGCCCCCTTTGCCCCCATTGGCCAGAATGGTAAGAGATTCAAAGCCCTCGATTTGATCGCAAAGTAGCAAGAGGCGCCCGCTGCTACCTCCAGGTAGTCCCGGAGCGCCGTCGCTCCCGTTTAAACCTGGGTTTCCAACCCCCAATGCATTGCGCCCTTTTCCATTGTCTCCATTATCGGCGACTGGTTTGGTGTGCGCTGCGCCATCTTTACCGCTGAGGTCGATCACCCGTTCATTGCGCACCACACATTTTGGAGCAATGAGCGACATGTGAACCCCTTTAAATCTGTCACCTTCTAGGTTTTCGTCAATGAGAAGGGTGTGTAGAGCTTGAATTTCCACTTCCTGAAAAGGCTTTAAGTTTTCCAGATTTTTTGTGATCTGACTGGTTTTAAGAAAATAGCCAGACAGAATGAGTTTTTTGACTTCGACCCCATCCGCATTGATCGAGGTTTCAATTTTTGGTTTGACGTTTTCTTTCACCACTTCCGAAAGAAAATCGCCCCACTCTTTGATACTTGTGTGGATTTTTAGGCAATTGAGCCAATCGCGCTCATAAGCGCAATCCCCCACTTGATTTTCTTTAGGTAAGAGCTCGGTTAAGAATTTTAAGGTCTGATCATATTTTTCCGCCTCTTTCAACAGCGCTTCTGGTAGCTCAAATTTGCTTCTTAAATCTTTGACAAAGGCGTGCAGACTGCATTTTTCTTTACCGATCTCTTGAAGAGATTTTTGGTAGGTTTGGATCGCCTTTTTTGTGGCACCAAGTAAGAATGTCTGTAGATGCTTAAAAAGCGCTGATGATAGCTTATAAGCAAATTCTCTTTCGATTTTGTTGGTAGTGGCAAGCAGAGCAAGCCGAATTTCAGCAGCCTGACCTGGCACTTTGTATTCGACTCGGAAATCTCCTTTAGAGGCATATGGGGTGCGATCTAGTAGCTTTTGAATGGCTTCTCTTTCTTTTTCAATTAGACGGCCTGCTTGAAGATCATCCTCTGCTGCATCCAAAGGAGCGCTAAAGATTCCCACTTTCTTATTTGCGATCAGATGTGCGATGAGACGGCGTCCGTTTTCGTCGAGATTTTTGAGATTATTAAGGTTTTTTTGTAATACCGGGATGACTTCGTCGAGTTTATTGCCTTTTTCAGCCTCTTCTAGCTTTTGTCTATTTTCAGCGAGCTCATTTTCAAGCTTCAACTTTTCGTCTGCCGCCTCCTTAAGTTCCATGGCGTTCTCATTGAGCTCATCCAATGCCATCTCTTTTGCTGTTTGATCGGAGCTGTTTAGTATCCTTTGGTACTTAGCGCACTTCTTATCTAAGCTTTCCACCTTCTGATCCAATTTTATGAGATCTGCTTGCTTCTGTGCAATTGCTACTCTAAGCTCTTTGATTTCTGGTGACGGTTTAACTTTGGTGATAATGAGCACAAAGGAATCTTTTATCCGCTGAAAGTCGTGCTCGTCCTTTAAAGCTGTCATGAACGCAGCCAGGTCTTTCACTGTATCTTCGAAATGCTTTCCTCCGCTGATGAGATCATCATATTGAACGAGAAGGGCAACTTTAAAGTTTTTGATCTGCTCAATCACCAAGTATCTTAAAAAGGCGTTTAAGACGTTATCTAAAACACCTCCCGTATCTCCAAACCCCGGGCAATCAATCAAGGAATAGGGTTTACCCTTTCCTGTGGCAATGTTCGGATGTTTTGTACATGACTGAGGGTCGAGGCCAATTGGCATGGGGGAATTTTGCGCATCAAACAGCATGGACTCATTGGGGCCCTTTTTCCGATGCAAAATAATTTCCAGTAAGAGGCTGCCAAAGGTGCTTTTTCCTGCTCTAGACCTGCCGACGATGATCACTGCATTTGGTTTTAGCTCTTTGGATTGCTTGTCAATAGCTTCTTGTCCAAGGCGAGTCGATTCCATCACTTTTTCAGCAAGGTCTGGGTTTTTTGTCTCGCTTGAGACTTGTGCAGCTTGTTCTGAGCTCCCACCCAGAAGGCCGTGTTGAAGATAAAACCCAAATTCTCCATTGTCAAAGCGTCTAAGCTGCACATACGCTTGTTGCAAATATCTCAAAAAGCAGGCAGCCGTCTTAATGGTTTTAAGTTGACTGGGTATATCGTGTACCTTAATAGGTTTCTCGTAACCTTTGGGATCAATATAGAAGGCAGAGACGGAAGAAAGGGGTGTGGAAAAAACGATTCTGATTCGACCTCCCAAGGGATAGACAGGAAAATCGCGGAACCACTCTTGTGAATTCAAAGCAAAGACTGCTGAAGGAATGCAGGAAAACCGAAGCAGATTTTGAGATAGAGGCGTATTAAAAAAAGGGGGTAGGGAAGGGGACTGGCTATAGATTCTAGGGTTATAAATTCTGTCTGGGCTTACCATATGGTTGATCCTCCACTTAATTAGTGTTGATGGACAAAACCAAATTCACCATACGCCTATCATGGATTAATATGCAAATGTGAGGGGGGGTGATTGGGTGTGATTAGATATTGTGTGCAGCGGTTTTAAGGAAAGGAAAAACAATGGGGTCAGTAGTCTTTCCCCGGAGAAAGACTACTGACCCCATTGTTTTTCCTTTCCTTTGGCGTTAGCTTAAGCATATTTCGACCTTTCTGGCCTCTATCTTTTCAAATTTCATGAAAATCGAAAATACAGCCTTATCTTATTTTCGAATTTTAGCAATATCGAAAATAGTAAACTTGGTATAGGAAATGGATATCAAAGATTCTCCTTCGGGTAAAGTGGTAAAGACATTAACCGGATATTATGCGTTTACACCAAATCCTTTACCACCTCAAATCGAGTGGGATACCAGATTGGTGAATAGCTTATCCCGAGCCGATCACATTTTGGGAATGCTATCTCGTGAGGGAAGTAAATTACCGAATCCTCATCTCTTGATGAGACCTTTCATCATGCGTGAAGCTGTTCTTTCCAGTAAAATCGAAGGAACAGAGGCCACTTTAGGGGAAGTGTTGGCCAATGAAGCCGGCGTTCAGGTCAATCGCAATCCTGATGATCTTCAAGAGGTGCATAACTATATCCTGGCCCTCGATTATCCTAAAAACGGCAGTTGGAGACGGCAACTTAACGCAATCTCTTGAACCAGAATCATTTGCAATGGGGTGGTCCTTCACCATTTGGGAATGTCCCACCCCATTGCAAAGTGATTCTAATTCAAGATCTTGCATTAATTTGCCATCTCGAACTGCCGTTTCTAGGATTATGGAATGAAACGATTGCAGGATTTTCCACTTTCAATTCGCGTGATTAAAGAAATACACGAAAAGCTGATGCAAGGGGTAAGGGGTTCGCATGCAACGCCCGGCGAATTTCGCAAAACACAAAATTGGATAGGAGCGCCCGGTTGCAGCCTAAATACGGCAAAATTTGTACCTCCAACACCTGAAGAAATGATGGAGTGCTTGAGTCATTTTGAAAAGTTTTTGCATGATAGAACACTACCTCCCCTTATTCATATTGCCTTATGTCACTATCAATTTGAAGCAATTCACCCGTTTTTAGATGGAAATGGACGCGTCGGGCGCCTACTCATCACAATGCTTTTGATTGAAAAAAAATGCTCCCTTCCCCTCTTTTATACCTCAGCGCCTTTTTCGAAGCGTCAAGGGAAGAATATTATAAACAACTTTATAATCTAAGCAGCCAGGGTACTTGGCATGAATGGTTTCTGTATTTCTTGAATGGGGTGACAGCCCAGTCCATCGATGCTCTATCGCGTACAGAACGAATCAACACTTTGATTACCGATTGGCAACTTAAGGTCGTAGGCAGATCTGAAGGTGTCATTCATGAGATTGTAAAGTATCTGGCAGTCAACCCCTACATTACAACAAAAAAGATAGCTGATAGTATGGCTATTGCTTTTACGACTGCTCAAAGAGCTGTTGGAAAACTTGAAGAATTAGGTATTTTGTCTCAAATTTCGAAAGGCAAACGGAACAGAGTGTACTGCGCAAAACAGATCTTAAATATATTAGAAGAGCCTACAAAAATCACGGATAATTTTAAGGCTTCTTTTTAATCATTTCTCTAATGGGTTCAACAATAATTTCTGGTTGTTCACGCTCTATCCGCCTACAAATAGCTTCTGCTGCTGCAGAATGGCAATTTTAACAACAAATGAAGTTTTTAAAGAAGTCTAATAGGTAGGTGAACTCTAAAAAGTGCTGTGTCGATTTTTGGCGGCGTGTGCAGTGCCATTGAAATACCCTACCTTATTGATATTTAATGGGTATTTTTCGTGAAGTTCCTTTATAAGTTTTTCACCGATTTCAAATATAGAGGCCTTGTCTGAGAAATCAATAACTAAAGCGTTATGCAAGATCTGAGCTCTTATCTCATCGTGTAGCTGACTTCTGTAATTGTTTAGATAAACGTTGATACGATTTAACAAAGCACATGAAAGATAATGCCCCAATGGGTTTTGTGAAGATTCAGGAGCTTTTGATTGTCCGCTGCCAAGTTTATCCTTACTGCTGTGTAAAAGAGCATCAAATTTTGCAACCGCCTCTATAGTCTTTCTGATGCAAAGATGTAGCTTAGCATCTTATAAAGCAGTTTAGCGGCGAGAAAATCGGGCGCTTTATTGTGAGGGTTTGGGCAAAGCTCTACGATGTCAAATCCTACGATGTGCTTTTCCCTTGCAAGCTGCTTGATAAATGCAAGCGTTTGATGCCACATCAGTCCCCCTGGTTCAGGAGTTCCAGTCGATGGCATGATGGCAGGGTCGAAGGCATCGAGATCAAACGTGATATAGACATGCTCTTTTAGCTGGCTGATCGCCCTATCCATCCAAACATTATTATCATGAATATCACTTGCAAAGTAAGTGTGGGATTTATTAATAAAGGGTGTCTCTTGCACGCTCATGCTGCGAATGCCAACTGACACAATAGAAGAGATGCTTTCAATCTCGCTTACACGCGCCATGACAGAGGCGTGGCTTAAAGGATTGCCCTCATAAGCTGGATGCAAATCGGCATGAGCGTCAAATTGCAAAACACTTAAGTCCGGGTATTTTTCGGCGTAGGCTTTGATGGGGGCTTGCGAAATGGCATGCTCCCCCCCTAAAGTGATAACAAATTTCCCTTGAGATAAATAATGGCGCGTTTTTTCATACGTGGACTTTAACATCGCTTCAGAGGATTCGCAAATGACAGGGGGCGCAGTTATTATCCCTATGCGATAGGGCTCTGAGTTAGATTCGATATCGTAATACTCAAGATTTCTTGAGGCTTCAATTAAAGCTGCCGGCCCCAAGTCGCTTCCCTTTTGATACGTCGATGTCAGGTCAAAAGGCACAGGTAAAATGACGACAGCTGCTTTTTCATCCGCAAATTCATTTGGTAGACCGCAAAATCTACCCTTAATACCGTGTCCTTCTCCGATTGAGTGAGTCATAATATTCCTTTAAACAACTAAATAGGTGTAGTGATCCAAAACTTCTTTATATTTTGTAAGTAATCTAGCGGCATTGCTCTCAGATAACGCGTTATTTTGTAAGGAGTCATCAATTGCGATTTCAAGCTTTTCGATAAGCTCTTCTGTATTATACTGCACATAGCGCAAAATCTCTGCGATGGTATCGCCTGCGACATGGTGAGTCACATGCCACTTGCCATCTTTACCAAGTTCTACTTGCGCAACGTTGGTATCTCCAAATAAGTTGTGAAAGCCTCCTAAGATCTCCTGATAGGCTCCGACGAGGAAAGTGCCTATATAATAGGGCTCTTCATTTTTTGTGTGGAGCTTAAGATGATTCTTCAGCCCCTCTTTATTTGTAAACTCATCGATGACGCCGTCGCTATCGCAGCTAATGTCAGCAAGGATGGCACGCCTTGTCGGCTTTTCGTTTAATCTGTGGATAGGGGAGATTGGAAAAAGTTGATGGATCGCCCATTGGTCCGGCAACGATTGAAATAACGAGAAATTGCAAAAGTAAATGTCTAAAAGTTCTGGATCGACATTTAAACCAGTGTTAGAGGTATTTAACGCATGATCTTTTGCGAGCAATAGCTTATAGGCATACTCGGCATAAGCCTTTTCCTTTAAGCTAATCTCCCCGTCGATGAAAGCTTTAAAGAGCAACTCTTGCAAGCTTTTAAGCTTTGTGAGAATATCCTCAAGTGGTTTTAGAGTTAACTCTTGATGCAGTCCATAAAGTTCTTTAAGTAGCGGATTACTGCTTTCAGGAGGAGCAATTGCGCCATTTGGATCTTGCGCACTCGCCGTCTCGATCACCTCTGTTATTAAGATGGCATGGTGTGCGGTGATGGCTCTACCCGATTCTGTAATTATTGTCGGATGAGAAACTTTTGCCTTATCACATTCTTTTGCAATCGTTGAGACGACTTCTCTTGCATATTCCTCTATTGTGTAGCTAATGGAGGAGTCTAAATTAGTATGAGTGCCATCGTAATCGATGCCAAGCCCTCCGCCCAAGTCAAAAAAGGTGAGGTTTTTGCATTCTTTTGCCACTTCAGTGTAAACGCGGGCTGCCTCTTTAACCGTGTTTTTAATGGCGTCAAGAGAGGGGATTTGGCTCCCTAGGTGATAGTGTAAAAGCCTTACCCAATCTAATTTGCCAGCCTTCTTTAAAAGCTCAATGCCTAAGATAATTTGGGGAGACGTCAGTCCAAATTTGGCCGTGTCGCCACCAGACGAGCTCCACTTACCACACCCCTTGCTGTGAGGTTTCATCCTAAAGCCAATTTCCGCCTCAATATTGAGGCGTTTTGCGATCTCCATAACCAGCTCAAGTTCATAATATTGCTCGATGGTGATCATCGAACGCCTTCCTATTTGCCTAGCTAAAAGAGCCATTTCGATATAATCGGCATCTTTATAGCCATTGCAAAGCAAAAGCGCATTTTTTTCTTCATTATTGGCTAAGACTGCGACAAGTTCTGGTTTGCTACCGACTTCTAGGCATAGATGGTGGGATCTACCCTCCATCTCTATTGCCTGAACGACAGCGTTTTGTTGGTTGACTTTGATGGGGAATGCCAACCGATACGTGTTTTGGTAGTTATGTTCACTTATGGCAGCATCAAATGAGCGCTGTATCCATTGGATTCGATCGCGCAAAATATCGCTAAAGCGAAGGAGCATCGGCGCCTGAATTCCCCGTTTCACTAAAGATTGCACGAGATTGTAGATATTGCATGGTGGCATATCAGGTTTTACGTTTACAGTGATATCGCCTTCTTCGCTTACACCAAAGTATGGAGGCCCCCATCCGTTGATGAAATACTCATTGCCATAAGTGGTTTGGCTTTTACAGTTTGCTGTTTTCATAATGCCCTATCAAAATTTAAAGTAATAGACTTCTTTCGAAACTCCATTTGATCGCTAAAATTGTGCAGCAAATCTGCACAAAAATCCCAAATTTTATCAACCAAAGCGAGTTTCGAAAGAAGTCTAATGTTGATATAGCATCTATTTTGCTAGCAAGCAAGAAAGATTTTAGAACAGGACAATCGCAATATGGAAATTTTTTTGATTTTATCCTAGATCCGGCAGTTCGAGATGGCAAATTAATGCAAGATCTTGAATTAGAATCACTTTGCAATGGGGTGGGACATTCCCAAATGGTGAAGGACCACCCCATTGCAAATGATTCTGGTTCAAGAAATTGCGTTAATTTGCCATCTCGAACTGCCGGATTTAGGTTTATGGGACGTAGACTAACTGCATAGAGATAGCGCCCCGTTTGCCATCTTCAGTCACTACACTAAGTAGACCTTGTGCCTCATCAAATCCGACAATTTCAACTGTTGAGCCGGCAAGTAGCAAAGTGTTGTCTAATATTGTGGACTTAAGAAGGGTTCCTTGCAGCGGGGAAAAGTAGCGCGTGATGGCAAGGCTTGAGCCAAAAAGACAAAAGAGGACAATGGCAGCCACTAAACAAAAGTGGGATGTGCGAGATTTAGTCTTAATCGCAAATGTTGCCGCAATGAAGAAAAAAAGGATCGTTAAAACAAAAAGTTGCAAGCGTGTCTTAAGTGGAAGCCAATAGTTAATCGCCAAAATTTTGGTAATGGGCAAAAAATCTTTATTAGGGGGTAAATGGAGAATTTCCCTAGTTTTTTGTAGATTATCTTGGATCATGGAAGACATTGGCGAAAAGTTTAACGCTTTTTCGTACATGGCAATGGCGCGTGGATATCTTTTCAGTTGAAAGTAGGCATTGCCAATCTGAAAGTAAAGCTTGCCATCGCCAAATGTTGGGTGATATTTAGCCTCTAGTTGAAGGTAAAGAGTTAAGGCCTCTTGAAAAAAGTTCCACTGCTCATAGGGCGATTTGCTTTTAACCCCCTTAGCATAGAGTGCATTTGCTAAAGAGAGATTTTTGTCCTTTTGTCTAAATGGCAGGGAAAAATTATGCAGCGATGGGGGGCTTAAAGTTAAAGAGTGTATATGTATTTTCTCATCTACCGTTTTCTTACGATCGATTGAGGAGGTAGATTCTTTTTTTGTTGGAGATTTAATTTTGATGGGGATAGAGGGGCTTGTTAACTCTGTATAAGAAACATCATCCGGATCGAAAAAGGAAAATTTTATTGGAGGAATCTCTTCAATTTGTGGCAATAATGGTTGTAAAACAACCGTAAAGATCTTTTCATTAGAAGAAATGATGGACTTTATGGGAAGATCGCTAAAGCGAAACATCTCTTTAAATTCCGGTTGCTCTTTGATATCTGGAAGGGGGACATTCTCCAAAATTCCATGGCCCATATTTTTGATTGCAATCAAGAGGGTGATATTATCTTCAATATTAAAAGTTTTTTCTTCTTCGGCTATTTTGACGCTAAATTGATAGCGGCCAATTGCGCCGTTAAAAGAACCCGGACGATTTGTCTTAGGAAATGAAAGCACATGCAGGGTAATTGCAGGAGCGGTAGAAGTTAAAGTGCGCCCTGAAATTTGCCTTCGATTATTTTCTTTTGTGTAGACAACGCCTTCGATTGTCGATTGAGCAAAGGTAAAATCGCCAGGCACTTTAGCCTGCACCACTTGGGAGATTTCTCTTACGCTCTCTTTTTCATGAGAAAAATCCTTGATCTCAACTTCTCCTACTTTTTCTAGTCCATTGGCCTCTAAAAGAGGGAGCGTCTCTTTTGTTAAGGCGATTTCCCCCATAAAAGTGTAGCGGTACAAAAGGGTTGTTCTTTCTCCAGGATAAAGAGTACTTTTGCCTTTGACTTTAGCTATTAAAGATAAAGATTCTTCTGCACATAGTTGTCCATGCGAAAGTCCTATCAAAAGCAATAGAGTACTTAAAAGATATTTGACCATTCTGATTTACCAGCGCAGTTGTTGGTTTTGGAGATTTGTGGGTGAAATAAGCGTTTTCGTATTGCTTGCGTCATCTTGTTCCATCTCTTGGATAAGTTGAAAGCTATTTTTTTCTTGTTTTGTTTCTTTTTCTTGCTCTTTTTGCTTATTTTCTTGAGGATTTAACTCAAGGGTGGTTTTTTGTTTTTCACGTTTCTTTAAAAACTCTTGATACCGCAGGTTAGCTTCTTTTTTAAGGTTTTCTTGTTTTAAGGGAATATGGCATGTAGGAACACCTGCTTGGGTTTGCAATGAGCAAAGCAGATGGATCTCCTCATCAATGCTGCTTAAAATTTCGCGCCATTTTTGATCTGCTGCAGCATGATCTTCGATATCATTAGTTAAAAACATGTCTGCGATGGCTTTGTTATGCATGATGCGAGTAGATAAAATCTTGTCATCGTAAGATAATTTATGTGCCTCATTAAAACTCTTTAATGCCTCTTGGTAGCGATTTAAAGCAAGCTGCATAGTGCCGGCATTGTAGTAAAGAATGGCAGTTATTTTTCGATTATTACTTTTTTGCAGCTGGCCTGCTTGGTAGAGGGTAAGCGCTTTTTGATAATTTTTGGCTTCAAAATATGCGTTGCCAAAAAGTGGTACAAGCTCATCTGCCGCAATTGGATGGGGCAACATCGACAATAGAATAAGCCCTATTAGTGGCTTTTTACCCTGTTTTTTAATGCGCGTATCCGGAAGTGTGAACAACAGCAACAAAGCGGCAATCGCAATTAAAAGAGGAATTTGGAAATGATCTTGATAACTGATATAATTGTTATCTTGCTTTGCACTGCCTTTTTCAAAAAAGTCTCTTACAGCGATAGTGACTTCTTCAGCAACTGTTGCCATCGACTTTCCCTCTGATGCAATGTACTTCCCGGACGCCTTGGCAGAGATCTCCTTTATGAGTTTTTCTTCAAGAGCCGAGACCACCTGCTTGTTTTGATAAGTGACGTTTGGAACGAGCCCTCCCTCTTTACTTCCGATGGCAAGGGTGATGAGATATATCTCTTGCAAATGGCTTAAGGACTTAAGGATTTGCTCTTTTCTTGCTGCAATATCTGCTTCCTTTGCGGTCTGTAAGAGGGTATCACCTCCATCTGTGATTAAGATAATAGCTATTTTTTTGTGAAAAGATTCTTGCGCATTTGTGATGGCGCCCTCTAATGCCACTTGCAAATCGGTGCCAAACGTCTCTTCTTCATCAACATGAAGGCGACTTAACATCAGGCGAAGGAAAAGGGAGTCGGTGGTGGGGGGAACAACTTCGATTAAGGACGAGGTAAAGGCGTAAAGGGATAGGCTTTTTCCAGCAAGGGGTTCGATCACTTGACCCACAACATTTTTTGCAAACTGCAACCTCTCTTGACCTATGCCATCTGGGCCCTTTACATCTTTTACCCCCATCGATGCTGAGACATCTATTAAGAAGGCCACATCTTCAAATTCGCTAACACTTTGCGTGTCTTTGATTTTTTTAGGCCCCATCAAGGCAAGCGTTGCAAAGGTAAACGCTACAATAAACAAAAGGGCCTTTAATATGGCATTGCGTTTACTTCTTTTTATCAAGACTACCTTGAGAACGTTTTGGGAGGCAAATGATGAAAGCCATTTTTCTCTATAGCGAAATAAGAAAAAATACCCAATTACAAAGGGAATGATCGCAAAAAGTAAAAGGGACGCTTTTGGGTTGTTGTATTGGATAATGTTAAGCATTTAAGGCACTCTCCTGATGAGAAATGTCTCTAAAATGAAGGCAATGCTTAAGAGAAAAAGTCCTAAGGCAATTAAACCCCAAGAGGTGGCAATATCTAAAAAAAGAAAAGGGGAGCTGCGATGCAGATCAAAAGCTTGCACAAATTCGCTTTTTTCAAGCCCATCGATTTCCTTAATGACGGCCACAAGATCTTTATCTTCATCTACGGTAAAAAAATTTCCATTTGTCAAAAGAGCTGCCCTTTGCATCAAATGCCTTACGGGCGCGTATCGCTCTTCTAAAAGCTTTGGCTCAACATTGACGATATATACTCTAACCCCTTCCTCTTTTGCTATTTTTGCAGCTTCTAATACACCTAAATTGCGCAGCCTTTTTCCTTTATCGAGTGGGTTTGGATCTTGCATCCCGTCGGTAATGAGGATAATTGCATTTGATTGTATCTGATAGGGATGTCTATTATCGCTTCCCTGATCTGTAAAATGGTGTGTCGCTTTGATCATCTGAGTAGCCTTAAAGATCGCATAGCCAATTGAGGTGCCATCTTGGGTTTTGTCCTTTATAGCGTCAAATATCTTAAGCTTAAGTAAAAGCGATTTATGATCTAAGGTAAGTGGGGAGATAACTTTTGCGCCCCTTGCAAAGTAGATAAGTCCAATCATATCATTGGATCTTCCCTTTAAATGCAGGGCGGCATCTCCTTGAATAAATTGGGTGGCGACTGCTTTTAAAAGATCGACTTTCGAGATGAGTCTTTCTCCTCCTCCATGTCCTTTAATAATGGTTTCTTCTTTCATCGATCCCGATTGATCTAAGACCATATAAAGGGCAATGCCTTTATGGGGAGGGATTTTGGAATTTGGGCTTTTGGGAATGGCGATATGAAAATTTAAAAGAGCGATCAGAAATAAGACAATGGCAGCGGTTTGAAGCGTATGTGGGAGGTGAAGTGCTTTTAATCGCCAAGATTTTATGTTAACGTCTGCAGTTTTTAGGAAGTGAATGCTTGGAGGTGCAAGTGGTTGCTTGGAGCGGTGAAAAACCACAAATGAAATAACTAAAACTGCAGCGAAAGCAATGACTTTGATGTCGAGATCGAAATAGGGAGTAGGCATTTCTTTAAGCGTCTTAATGTATTTTTAGATTTGTATAACATTGTCAACTTATAAAGCTAAAGTGAAATTCTCCTTGATATGAAAATTAAATTGTAATTGAATGAGCAACATCGAAAATCATAATCCTAGATCCGGCAGTTCGAGATGGCAAATTAACGCAACCTCTTGAACCAGAATCATTTGCAATGGGGTGGTCCTTCACCATTTGGGAATGTCCCACCCCATTGCAAAGTGATTCTAATTCAAGATCTTGCATTAATTTGCCATCTCGAACTGCCGGATCTAGGATAATCAAAAAAAGGGTGTTTTTCACATGAAGAAAAGATATATAGCTGCTTTGTCGCTTGCGACCTTTTGCGGCGTTTCATTTGTCAGTGCAACGGAGGCAAGAGCATCTTCTAATAAAAGCGCAACTGTACTCAATGATGTGACTATTACCGCAAGAGGATGTCACACTCCGGAAAGAGGGCCGCAAGGTCCACAAGGCGCTCCAGGATCGGGCGGCGGCGGTGGAGGCGGGACAGGTATAGGCACGACAGGAGCGACAGGTCCTCAAGGACCACAAGGCGCCCAGGGAGCTGGTGGAGGCGGGACAGGTATAGGCACGACAGGAGCGACAGGTCCTCAAGGTGCTCAGGGCTCTCAAGGGGGTGCCGGAGCTGCGGGTGATCCAGGTGCTACAGGTCGCACAGGTCCAACAGGACCACAAGGGATCATAGGTCAAACAGGTCGCACAGGTCCAACAGGGTCACAAGGCTCAACAGGTCGCACAGGGCCACAAGGATTCACAGGATCACAAGGGGCAGCTGGTATTGCCTCTAACACAGGAGCGACAGGTCCACAAGGATATACCGGTCCAACAGGTTATACAGGCCCTCAAGGCGATCCTGGAATTGCCTCGAACACAGGAGCGACAGGACCACGTGGTTTCACAGGACCCACAGGCCCTCAAGGCGATCCTGGAATTGCCACGAACACGGGAGCAACGGGTCCGCAAGGATTCACCGGGCCTGCCGGCCTTGGATCTACAGGACCAACAGGGGTAACTGGAGCGGCCGGCCGCACAGGAGCGACCGGTCCGCAAGGTATTGCAGGATCTGCATCTAACACAGGCGCGACAGGTCGCACAGGTCCAACAGGGCCGCAAGGTCACACAGGACCACAAGGATTCACAGGGCCACAAGGGGCGACAGGTCGCACTGGCTCAACAGGACCACAAGGATTCACAGGACCACAAGGATTCACAGGCCCACAAGGGGAGGTAGGATCTGCCGTTAACACCGGGGCAACGGGGCCACTCGGCCCAACCGGTCCGCAAGGAGTCACTGGGCCGCAAGGGGTGGCTGGCTTTGCGTCTAATACAGGGGCGACAGGACCACTTGGTTCAACAGGTCCGCAAGGATTCACAGGTCCACAAGGGGTGGCTGGCTTTGCTACTAATACAGGGGCGACGGGTCCTTGCTGTGGAATTACAGGCCCAACAGGCCACGCGTTTACAGGTCCAACAGGTCCTCAAGGTCGCACAGGTCCAACAGGACACGCCTTTACAGGTCCAACAGGTTCTCAGGGTGCAACCGGCAGATCGCTCACAGGTCCAACGGGTCCTGCGGGTCCACAAGGCGCGCAAGGGACAGCAGGTGGTGGCGCTGGCGCCTCTAAATCAGCTGCCTACGCCTTTTACTATGTGAATGCTGCGGAAGTTGTTGGTTTTGGTGCTACAACCTCTCCACCATCACCATTCGGCCTTGTGGAGTGGCAAGCAGAGGGTGCAAATACAATCAATGAGGTTGTTTTTGCAAATGGCACAGCAGGGACGTTTGTTACTGTAACTGGAGATGGCGGTGCTGGCCATGGTACTTGGATAACGGGGATTACAATGCCATTTACTGGATGGTATAGAGTCTCTATCAATACTGTTGGTGCGTTTACCGGAAGCCCTTTCCCCACCACGTTTGCTTTAGTTGTAGGTGGTACAGTGACAGGGGGAGGCCCTGGTCCAAACACTGCAAATCTTAACGGCGGCTTTACAGAAAAAGTAGCAGTTGTTGGCCAAGCGACGCAAGATGTCATTGTGTTCTTTATCGGTGGAGATGTGATAAGAGTGATAGATGTTACGTTCCCTCCTCCAGCAGCAGGCACTCAAATTCCGATACAGGCAACAAGATTACCAAGCGATCCAGGCACTGTACCTGCCTCGCTTACGATCGAGTTCTTGGGCAATCCGTAGAGAAAAGCTTGAAGTAAGTTCGGTATACAAAGCTGTCATAAAACGAGCCCATTGCATCGGCAGTAAAATCTGCCGATGCAATGGGCTCTTTTTTTTGTATAAATTCTTCTTGATATAAAAATTAAAGTGTATTTGAATGAACTCAAACCAAGAATCACAACCACAAAAATAAGGAAATTTATTCATATGAAAAGAATATATATAGTTGCTTTGTCGCTTGCGACATTTTGCAGCGCTTCGTTTGTTAGCGCAACAGAGGTAAAAGAATCCTCTAACAAAAGTGCGGGTGTGCTAAATGATGTCACTATCCCGGCCACTATCCCGACAAAAGGACTTCAACCCACAAAAAAAGGACCGCAAGGTCCAAAAGGTGTAGTCCGTTCAAGTGAAGGCCCCGTTAAATCAGCTGCCTACGCTTATTACTATGTGAATGCATACGAAATGGTTGGTGCAGGTGCGACCAGAACTCCGCCCACATTTAGCATGGTTGAGTGGCAAGCTGACGGTCCAAATACGGTCAATAAGATTATTTTTGCCGATGGCTCGGCTGGATCGTTTGATGTTGTAAGCGGAGATGTCGGAAATCCAACTTGGATTACCGGGATTAAAACCCCATTTACTGGATGGTATAGAATCTCTATCAATACTCTGGGTGTGCAGGCTCTTTCATCTGGTTTCCCGACTTTTGCATTAGTTGTAAATGGTTCGGTGGTCCAGGCCCCGATCTATGGCAATCCAAATACTGCATTTCTTACTGACTTTACAGTAAAAGCATCGGTTATTGGTCAGGCTTCACAAGATGTGATTGTTTTCTTGAACGCAGGGGATATGATGAGAGTGATAGATGTTAGTGTGGATTCTCCGGAAATAGGTATTGTCATTTCGCCTGGGCCAACGAAATTGCCAGTAGGTCCGGATGGTGCAGCAGGTGTGGATACGGTGCCAGCTTCGATTACAATTGAGTTCCTAGGTAATTGCTGACCGTTTTTAGGATAATGGGCCTATAACACTTGCAGATTTTTCTGCAGGTATTATGGGCTCTTTTTTATCATAGCCCTTTTTTTCTCTTCATGTACAGAAATTTTTATTTTCTAGATTATGTTCACTTGTGTTACGATTGAACCGATTTATCATCTACTTGTACATACTTTGTTAGGACGCTTAAATTATGAGTTCAATTGTGTTGTCTAAAAATCGCTTAAGCAGCCTCTTGCATGGCTTTTTGCTATTTTCTCTTTGCCTCGCCTTTTTCACGGGATGTAGCTCTCCAGACATCATCGTCAATAATCTCGACGAAAGGGAAGCAAACGAAATCCTCGTCTATCTATCGACAAAAGGGATTAATGCCGAAAAAAAAGAAAACACCAGTGGCAGCAAACAGGGAGGGGGCACAAAAGTGACCTTATGGGATATTTATGTGCCGGTCAATAAAAGTCGTGAGGCAATGTCACTGCTCAATCAAGTGGGCTTACCGAGAAGGCGCAGCCAAAATCTTTTAAATATCTTTGGCACCTCAGGGCTTGTCCCATCGGAGATGGAGCAGCAAATTAAATATCAGGCAGGGCTTGCTGAGCAAATAGGCAATACGATCCGAAAAATCGATGGGGTCTTAGACGCTGAAGTGCAGCTTTCATTTCCAAAAGAAGATCCCTTGAATCCCACCTTGGAAAAGAAAAGCAGAATCACAGCCTCCGTTTACGTCAAACATAATGGCGTCTTAGACGATCCAAACTCTCACCTTAGCACCAAGATCAAAAGGCTTGTGGCTGCAAGCGTTCCGGGTCTTGATTACGACTACGTCACCGTAATAGGAGAAAGAACGCGCTTTAACGAACTATCTTCTTATGGCGGGACGAACGTAGAAGAGGAAAAACACCTTGTCAATGTGTGGTCGATAACAGTTGCAAAGAGCTCTTTAACGCGCTTTAGAGTCGTCTTTTTTACCTTTACTTTGCTTCTTCTCATGGAGACATTAATCATTGTCTGGATCCTTTGGAAGATGCATCTCGTATTGCAACAAAGTGGCGGCGTAAAAGAGCTCTTTACTCTAAAGCCGCTTGCTCTTGAGAAAAAAAGTGAAACAGATGAGTTACAGAGCGATAAGGCAATAGATCACGAAGCGGGGGATGGGGATGAGGAAAATAGCGACCATATCGATAAAGATGTCGATCACACATAAGAGCTCGTAATGACTCCAAAAAGCGCTTTATATTTTAAGGCATTGTTAAGCACCTTCCACCCAAGTGTTGGTGAATCGCTCTTAAAACACTTGCCGCAAGAAGAGGTTAAGCAGATATTAAGCCAAAGGGTCAATGCGGCTGGAATTTCATGGGCGTTGCAAAGGCCAGTAGAACTTTTAGAGTCTGTGCATTATTCTTGGTATGTCAAACCCATTTCAAAAATGCCTTGTTTTTTGCAAAAGGCAATTGCAACTATGTTTCCAAGCGCTTCAACAAATGCGCTTAAAAAACTTTTAAAGTTACCCGCCGTATTGCCAAAAATACCTCCTTTGTTTAAGGGTTTTTTACTCAGCTACCTCTTTGAGCATACAGACTTTTTATCTATCGAAAAGCAAATTAATCCAAAGCAACTTATCCCTTTATCAGCTTTAACCTTTCTTTTAGACTTTTCCAAAGAGGAGATGGTTCATCTCATCGACTATCTATCCCTTTACGATTTAGCAGATGCCGTTCGGCACATCATCGATAAAAGTCGCCTTCAAGGGATCTATAAGATGTTAAGCGAAAAGGAAGTGGCCTTTTTAAGGCTTGCCGTACAAGAAAAAGAAAAAATTGCAGCAGACAGATCCATCATAGCAAAATGGGCCGACGATCCCAAAAAACTTCGCCTGATTTTACATCGCAGGGGGATGTTTCGCTTGAGCAAGGCTTTATCTGGTCAATCTAGGGAATTTCTTTGGTATGTGATACATGCCCTTGACATCGGACGGGGAGAAGTGGTAGAAGCTGAATATGAAGATAAAGAGATCCCAAATGTCACAGCGCCCCTTATCTTGCAGGTGAAGAGCGCACTAGAATTTATAAAGAAGAGCAGATAGTGAATAGACGGCTGTTTTCCCTCATCAACCAAAAGAAAAGCTTAATAGAGACCAAACATAAAATTGTGCCAAAAGAAGCGATCGAGCAGCTTTTAGATGCAGGTGGCGTGTTAAAAGCCGTGCAAGAGGACGCTACGCGCTATAAGCTAGATATTGCCAAAGAGTGCGAACTTTTGAAAGAAGAAGCGATGCAACAAGGGTATGCCGATGGCTATCAAAAATGGACAGAAGAAATCGTTGCCTTAGAAGAGGAGATTGCAAAGGTAAGAGAAGAGTTTGAAAAAATGCTCATGCCAGTTGCATTAAAGGCCGCAAAAAAAATTGTTGGGCGTGAGATTGAGTTATCAAAAGATGTGATCGTCGATATCGTCGCCAATGCCTTAAAATCGGTGGCCCAGCACAAGCGGGTGACGATCTTTGTCAATAAGGAAGACTTAGATACACTGGAAACGAATCGATCGCGTCTTAAAAGTATGTTTGAAAGTCTTGAAGTGCTATCTCTTAGAGAAAAGGATGACATTGCCAAGGGAGGGTGCGTGATTGAGACGGAAGGGGGGATTATCAATGCTCGCCTTGAAAATCAATGGACGGCTCTTGAAAGGGCGTTTTATTCTCTCATGCTGAAATCAAAAGATAAACCAAAAGAGACTACATGATAGGGCAACGCTTTTTTTCAATGCGCGCATTACTGTGTTGGATCGCCCTTTTTGGGCTTTTTTGTTTGACTCCTGACTTTGTTTTTCCAGATACCCCTCGCAATACGACATCGATCGTAAAAGATGAGGGTAAAGATAAAATTACAGATCCAAAAGCATTGGCGGTGGGTCAAGAGATGGACAATTTTAAGCGGCCGACTATCCTGACACAAGGGATTGTGTTGACCTTGATGTCGCTTTTTCCCTTCATCGTGATGATTTTAACCTCCTTTTTAAAGATCGTGATCGTCTTATCTCTTTTAAGAAGTGCCTTAGGGGTACAGCAGGCTCCTCCCAATCCCATTATCAATGGCGTTGCCTTTATGCTGAGCCTATTTGTCATGTATCCAACGGCCATTAAAATGTATGATGCCGCCAATCAAACGATTGAGCACACAAGAGCGCCGGATTCGATCACATCAGAAGGCTCATCGACTTATATCATTGCCATTGCCCAATCGGCAGCAGAGCCTTTGAAAGATTTTTTAAAGAAGAATTCATCGGTAGGGCACCAGGTTTTATTTTATAAGATGGCGTATAAAGTGATGCCGGATGAATATAAAGATAGGCTCAAAACGGATGATGCGATCATCTTAGTGCCAGCTTACATTACAAGTCAGTTAAAAGAAGCTTTTCAGATCGGTGTGCTGATCTACATCCCCTTCTTTGTTATCGATCTTGTGACGTCTAATATCTTGCTTGCGATGGGGATGATGATGCTCTCTCCTGTCACCATCTCAATGCCATTAAAGCTGTTTTTATTGGTGATGTTAGACGGGTGGACGCTCTTAATTCAGGGACTAGTCTCAACATTTAGGTAAACGATGTATAACACTCAAGTAATGCAGCTTTCTTATGAGGGATTGTTCCTCATCTTAATTTTATCGGCTCCCCCTATTTTAATCAGTATGATCTTTGGAATCATCGTTGCAATCTTTCAGGCCGCCACTCAGATTCAAGAGCAAACCCTTTCCTTTACGATTAAGCTTGTGGCTGTGACTTTAACACTGATGTTGACAGGAGGGTGGCTCGGCGCTCGCATCCTCTCTTTTGCAACGGGTATTTTTGTGCATTTCCCGGAATGGACAGCGCCTCGGTAGAACAAATCTTTATAGAGGCAAAGCTATTTATTTATTTTTATCTTTACAGCCTCTTCTTTTTGGCGCTATTGATTTTGATGGAAGCTACCTTTGGCTTGTCTTAAGCAATAGCGTTTATGTCAGTAATCCTTGGGCCCTGCTCTCTCTTTTTTTCTTGTTTCTTGCAAGGTTTTTACCGATCATCTCTCTTGCGCCTTTTTTTGGAGCAAGAGTGTTACCGCACCCTGTAAAGGTCTTTTTTGCTATTAGCCTCTTTGCAATCTTCTTGCCTCAGCTAATTCTTACGACAACAACACCTCTTGGCTTTACTGTCGATATTCTATTCTTGATGGCAAAAGAGTTTTTTATAGGGCTTACAATTGGATTTATGATGGGAATGCCCTTTATTATCGCGCAAAATGCGGGCATTATCATCGACCACCAAAGAGGGGGAGCAAGTCTTATGGTCAATGACCCGACGCTGCAAAATCAATCCTCTCCCCTTGGTCTTTTATTTAACATGGTGCTTATCTTTGTATTCTTTACAATCGATGGTCCTTTTTTATTTTTAAATGCCATTTTGACATCATATGAGGTGATTCCGCCAGATCGATATCTCAATCCGAAGTTTTTTGACGGAGCGTCCCCATTTTGGCATGCCATGATTGGCCTGTTCAACCGCGTGATGGTCTT
>Ga0206944_1026_pt1 | contig 31502 bp, 26 predicted proteins | sample Alteio_BWOrgHeat_4_FD_152978 | JGI IMG/M metagenome (GOLD analysis project Ga0206944, IMG submission 152978) | Enriched cells from forest soil in Barre Woods Harvard Forest LTER site, Petersham, Massachusetts, United States -... | ecosystem: Environmental > Terrestrial > Soil > Temperate forest > O... | reverse complement strand
TTCAACATCCATCCCTTTAGCACGCGACCTTGCTAATAGGTCTGATTTGAAAGGAAGAAAAATAAGCATTTTCTTTAACCCAACCGGCACTGATCTGGTGATTTTAGCCGAAGATATGCAAAGTCTTACCAAACTTGATATGCTGGAATTTCAATATTACCGGGCGCTTGCAATTAATCCGAACTTACAAAAACACTTGGAGCAGCCTGAAGGCAGGAGATACTCAAATTCTTGCAGGGATATTACTACCTTGATTTCGCCAGAATTTGTTGATATGCTTGGTTCGATTGCGTCTGCAATGCTTAAAAAAATCATGTCAGACGATAGCTCATTAATCGGTATTTGGCAAATTGATAAATCTTCTCTTTCAGTTGTAAATACGAATGTAAATATTGAACGAAGCATATCCCTATCGAATGAAGACTGGACCGTAATTGTTGACGACTATGTTTTAAATAAGATTTTTGAAGCCAGGCTAAATAAGCTTCCTGTTGAAACTGGTGGGATTTTAATAGGCGGTTATGATTTTGAATTAAGTATATCATTATTATCTAATTGATGTCTTACCAAATTATGTGGTAACATAATATCCTCATCAATCAGGCTCCAGGTACCGAGGCCGGACTTGGCCATATTCATAAACAACTCTGAGCCTAACGCGCCAGTACCTATTTGACAGATTTTTGTTTGCTGAATTTCTTTATACTGTTTATTACCCGAGTAGAGTAAAGCTAAATCCTTAGAAATGTTAATATAGGGTGATAATATACTTATCCTAATAAAAGCGGCTTTAGATGGGTCACTATCGACCTTTGGAAAAACAAGACCTAGTGATTTGTCGGGAGCTTCTGAAATGAAATTTTGATTGATGCCTATTGTTTTAAGGTTATCGTGACATAGGAAACAATAAAAATCATGTTCAATTCTATCGGAATTGGCAGCGATTTTTGGTAGTTGAACAACCAAAAGCAATTTTTTGTTTATTAAAAGCCTATTATTTACATCGTCAGTTATTACCGGGCGTAAACTTTCTACCAGATCTATGCCGGCCGTTAACAGAAATTCATGCAGATCGTATAAATTCTCCGGGCTTTTATTAATTATACCATGCTCCTGGGGGCTACCCTTTAAAAATAAATAATGGTACTCAGACTGCGGATGATAAATATGATTAGCTACTAGATTAACTTTTGAGCCTTTTTGACTGACCAGGTAAACGTAAACAGGTTCTTTATTTTCAATATCATTTGACAGTACAATTTTTCCGTCGTTAAAAATTAAAAAAGGTTCTAATGGCTGATCTTCCTGATGCAGTGTGCCCTGGGACGTTAAAACCAACCATGACCTAATATCATCAATGAATTTTTGCGACCGCCATTCCAGTTTCAGGTCATCATAACTTTGCTCATAAATACAGAGACAAACAGGATTTTCAAAGTACATGGAATGCCGATGTAAAACAAGTGGAAAGGATGTACGCAAAGCGTACACCCATGGAATTGCATCATCATTAACAGGGAACTGTACGGCCAGCCTCTCTGTATAGCGGATGTCGTTCACAACTTTTTGGCTGATATCAAGATGAATATCAAAAGTTACAATTTCGTCACCTACATTAAAAAGCCTATTATCGCCCTCTATTATAGTGTAACAAATAACATTATCAACAAAGGTTCCGGCTGATAATGTTAACGCAAAATCCCTCGCCTTATCAATCTTCAGATCATTAACGCCTGTTTGCAAGCTTTGCTTTACAGGCAACTCATAATAATCACTTTCCATCACCTGCCCTGGATGTTTTGTGCTCATACGGGAAGCTTATTGCCGCAGCGGCCTTAATAAACAACCTGGCACAACTATAGCTATCTATGATGTAGGTTAAAGGTTCCGGCTTGTTTTTGGTCGGATGATCCATAGTCACCCTAAATTCACCCTGCTTGTTATTTGCTACCCGCTTATAATAAGCTGCCGCTTGTCTATGGGGAGGTTGCACATCGTCATCGTTTGTAGGAATGCTCCAACTTGGCGAGACTATCCTTGACCTGCCATTTCCCATAGTTTCAAAAAGCCATTTAACATTATCATTAGGTACTGTTTCATTCACTCCTTTTTCGGGCCCTAAAGAAGTATAACTGCTATGGTGAGAAATATGAAAAATATCCCATGCCAGCCGTTCATCATTTTTAAAATGCCGGGTAACCTTCACAATATCAGACCAGACCTCGTGATTGATATCTGAACCCAAAATTACTTTTGTCTTGCAGGAATCATTAAATGTCGCCTGCATCACAATGGCTTCACAATTCCTGTCAACGTTTTCGGTACCGCTGACAAAAGGCGAGTGTACAAAAAATTCAATCCCACTGCCAGCTAATGTAAAGCCCGGGACAAGCTGGCCGGCATCCACAATCAGGTGGCGAATGTCGTCGTAGCAAATATCTTCCTGTTGGTCACACCATTCTTTTAGCTTTTTAGGCCGCGAAAAGACAAGAATGCCGCTTTTGTTTTTTAACCTGTAGCGAGCTTCTGAACGTAATATCCTGGCTTCACCTGTTAAATTGGTTTCGGTGAGGATAGACGCCGGAACCCATAGCTCTTTAATCTTTTTACGTTCGCCCGATTGATAAACGGTAGCGTGTTGTAAATAAAAAAAATCCGAAAACCCACAAATGTGGTCGTTATCACAGTGCGTAAAGCACACCACATCATAATCTTTTTTTACTACTTTGTTTAATTCTGCGGGTAAATCAATCCGTTTGTCGTTCGGATCATCTTTACAACGCATGTCTGCATAATCAACTAAGACTTTCTGATCATTGCTTAATTCAATGAGTGTTGTATCGGCATTGCCGATAGGATAAAATGTAATTTTCTGTTCCATGTTTATGGGTTAGTTTGTTTACCCGCAACATTGCCAACGAATAAAAATAATTCGTTCAGCAACGATGCATGGCTATTTTCCTCAGTTTTCAGGTTGAAGAATATCCTGGATCAGAAATATCGGCTATGGAGAGAAATGATAATTTTAATGGAGAAAATGCCAAATAAATTTGCAGATTACAAACTTTTTATAGATTTGCACCGTTAAACAAGAACAAACACCAGTCATAGTAGTATGTCTACGGGTAATTAATCCGTTTTCTTAATCACTTGACACACTATAAAGCCTTGAAGGACCGCAAACTCCTTCGGGCTTTTCCTTTTAAAGAACAAATCGGTTATTTTGGTTAATAATCATGCCATTTGCCTTACCATTGTAACAAATGTGTAAAAACCGCAATTGCTATAATGTTCATGACTTCTTGTCATGTTTATTTTTTCATCCTCACCCCCACTTTTCATGACAAACTTTCCAAAATGCTGCCAAATTTAGCAAACAGAAAGCAAAAGCTAAATTTATTAGCTAATAGTTTAATATGCCAATTATTTGCATATACTGTAATTTTTACAATATTCTTTTACTATTACAATTATAATGTGCCTATTTTATAAAAATCACATACCGTATGCCCAACGTGTGAAACACGTTAAACTAACCTCCCCACCTTTGGCTTATTCAAAAAGAAAAGCCATGAACACCACCAAATCCAACGGCCTGAAAGGCCGCCAATTCAACGGCCAATATTACCCCAGGATTAAGCGCGTCCGGCAGGAACCGCGTCAAAGGATCCGGCAGCTTCTACGATCATTTATTCCGCTGGAATTGCCCGGCCGGGCCGCGAGGCCGCGGCAGCAGTCCGGTCAGCAATGACCGGCATCTAACAAAGATTTATAAGCCATTATTTAAGCAATAACCAAAGTTCCAGGCAGCTTCGGAGTAGCAGCTTCGGCCATCGCGGGATGGGAGCAAGAAGTATTTTTGCCCGCAAAAATATTCTTGCCGCCCTTGTGGTCGGGACTTCGCTCGGAACTCGCTGCGTCTTGGAACTCCTCTAAGGTATCGTTATGCCACGAAAAAAATCACCGCATCCCGAACAACTTCTCACACACCGTATCCGCACGCGTGTAACCGCTGCAACCTACCAAAAGCTCGAAAAACTGCAAACAGAAAGCGACTGTCAAAGCGTGGGCGAAGTTGCCCGCAAAATCCTGTCAGGTGAAAAACTGAATGTGTTTTACCGAGATATATCCTTAAACGCCCCTATGGAGGAAATGGCGCTGATCCGAAAGGAACTCAAAGCCATTGGCATCAATATCAACCAGCAGACAAGGTATTTTCATAGTAGCAAATCGGATGCGGAAAGGGCTTTTTACGTGAACCGGACGGCGGCACAGTACCGGCAGACAGAAGCCAAAGTGGACAGGCTGCTCATTCTTATTTCCCAACTGGCCCAAAAGTGGTTACCAAAATCGTGAGCGGCAAAAGTATCAAAGGTGCGCTGCACTATAATGAAGATAAAGTAGCCAGCGGCGAAGCCTCTTTATTAATGGCCAGCGGCTTCGCCGCCGATGTGCAGGATATGAATGTGGCGCAAAAACACCAGCGTTTTGAAAACCTCACTATGCTCAATGGCCATGTCAAAACCAATGCGATGCATATTACGCTCAATTTTGACAGTAGCGACAAGCTGACCGGGCAACAATACCAGCAGATCGCTTCGGCCTTTATGGAGCGCATCGGCTTTGGCGACCAGCCGTTTCTAGTTTACAGGCACAACGATGCCGCACATCCGCATTTGCACGTGGTGACCACCAATATCAAGCCGGACGGGCAGCGCATCGACACCCATAATATCGGGCGTACCCTGGCGCTGGATGCCCGCCGGGTACTGGAAGCGGAATTTAAGCTGACCAAAGCAGAGGGCCGGCAGTTCAGCGACGTATTGGGTACCAAAGCAGCAGACCCGGAAAAGGCGCACTATGGCAAAGCGCCCACTAAGCACACCATCACCAATATCGTAAACGCAGTAACCCGTTCCTATAAATTCTCTTCCCTGAACGAGTATAATGCTATCCTCAAACAATTTAATGTCATAGCCGACCGAGGGAATGAAAATACGGTCATGTACCAAAAAGGCGGGTTGATCTATTCCTTGCTGGATAAGAACGGTGAAAAAGTCGGTGTACCGATCAAGGCCAGCGCTATCTATGGCAAACCGACATTAGCCAACTTGGAAAAGAAGTTTGAAAAGGGTAAAGAAGACCGCAAGCCGTTTAGAGATGATCTCAAACAACGGATTGATGCCGTATTTAATAGCTATGAGCAGATCAGCAAGGCCACATTGATTGAGGAACTGCAAAAGCAGCAAATCCATGCGGTTTTTCACCAGAACGCACAGGGTCAAACTTACGGGGCCACTTTCGTGGACAATAAAAACAAAGCCGTCTTCAAAGGCAGCGATTTAGGCAAGAACTATACCGCCAAATCCATCACCGAACGGTTGAGCAGCCAGGATAAGAAGATCAAACCGGAAAAGAAAACCTACCTGAAGCCGAAACAGCAGGGCAATCACTTATCCAAATCAGGCACGGCCAAAACCTATATCAAACCACCGGATACGACCGACTACCTGAAAATAGCCCTAACCAAAGGCCGGACGGACGGCGGGCCGCCACCTGCACCACCCAAAAAGAAGAAAAAGAAAATACGAGGCGTACACTTTTAAACAACAAAATTGATGGATACCGGAGAAGATTCAAGAGGATTACGCAAAATCATCGATTTAACCCGATTGATTAGCGGCACGATTTTAATACTGCACTTTTATATCACCTGTTATATTGTATTTGCCCATTGGGGCTGGACAGCCAAGATCACTACGCGCCTGGTCACCAATATCGCGCGGACAAGCCTGTTTCATTCCATATTCAAACCCAAGCTGGCTGCTTTATTATTCCTGGTCATTTCGCTCATGGGTGCCAAAGGCAAAAAGGACGAGGAAATCAGCAAGAAAACCTTGTTGACCTATATCATCATAGGCGTAATCCTGTATTTCGTAAGTATTATCTGTTTTCATCTGCCTGCCAGCATTAATACCATAGCTATCAGCTATATCTTCATCACGTCTATAGGCTACCTGCTGATCTTATCGGGCGGCACACAGCTATCCCGGTTACTTAAAGACAGTTTTCAAAAAGACATCTTTAATACCCATAATGAAAGCTTCCCCCAGGAAGAACGGCTATTGCAAAACGAATACTCGATCAACCTACCTGCCAAATATAACCTCAAAGGGGAAATCCGCAATAGCTGGATCAATGTCATTAACCCGTTTCGGGGTTTATTGGTGGCGGGCACACCGGGCGCGGGTAAATCTTATTTTGTGATACGGCATATCATCGACCAGCATATCAAAAAGGGCTTTTCGATGTTCGTTTATGACTTTAAATATGATGACCTGTCCATTATCGCTTATAATGCACTGTTAAAGTATTACAAGCTGTATCCTGTTAAACCAAAATTCTATGTGATTAGTTTTGACGAGATCAGGCACCGTTGTAACCCGCTTGACCCTGCCAGCATGGAAGATATTACCGATGCGACCGAGGCATCACGTACCATTATGTTGGGCCTGAACCGCGAATGGATCAGCAAGCAGGGTGATTTTTTTGTAGAAAGTCCGATTAACTTTCTAACGGCGATTATCTGGTATTTGCGCAAATATGAAAATGGGCGTTATTGTACCCTACCGCATGTGATCGAATTGATGCAGGCCGAATACGACCATTTATTTGCCGTCTTACAGCAACAAGACGAAATTAAAGTACTGATCAATCCTTTTATTTCCGCATACCAAAATAAAGCGATGGAGCAGTTAGAGGGTCAAATTGCCAGCGCCAAGATCGGTTTGGCGCGCTTATCTTCGCCGCAACTCTATTATGTATTAACCGGCAATGATTTCACCTTAGATATTAATAATCCCAATGAACCCAAAATTGTCTGTATGGGTAACAACCCGCAGAAAGTACAGACTTATGGCGCGGTGCTATCCTTATATGTTTCCAGTATGATGAAGCTGGTTAACAGAAAGAACCAATTGAAATGTTCATTGATATTCGACGAATTTCCAACGATATATGTCGGAGGCTCGTCGGGCATCGATGGACTTTTAGCAACAAGCAGATCCAATAAAGTGGCGACCACTTTAGCGGTTCAGGATTTCAGCCAACTCAAAAAGGATTATGGCGGCGAACAGGCGGATGTAATCACCGGTATTGTCGGTAATATTATCAGCGGGCAGGTGACCGGTGATACCGCCGCCAAGCTATCTGACAATTTTGGTAAGATCGTGCAGGATAAAAGCAGCAAGACGATCATGAGCGATGAAACATCTTTGACCAGGACTACAGCAATGGACTATGCCATACCGGCCTCTAAAATATCGGCGCTATCGTCAGGTGAGTTTGTAGGGATGGTCGCAGACAATCCCGAAGAAAAGATCAAACTCAAAATGTTCCATGCCGAAATACAGCAGAACCATGAGGCCATTGGCCACGAAATAGCTGCCTATAAAGAAATTCCCACCATCGGCAACGTGACGGCGGAAGATATACAGACCAATTACCAGCGAATTAAGAAAGACGTGGAAAGGCTGATCGACTCGGAACTTAAAAAGCTAGATGAGGCAAAAGCAAGTTCCCCTGAACAAGCAAAGCGTAAGTCCAAAAAGTCCGGCAAGCCAGGAAAAACCGGGCGCGAAAACCGGGGACCGATAAGGGCCGCAGACAAGCAATCCGACAGCCAGGAAACAGCCACGGATGAACAGCCGGTATCATTATAATAATTTACAGGGCCGCGTCCCCATCTTCGCCGTAAAGCTTATTCAGCAGGGCGATTTTATTATTGACATTGGTTTTTTCATAAATATTACGGACATGTTTATCGACCGTGCGTTCCGAGATATACAGCATGTCCGCTATTTGTTTATATCGGTAGCCTTTCTTTAACAGCAATACGACCTCGATCTCTCTTTTGGTGAGTTGGTACAGGATGCTGTTGGCCCCAAAAAGCGTGTTCCGGCCTTCGTGAAGCAGTTCTTCGATCCGCCGCTGCTCCCGTTGGGATTGCCGGACGGTGGATGCTATTTGCAAAAGGGCGAGAGCGACGAAACCCAGGTTGGCCATAGCGACTTTGAGTTCCTGTGAGGGAGGTTTAACGGCAAAGGCGCACATGGCCTCCCAGGGCATAACGGCCAGGTAGGCGCCAGTTTCTAAAATATATTGTCGCTTATTCGGGCTTCGCTTGTTTTTTCTATGTATCGCCCTGAACGTCACGATCAATACGATCAGGCCATAAACCACCGGCACGGTTAGGCAAACCACGCGGTCTAACATTAACCGGCCGTTGTAAGCATAAGCGACAATAAACAAGCCGTAAGGTATAAGTAAGAAAAAAATCACGCCGTAAGTGGCGTAAAAACGCAGGTCACGCAACCCCAAAGCCTTATAAAAATAAAAAGAGAAATAGGCACCCATCAGGTAAGCAATTCCATCGATGATGATATATTGGGTTTTGATAGTCATAGTAAAATGCTTCGGGTCTGGCAATAAACCGTTCCAGATGTTATAGTGGATCAATAGAATGAGCAGCACCAGGAACCAAAGCCGCTGTTTGTCGGAGCGGCGGGATAAATAATGGGGTATTTGGTAGAACAGCAATAAAGCCAGTTCCAATGCGATAAACACCAGCGTGAGCCAGTGCATTTGGGTGTTCAGTAAGTTATTCATAGGCATAAGTATTAAGGGTAAATGATTCTTTAATTTATTTCCGTAAGGAAATGCCATAACGATAGCTGTCCGTTACGCAGCGTCGCCCTGCGCAAGAATGGTTAGACCGAAAATTGGATTTCATGCTGGCGCATTGGAGGCAATAGCTGCCCTGCAGCAGCACACCTGGAAATGCGCGGGTTTCCCTGAAACTGGACAAGAAGATGGCAACTGGAATCGCCCGAGTCAGAAACAAGTACGCCCGCGATTTCGCAGGCGTGGTCATTGTTTCCCGACTCTGTGATTTTTATAAAATTTCCAGTTTTATCTTCTTGTCCGGGAAGCGTTGTACACGCTGTAGATATATCGTTACATAGGGGGTAATGACTGCCCTATGGTTTATTCCATTCTTTATAAATTCCGTTCGTCATTTTTATTTAGTTCTTCAGGTAAATGATTTGTTGTTTCATTGTTATTAAAAAGCGGCCTCTCCCGCTTAGAGAGGCGCTTTAGGTCAAATTTATAACTGATCGATTTTTTAAGAAAAAATGAAAAAACTAAAAGAACGAGCGATTATCTCAAAGCATTAATGGCCGTTTTTCTTAAAATCATTTCGTAGCCAAATCAAAACCCGAATAATAAATAGGGAGATTAAAATCAACCCGATCCATAATGCTGTTTCCATTCAAAATCAAATAAAAGCTCCCCGGAAAACCGGGGAGACTTTTCACATTAATCAACTAAACTAAAAACTCGTATTCACGAGGTTCCTTTACCGTGTCTAGCGCGGACACGGATATATTTCTTTTTGTTAACCAATGGCTGCCGCCTGTTAATCAAATCAGCCACCTCACGATAGGCCTTGATCGTATCGAATATTTCTTTAAGCTGACCATTGAACTTTGAAAACAATTCTTCCAGGCTCGTCCGGTATACACCTGCATGTTCATCCCCGAATGGGAGACGGTCTATTTTCTCCAAAATACTTTGGTGTTCTTCGCCCTTGATTAGTTCTATTCCCATTTCCTTTTATTGGTTGAATTTATTCGGCATAAACCAATCTTTTTGTAAAATATTTTGGATATTCCTGATAGCCCTGTTGCTCATAAAATTTATGGGCCGGAGTTCTCCAATCCTGGCAGTGAACCTGTATCCGGTCACATTTTCTTTTAAGCGCCTGTTCGGTAACATATTTCTCTAACTTTTTCCCAATGCCTTTGCGCCGGTAGCCTTCCTCAACCGACAAATAACTGATCAATACCAGTTCGCCGTCAAAACCCAATTGAGGCAGGTAATGTATCGAAATGAACCCCACAACCTCTTTATTCAATTCATAGACAAATGCCTGGGCATACTTCCCGTCAAATAAGTTCTCCAGTTGGCTGACTAACAAGCTTATGGTTGTTCTATAACCTAAAGCCTCCAGTAATAACCGAATCGCCGGGGCGTCATAATAGGTGGCGTTTCTGATATTCATTTTTTCTTTTTGCTGTTTACTATTAATAATTCATCAACTGAAGTTTTTATCGGTATAGAGCCGCTAACTGTAATGCCTTGTAGGCGTTCGCAATGCCGCCGCTTACACAAAGCTCATTGAAGGGGACTTTTTCTTTGTTTACTATCACATTATGATTAATCTTGACCACAGACTTCATAATAATATCTTTTACCTGTATAGCGGAAAGCCGGGGGTAATATTCCCATATCAACGCCGCCAAACCCGCAACAACAGGGGTGGCCATACTGGTGCCGCTATCAAAACCATATTGGTTATAATAAGGCAGCGTCGAATAAATGTCAACGCCAGGAGCGAATACATCTACCGTGCGCCTGCCATAGTTAGAAAATGAAGCTACGAGGGTACTATCGTCACGTTTATCTGATGCGCCTACTTCCAACCAGGCTTTTGCCGCCCTTTTACTATGCTCATAAAACGGGCTGGGGTAGTTAGGAACGTGGTCATTATCCTGGCTGCTGTTCCCGGCAGCGTGAACGATCAGCACATCATGTTGCATAGCGTATTTTACAGCTTCGTCTACGACTTTCTTGTTCCAGGTGTAGGGTTTCCCAAAACTCATGTTGATCACTTTAGCGCCATGATCCACTGCAAATCGTATGGCGCTGGCCAGGTCCTCGTCCCTTAATTCACGGATGTTGCCGTTTACCTTAAGCGCCATGAGTTTTACGTGATCCGCAATCCCTTTCATCCCTACATTATTTCCCCGGTCCGCACCGATGATCCCAGCAACGTGTGTTCCGTGATACGGGGTCCAGCTTGGGTCGGCAAATGGGCCAAGTTTATCCGGGCTGACGTCCGCATCTCCTCTTGCAGTTCCCGGCTCCGGGTTATCCCGATTTAAACCGTGTAGCAAATGGTAATTGGCTTTAACCAGTAACGCGGTAATTTCTGCGCTTTTAAAGCTTTTCCAATCGGGGTAAAGTCCCATACGTTTCAAAAACGGTTTTAGCACTTTTTCTTCGCCCTCGTTTTTGGGCTGGTACGCTTCAAAATCCATCAATGACGGATCATCCTTGCCGATATTTTTAATAATGCCAACTAGTACCTGTTGAATATGAACGAGGTCAGTTATAAACTTTTTTAAATTGGCTGTTTTAGCATCCAAAGTGGCGGTCATTTCCCAATGCGCTTCATAAGCTGATTGCAATGCAGATGGCACCTGCATATAAGTATACTCGGCAAATTTCTTTGCGTTTTGTAAGGCCAGCCGGGTGACATCTTCCCGGCCTGCTTCATCACCAATATAATTCCAACCGTGAATACCCGTAGCTGCATCAGTCCACAATTTCGCTTTCAGGTCCTCATGGAGCGTATCGATCCCGGCATCAATCACTGCCACGATTACCTCCGTAGGTTTTTTGTCCCATAGCAATTCATTATAAGCTTTGTCCGTGCTGATCCCCAAAAAGCCATCCTTTTTTAAATCAAGATTTTGCCAGTTGACCTTTTGAGCGTTGACATTCAACACCTCAAACGTTAAATATATTATTAGAAGTACTTTATTCATTTGTGTCTTAAAGCTGTTAATACATTAATTTTGAATTGGATTATGTTAGATAGCCGTTAGGCGGCCAGCCGGTTAATGACCGATGACCGGTCCTCACCGATTAAATTAGAATCGGTGATCAAACCGGTTTGGCTGAAACCTAATAAATGAGGCCCTTCCAGTTCGTTGTATAATTTCAGGATGGTTGCGTCCGTCCCGTATTTGGCGATCAGAAAAGCCTGCGGGTAGAATTTAATGATGTTCGTCTCGTATTTCGATAACACGATCGCTTTCGGACTGTCCAGGAACTTTTTGGATAGTTTGAAATAAGCAGCCCTCAGACACAGCCTTTCGTTGTACCGCGTTGCTTCTACGGAAAATACTTCGATGATATTTTCCAGTTTAAATACCAAAGTAGTTAATTCACTTTCGGCAATATTAAGCTCAACTGTAATCAATACGATATCGTGAATATCGGTCGGTGCTAAACTTAAACTTTTGATCTTGGTGAGCCGCTTTTCAATCATCCCGGTCACCAGGTGAAGTAAGCCCGGCCTGTCTTCCGCTTTTAGGGTTAAAATAATCCGTTCTGTTTTCATAATATTGCTCTTTTCTTTAATTTCTTGTTAAAAAAGCCTCCATCACCTCCAAGCTCTTTAAAGCTTCCGAAACCGGACAAGGATTATCCCCCTTACCTAAAAAATAATCCACCACCTTGCCGATCATTGGCTGTTGGATATGCTCTGGATGCTGAAAATCATAGCTTTCAATACCATTATCCGTTTTTACTACGAAGCGGTTCCCAAACACCTCGAATTTGATCATCCCCTTTTCTCCGATGATTTCACAACAATCTTGTTTGAGGTTTTGCGGAACGGTGAAGCACCAGTTGCCGCTAAACAATACATCATTTGGGAATAGAATTGTTCCGGTAACTGTATCTTCAGCCTCATACAATTTGGCTTGATTAACGGCGAATCCATGATAAGAAACGGGTTCACCTAATAGCCAGATCAGAATATCCAGCTGGTGCGGCGCTAAATCAAAAAACAAGCCACCACCCGAAATACCGGGCACCACCCGCCAGTTATACTCTGTCTTCGCAATCAAATCGTTCCGGTATGGCTGGAACATCGACAGCTTCACCAACTTTACTATCCCGACCGTCCCTTGTTTGATAGTTTCTTTGATACTATTAAAATAAGGGAGGGCCCTCCGGTAATGTGCCACACACAATTTACCCCCAAACCGCTCCGCAGCCTCCATCATCCGAATACACGACCCCACCGAAGTCGTCACCGGCTTCTCCACGTAAACCGACTTGCCCGCCTTTAGAGCGGCAATGACATATTCCTCATGAAAAGCCGGAGGCGTCGCCACATAAACCGCATTCACCTCTGGGTCAGCAATCAGCAGCTCCGCATTCTCATACCATTTCGGCACCCCATGCCTGCGCGCATAATCAGCCGCCTTCGCCCCATCGCGGCGCATCACCGCCACCAACCGCGAACCCGGCACTTTATTAAATGCCGGGCCGCTCTTCTTTTCAGTCACATTGCCACAGCCGACAATACCCCATGAGACAGTTTGTTGCTCTTTAACTTTTACTTGCATTTGATCAAAAGTCCTTGTCAAGAATAACACCATTCCCCGCACCGTTCAGACATAAGGTTATATTATGGAAGTATGGAGTGCTCAAATCGTAAGTCGTGATTATGTTACCAGTCGCCGCATCACGGAATTCAAATACGTAATCGGTGTTCACACTTTTTGCCGGGTATTGTTTGAAGTTGCTGTAGGACTTGTAAGCAAGACTTGTTGCTTCCGAACCATTTGGACTGCCTTGCAGGTTGACGCTGATAGGGTTGCTACCGACCGCCAGGTTGATAAAACGGACACCACAAACGCTGTCGGCGTAAGTGTGGGTATAATTCTCCTTGATCAGCACATTGTCAATTGCCTTAAGGGAATCACCGGTAAGAAACAGTGAATACCGGGAAGTTTTATCGATCGTCACGTTTTGGGTGAAATAAACAACCGCTGGTTTGGCGGCAACGGTAGTAGTCGCAGCTACCGCGGGTGTACCGAAATTCAAAGTGAGCTGCCCGCTTACCACAGGCATAATAGCGTAATTGTTAGCCGAAATCGTGTTATTTGCGCTGACCACGCTGTTGGTTGTCAACATGTTCAGCCTTGTGCCACCGATAATGGCGTTAGTTACATTGATCGAACCGCCGTCAAGTTGGACAGTATCGATTGATTTTTTGCAGGAACTGAAAGCCGTAACAGCGATTAGGATGATTGATAGTAAGTTTAACTTTTTCATATTCTTTTAGTTTTTAGAGTGATTAGATTTTATATATTCTTCTTAAACGTTTTGTCAATTTTTGCCTAACCAGATTGGTTCTCCTTTTTGCATGCTTTTAAGATTAGCCCTTACCAAGTCAACGTTTTCCTTTACGCCGTATTGACTTCCCACCTGCACGGCCTTTTCTTCAAAATTCAAGGCTTCAAGGATTTTGCCCGTTTTATAGAGCAAACAGGCATAAGTATCTATATAGGAGTAATTATTAGGGTGTTTATCAATCGCAGATTTCATCCAGCTAATCATCGTATCAAGCTGTCCCTGGTCCGTTGCGTGGTGGAATACATAGATCCAGGCAATCTGGTTGATTTTCTCATATGAGCCATTTTCCAGCGTATCATACTTAAATGTTTTGACCTGTTCCAGCCTACAGGCGATATAATGCGTCCAGCTTTGATCATCTTTTTTTGTTTTCGTGAGAAACCGATACCAATCTAACTTACTCTCCAAGACAACCCTATCTGCGTATGTTGTATTATATTTTTCGGTGATCTCCTTCCGAAGTGCTATCCAGTTCGGTTCCTTGCCATCTTTTTGGGAATCATCAAATACACCCGTAAATTCTGTATTTTTAATAATATCATTTGCCACGCTCTGGGCAAAATCATTGTTTCCGATAACCGCATTCACCTCTTCCGGGTGCTGATAAAACACGACAAAGCCGGGTTCATTTGGATTATCAGTAAAAGCTTGTAAAAAATAGATCATCTCTTTTCCTTTATACCATTGATCCGCAAGTAGCTGGCTGATCCAGTTTTTAGCTTTCTTTCGGACTCCGTGATCCTTTTGAAAAACCAGAAAAAAGTCCAGGTTGACGATTTTACTAATCTCCGTTTCAGGAAGGTTTTTGATATAGTCGATAGCCATTTTGTGTATTACGGAATCTTTAGCCATTTTAATAACTAAGTCAAGGTTTTCGCCGCTTGATAAGTGCTTCTCGTCCAAACTACCCAGATAGTTTTCGGCGATTTTTTGAACCTGGGGGTCCATTTGAAATTGTATCATGAATTGATGATTGTCTTTTGAATCTAACTGCTGGTTTGGAATCCTTGTAAGATATGCGAGGGCAAGTTTCCCGGCAAGGCTTTTGTCTTGGTTAAAAAATGTCCTTGCCAGGCTTTTTAATTCGGTCGTATCCATTTTCTCCGGCTTGAAATTCCTCATGACGCTGTAATATTGCTTTTGAGGGTTTAATGCGTCCGCTGCCAACTGGACGAACTCTTTTGAATCCCGGAAACCGGTAGCTTTATGAACGGGTTTGCCGTTTGCATCCAGGAATAAAAAGGTGGGATAGACATTTACTCCCAATCCATTTTCAATATCAGCAGCATCGCCATACCAGCTTTTAACCTTTTGGTTATCGGCCAACGTTCTGTCCATCTGTACTTTGACTGAAATGAATTGCTTGTTATAAATCTCGCCAACTTCCCGTCGGTTATAGGTTTCTTGGTCCATTTTTTTACATGGTCCGCACCAGGTCGCATAACAATCGACAAAAATGTATTTATGTTCCGCTTTGGCTTTGGCCTCTATTTGCTCCAGATTCATATTCTGTTCAAACCGTATACCTTGGGCAAAAAGGTGATTACTTATTATGATGATCGCCAGGATCAAAATGCTTTGAATTATTTTCTTATTATATTTCATTATTTGGTCTGTTTGTTGTTTTGTTGCTCAATTGCTTTTTGTAATACTCCTGCCACCAACTGCCCGTCCGGCGTTTGAAATTCAATACCCAATAGTTTTGCAATCAATGGCGACAGGTCAACCACTCGTATTTCCTTGATATGCCCACCTTTGTTGAAGCCTGCGCCTGCGGCGATAAAACCAGTCCACATGTCGGGCAAGTTCGGGTCGTAACCGTGATGACCGCCGGTCGTCGGGGTAAATAGTCCCTCATATTTGCTTTGCCTGATAAGCGTACCGGGTCCATAGTTTTTGATTTGACCGGCGTGAGTCGAACCACTAAATACCAAACCGGGAATTGCAGCGATAGCCAGTACCGCACTGCTGTCCGCTCCCATCTTGTCGAGTTCTTTTCTATTAATGATGCGAAACTGCTTGCGTTGGTCCTTGGAAAGTTTGTCCAGGCTATCAGTGACGGCTTTAATTATTGACGCTTTGTCCATTTTCGTCTTGCTGACAACATTGTAAAGGAAAGCTGAACCTCCAGCTGCGATGAATCGCACCGGAAGTTCTTTGATGAGCAAATTGGGTCGCATAACAGAATGAATGGTACTAAACCCGTGGTCGCCGATGATGATGATGGCTGTACTTTCTTTTAAACCGCTTTGATCGACTGCTTGCAAAACGTCGCCAATGGCCCTGTCGTTGCTTTCTATTGCCAAACGCACACTGTCAGCATCCCTGCCATCGTCATGCTCTTTCCCGTCAACGCAAGCAAAGTGCAGCGCCAGGAAGCTGGGTTTATAGGTCTTGAAGATATAGGCAGCCATTCGTCCGGCATTTTCATCCAGAGAGAAATAGCTGTCGTTCATACTGGTGCTGTCCAGTTTTCCCGTGGCGTTTTGCTCGATCTCCTCATAGATGCCTTTTGGTATGGCATGTTGTCTTACGGTGGTTGCCCGGTCATCGGGATGATCCACATCCCATATCTCGGACAGATTATAAGTGATCGGGCCGTCTACCGTATTTGGCCACATGATGGCGGCGGTGGTCATGCCCTGCTTTTTTAAGGCTTCCCAAATGGTGGGTGCTTTGATCTCGTTATAATACCAGTTCCATTCCCCGTTACTGTTCTTAGGCTGGTTAAATGCAATGCCGCTCCTTGCGGGCAAGGCACCAGTCAGCATCGCCGCATGGGAAGGATGTGTATAAGCTGGAAATACGCTCAGGCAACGGTCAGCATAGGTGCCCTGTTTCATTAGGTATTGTAAGTTTGGCGTGGGCCAGCTTTTGTCCAGGTACATGTCCGGGTGCAGTCCGTCAATACTGATCAGGATCACGTGCTTGACCTGGGCTTTGGCCACAAAACTTATCCAGCAGCAAACAGCTATCGCAGTAGCATACTTAAAATGCTTTAATTTTGTCATCTTTGGTAGGGTTTATTGCTTGTCGAAAATTTCGTTTAAGGCGACTGCTTGTCCGTCGAAATTTCGTTCATCGGTTATGCGCAAGGTTTTACCATCATCGGATAAAGCGAAGGTTTGTTTGATGGTTTGTGTGACATTCCCCTGTTCATCTTTATAGGTCGCGCTTTCGGTTAAGGATTTACCATCGGCTGACCATTTGGCGGTTATACTCTTGGTCCGGTCTGCACCAGCTTTTCGTTCAGTTGAATTTCCATCCAGTTTCAGGATATCAGTGTAAGTAGACACTTCTCCTGCACTATTTTTATTGGTACCCTTTACGATGACAGTGGATTTATCCTGGATTATTTCCAGGCTTGTTGCTACAGAATTAATCGATAGGCCACCCGCGTCAGTTTTATTATCGTTTCGCTTCCAGGTGCCCGAAATGTTGGTTTGTGCTGAAGCGTTTACAAAAATCAGTGCGCCCATTAAGGTGATTGCAATGGTTAATATTTTGGATGTTTTCATGTTTTTTATTTGATTTGAATAATGGTTAAAAAGATTTTAATTTTTGAATTAAATATTACGGACGTTTACCACTTGAATCTAGCGCCAGGCCATTATCTAATCCCTTCATAGACGCAGGAACACCTTCCGTCATCCATTTCGGTGGTCGGGTTCCTTTCAGATAATAATCAAAAAACTGGGTCGCTCTGTTCGTATAATCCATTGCGTCACGATTGTTAGCCATCGTATGATGCCCTTCATCATATTGCAACAGCCACACCGGCTTTTCCAGGCGGCGCAGTGCCATATACATCTCCACTCCCTGCCGCCACGATACAGCAAAATCACGCTTGTTATGGACGATTAGTAATGGCGTAGTAACCTGACCAGCATATAGAACAGCTGATTCTCTCAGGTAGAATTCAGGATGTTGCCAGAGCGTGGACCCAAAGCGGATCTGACCGGCTTCCCTTATATATTGATCCTCTTTATATTCCAAGTCGCTTTCAAAATTTCGCAATAAACCTAAATAAGCGCTCACTTGGTCAGTTATACCTGCCATCTCTGAAGCGGCTGCAAACAGATGTGTATGGGTAACGAGGTAATTGGTTTCCTGTGCACCAAAGCTGTGTCCCTGGATACCCATGTGTTTGCTATCGACGTATGAAAGTTTAGCCAGGTATTGAGCAGCAGCCACAATCGAATTATAAGCCCATTGTCCAACGGTCTTACCTGTTGTATTGGCCGGTTGGATGCAAATATCCGGTGTAAATACAAGATAACCCCTGCTCACAAACCAGGCTACATCGATGTTTGCACGCATAAACTGCGGGGTTGGAAACTCATATAGTCGTTCAGTTATTTCTTCGTAGTAATTGAAGATGACCGGATACTTTTTCTTTGGGTCAAAATTCTCCGGTTTGTATAATACGCCTTGCCCGCGTGTTCCGTCCAATTGTTTAAAATTAACTATCTCGGATGTCAGCCAGTTGTATTTAGCCTGGGGTGCAAACTGCGTTATGGGCCGATACAGCTTAAAGTCATTCGTCAGAAAGTAATTAGGGGCCTCGCTGGCTGATTGGCGTTTCACTAACCAGCAGTTGGCTTGTGTCGCCTTTATGGGAATCATACCATTATCAAACGCATGCCTGCTATGTTGCGAATTCACCCGGTCAAAAGTATATGGCCCCATATACAATACCTCCGGGCTTTTCTTTGCTCCAAAAACCTGCCTTAAAAAACCATTGTGTTTATTGCCTACATTAAAACCCGTCAACAGAAGCGTATCTCCCAGCGTGTAACTTGATTCTTTTACACTCAAATCACGGTCTTCCATTAACCGTAATTTGATGTGGTGCAACGCGCCATAGCCTTTTGTTACATTAACTGGTAATAACCGTCCTGATAAATCAATCGACCAAAGGTCATAATTATCATACAACAACACCGAATTACCTTCCTTTATCCACCCCGCTATACCTGCCGCCGCCCACTTTGTTATTTCTCGGGGACTGTCGTTACTTACCTTGGTCGGCATGTGTTTTGTAAGGTTGTGGGTGATGCCCAAGTTAAGGTCGTAGCTAAAATAATTTCCTTTGATAGCATCATAATAGACCATCCATCGTCCATATGGCGAATAAAACAGATTTTGCAGAGCCTTACCATTAAAAGAAAACTGCTTGTTTTTGTCTATCAAAGAACGAACATGATAAGTGCGAGGAGTCGTATAATGATGTTGTGCATCAACCCACCAGGAAGAGTCTTCACTAACCGTAACCACTGCATCACCTACGATGCCTGAAAAGTCAGATAACCGCTCTTCATCCGTTTCCAACCGCTGAAAATTAGCTCCATTGGTTGCGGCTATCGCCCTGAAATGATCATTGTGCAAGCTTGACTGAGCTGGCTGCACCACCCTGTCCCTGTAACTCCAGATATCAACTTGAACCGCGTTGGGCCCTGGTTTTGGAATATTGAGGGGTTTGGCATTCAATGAAAGAAAAAGCCAATTCCCATTTCTACTGAATTCCAGCGACTCAGAAAGGTGAAACCGGTTGTCGATCCGGGCATCACCATCCTGAATCTTTAATTCTGCTTTGTCCCTTCCTACCAGATAACACCAAATTGAAAGTAATTTATCTTGATTGACCGTTGATGTAACAACAAATGCCAACTGTTGTCCATCAGGCGAAAATGCGTTGTTTGAAAGTTGGTCTCCTGGTTGGCCCATCCAAATGGAGGTCATTTGCATGGTTTTTAGATCCAACAACTGCAAAGAGATCAGGTTGTTACCATCTATCAATATTTTCCTTTCCAATAACAGCTTCGTACCTTTCTGGTCAAATTCATAATTTGTTACCTCTCCTAATTTTTGCTCAGTATGGTTCATCAAATTGAACAGCACCAATTGTCCTCTGGATCCGGGCTGCTGATATGCGAGCCACTCCCCCTTTCCTTCTCCTTTATCATTTAGGGGCTGCTTGAAGTTTAAGATAGGTAAAACTCTGTCGGGACTATTTTCACCTAGTTGCCTAAAGTGTAAACTATCTCCTTGTTGAAATACACCAATCTGGTCATTGGCGGCAAAAACAAAGCCTGATACATTATTGTCATATTCCTTCCGCCACGAGCCGTTATTATTTACAATGACTAAATGAGAGCTATTTAATCCCGGATTATCAATAAAATAAGCGATATATCTTCCCGATGGACTGATAGCACATCTGGTCAACGAAGGCCACGTTGCGATAGCTACTGAATCAATGATTGGCTTATCGGCCGGTTTTGACTGACCACAAAGTTTAGTAGCTGAAAGAAGCGCGAGCAAAATGAATAAAGAGAAGGAACTAAACCTTATTGAAATAACATGTTTTATAAAAATTGTATATGGGGGGTTTTTCATTTGTTATTCTTTATTAAAAAAATTAATAAAACCGATATCGTTCCCTTTATCGCCTATCTTGTCTCCTTTATATAAATTTTGATAGACAGGTGGTTAGCATTCAGATCAGATCCTACTTCGGCATGCACAAAAAAACGGTTAAGTAAAAAAGTTGCCGCTAGTATCCAGGATTCTGCGTAAGGTTAGGATCATTCAGTACTTCCGATGGCGGAACCGGGTACAATTGCTGATAGGAATTCCAGTTTCCTCCTTTTTGGGCGGTGACAATTCCCATAACCGCATCAATAGAGCCTGTCCTTTTTAGATTGATCCAACGGTCCCCTTCAGCAAATAGTTCCACCTGCCGTTCATGCGATATGGCGGAAATAATGGAAGTTTGATCCATTGCACCGGCGTAATTTGGTAAACCTGCCCGATTTCGTATGACATTTAAGTCGGCGAGCGCCCCCGTAGTGTTTCCCTGTTGCGCTCTGGCTTCAGCCCGGATCAGATATTGCTCAGCCAATCGAAGAATTGTCGTGTATTCGCTACTTGAGGAAGCTGTTATCGCATTATCTTTATATTTAGCGGGGTAATTCCAGGAACTTATACCGTTGGTATAAGTTCCGATCCAATTAACTCTTCTTTGATCTCCTGATTCAAAAGCGTTTATCAACTGCGTGCTGATAGTTGAACTTTTAGCAGTATTAACGGACGGAGGCGCGGATAACACAAAACCGGTGGCATCAGAGGTAAATGTTACATTTCCTGATCCGTCATACTGAGCGATTTGCCAGATTGCCTCGCTACTATTTTGCTTGAAGACAGTATTTAAATCTGTGGGAAGGCTAAACAAAGCAGCATTGTCAATGACTTTCTTAGCCTCCAGTTCGGCTTTATCATAATTACCATTCCCCATAAATAAATAGACACGTGCCAGTAAGGCATGAGCGGCCCATACCGTTGGGCGGATACGATCGGAGGTACTGGCAGTGTCCGTTGCGTCCACATATTTTGAACTCAAATTAGACTGCGCATTAGTCAAATCCTGAACCATTTGTTGGTATACCTGCACTTTTGGTGTACGTTGCAGAACACTATTAACTTTGTAGTCGGTTGTTGTCGCCATTGGCACATCGCCGTACAGGTTAACTAAATAAAAAAATAAATACGCACGTATAAATTGCGCTTCACCGATCAGTTGCTGTTTAACTTTTGGAGAAACACCACTGGATTGCTGTAGGTTTTCCAAAACAGCATTAGCGGCATAAATATATTGATATGAACTTGTCCAAAATTGAAATGAGGGGAAGAGGTTAGTAGCATCATTTGCACTCAAGGAATTGAGGTAGAGGTCTTTTGATATCTGATCAATCGCATTCGTGTTCAATTCGTCTGAGGACAGACCAGTTGCCTGATGTAAAACATATGGCAAACTTCTAATTTGCGTATAAATGCTCAATAATGCGGCCGTGGCTGTGCCGTCGTTATTGAATACATTAGTAGTTACTATTTTGGTATTTGGTGGATCGATGGCAATTTGCTTTTTGCATGCAGAGAAACCTGCGGCCAGGATCAATAGAGAAACTATGTATGTTATATGGTTTGGTTTCATAATCAGTTTAATTTTAATGGTCATGTTATAGTCCTAATTCGAGGCCCGCAGTAATTGTTCTTAAAGGCGGTAGTGTACTTGCACTTTGAGTCTCAGGATCAAGCCCCTCGTATTTGGTAATTGTCAGCAGGTTTTGCCCCTGCAGAAACACCCTAAAATTCTGTATATGCATTTTTTGCGTCCAGGATGCCGGTAAACGGTAAGATAGTTGTATGTTTTTCAGCCTAATAAAGGATGCGTCTGTGTATCTAGCATCACTGCCTTCAAATAAACCATAGGCGTTAGCCGCCGCAGTTCCTCCGTTTGATGTGTAACGCTGATTGGTAACTATATCGCCGGGGTTTTGCCATGCTTTCTGGACATTGACTAATTGGTTTTGATTAAATAAACCCGGAAATGGGAAGCTATTCAAATAATTTATTCCGGTTTGTTTAACAAATTGAAATAAAACACTTAACTGAAGCCCTTTATAGGAAAAGCTATTGTCAAAACCCCCGAAATACTTTTGTAAAGCACCGTTTACATGCTGCCGGTCAGAATTATTTAAAACGCCATCTCCGTTTACATCCTGAAAGGTATAAACACCTGTTTGAGGATTAATGCCGGTATAATGATAGACAGCAGGAGTGTATATTGGCTTTCCTATAGAATAGAAGTCTGCGTAGATACTCGATGACAGGCCCGGATAAGAAACCAATACATTTCGTGGAACAGTCAGGTTAATTGAACTTGACCAACTGAAAGATTTCGTTTTAATGTTGGTCGTGTTGAGTTGCAATTCTAATCCAGTATTTTGAACTACAGCCGGTAAATTGGCGACAACGGTATTAAAACCTGTTACGTTTGGCAAAGTAAGTCCAACCAATTGATTACCACTTCGGTTGCGGAAATAGTCAATAGTCAAATAAATCCGGTCCTTCAAGAAACCGAGGTCCAAACCACCTTCCAACTTTTTATTTACCTCCCAACCATAGTATGGATTGGAGATCGCAGTTGGTTGCAAAGTTGATACGCCCTGGTAAATTCCGCCGGAAGAATAAGTGCTCAAAAACTGGTAATCACCAATCTGGTCATTTCCAGAGGTCCCGTAACTAGCACGGATCTTTCCAAAGCTTAACCAGGAAATATTGCCTGCAAATTTTTCCTTAGAAAATATCCAACCAGCTCCTATAGCACCGAAATTACCGAATTCATTCCCAGGACCGAACCGACTGGAACCGTCACGCCGGGCAGTTAAGTTAAATAGGTACTTCTCTTCCCAATTGTAATTCACCCTGCCATAAATAGCTGCGTACCGGTACTGAGAATAATTTGCGCCACTTAGATAAAAGTTTGATGCAAAGGCCGGGTTGCTGATCAACGCATCACTGGAAAAACCTACAGCAGTATAAGCCACGGAATTGTATTGGTTTTCCTCCTGAGTCATTCCCAGCAAAACATCAAGGTTGCCTTTACTAATTTGTTTGGTATAATTGATTTGCGGCTCGAAGATCCAACTATTTAAACTATTGGTCGCCAATTGATTTAATCTATTATTGGGGTCTGGCGGGCCATACCCGACGGTTGCAGGTTGTTGGTTCGTTTGATTCATTTCACTGCGCGTATAACCCAAACTGCTCTTTAATACCAGACCGGGGAAAATTTGATAACTTAACATTAAATGGCTATTAAGGTTGCCTGTGGTAGACTTTGCAGTCTGGAATGTCCCGGTAATCGGGTTATTAAACGTTGGCCCTACCGATGGATAAACGCCCCAATTAAGGGTGCCATCAGGATTATATAAGGCCGGCGAGTTTGGTGCTATCGTGACAAAACTCGTAAAATCAGCTTGCGGTATAATGTTACTGTCATAACCGTACTGTGCCGAGAAATTCGCATGAAATTTCTGATCTGTGGAAGAGTGGGTTAGATTAAAATGTGCATTCCCTTTCTTATCAACATAATTGCCGGGGAACACTGTCGTTTGGCGGTTGTAACTTCCACCGATAATAAATTGTGTATTGGCTGTGCCGCCGGAAATCGAGCCAACAGCATTTGTATATTGGGCAGTCCTGCCAATAAGTACTTTTTGCCAATCCGTGTAACGGTTGGTATCCCAAAGCAAAAGATCATAATCCCCGCGATCTAAACTTGGTGTGAGTCCATCATTTTTAAGGGCCTGGTATCGCATAGCCAGGTATTGCTGGGTATTCATTAGGTCCAGCTCACTGGCGATACGCGAAGCTCCCTGTAAAACATTAATATCCACCAAAGTTTTACCTGGCTTTCCCCGTTTGGTAGTGATTAGGATCACACCATTTGCCCCTCTAGAACCATAGATCGCAGTCGCATCCGCATCTTTTAGTATTTCTATGCTTTCTATGTTAGAAGGGTCAAGGGTTGAAAAAGGGCTCATTCCTGTAGCTGAGCCATTACTACCTATTATGTTCGATCCTGCACCACCCCCTCCATAACCAAGTGCGCCGCCTCCAATATCGCCACTTGTCAAAGAAGAGGAGGTAACAGGTACGCCATCAATAATATATAAGGGATCATTGCCATTTCTTAAACTATTTCGACCGCGAAGAAGTACCGTCTCATTCGCCCCAGGTATGCCTGAAGTCTGTGATATATATAATCCAGGCACCCGCCCCTCTAGCGCCGCGATCGGATCAATGCCGGGTTGTTTGGCGATATCTTCGCCGCTGATGTGGGTCACATTACCCGTATTAAGTTCCTGGGTGGTGGTATAGTAACCTTTGTTTACCACTACTTCTTTCAGGTTAGTTTGGCTGGCTTTCATGGTAATGGTCGTTCCGTTGACGTCCCGCGCCGGAAGTTCGATGGATTCATAGCCGATGAAAGTAAATTGGATAATGGCTTTATCGTCGGGTGCAACAATGGAAAAGCTGCCTTTACTGTCGGTCGCGAATGCATTGGAGGTGCCTTTTACCCTGACCGTAACACCAGGCAAAGGTTGTCCAAGTTCGTCCTGAACTTTGCCCGTGACGGTAATCTGGGCGAAATACGCGCGGGCTTTGTCAATTAGGGTTTCTTCTTTGGGTTTGATGACTACGCTTTTATTTTCGATAGTAAATTCAAGGTTTTGGCCCTGGAAAATTTGCGTCAAAACTTCGCTAAGTTCTTCATTCCTGACATTGATGGTAACTGGCTTTGCGTCTTTCAGCGTGGTAGTTGTAAAGGCGAAGTCGTAACCGGTCTGAGCATTTATGTCATTAAATACATCAACTAATTGCGCGTTTTTTTTGTTTAGCGTAACTTTTTGCGCCATTGTATTGGCACTCACGTGCAGGATAACCGTGATCAGAATTAGGGTGGTGATTTTCATGATCAGCAGGAGTTTCCGGATGCGACTGCCCAGAGGCAGGAGTACCCGCTTGTTTAAATAAATATTGTACATTTGTTTAAGCTTGGGTTAAGCGTTGTGCTTTCATTTTTGCGATTGGCAGCACTTCGCGGTTCAAAATAGTTTACTATTAGTCCTCCTAAGACATCAGGTCATCCGCCGCCAAGCGGATGGCTTTTTTGTTTCTAGGCTAACGATATCTTGCGTCATTTTTTGCTCAATACGGTAACCCTCCTTCCTTCGATCTTAAAGTGTACACTGTTCGTCCGTTCCAGCACTTTAAGCACTTCACTGATATTTTTGGAACGGGATATTTTAACGTAATAGCCTTCTTTGGATATTTTGCCTTCATACTTCACTTCGATATTGTACCATCGGGCGAGTTCACGCATAACGGTTTGAATTTGTTCACCGTTGAAACGGAAATACCCGTTCTTCCAGGCGGTGGTTTGCTCAACATCGGCTTTGGCAATGGTCAATGTATTGCCGATCATAATTGCTTGCTGGCCGGGTACCAACGCGCGTTTATTAACTTTTACTGCGCCTTCAATCAAGGTCGTGCGGCGATCAGGTTCGTCATCATAGGTATTGACATTAAACTCTGTTCCGAGATCCTCGATGGTTTGGCCTTTAGCTTTGACAATTAAAGGTGCTTTTACATTATGAACAATACTGAAGTAGGCCTCGCCAGCGACCAGTTCAACTTCACTGGCGCTGCTACGGAAATTTTCAGGATAGCGTAACATGGAAGCGACGTTGACAATGATAGCACTGCCATCAGCCAGCTTGAGGTGGTAAGGTTTGCCGCCTGCCGGTACTTGCAGGGTATCAAAGATGGCCTGATCAGTTGCGCTTGAACCTTTGTCATAGCTATAGTCGATTTGCTCACCAGCCGTTTTGTTGATATGGGTATTCCCGTTTTGGGCGAGCAAGCCCGTCTTCGTACTATCAAGGATGATTCGTTTGCCGTGCCCTGTTTTCAGAATGGCTTTTTCACTAAAAGGAGCGATGTCCTGCTTGACCAAGTCAATAGATTGTTGTGCGGATTGACGATGTAAAATAAAGTAACCGCCCGCAGATACCATCAATAAAATGGATGCAGCTATTGCCAGCCTGCGCCAGCCTATGTGCCTCCCTGGTTTTTCCTCGTCGGTTTCGCGGCGTTTCGCTTCGTCTAATAGCTGATCAAACTGCTTATCCCAAAGATTTTCATCGCTGGTGATAGGATTGGTGTCTTCCAGTGCATTGACGAGTAACCGGAGAAGTGTCTTATCATTACCGCTGTCTTTGATCAGCGCAAACAATTCCTCCAATTCCTCGGGAGAAGCCTGCCTGTTGGCATATTTATCCAGTAATTGCCTGAAATGATCTTCGTTAATTGACATGCTGTTTTTGTTTGAGCCGCTTCACACAAAATCAAACAGAAACCTTTTCTTTCCTGCTGTTTTTTGGGTGAAATTGACGAGAAGACAACTGTCAAGCAATTTAGGACTATCGCGTTTTGTAATGCATTGATTATGAGGTCGATTATTTTTTATTGCTGTATAAAAAAAGCAATAGGGTGAACATGCTGGCCCGGCGTTCCAGGAATTCACGGATTGAACGCAGGGCGTGGCCCAACTGATTTTTGACGGTACTCCGGGAAAGGTTCAACCGATCAGCGATCTCTTCCAAACTCAAACCTTCCTCACGGCTTAGGCGGTAAATGAGCTGTCTTTGCGAAGGTAACTCGCTGACCGCCGAATTGATCATGGCCTGGCTTTCATTAAACGCAATAGTATCTTCCGTGTTGGTTGACCATTCCGGGTAATAATAAGCCGCTTTTTCGATCAGGCGGATATCATTGGCGATCTTTTTTAAATGGTTAAGTGTTTTGTTGGCTGCCAGGTTAAAAATATAGGAAGTAGGATATTGAACAGTTTTAAAGGATGCCCGGCTCAGCCAAAGTTGGATAAAAATCTCCTGGATCAATTCTTCGGTAATATCCTCGGAGTGAGTCATTTTAAAAACGAACGGGAAAAGCCGTTTTTTATAATGGTGGTAAATCTGCCGGAATGCCGTTTCGTCACCGTTCGCCAAAGCAGCAAACAGTTCCTTTTCATTGAGCAGCCTATGGGTGATCCCGGTCATGAATACATTATTGAGGCCTTAAATTTACGGATTTTTTATATCAAAATAGTTTTAAGGAATTGTTAAGGTCTTTATTCCTACGGATTTGCCGTCAAAGCAAATTGCAACCCCGTCAACTATGGTACCCAAAAAATTAGTGTTTCCCATAAGACGGAATACGTGCAATCCGGTATGGTTTTTTTGAAAGTCGCATTTCAACTTTGCACTATGTTAATTTTTGGTTAAACAATTTAACGAATAAAAAAGCCTATGAAAAACAGCTACGCGTCTCCTGCATGGTTGGTGTAGCCGGATAACCGGCAGACAGCAGGAATTTATTTTATAAACCTGTTTTATGTTAAGAAAGTTTAGTGAAAAGCTGCTTGCGCAGCTGGTGAATGAGATCGCAGTCCTAAAAGGCGCGGAAACCGATGCGTTTAAAATCCTGTCCGGCGTTTTGAAATTGGTGCGGGCCGTCATGAAAACCTTAAAAGAGGAGTTAAAAAAGCATCCGTTTAAGGACGAAGCCGAGCAGATCTATTTTTTTAAACACCTCAAGCCCCTGTTTGAATGCAGCCGTATTTATGAACTGGAACTATACAATATCCTGACCAGTATCCCGGCGGGAGATGCGGAAACGATCCGTAATTTTTACAAGGAGGAATTGCAGGCCGTGCAGCGTTTTTTTCCACCAGATCCCCTTCCATTATGGTTATTATCGTTTACGGGCGACCGATCTGGACAGCCTGTTGTTTGTACGGGGTGTTTCGGTGGAAAGCGTCCTGAGACCGGAATTGCCGGAACCCGACCCAGAGTTTTCGACAGCCGGGGATTACCTCTTTGCCAAGATCATGGCCTTTGAAAGGCTGCGGGATTATTTGCTGGAAAAGCTAAAAGAACCAGGGCCATCGGAAACCGGGCTGTCCGCTCCAGTCAAAACCGCATGGAAGTGGACGGGCGAACAAGTAAATCTCGTGGAACTGGCCTACGGCCTGTACTATACCGGGCAGTTGGATAATGGCAATGTGGAAGTTAAGGATATAGTCGCCTTGCTGGAACAGGTGTTTAACATCAAACTCAAATCGGCTTATCATACCTTCGGGAATATCCGCAGGCGCAAAATGCTCAGCCCGACCAAGTTCCTTGACCGGATGCGCAATGCCATCCGGCAGCGGGTGGACGAAGACCTGGAATATAAACCCAATCGCGGGATCAAGTTAAAAAAACAGCCAAAAGATACGGAAAACCACGATTGAAAAATAAATCTCGCTGACCGTATGCGGAACGTATGAATTGTTTTTTTGCAGTAGCCCAACCTTTGCTTTTGTCATTCCCGGCACAATGGGGTGCCGGGACCAAAAGTAAATTCTATGATTTTATTACATCATTTCAGTTGGCAGCAGTTTGGAATTGCGGCCATTGTCCTGGCGGTCATTTGGTACGGGATCATCTGGCTGGTTTATTACCGGAAATCCCCGCAAGAATTGAACAATGGAACAGCAACCAGGGAACGTTTAGCGCATTATTGGGCGGAAGCAGAGGAACAGGAAGAATACGAACCCTTTGGCAATGCTGCCGAAGTGGAATCCGTAAGCCTGGCAACCTCTGATGGTATCAGTTTCGCTGGCAAGCCGCAAAACGGCGAAAGAGAAAACACAGAAGATGCCATGCGGGGCCTGATACCGGACGTACTGGAAGAAATCAAATCCATCGTCCACACGGTCGAAATCAAAGGTGGCAGCAAAGAAGATTTTATCAGCCTGTTCAAATTGGTATCAGCCAAATATGGCCGGTTAAAAACCAGTCACCATTTAGAGGCCATTAATGAATGGATCGCAGACAATACGCCATTTAATCTCACCGGAGAAGAACGCTGGCAGTTGTGGGAATAGTGTGAGTGTCCCTAAGTCAAACCCTGATTAATTTTTTATCAAAAAAATATATATGAAAAACCAATTCGATCCTCATAAAAATCAATTCGTCACGTCTAAGAAGTTGCTTTTTGCCAAATTCTGGCTGCTCACAGTGGTACTGATCGGCTACCAAATGCTGTTTGATGCTTACCAGGCGCTTGCGCAAGACGGTTCGGCGGGCATCAATTCAGCCACTACGCAAGTCAAAAGTTATTTCGACGCGGGCTGCAACCTGATGTATGCCATCGGCGCCGTAGTCGGCATTATCGGTGCTATTAAAGTATTCAACAAATGGAACAACGGCGAGCCGGATACCAACAAGGTCGCAGCAGCATGGTTCGGTTCCTGCGTATTCCTCGTTGTTGTCGCTACCGTACTCAAATCATTCTTCGGGCTTTAATCAACTTCCATCATGTCAAGCGTCTATAAGATCAATAAAGGTATTAACAAGTCTTTGGAGTTCAAGGGCCTCAAAGCGCAATACATCGGTTACCTGGCTGGTGGGCTGGTTGCCTTGCTTATCGCATTCGCCGTGCTGTATATCTGCGGCGTAAACACCTACATCTGCGTGGTGCTTATCGGCGGTTCGGGAACAGCTTTAGTAATGACGGTATTCCGCATGAGCCACAAATACGGGCAATATGGACTAATGAAAAAGAATGCCAAACGCGGCTTGCCGGATTGCCTGAAATTCCGGTCACGGAAAGTATTTATCCATCTAAAGAAATAGTGTCATGGTTAATATCGAAAACATACTGCCCATCTATAAAATCGAACACAATTGTATCCTTTCGCGGCAGGGTGATATCACCATCGGCTTTGAGGTCGGGGCGCACAGCATCTTTACCCGCTCGGCACAGGATTACGAGGCCGGGCACCAGGCATTGATCAAAGCTATCAAGGTGCTGTCTCCATTTACCATTGTTCACCAGCAGGATATTTTTATGCAGGGGACTTACCAGGGAGATTTGAATGCCGGGCAAAGTTTCCTGTCACTGGCCGGTGAGCGCTATTTTACAGGGCGGCCCTATCTCGACCACCGCTGTTACTTGTACCTGACAAAGAAACCGGAAGGCCGGAAAGCCGCCAGCAGCGGTTACTCTACATTAATGCGTAAATCCCCTATACCGGCGCAAAGCCTGGACGAACGGCTATACCGTGAATTTATGGAAAAAGCCGGGGCCTTCGAGCGGATACTGACCGACAGCGGGATCAACCTGCACAGGTTAACCGATGATGAACTGGTCGGAACAAAAATGAGTGCAGGTGTCATTGAGCAATACTGTTTTTTGCAGGGCCGGAATGAAAGGCCGGTCATTATGGATGTGCAGGTAAAGGATAGCATTCGGATCGGTGACAACCATTGCCAGTTATTCTCTTTAGCCGATGTGGAAAATCTGCCCGCGCTATGCGGCAGCCGGATCGATTATGAGCCTTACTGCACCGACAAGACCCGCTTTAGCATTGGTTTTGGCACACCGCTGGGCCTGCTTCTGAATGTCAACCATATCGTAAACCAGTATATTTTTATTGAAGATGCCGCCAAAACGCTGAAACAACTGGAGAAAAAGCGGCAACGGCTGCAATCGCTTTCGGGCTATTCCCGCGAAAACGCTATTGCGAGGGATGCGACTGCTGATTTTTTAAATGAGGCTATTTCCCAACAAAGACTACCGGTAAAGGCGCATTTCAACGTGTTCGCCTGGACAAATAAGGCAGACGAAGTACAGGAGATCAAAAACAAAGTCAGTTCGGCAATGGCCCGGCTGGATGCGACCGCCAAGCTGGAAACCGATGGGGCCGCGCAGATCTGGTGGGCTGGCTTGCCTGGTAACGCGGGGGATTTCCCGGCCAATGATACCTTTGACACCTTTCTGGAACAGGCCACTTGTTTTTTTAACGCAGACGGCAATTACCATTCGGACGCGCAGGGTGTCCGTTTCGGGGAGCGGCTCTATGGCAGGCCGGTTACGGTTGACCTGTTCGACCGCCCGATGACGAATGGCACGATCACCAACCGCAATGTGTTCGTGTGCGGCGGCAGCGGTGGTGGTAAATCGATGGCCGTCAATCACATATTGCG
>Ga0206944_1025_pt1 | contig 31671 bp, 20 predicted proteins | sample Alteio_BWOrgHeat_4_FD_152978 | JGI IMG/M metagenome (GOLD analysis project Ga0206944, IMG submission 152978) | Enriched cells from forest soil in Barre Woods Harvard Forest LTER site, Petersham, Massachusetts, United States -... | ecosystem: Environmental > Terrestrial > Soil > Temperate forest > O... | reverse complement strand
AGATAGGTTGTAAAGCGACCAATTAATCTTGAAGCTTTATCTTCTCCCATTTCGTGCACTAAATTGGAAGAGAGATCCTCCATTTTTTGACACCACCTTTTTAACCACTGTATATATGTATCGGTGCCATCTGACCACTCGCTTAGTTCCCACCCATTTTTAGCAAGTTCCTCTTTTACCGTTAATGGGGAAAAAAACTGGGTTTCCCCTAAAGCTTCTTTCTCTTCTTGATTTAAAGGCGTATAGGCCAAGTTTAAAAAAAGCAGAAGCTCTCCACCTGGCCGTGTGATGCGATGCCAAACATCCAAAATGGATGAAAGAGGTTGTCCCCAATAAAGACTGCCTACGCAAATCACAGCGTCATAAATATCGGATGGAGGAAGAGAGAATTTTGCAAAATCTTGCGTAAAAAACCGACATTTTGAAGATAGCATTGCCTTTGATGCTATTCTAGTCGCCTCAATTGTCAATTCCTCTCCTAAATCCACGCCATCTACAAAAAATGGAAACTCGCTTGCTAATGGAATGCTAAAAGCCCCATTTCCACAGCCTGCATCAAGAATACGGCTTCCTTGAGGAAGAGACATCATTTTAACTCTTTCCCTAATTTCTGGATAAACGGCGCTGCTCGTTTGGCCTACGTATTGATCGCCATGAGCTGCAGCGGCAAGTTCTTTCATTAGCTGCGAGCGCTGATAATGTTGATATTCAACGGCGATTTTAGTCATTTGCGTTGCACTCTGCTAATTGATCAAGCCTCTCTTGAATGTGGCTACAAACTTGATGCAACACATCCCTTGGGGAAATTGCATTAGTCAGTGGTAACGCCTTTACAGCATCGCGCTTTTGCATGCTGCTTAAAATCCCTTCGCGATGATCGGAAAATAATTTTAAGCGGCGCTCGGTTTTGCCTTTATCCTGATCTTCTGCACGGTGCTCTAACTTCACCATCTTTCCTTCTTTTGCCTGCACGGGACAAAAACCTGGCCATGGATTTTCATCAAATTTCCTCACTTGATGCCCACAGTCCGGACAAATAAAACGACCTGGAAGCCTTTCCCAAATATCAGCTTCTGGTATATCCATAAATAGAGGCACATGAAAATCATTTTCCCGTAAAAGGACATCTCTTACCACATCCCCTTGTTTTTCTGTACGGGGGAACCCATCAAAAACATACCCGGTCTGACAGTCTTTTTCACTCATCCGTTTTACCATCATTCCAATGGGAATTTCATCCGGTAGATAAGATGGATAAAATTGTTTATCATAGGTTTGAATGATCCAACCCAAAGGTGTATTAGCGCGCAAATCATCGCGAAACAAATCGCCTGCAGAAATATTTGGGATACCAAATAATTGAGAAAGCATAGTCCCTTGTGTCCCCTTTCCTGACCCGGAAGTCCCAATTAGATTCAAAACAAATCGCCTTTGAGAACCAAATACTAAAGACTTGCTGCCCTTTCTCAAAATCAATAGGGCCTTATTTTGGATGCGTTGTAAGTCTTCTGAAGCTTTGGGGTCAAGTCTTTGCCAAATGCGATCTGCATATAGAATATCAAAAGCTTCATCTTGACCTTTTATTAAAGGCATTAATTTAAAAGCATAAATGGAAACCCACTCATACTGACAATGTTCTTTGGGATCAATTTTGACAATAGGTCTATCTTTCAATTTGGCAAAATAAAGGTGTATCAGATAGTCCCAACCGGGAATTCTTGCATACCGATGACCGCGATATTCAACTTGATCAGCAGACAACTCGATTTGCGTTTCCTCCTGAAGCTCTCTTAAAACCGTTTGAGTGGGAGTTTCATTTTCTTCACTTTTACCTCCAGGAACTCCCCAAGTGCCCGGCTGCTCTTCTTGGCTGCAGCGCATCAACAAAAGCAGACGCTCAGCATGTTCAAGAAAAATAGTTGAAATGACTGTTTTAGGTTTAAAGTCTGGAAAAGCTGTGGGTTTGCAAGCTAAGATCGTCGTCACATTCATATGGCCATTTCCTTTTCTTCCATTTTTTTTAAAGAGGTCTCAAATAGCTCACTTTTGGTGTATTCTTGAATTTTTGCTAAAAAAACGTGATACATGGTCTCAACCCTGTCCAAAGGAATAGAGGAAGAGGGCTTTTGACTTTCTAAGGCAGCCCAAACAAGCGTATTCAAAAATATAAAGGCTCGAAATAACACTATTTTCTCATTGGCCAAAGGATCTGATGTGGGATACAATCGCAAGATCTCTTCGCTATCTACTTCTGCAAACTCTGAAAGAAGAGCCAAATCCCACATGGGATCATTACAGGTTGCAAGTTCCCAATCGTGTAGATACAAACGCGCATCTTGACGAAAAAAGTTTTCAGGATTTGGATCGTTATGACATGGCACCTTTTGAAAATGTTCCTTTGGAATTTGAGATAAACAAGATTTTAAGTGTTGCACGATGCTCTCAACTTCTTGCGGAAAACAAATGCCGTCTTGCCTAGCTTTTTCAGCAGTGACAGCATACCGTTTAAATGGATCAAATTCAGCTGTAATTGGAGACATCTTAGTTGTATGAAGGCGGTGTAAAATCGCCAAAGCTTCTTTAAGATGAGATGCGTTTTGAAAGTCGGCAGCAGTGCAAGATGACCCTAAGAGAAAAGGAGTTAATAAATAACCTTCTTCTTCATCATATCCATGCATATTAAGAAGCGAAAACCCTTCTCTATAAGCCCAGTCAAGTAACACCTTTTCTTGTTTTTGATCGCACAAACGATACGAAACCTCATTCGGGATTCTAAGCACCCATAAACGGCCTAAGCTATCTTGAATTTTAAAATTTCGATTGGAAAAGCTGATTAATTGCATCTCGACATTAAAGCCAGAGGATAAGCATCTCTTAATAAATTGATTGACCTTCTCTTGTAATACCATAGGAAAATGATAATTTTGCAGGGGTAAATTGGATTCAATTCTATTTTCAACTCTATTCATGGTAACACATTCAATGGCATTTTTATGTAACGAAAATGCGCGTACGCATCATCTACAATGGCAAGCTTAAGATGCCGCTCGTTGTTTTCTTCCACAATTTCCCGGACAGCAATGCCTTCCCATACTCTATCTGTACCGTTTATGACTTTCCTGCCACGAATTTCCCTCGTAATTGCATTCCAAAATAGAATATGAAAATGGGACCAATCAGTTCCGCTTGGTCCTGTAATCACTGTATACCAATCTGGCTTATCAGGAACTGCTGTCATTGCCCTAAACCCTTGCTGAAAGAGGACTCCTCCCGTTCCTACATTAGGAAGCCAGCGCAAAGCGACATAGTTAGGAAATCCTACCGTGGTGTTTCTTAAATCCACCTCTACAGCTAACGCATGCCAAATATGAGTCAAAGAATGTTGAATAAGTGGACCTCGAAATGCAAAGAGTAGGTTGTGATGAGGTGTCGTCACTAAGGCTTCTAGATTTAATCCAACAGATGTCTCCGGCCTTTCTGTAAACACGTCTCTTCCCCATGGAGCTTCTTTTACCTCATCGTTGAACCACTGGCGCATATTGTCAAATTTGTCATTTGCAATCCAATTCGTATCGATTGCTCTAAATGCGTTCTCTTCGCCTATGTCTTGAATTTTAAACCGAAAACCTCTGAAGCGCTGCGCGGTATCTGAGCAATTGTGTTTAGAATGTTTTGCGAGTGAACCAGAGGCATAATAAGTTCGATTGTCATCAATAGTCAGCCCCTCTAAATCATATAAACCGTATTTAATAGCTTCGCTGCGATTCATAAGAGGATATGCGCTTAATGGGGAATCTGTGTTATCTCTAAACCAAAAAATCGCGTATTCTTGGGCTTTGATAGAATCTAGGACATTACTATTATCCGACACACCTACGTATATCTCGTGCTGAGTATCATACACTAATGAGGATGGCTCTAAAGTCACGTGATTATTTCCATACGCGATAATTTGTTTTTCGACCCCTACAAATTCGGCAAGTGGGTACTCAGAAGGATTTACTACCACTGATGGGGAAAAGATTCCCACCCTGTTATCTGGAATAGACATGAGAGGATCTCTTCCCATAGCTGCAAAGGGTATATCCATATCGGGGATAGACCTTTTCGACAGATCGGAAATAGGCACGTTGAAGTTATTTTTTATGCTTTCTTTAGGTTGGTGTTCATGAGAGCCCTTTACATGTGAGACAACATCCTTTACTAGTCGTTGACTTTCTTCAGCCATTTTTTTCTCATATTCAATCCATTTGGGTGTGTTCAACTTGGGTGCGTTCCAACTGCCCCCATCTAGATGTTTTTGTAACGTTTTGAAATTAAAAGACCTTAAAGCTTCAGCCCCTTGCAAGGAAAAAAGATAAGAAAGGGACGTTAAGGTGATTGTCTGGATGGAAAAAGAGCTTTGTCTATATCCTGAAGGACCTAAAACGTTTGCAGTCATGTAAAGAGAAGTAATAGCATAAAAAATTGGGGGCGATAAACTTTCAGGAATCGCGCAAGTCTGCGCAAACGAAATAGGCTGACACATTGTGCGCATTTCCAGTGGATGTGCCAGTTGTGGACGACTACTTCCATTAGACATCACAAAAGCCTGCTGACCAAACGAGGACAAAAACAACTTTTCCAGCTCTTTATTGCCTGAAGAAATCCCAATTTCTGGCCCATAGAGTCCCATTACTCTCGTGAATACAACTGTAAAGGAAGAGCCACTCTCATCTTGGATTTGCAAGCTAATTTCCTCTTCGCTCTTGGCTTCAATTCTATCTAGATGAAAACGCGTTTCATAATAAGCTTCAAAACCTTTATCTTGGTCAACCCACCTACCCTCTTTTTCGACTGTGATCGTACTTCCATATAAGGTCGTTCTTGTGTTTCCCGATACTGTACTTGTATATCCTCTTAAAGAAGGGTAATGATAATGAACGCCTTCTTTTGTGGCATGGGCTTTGGGAATAAATCCAAGAGCCATTTTCCCAATTGCTCTTAGCCAAGGAGCGATATACTTTTTTTCATTTGCAGTTAAATTTGTAAGCTCAAGTGTACGATCGACAAAATAGGAAAGACCATAAAACCCACCCACACTTACACCGAAATAGGCAGCAATTTTTGGAACCTCTTTCCAAAGTGAATTGGAAATGGCTGATTGGATTGAAGAGACACAATTTGCGCCAAGTAATATTGTCGAAGAATAGCTAAGCACGTTGCCGATTTCTTGAACGACATCAATCTCTTTCAACGTTCTTGCATAAATCTCTTCTTCAGGGGTGCGAGGCTGTCCTTTTATATATTTCCAAAGAAGACAGGCTTCCTTTCCCATATTCACGACAGGCATTTTTCTAGGAGATATTTTTTGAATGAAGGTGTTAGCAAGCGAAATCAAACTACTGACCGACATACGGTCATTTTGAAAAAAAACCTTTTCTATCCAAATATTTGAAAGAAATGCGGTAAGCGATGCTGCGATGGCGTTGGCTTCTTGGTAAGTATTGACTTCGGGCTTTACTTCCACATTTTCAGAAGGCGCAGCTTGCCTTTGAGCTTGCCTCTGATGGATACTTTCAAAATATCGCGCTCGAGCGTCTCTGACTTCTTGTATACTTGACATTTTAAGCCTTTGGTTGTTTCTCAATAAAAAGTGTAATAAATTTAGGAAATTAGAGTAAATTATTTTTTTCTCCTACAAGTTGCAAAAAATTAGCTGGTGTGACTAAAATCGACACTATTTTAACCTAGATCCGGCAGTTCGAGATGGCAAATTAATGCAAGATCTTGAATTAGAATCACTTTGCAATGGGGTGGGACATTCCCAAATGGTGAAGGACCACCCCATTGCAAATGATTCTGGTTCAAGAGATTGCGTTAAGTTGCCGTCTCCAACTGCCGGATTTAGGTTTAAGGAACCTACACCCACTTCAATTTAGATAAATATGATGCACACATTATCCACGCAATCAATTGATAATAGAACCTCTCAAGAACTAAGTAATTTAAAAGAGTGCTCAGCTCATGAGCCGATAGCTCATTTACAAGCGCAATTCAAAGAGCAAGGCTACCTATTCATTCGCTCTTTTTTTCCAGCGTCAGAGATTTTACAAATTAAAGCAAGAGTTGTAGAAGCACTGGAAAAAGAAGGATGGGGAAAATTTCAAGGCGAAAGATTCATTGCCATAGAACCTGTCAACAGAATCAACTCTCCTGCCTTTCACCGATGTATTGCGCAAATTATGAAAGAGGAATCTTTGCATGATCTTTCACAATCCCCTCTTATACTTACATTTTTAAGTGCGTTGCTTGGGGAAACAGTGTATTCTCATCCAAGAAAAATGATGAGGATCACATACCCCTATCACCTCAATCCAAAGGACCGCATCCCCCCACACCAAGATTTATTTTATGTCAAAGGGGAACGCGATACATTCACTGCATGGATTCCGTTAGGCGAATATCCACCAGAGCATGGGGGATTGCTTGTCTCACCAAAAACACATAAAGAAGGGCTATTTCCCACTGAATCAAGTGCAGAAGGGCGCTTTGGCTGCAATGCTGTTGAAAAAAACATCAAAGAATTTACCTGGTGCAAAGCGCATTATAGGCCGGGCGATCTTTTACTCATGCATTCGCTCACGCTTCATCAAGCAGGGATTAATGAAACAGATCAATTTCGACTCTCTCTTGATTGTCGCTATTCTTCCATAACGAAAAGTATCAATGCCGATCAACTTCTCCCCCCCTACTTCCCCGATGTGCCAGATTGGAATCAACTTTCTAAAAATTGGAAAAATCCAGATCGATTTAAAGTTCCAACGACGTTGAAAATACTTCCAAAAGAACAAAGCCTTCATGAAGTCATGTTAACACCCTCTCAGTTTTGCTGAAATATTAAGGATTTTGGAATGTTCACACACTCAACTGTCGATCTTGAAACTGCCATCTGGCTCAAATGTCGCTTACTTGTCGAAGGGTGCAGTATCGATCAAACGGTCAGGTTTCCCGAATGGATTCATCAGAAAAAAATCCATCTTTATGCCCACTCTACTGAATCAACAAGTAATAAGATACCCGATGATTTGCTAATTGGCGATGGGGAATCTCAGGTCATATGTAGAATTCGATATCGGGAAAAAGCCTCGTTGCAAATTACTCAAAAAGAAAATAATTATTTTCTTTTCGATAAAGAAGATGGGCAGCTTATCCCAATTTCTTTTCCAGAGGGACCAAAATATGAGCAGGCGAGTGTCCAAGGCCATCCGCTCTCCTCTATTTGTTCATCGCTTGGGAGAGACTTGCTTGGGATTACTCCTAGCAACTACTGTTTCTATTTTAAAGATGGAAAGCAGTGCCGTTTTTGTGAGATTTTTCCGACCTACCAAGATAAAGTCGAGTATCCAAAGGCCCTAAAAGACGTCCCCTTGATTTGTGAAGCTATTCAAAAAGCGATGGCACTTGATGAACGCCTTTCCCATATTGCAGTTACATCAGGCAATATCCGCTCCTATGATTATACATTTGAATATTTCATTTCCATTGGAGAAAAACTCTTAGAACTTGGATTAGACAATCAAGGGGGAGATGTTTTGGCAACACTTATGCCCCCAGATCAGCCCCATTTAATTGAACGGCTGAGTCAAACTTTTTTCAATAAAATCTATTTTCCGATTGAAGTCTATGAATATGAACATTTTGTCCGGGTTTGCCCCGGAAAAGCTGAGTATGGTTATCATAAAATTATGGAGCGGTTGGCTCTTGCTAAAGAGGTTTTTGGCAAAGGGAATGCGTATACAAACCTTGTTTATGGAGTCCAGTCATTGAATCAAAAGCTTGACCCTTTTAGTTATTGTCCACTTAAAGAAAATGAAAAGGGACTCATCGCAGTTGACCAATTTTTAAGAATGGGGATTATTCCCGCATTCACCCTTTATCATTTTAGTGGGTATAACCAAATAGGCAACATTGAACTCAATTCGCTTGCGACTTATGAATTTTTTAAAAAATGGGGAGAAAAAGTCTATGAGTCGCAGATTGTTCCCAAAGAAAAAAATTCTATGCTATTTAACTCACACTCATTATCCAACACGCTAATCAATGATGTTTTTCGCATGGCAAAAGGAAAACGCGAATGTTAAACAGCAATTCCTACTATATCCCGGGCTACCCTCTTGCACCCCATTCTAGGGTTGCTAAATTTTTAAAGAGAATTGCTGCATGTTAAGTTACTACCTCACCTTGGCCCTTTTAGCAACTATTTTAGGGGCCTTTGGTAAATACGCGGATTTACTCAACGAACATGGGATGAAACCTCTTTTAAAAGAACCCCCTTTATTATCAGGGATTATCTGGGGAGGTGCGGGGGTGCTCATCATGCTGCTTTCTCCAGCTGCGGGTATTACCTATGTCGCGCATGTCCTTTACTGGTTTTTACGTGTGAAGTTGGAATATCCTAACCACGCGTGTGCTGGGGTGATGATTCTTTTAGGGGCGTTTATTCTACAAAATGACTACTTGGCGGCTCATCCTTACCAACTTTTAGCAGTCTTTCTCGGCTATACGATTACAGGCTATCTACACGTTTATCTCAAAGAACATGTGCCATCTCTTACTCAATTTTTACGTTTACGCTTAAGAATTTACTTAGTGGCACTCATTTATTCATTATATATCTCCAACATCGACCCCTTTTTTACGACATGTTGTGGGATGATTGCATGTGAGATTGTGACAAAATATCTCCCAGAAAAAATAAAAATATGCTAAGCCCGCAACTCGTCACATCAGTTGATCTTCTTCCCCATTTCTCCAAGTCAATTGAAGTATCAATTGTTTTTTTAGAGCATCTGCAGCATATTTTGTTGTTAAAAAGAAGCGATGAAGAAGAAGAGGCTGGCACATGGGGAGTTCCTGGAGGAAGAGGAGAGGATGGAGAAACTCCCCTAGAAACAGCTTTACGAGAGCTAAAAGAAGAGACTTCGATTCAGCTTAACGAAAGTCAAACAATCTATCATGGACATAGGTTTGGGAGGGTACAGGAGATTGACTTTATCATCCACCTTTATCAAGCCAAGGTTGAAGAAAGACCTAATGTGATTTTGAATCACGAAGAGCATTTAGCATATGTTTGGACCCATATTAGCGATTTTAACTCTTGGCCTTTAATTAAGACTCAAAAGGCCCTTTTTGATATTGTATACAGGTAAATATGACAAATCCCATCCCTACTTCCGGCATACATGAGATCCATCAGGTATCGACTCCTGTTACAACAATTAATCAGCTTTTACGTGCCAGGTGTCCTCCTCCACAAGATATTTCAGACCAGGTTTACTTTGATTATAAGGCGTTTGATAAACGCTTTAAAGAGCTTTTGGAACAGGTTCCGATTAAGGTCCAATTAGAAGCTGCCGAAAGTATTCTTTCAAATACACTTCCAAAAAACCTGCTCCATTATGAGTACAGAAACAGCTCAAAACCTTAAAATTTTACCGGCGCATGAATCCTTTTCTTTAGAAGCGATTATTGAAGCTAAGATGCGCAATTCTACCTTAGCCCCTTCAAAAAAAGATGAGCGTTTAATCGATCGACTCGATCGAACCTATACACAAGTGGGAAGGCTCTATTTTGATCATCGGTTGGCAAATCCAATAAGCGATATACAAATCATTCAAGCGCGTCAAGAGGTGACGCAAGAATTTATAAATTCCTCATTGGCACATATACTTGAACCCTTATTTCAAGAACTTAAAGAGAGTGAAGAGCACATTCTTGGTTTCTTTGCTAAAAGACCTGTAGAAATTGATAGCCGCTTTCTCGCTTTAAAATTTACAGCTGGGGGAAAAGAGTTAAATAAGCGAGTCAACCAATATAGCGCGATCGTCAGTCTATCGGCTGCGATTAAAACAACAGAATCTGGACTTTCTGCCCTTTTAAAAGCTGCAACAGTTGTGGCCATGCCACTTTATGCGTTGAGTCTAACCGGCTTATTAGAAGAATCGGCAAATGAAGTCCTTAATGAAGCCCTTGAAGAATTTGCCAATCGCACAGCCATTACATCGGGGGTGACCCTTGGTTTGATGCAGGCAATTGGGGGACCAACCTTGCGAGCAGGAGCTGCAATCACTGCAGCTGGCGTGACAGTATCTAGTGTTCCAGCGACATTTGGGTACTTTTCTGCAAATTTAAATGTCGAAGCATATGTTCAAAATAAATTGGTCGTTGTGGCCCGTTATTTTAGAGCGATGGAAAAGATTTATACATTGCTAACTTCAATAGAAGCGATCTCATCTCGTCTTGAACACTTTGAAAAGCTTAAAAGCTTTTTCCAAAATCCGGATCTTCAATATTTGTTCTCCTTGCTTAGAAGCCGCACTTTCAACGCGAAGGCGTCCTATCTTTTTTTAAGAGGCCCTGTTGTGCTTGTATGGGAGTACTTCACGCGCGAATTTGTGATAACTGAATTTGAAAAAGCTTTTTTAGCTATTGGTGAAATCGATACATTTCTATCTGTTACAAGGTTAATGGCAGAATCTGATATCGAGGGCAATTGTCCCTATTGCTTCCCAAAGTATGTCGAAAATAAAAGCGGAGAAAAACCATTTATATCCGTCATTGGACTTCACAATCCTCTTGTGCCATTCGTTCCAGAGTGTAGTGAAGACCTGATTAAACTCGGTCTTCACTCTTCTCAAAATCTACTCCTTACAGCACCAAACACATCGGGTAAATCGACCAAGATTCGCGCACTTGCCTATCTCGCAGCGTTACAAGGATTGGGAATTGCTCCCGCTAAAGAGGTAAGTGGATCTCTTTTCGATTTGGTAATCTCTTCAAAAGGGCTCATGGATAGCAGCCAGCAATCGCTTCATCAAAGTTATCTTAACTTTTCAAATCAATTGCTCGCAAAACTTGAGCAAAGTCCAGATAAAAATGTTCTTGTGCTATTAGACGAGGCCTTTACGACAACGGAATCTAAAGATGGCGCCTCTTTTTTAAAAGGGCTGTTAGATCTATTACAAGAAAAGAAAAATGCAGTCGTGCTTGTCGCCTCCCACTTTAAAGAGCTCATCGACAACGTAGAAGGGTATGTGCATTATACGATCGAGCCATCTTCAAGAAAGCTCATTTGTGGCTCATTTAAAGGGTCCAATGCGTTCCAATTAGCGGAACAGATGGAAGTAGGCCATGATCTACTGGACCGTGCAAGACAATTTCGTGCAACGATGGAGATGCAGTCATGATCGCAAACGTCACCCAAGATAAGGCCCAAGCCTTTAATATAGAATCACCCTCTTTTGCAAAGAGAACAACAATTGACCAAATTGGACAAATTTTTTCCTTAAGGGTGCCAAATCCTAGGTCTATTCCCAGCGAACACTACGATTATAAAGCTTTTGACACCCGTTTTCGATCCCTTTTAGAACAAGTTCCAATCCATACACAATTAGAAGCTGTAGAAAGGATTCTAAAGCATGTTCTTCTTCAAGAAAGCGAAGGGTCGATTATGGATCTCCAAACAGCTCTTGACTTAAAAATACTGCCAGCAGGTGAAAGCTACTCACCAGATGAGCTTCAAGAAGCTCAAGAGGCAAATAGATGTGTGTCAAGGCATGTAGATGATAAATTTTTAGCTGATGAATTGGATAGAACCTTCACTCATTTGGGACGTTTTTATTTCGATTATCTCCTCACCAATCCAACAAATAATGCAATTACCATTTATTCTAGACAAGCTGTGGCTAAGGCATTTGCGGAAAGTTCTTTGCGCCTGTCATTAGAAACACTCTTTGAAGATCTTCAAAGAAATGAAGAGCATGTTTTGGGTTTTTTCGCGGAAAGGCCTGTTGTGGTAGCGGGGCGTTTTAGGCATTTGAGGTTTACAGCAGGAGGCGATGCCTTTAACAAAACAGTAAACCAATACAGCCCTGTAGTGACGTTATCGGCTGCCTTGAAAACGACGGAGGCCGGTTTAGCTGCCATTTTAAAAGTGGGAGCTGCCATTGCGCTTCCCTTGTATGCGCTGAGTTTGACTGGGGTCATGAGCGAAACTTCCAAAGAATCTTTAGAAAATTTTGCAGATAGAACAGTTGCTTCATCGGGAACTTTAAACGCCCTTGTCCAATATCTTGGCAACCCGTTACTTAAAGGAGGAGTGGCGCTTGCGGCAGTTGCTGTTTCAGCTTCTAGCATTAACTCTAGTTTTGGTTTCTTCTTAGCCGACTTGCACATTGAGTCATATGTACAAAATAAATTGGTCGTTGTCGCTCATTATTTTAGAAGCCTGGAGCGGATCTATGAATTGCTAGCATCAAATGAAGAGATCACCACTCACCTTAAGCACTTTGATAAACTCACCGCGTTCATGAAAAATAAACAATTGCAATATCTTTTTTACCTATTGAGATCGAGCACGTTTGATTCAAAAGCTTCTTGTATGTTTTGCCGCGGTCCTGTTGTCATAGGATGGGAATTGATGTCAAGCGACACTGTGAAGGTGGAATTTGAAAAAGCCTTTTTAGCAATTGCAGAAATTGAGGCTCTACTCTCTATTGCCCGTTTAAAGGTTGAATCTCAGCAAGAAGGGGCAAGGTCCTTTTGCTTTGCCGAATATGTCGTGAGTGAGACAGGTAATACCCCATTTATAAAGGTAGAAAACTTAAGCAATCCAGTAATTCCATTTCATTTAGGAGATTCGACCGATACTCTTTTCTTAGGTATTAAGACAGCCCAAAATCTACTTATCACTGCGCCAAACACTTCAGGTAAGTCGACGAAAATGCGCTCTTTAGCCTATTTGGCTGCTCTGCAAGGCCTTGGGATTGCTCCTGCCAAGGCAGCGCAATTGTCGATATTTGATTGGATCGTCACATCTAAAGGATTAACGGATAACAATGAACAATCGCTCCATCAAGCCTACCTCAGTTTTTCAGCAGACTTAATTAAAAAAATAGATGCTAATCCTGAAAAAAAAGTCCTTGTATTATTAGATGAAGCATTTACAACGACTGAATCTCATGATGGCGCAGCATTTTTAATGGGGCTGCTCGATCTATTGCAAGATAAAAAAAATACAATGGTGGTTGTGGCTTCCCATTTTAAAGAGCTCATCGATAGCCTCAAAGGGTATTCTAGCTATACGATCGATGAGAGTTCACGAAAACTTGTCCCGGGATTTTTCGAAGGGTCCAATGCATTTGTGTTAGCCGAAAAGATGGGGATCAATCAAGCATTAATTGATAAAGCAAGAGCATTTCGCCAAAGTATCGGACATGCCTCGTGAGATAGCGAATAGATTTCTTTCAAAATTTTTGAAACACTTTCTTACCTTGTTGAGTAGGACTTAAGAACAAATTTATATTGACATAGGAGACGTATAATATGGCATCATTAGCACCCTTTCTAAATGCAGGAGCTGCAGCCGCAACGCCACAAATAGCTAATCATGGCGCAGTTTTTGCTGCTGGATTTTTTGGAAGACCATTAGTAGAAAATGCCTATACAAATTTCACCAATTTCTGTAGCAATTATGGAGGCAATGATCAATTAAAGTTAAATCAAATGACTCATCTTTATTCAACCATTATAAGTGGGCAATTACTCAACACTTCTCGAAAGATAAGCTTTACTGCTACAATCTGTCCTGCAACAATTAACGCCAAATGGACTTCAACATTAGTTAAAGAACGCCTAAATGAAATATGTGAGTGTCAAAAAGGTTGCCGCCGTAATAGGCTAGTCGATGAGAAATACCCAGCTCCTGAAAATATATTTTTAGAGGAAATGAAAGAATGGATTGTGAGGTTTACGCAACAAGGCAACTTTAATGAGGAAGCGAAAACCGAAATTGAAAAGAGAGTAGAATATATAACTAGTACAGCCCGCCTGGATGGTATAACTTGGAGTGGAGAATTTGTTGGTTTTTTAGAAGGAAAGCTTTTCGATTTTTTAAAAATTTTAAAAAAAACTATAACCAAAGAAATAAAAAGAAACTCGCTACGTATAATTTTAGAAAAAATTAACACGCTTGGAATAGCTATTATTATGAATTGTATTCACATAATCTATGATTTAACAGGTTTAAATGGATTAAATGTTAAAAATTTAACTTTAGACGGATTACTAGATAGACATGAAACTCTTAAAGAAAATGATTGGGGGAAACTTATTCTTTCAATTATCACAACGGCTACACTACAAGAGCTTATTTCAACTACTAATCAGGATGGGGTACAATTTTCAGGGTCACTAGAAGCAAGACAGCAGAATTTCTATAATCAAATCCTTTCCATGTTAGACTTTTTTTTATTATGTAAAACTTACAAAGATTTTGGAGATACTGGTGGAATCGTACATTTAAAAAATAAAATAAATGAAAAATCTGTAAGAGATGATATTACATTTGTTTTTGATAACCTAAAACAGATAGGCAAAGAAATACAAATCGAAGTTCAAGAAAAAATTAACAGTGGAAAAGCTAGAAGATGTCGCTGCCCAATACGTTTGAATTCTAATGCCGCATTAAAATTGAGGAATAACCTTAAAATCGAAACAGATCTATTAGAAACAAACCTAGAAGCTTGCTTAACTGCATTAGGTGAAATGTCAACTGAAGCCCTAACAGATAGTAATGATAGATCTTATTTGAAAAATGATAATGAGACAATTCTCCGATATGCCAACGATTTACATACTCGAGTTCAAGCTGCACGAATCCAAAGTATGCGGACTGAGGATGTAATGATGGCCACTGTCACCTTTACGGACAGCATTTTACCCGGGCAAAAGGGTCCAGATAGTGCATCCGAGGGCGTTGGAACAGCGGAGAGCTTAGCTGAAGAGTCGGATACGCCAGATGAGAGTCCCTCGCCTGAACAAAAACTGACCGAAAAGGTGATCACCCCTGAAAATAATTCCACAAAGAAGAGAAAACGGGCTGCAAGTCAAAAATCTGACGGTGACAATGACAATGTTCCTTCCCAATCAAAGCCATCTAGCAAAAGGGCAAAGCAAAAGTAAGTGCTGTTAAACCTAAAAACGGCAGTTGGAGACGCTAAATTGACACAATCTCTTGAACTAGAATCATTTGCAGTGGAGCGGTCCAACACCCTTTGGGAATGTCCCGCCCCACTGCAAAGTGATTCTAATTTTTTCCAGCTTTCAACTAGAACGAGTATATACTCAGGCCACCTGAATCCTGGAAGTTTCGGGGGTCATAAAGACTCAAATGCTCTTCAGTATGATCGCAGTAAAGGGATGCATCACAAACTCTGGTGAACTCAAAGGACTTGCCTCATCTTCTTCAGTGATATCATTAGGAGCTGCCGCAGAAGTGTTTACAATCACATGCCATTTTAAACCTTGGTTTGGCTCTGGAAGCATAACCTTTCTGTACTCGTTAGAAGGATTGAACGCGACAGTGATCGTATTCTCAAAAGTAGTCACTAATAGCGGGTCATTGCCATCCCAATTTGGCCTCCCACTTTCATGGCCATGCCAAGTGACATCTTCGTGAGTCAGGAAATGGTTTTTTCGTAATACGGAATTATTTGATCTGAATTTATTCAATAATGACACAAAACGCACCATTTCATTATCTTTTGTTTCCTCCCAAAGAAACCAGTTGATTTCATCCAAGTTGTAAGGGTTATCGTTTCCTCCCAGCGTGTGGCCATACTCATCTCCCATACGCAACATAGGCGTTCCAGTAGAAGCCATCAAAGCGGTATAGTGATTCTTCATTTGTTTGTTGCAATTCATACTATGAGAAACAAGGTCCTTAAGGCTATGACCATCATGGCAAGTAATAAAGTTGATTCCAATTGAATGTAAAAAACGCGATGAACCGCATAATGAATCGGCAAATTCTCCCTTTGCACTAGCGTCTCCTCGGATGTATTTTCTTGTTGCATCGCGAAACTTGTCATTCCACTCTTGCCATTGGGAATTGGTACGAGAAAATCTTCCAAGAGCGTACGCCTGAGGTTCCCAAGGTTCAGCAATAAGTTTTACCTGAGATAATACTTCGTCGTTGTTGATTAAGTCGAGTAGAGGGTGCGATCCATCGATGTCACCTTTTTCATTTCTAAATAATGTGGAAGCTAAATCGATGCGGAAGCCATCGATTCCCATTTCTTCTACCCAATATTTGAAGACATCCATGACAAACTGAAGCCCTGCAGGGCTGTTACAATTGAATGTATTTCCACAATCAGTGTAATTTTTGAAATATACTTCATCCCGAATATAGTAGTCATTTGCTGACAAAGCTTTGAAGGACAAAGAAGGCCCTCTATGATCTCCTTCACCTGTATGGTTAAAGGCAATATCAAGAATGACTTCGATGTGATTTCTATGGAGTTCTCTCACCATGGTTTTGAATTCGTTGACAATTCCCGCGCCGTCACTCGCCGCGCTATAACGTTGCATTAGAGCAAAGAAATTGATTGTATTGTAGCCCCAGTACTGGTCAAAATTGAGTTCGTCAAATTCCTGGACGGGTAGAAGTTCAACTGCGTTAATTCCAAGGTTTTTAAGGTAGGGGATTTTAGAGATGATGGCAGAAAAAGTGCCAGGATTTGTTACATTGCTTGTTGGATGTTGGGTAAACCCACGTACATGCATTTCGTAGATAATAAGATCTTCTTTTGGGATCGATGGTTTATTAATCCCTTGCCAATCAAAGTTGCACGGTGGAAGAATGACTCCTAAAGGGTCATATGCATATTTGTTTTCAGACTCAGATACTCCGAACTTCTTTCTGCTAACAACAGATTTTGCGTAAGGGTCTAGGATTGCTTGCGTTCCTTGAGCTGTTTGGTAAGCGTAAAGATAAAAAGGTGGTAAAGATTTTATGAATACGTGCCAAATATCTTTCGTCTTATGGACATTTGCATCAAGTCTAAATTCAGCAATGAGTTGACGATTTTGTGGATCAAAAATGCAAAGTGCTAGATTGTCAGTCTTTGCCAAGACAGCAAAGTTAACGCCAAGTCGGAATACAGACGCTCCCTTTAAGCTAGGCTTTCCTTTGAAAACCTGGGCTATGTTTGGATTGCGTGGAATAGATTCAGGCTCATCGTTTCGAACAAGTGGGTCTAAAAAATGGATGCCGCTGACCATTAATAATTCTTTTTCCTAGAGTGGTACCAAGAGTGATACCGAAATTACTTCAAAATTTGGTTAAACTAAAAAACTCAAAAACACAGCTTTCCTAATTGTAAACGTAACAAATTTTATCGTCAACAAAAGATGCGATTATAAAAACAACCTATTAGCATTGTTTTTACTATACGACAACACAAACTGTAAAATAAAAATAGACTTCTAATTTCCTGTGCTCTGCAAGGAACCTGTTCACTGCTTGCATAATTTGCAGGGACCCTGCTAAACTGTTGCGATCTCAACAAGAGCTCTTATACACAAACTACCTCGCTGCTGATCAACTTTAATTTTTTTATGAGATGTATATTTCACTTAGACATGGATGCGTTTTTTGCTTCTGTAGAAATTGTGGAAAATCCCACCTTGCGCGGCAAGCCCGTGATCGTGGGGGGTAGAAAAGATCAACGCGGTGTAGTGTCCACATGCTCCTACGAGGCAAGAGCCTTTGGGGTGCGCTCGGCAATGCCTACAGCTCAAGCCTATCGGCTGTGCCCTAAAGGAATTTTCCTTGAGGGCAACTATGCGCTTTATCGCATTTATTCCGAAAAAGTTTTTAATATTTTACATACATATACCCCTTTTGTAGAAATTGTCAGCATAGACGAAGCGTATTTAGATGTAAGTCATCTCCTCACTCGCGATAAGACACCTACAGATCTATCCCTTACCATACATAAACAGATTTTTGATGAAACAAAATTGACTTGCTCAATCGGCATTGGCGCCAATAAGCTCATATCAAAGATTGCCGCTTCTAAGGCTAAACCTAATGGTATTTTTGAAGTTTTCTCTGGTATGGAAAAGACATTTTTAGCTCCCCTCCCAATCCAAAGCCTTCCTGGAATCGGCGCCAAAACCCAAGCCTTTTTAAATCGAGAAGGCCTTAAAATCATTGCAGACCTTCAAGGCTATACCCTAGACCAAATGATCGATAAGCATGGCTCTTGGGGATACCATCTTTATTTTGCCGCTCGAGGAGAAGACAATCGCCCTGTTGTTTGGAAGTCAGAGCCGCCAAAATCTATTGGAGCAGAAACGACCTTTGATAAAGACTTAAACGATATCGCGCAACTAAACTTTCAGCTTCATGAACTGATTGCAAAGGCCTACAAGCGATTAAAAACCCACAACATGAGGGCTAAAAGAGTGAATTTAAAGTTGCGTTACGCCAATTTTAAAACCATCACCCGTTCTTGTACTTTAATTTCACATACAAATGACTTAGAAACGATCACAACATCAGCTTTATCCTTATTGCAGAAAAATTATGGGGGCACTCCCCCTCTAAGGCTAATAGGAATTTCACTTGAGCAGTTATCGGACAGCTATTGGCAACCCCTTCTCTTTTAGCCTATACTCCTTCCAGCTGAAACCTGGAAAATTTGGCAAGGAGGCGGCGATAGAAAAGATATGGGTAATAGGATGTGCACGCGGGCACGAAGTCAACTATGCTGTGAACGCGTACGCAATAAATAGCTTTCATTTTTTGTGGCCTCAATATTAAAGTAAACTCTTTAAATTTCACTACTATAAGGACACCTCCATGCCATCCATCACCGAAAAACTATTTGGTCCACCTCAACCTATACTCCCCTTCTCTGCCCTCCAAAAACCAGCCGAAAAACCAACCCTCAAAAAGGTTGCGCTCGGCGCTGCAGCCGTTTTGGGAGCTGTCGGGGCGGCGTATTATGCGGCAAAGAATTTTAATTCTATTGATATTGGTAAGGAAAAATCGGTTTCCTTACTGAAAAGCGAGCAGGAGGGAATGGCTATTACTCATAGAGATGTGAACACAAGAGCTTTCATAGATAAGGATTTGATTAAGGATGTCTTACTAGATATTAGTCCTGGCGATAAATATAGCCAAGAACTTGATCCCAATGACTACTGCCCCAGTACAACGCCCATTCAGATTTCCAGTAATGCGCCTTTACCTGATTGGTTGGATATAAACGCCGGATCAACATTCTTAGGAAGCTACAATACTCCAGGAGGCGCGGTTGGAATCCAGCTCGTGGGAAATACCGCTTTTATAGCCGCTAATGATAAAGGATTACAAATTATTAATGTGACCAGGCCCAGTAATCCTACATTGATTGGATCTTATGATACCCCTGGAAACGCCAAAGGCATTCATGTGCTAGGAAATTTGGCTTTTGTTGCAGATGATACTCAAGGTCTGCAAATTATCAATGTTCAGACACCGAGTACACCTACTTTGATAGGAAGCTATGATACGCCAGGCTCTGCGGTTCAAGTTCAAGTAGTCAATAATGTAGCATTCGTAGCAGATAGTTTATCCGGATTACAAATTATTAATGTCACGGTTCCCAACAAACCGTCTTTGCTTGGGGCTTATGATACTTCTGGCAACGCCTGTGGAGTATATGTAGTGGGCAATGTGGCCTATGTCCCAGATTGGAATGGGGGCTTAAATATTTTCAATGTTACGGTGCCGAGTAGGCCTTCCTTAATCAAAAATGATCCTTCTATTGCTCGAGCAGTCCAGGTAATAGGGCGCATGGCTTTTGTGGCAAGTGATACTTATGGTTTACGAATCCTTGATGTGACGACTCCAAGCAATCCCACTGCCATTGGATCCTGCGATACCCCTGGGGATGCAGTTGGCATTAGTGTGATAGGCAATACAGCCTTGATAGCAGACAATAATTCCGGACTTGAAGTGATTGATATTACTCGTTTGACCAATCCTGTTCTTATCAAAACACATAAAACACCTGGCTCTTCTCAACAAGTCCAAGGAACAGCCAGCATTGCCTATGTCGCAGACGGGTTAGGCGGACTACAACTTATTTATCTTCTGGACCGTCTCATCTCAGGTACTCCGAATGTAATAGGCAGCTTTGACCTTGTTGTCTCCACGCTTTGTTCAAATGGAGATACCCTCACAGACAAATTTACTATTACGGCCACTCGATTTCCTCAAACCACCGGCGCTCGCTTTAATGATATCTCCTTGCTGCCAGGGAACTCGCTTCAGCTTCCCTTTAGTGGGAAGTCTTTTTTTACAAGTAAATTAAATTCTCTTCTTTCCCTTCATGCAATACAAACCAACGGAGCGCCACTTCCTTCCTGGTTAAAATTTGAAATGAAACCTCAATTAATTCAATATTTTTCGCTAAATAATATTGCGTATGACCTCTTTGAAACAAAAGGCACTGTATATATCGCCACAGACACTGCGGGACTCACTATTCTCGATGCAACAAATCCTGAAAGTCCTGTACTTTTGGGACAGTATGATACGCCATCCTACGCTCATGCTGTTCAGGTGGTAGACAATACTGCCTTTGTGGCAGATTGGGATTCAGGCCTACAAATTATTAATGTCACAACTCCAAGTAAACCGACTTCTATCTCATCGTATCCCACACTCCCCTATCAAGCAGCTCAAAAAGTTCATGTAGTAGGGAATACTGCCTTTTTGGCAGCTGGAATTGGGGGGTTGAAAATTATAAATGTTGGGACATTAAAAACCCCTACATTGATGGGCACTTATGACACACCAGGTGACGGCTCCGGTGTCCAGGTAGTCGGAAATATTGCCTATATGACAGATGGAAATAATGGATTACAAATTATTAATGTTTCTGTACCGACAGCCCCCTCTTTAATCGGAACTTTTGCTACACCTGGCAATGCTGCGGGACTTCAGGTAGTAAAAAACACTGTATTTATAGCAGATAATAACAAAGGCCTACAAGTTATCGATGTGACATTCCCCAATAAACCCGTTTTAATTGGCAATTATTCAACCCTTGGTAATGCCTTTGGGGTACAAGTAGTGGGCAGTATTGCCTATGTCGCAGCCTCTGACAAAGGGTTAGAAATTTTGGATATTACCGATTTAAAAAACATAAAATCAATCGGTACATTTTTAATTAACCTTTCGACATATTCAATTAAAATCTCAGGATCTACCGCTTATCTTGCAACAGGAGATTTTCAAAATAAAAAAGGGAGAATTGATATTTTAGATCTCGATAACTGGCGGTTCAGCGGAACTCCAAGCAACTCTCAAGTCGGCAACTATAATATTCAACTTATGGCTAAAGATGAATACGGCGGCTCTATTTCTGATACCTTCACCATCCGAGTAGAAGGGCCTCCTACCCTAAAAACAAACCTAACCAACCAAGTCCTAAAAACTGGCTTGCCATTTACCTATTTTATCGACAAAAAAATCTTCCAAGATCCCAACAATGACACCCTCACCTACACCGCCTCACGCGCTGACAACTCAATCCTGCCTTCCTGGCTAAACTTCAATCCAACCATCCCTGCTTTCTTAGGCACTCCTACTCAAGCAGACGTGGGCACCCTCACTCTCAAAGTCAACGCAGCCGACAGCATCTACCCGCCTGTCTCAGCACCTTTCACCCTCAACGTCACCCACGACAACAGAAGCCCCCAACTCACCAACCAAATCTCTTTGCAAACCGCGAGCGTCAACAAACCCTTTAAATCCACTTTCTCAGACACTACTTTTTCCGATCTTGACGGCGATAAACTAAAATATTCCGCCACCCTTAACTCCGGAGCCCCGTTGCCCGACTGGTTAAAATTTGATGCGGACAGCCGGACTTTTTCCGGAACGCCGAGTCCTGCCGATACTGATTTTTATGCGGATCGTCGGTTGGATATTGTGCTAAAAGCAGATGACGGAAAATCCTTTGCTGTGGCTAATTTTATTATTGCGGTGAGCGGAGAATCTTATCCGGAAAGAGGCATTAAAATCGGGGCGCCTATTTTGAGTGCGGCCACGACCGTACTTGGATTGTATAAAAAACGCGCCGTTTTGCTAAATTCGATTAATCGAAAACGGTATCATAAAGGGACTAAAACGGCCGTGGTGGGGCAAACGTTTTCACATGTTTTTGAATGCAACAAAGAAAAAGTGGTAAAAGTATCCATGAAATCTTTGGTGCATAAGGGAATGAAAGCCCGGCTGTATAAAAAAATGGATGGGTCAAAAACCTGCTGCAAGAGAGAAATGAAAAAATGGAAACCGTTACCCTGTGACATTTCCAATTGGCTCAATTATGATGACAATACGGCCATTCTTTACTCAGACCAAACTGGACCTAGCCCAACTGATGTGGGCTTATTTCGTGTCCAGGCATTTGGAGAGGCAGGAGTCCTTTTAGAACAGTTTGATCTTATGGTAAGCGAAACAGGAGAGCCCTCACAACCACGTCCAACTTCGGCCGAATTCGGCATTCGCGCCATGATGGCTGAACAAAACCGCTCCTCTTGGGGCGGCGCAGACGATATGGTGCCGTTGACTGTGGTGAATCCGCAGATGTTGGAGACGGTGGCTGAAGGGGGCGCGGGGGTGGATTCGGTTAGAGAATATTAGAAAAAATGTCTATCACTCACTTAAATAATCGCCGAAATTGGGTAATTGATAGTCGACACTATGCGCTTTATTAGTGCCAACTAAATAAACATCTTTACCCTCTACATTGATCCAATCGCATTCCTCATCATTGAATAGATGGCCGACGACTATCTGAACTTGCCGGTTCATAGAGAGCGCATATGACGAAATGGCCTCAACGCCCTTTTTAGCTGCTGCATTGGCAAATACAGTGATAGTTCCTTTCCAACCCAAAGGAACATCGTCTAAATGATCAATGATAGTCTTACCAGTGGCAACGATCCCATCGGCAAACACTAAAGAAGTTGTTTTTTCAAAGGTTTCTTTGGGGTAAAGATCCTTTTGTTTTGTTTTACACTGACTTATAATTACCTGGATTGTATTGGAATCAAAGGCTGTTGAGAATGCATCTCGGACCCCGAAAGCCGTCTCCATTCCCCCGCGAGGAATGGCAATAATGGAAACGATTTGCTTGGACCAATCAGTCGTATTTTCTTTGAAATAAGCCAAAGTGAAGAAGATTGTGTGGGTTTTGACTGCTTGCCCAAAAGCCAAACCCTTTTCAGTTTTTCCGTGGCATAAGAGGTCAAAGCTAGGATGTGAGTATATTGCAAGTGGATTCATATTTTAATATTTATTTATAAATTTGTTTATAAAAGAGTCGTTTATGGTAAATTTTAGAGCGCTTGATATTATATTTCAATATAAATATGTTGTTGTTTTATACACAAGAAAACTCAAAAGTTTGCCAAAAATCTCGATAAAGAAGTGTTTTACCTGTGGAACTATAACCTAAGATTATTCCAATTTTTGAAACTGCTTAGGTATAGTTTTTAATTGTATTGTTTTCTTTACGCTTATCGCATAAGATTTATTCATACAAACATCTTTAGGGTTTTAGGATGAAAAAGATATTATTGAGCGTCGCTGCTTTCTTGTTGATTTTTGCTCAATCTCAAGCTGAATTCACAGAACAAACATGCAAAACCTGGTGTCTAAAGCAGCTAGAAGAGGCATACAGCGGGGCTAATAGCCTAGAATATTGGTATCCTGCGGAGAGGCCTCAAGGAAGCTTCAACCAAGCACTACTGCCTGAAAACCACCATAAAAATCGATTTCCAAACTTCGCGCTTCCCTATGACTACAACCTGATTCCATCATTGGGAGAGCGCTTCATCAATGCAAGTCCGATGAAGTTTGGGGATTTATCTTACATTGCAGCTCAAGGACCTGTGAAAAGCACAATGGATGATTTTTGGTATATGGTCTTTATGGAAAAGTGTAGTGTCATCGTCACGGTCACCAATACCCATGAAGTGGTCAAAGGGGTTTTCCATAAAAAATTTGAAGTTTTTTGGCCAACAGAAAAACCGGAATTATTTGGGGAAATCCTTGTCACCCCTATCGATGATACTCAGTTGCTTAAGGAATGGGATGATGGGCGTAAAGAGCGGATCTTTTTTCGCACCTTTAAGCTCACTTTTGGCGATGAGGAATTGATTGTCCATCACATACAGATGGAAAATTGGCCAGATGTCAGCGTCATTAAACCAGATAGCCTTTTTTATCTACAAAATCTGGTGGAAAAATATCGCCAAGATAAGACAGTGGTTATCCATTGCGCAGCAGGGGTAGGTCGTACAGGCACACTCATTGCAGCACATAGCCTTTTTCACGAAATGCAAGATATTTTGGCGGCAAATGAGATCAATAACGAAAAGCTGAACGTGCTTAAAAGAGTCCATGAAATGCGCGCCTTGCGTTACGGACCTATGGTGGGTGCCATCGAACAATACCACTTAATCATAGATATGCTCAGATACGCATTAGAAAATGAGCGGACATAAGAGTTAGCGGACATAATAGCCAGTGTGGAGTGATGATGCCTTTTTGTGGAGTGATGGCGCCTCTTAAGGATAGGAAAAATAACAAGAGAGTCTTTCTTCCTCGCATTTTAGGTTTTAATTAAGCACTTTTAAAAGTCAGCTTTTGACGGATAGCGAGGAAATGGGATCACATCGCGGATATTATCCATACCGGTTGCAAACTGGATGAGGCGCTCAAAGCCAACGCCATACCCCGCATGCGGCACTGTACCATACTTTCTTAGCTCAAGGTACCACCAGTAATCATCTTTATTTAAGTTGTTTTCTGCAATCTTATCCTCAAGGCGATCTAGACGCTCCTCGCGCTGGCTGCCCCCCACAATTTCCCCAATTTTTGGAACGAGAATATCCATAGCAGCAACAGTTTTGTCATCGTCGTTGGCCCTCATGTAAAAGGACTTAATCTTCTTAGGATAGTCCGTGACAATCACAGGTTTAGCAAAGTACTCTTCTGCTAAGAAGCGCTCATGTTCTGATTGCAAATCGCACCCCCAGCTGACCGGAAATTCAAATGGCTTATTGGCTTTTTCTAAAATCCGAACAGCATAAGTGTAGCTTGCCCTCTCAAATGGCGTTTCAACGACGTGTTGCAAGCGCTTAATCAACCCTTCAGAGACAAACTTATCAAAAAATTGCAGATCTTCTTGGCAATGATCTAAAAGATACTTAAGGACATACTTTAGATACCCTTCTGCAGAGTCCATGTTGTCATTGATATCGGCAAAGGCAAGTTCTGGTTCTATCATCCAAAATTCGGCAAGGTGCCTTGATGTATTGGAATTTTCCGCCCTAAATGTCGGTCCAAAAGTGTAAATATCGGAAAGGGCAGAGGCGTAAATTTCTCCGTTAAGTTGCCCTGAAACCGTTAAATAAGTAGGCTTAGCAAAGAAATCCTTAGTGAAATCGACTGTGCCATCGGGGTTTAATGGGGGCTTTACAGCATCAAGGGTTGTCACGCGAAACATTTTGCCAGCGCCTTCACAATCAGAACCTGTAATGATCGGCGTATGGACATAAAGAAACCCTTTTTCTTGAAAATAAAGGTGCGTTGCAAAGCTTAGCGCATTGCGCACGCGAGAGACTGCGCCAATTGTGTTAGTGCGCGGCCTTAAATGGGCAATTGTCCTTAAAAACTCAAAAGAGTGCCTTTTTTTCTGCAGCGGATAGGTTTCTGGATCGCAGGCGCCGATAATTGCAATCTCTTTTGCCTGCATTTCAAGTGTTTGCCCTTGCTGTTTTTCCCCTTGCTGTTTTTCCCCTTCTAGACTTTTGTTTTGATTGGGGGCCGCAACTAAAGTGCCCTTGATTGCGACAGAAACACCTGTTGAAAGTTGATTGATAATGTTGCTAAAGCCTACAAGATCGCTACTTGCAACAGCTTGAAAATTGGAAAGAGTTGAGCCATCATTAATTTCAATAAAGGCAAATGTCTTTTGGTTGCGGACAGTCCGCACCCACCCTTTCACGGTCACTTCTTGTCCAAGAAGAGAGGGCTGATTGGGAATTGGATGCTTAATTTGTTTAATTTTAATACGCATTTTAATTTATCCTTTTGCAAAGTCTCTTAACATCTCAATTTCCACCTTCCAACGCTCTACACCTTCAGGAGTTTCCAAATACTTAGGAATATAGCGAGTGCGCGCATCTTGCATGAGAAACTTAAAGCACTCAAGGCCGATTAAGCCATTTCCAAGGGTAGCATGCCGATCAACTCTTGATCCACACCCCTTTACCGAATCGTTGATATGGAAGGCCGACAAATATTTTAATCCAACAATTTTATCAAATTCTTTTAACATCGCATCGCATGTCTTTGCCGTCGTAATGTCATAACCTGCGACAAAGATATGGCATGTGTCGATACAAACGCCAATGGGAATTCGGCTTTCGACCTTGTTGATAATGTAGGCAAGATGTTCAAATTTGTTGCCAACAGCTGATCCTTGCCCAGCTGTTGCCTCAAGAAGAAGTTTTGTACTCCCCTTCGCCACCAGGTCTTCCACTTGCAACAAGCTTTCCACAATCTTATCCAGACAATTTTCAATAGGAGCCTCAAGAGCTGCTCCTGGATGAAAATTTAGGTAGGAAATTGAAAGCGCATGGCAGCGTTTGATTTCCTCTTCAAAGGCACGTCTACTTTTGATCAGATTTTCAGGATTAGGCGTACCGAGATTAATGAGGTAGCTATCGTGGCTCATGATCTCTTTTAATCCAGTTTTGGTAAGAGCCTCTTGCCACTCATCGATTGTCTTTGCCTCTAAAGGCTTACTCTCCCACCTCTTTTGATTGACGGTGAAAAGCTGCACAGTCGTTGCGCCAATTGATTGACCTTCATAAAGCGCATGGTGCGGCCCCCCTGCTGCTGAAGTGTGGGCACCTATTAGCAATTGATTTACTGATACGGAATCTTTCATTGTTTGGCTTTGTGCTGAAAATAAAACACAGAAGATAGCAGAAAAAGGAGGATAATGCCAAGAATTATTGCAGCAGAAATTAGCCATCTGTTATACAAGAGTCTAACAAACTTGAAGTGAACAATGTGAACGAAATTGCACAAGATCCAAATAAGTCGCCGTATACGTGGCTAAGGCAAATTCCAGGTTCCCTATTTAAAGCAGACGATAAGCCCCTGCTTGGATTTTCGCCTCCCTTTGCCTGGAAAAAAATGGAGCAGGAGCTAAAAGCCTCCTTGCAGCTTCAGTCACTTTCCATTGAAACTCGAGGATTTCAGTGGAGATCTGAAAACGAAAAATTTTCAGGCCTTAGCGACGATCTTGCCACCTTAAAATTTTCTATTGCCCCTTTGGAAGGGTTTGGATACTTTGCGATGCCAACGCAAGATGTCAATTGTTTAATTTCTCTTCTGCTAGCGGAAGGGGCACCCCTTCAAGACACATCTTTGCATGGTGAGGCGATCGATCAAGACTTCTTTAACGCCTTTTATCGCTTTATTGCCTTTGAAGTGATGTCGATTTTTGATAAGATCTCACCGGATAAAAAACTAAGCCCTAAGCTCTGCCAAGACAATTCCATTCCGGAAGGCGATTATCTTGCTCAAGATATCAATATTACCCTAGGCGATAAAACCCTTTTTGCAAGGTTTTTTTTCTCCCAAGAGTTAAAAAATGCACTTAGGTCTTATCGAATCGCAAAATTGCCAAATCAAATGCTCGCCTCGCCCCTTGCCGATGATTTAGAAGTAACATTGCATATCGAAGCCGGAAGTATACAGATGACACATGCTGAATGGAAAACCATTCGCGTTGGAGATGTGATTTTAACCGATCAGTGCACTTTAAATCCGGACGGAGACAAAGGGCGCGTCATGCTCACCATTAACGGTGTGACATACTTTAGGGCGCGAATAAAAAATGGCACTCTAAAAATTTTAGAACACCCCCTCTATTTTAAGGCAGACACTATGGATAGCACAAAAAAACGCCCAGAAGATGATGAAGATGAAGAGGATATCTTTGCAGACGATGATTTAGATCTAGATTTGGATTTAGAGGAAGATGAAGATGAGGAAGATGAAAATGAGTCTTACGATCTTAGCGATTTAAATTTTGAAGAGGATGAAGAAGTTGAAGCTGAAAAAACTTTAGCAGAAGAGACAGCTGAAAGTTCCTTATCGGCTAAAGAGGCAACTGCCGCCCCATCTTCTGAAGCTACAAAAGATGCTTCCTTGCAAACAGCTGCGCCCCCGCCCCTTGAAGAGGTCGCGTTACAAGTGGTGATAGAACTTGGTAGAATCCAGCTCTCTGTAAGAAAGCTTTTAGAGCTTCAGCCGGGTAATATGCTCGATCTCAACCTTCATCCAGAAGCTGGTGTTGACCTCGTCGTCAATGGCAAAAGAATTGCAAAAGCGGAGATGATCCATATCGGAGAATCGCTTGGCATAAGAATTCAAGAGCTTGCTTAAAAACTCACATGCTTGGAGATAACATAAACAAGCAATTGACAAAGCCGGCTCAACGACTTTCTAAAGAACCTACAGAGGAAAACAAGCCTAAAGACCTTCATTTAAACCTCCCTATCCCCTACGCAATTGGCCCCTACAAAATCGAGTGTCTCCTTGAAAAGGGGGGAATGAGTGTCTTGTATATCGGCCATCACCCACAAACCAATGAATTGACGACGATTAAAGTCTTATCGCCCCGTTTTCTATCCAATCAAGACCTTGTGCAAATATTTCTTAAAGAAGCTGAAATCATCGCTTTAACCGATCATCCCAACATCGTCAAACTCTACGGGCATGGAGAATGGGAAAATGGAGTCTACATCGCGATGGAATATATCCAAGGCGCATCACTTAGAGATGTGCTATTAGAAGAGCCGATTACATTAAAAGAGTCTTTAAAAATAGTTGTAGATATTGCCTATGCTCTTTGCCATCTCCATACCCACGGAGTGATTCATCGCGATCTTAAACCTGAAAATATCCTCATCTCCGAGAATAGAGAAGTAAAGGTGATCGACTTTGGCATTGCGCAACTTTTGACGGAAAGCTCTGAAAATACTCCCCATCCCAAGCAAAGGCTTATTGGAACGCCTATTTACATGAGCCCGGAACAAAGGGAAAATCCAGAGAGCGTTTCATACCCATCTGACATCTACTCTTTAGGTATCATTACTTATGAACTTGTTTTGGGCAAGCTATCGCATGGCCATTTGTACCTATCTTTGATGCCAAAGGGACTGCAAAAAATTTTACAAAAGACACTGCAGCCAAAGCCTGAGGATCGCTATCAAGACGTTGTAGATTTTATCGCAGATATCACTTCTTATCTTAATTCCGATCAATTTGTCAGCGAAAATAGAGCAGCTGATAAGCTTAGTGAAATGATCGACACGCTGCATGAGACAAAAAGCCGGGTTGCCAATCAAACCTTGCCTAAATGGGATGGAATTGATCTTGGCTTTACCCCCTGTCATGGATTTACATCTCCTAGCTGCATTTGCGATTTTTTCACATTTTCAGACCTCTCTTTCGGCATTTTTCTTGCAGAATCAAGTGCAAGCGGTGCTTTAGGGTGCCTGCATATGGCAGAATTGAGAGGAGCGCTAAAGGCTTTTTCCGCTCTTTCAACTGATTCAAAAGCGCTGCCAATAGCTATTCAAAATAGCATCCTTGCAAATTTTATCGGCCATAGTGAAACATCGAAGGAAATATCAATTAGCTATTTGCAATTGATTCCCAAGGAAAACAAGTTTTGCTTTTTCTCATCCGGTAAAACAAGCCTTTGGTCCTTGACTCCTTTTCTTCACAAAACCACCAAAGTGCAAAATGTTCAAGGGGAAAGCCCTTGGGCTGAAGATAGTGGATCTTGGAATGTCGACGATGTGCTCATTTTGATAGGCTCTAAAAACGTAGATGAAATCATCGAAAATGCTTCTTTGCAATTGCATCAGATGCAAGCGCAAAAAAATCATCGACACCCTTTTAAGACAAATTTGGCTATCCATTCTCCAAAACGGTGGAAAAAGTCCATCGGCAATGATTGCTCTAAAAAGGAGATTATCTTAAATTTATGTAGCATTTAAACGCTGTTTTTGCAATAAATGTAGTCGGTTGAAAAATTTCTTATCTACCCTTTAAATGATCTTTTCATGAAAATATTAAAGTCTAAAAAGCAAGTTGCCAAGATAATATTAGGGCTTATGTCATTACTGCCCTCTTTTCTAATTCATGCAGAGGATCCATCGCCTGTAAATTCAGAAATAACTGACACTTCCTTGCCGGACAACGCGCCAAAGCCCGTTTTGATCAACTTTAACAATATCAGCATCACAGAATATATCCGCTACGTCAGCAGAATCACTAATCGCAATTTTATCTTCGATGAAAATGACTTACGGTTTAATGTGACAATCATTTCTGAGGAGCTTGCCACTGTTGAAAATGTCATGACAGTGCTCATGCAAGAGCTTTTAATTCACGATCTTACCTTGATTGAAGATGGCAATAGACTTATCATCCACAAAAATCCAAAAGTCAATGCCATCTCCTCTGTTGTTTCAGAAGACCAGGCAAGTCCCCCTCTTAATGTCGACGTCATGACACAAGTGTTTCGACTAAATACATTAGACCCAGATAAAGCCACCGCAATCCTTCGCCCTTTAACCTCAGGAAATGCCCTTATAGAGCCTTTAAAGGATACCAATCAGCTGATCATCACAGACCTTTCTGTCAACATCAGAAAAATTGGCGAGCTGCTTAAAAGCATCGACTCTCCAAATAGTGGTAAAGTCATTGGGCAATATGTCAGCACCATCGCCTCAATCGATGTACTCATCACCCTCATTCAGCAAATTGTCACCCCAATTTCTCAAGATCAAACCATCGTGTTTATCCCACACCAAGGGACAAGCAGTATCTTTATCGTCGGCTCCCCTTTTCTTGTAGAGCGCTCCATTGCTATCCTTCAATATCTTGACCAAGACCAAGGGGCCACGCGCATTTTAAACTTGCGCGATCTACAGCTAAAAACCGGCACGGAACCGTTAAGTGGATCTGATCAAGGACTAGACGGCAAGAAAGTGAATGATTGGATACTCGATGCAAACGGCAATCGAATCTATAAGCCAAGCTCTCAGCCAACCCAAACCGAAGCAGCCCCTGTTGGAAAATGGACACAAGATGCCAATGGAAGATGGGGTTTCACACCTGATGCAAATGCGACAATAGAAGATCAAGCCATTGGACCGCTCGGACAGTGGGTAAAAGATAAAGATGGAAATTGGGATTTTAAATTAGCGCCCGGAGAAAACTTTTCCTCCCCTCACCTTGAAAGACAGTTCCACGGCAGCGCAAAGCTTGCAGGCGGTATAGAAAAAGAAACTCGCTTTTACATCCATAAACTGATGTATCGAAGAGGTGACTCAATTGAGCCAGCCTTAAGACAGATAGCCGATACTTTGCAACACAACGAAAAGGGCAATCAAGAGCTCATCTCAACGCTAAAAAGTGTTCAATGGCTGATAGCGCCCAACAGTCTTGTCTTTAGCGGTACTGTAAATGCACTTGAAAAGACGAAAGCGTTAGTCGCAGAATTAGATACACCGATGCGCCAAGTGTTCATCGAGATGTTAATCATGGAGACAACGCTTGATGACTCCTTAAATTTTGGCGTCACCTACGGGAGTCGATTTGGCGGAGGGGATCTTTCGGGTGGACAAACATTTTTTGGTGGCACAAACGAACTTGTCAATACACTTAAAACGGCAGGGCTTTCA
>Ga0206944_1024_pt1 | contig 31938 bp, 20 predicted proteins | sample Alteio_BWOrgHeat_4_FD_152978 | JGI IMG/M metagenome (GOLD analysis project Ga0206944, IMG submission 152978) | Enriched cells from forest soil in Barre Woods Harvard Forest LTER site, Petersham, Massachusetts, United States -... | ecosystem: Environmental > Terrestrial > Soil > Temperate forest > O... | reverse complement strand
TAGGAACTTCAAGTCCAAAGTCTTTTATGAATTGCATTTGTTTTGAAGGTGGGACAAAGGTTTTAGCAATGCGAAGCGCGTGATAAGATGCGACATCTTTTTGTTCTTGATTAGGATTTTGTCTTAAATCGGCTAAAGTGTGCAACGCCATGCTGACGAGGGCACGTGGAGTGATTAGCGCCTCTTTTGGGTTTAATCCAATGAGATAGTGTCCCATAGATAAAATGGGATGGGCAATCTGTAATGGATTCTCAAAGTAAGGTGATAAAAGCGGGGCAAGAAGGTTGGTGTATAAATAATAAGAGGGGAGGGGATTGAAGGGGACACTAAATCCTCGCCTTTCAAAGAGTTTTGGCATGCCTCTCCCTGCTCCATATTGCTTAGCATTTGCCGCAAAGACGACCTTATGTTCCCGAGTTTCTCCATTGAGATAAACCAAACGCCCATTGAATGGAACGCTTGGAAAAGTGTTGAAAAGCCCCTCAAAAAGATTCCAATCGCCTCCCATGTTTCCCTCATCGATGAAAAGGATTTTTAAGTGACCTTGGCTTTGATCACTGAGCCATTCAGGGATTGCTTGTTCCCCAATATACAGTTTTAAGGGGGTAGGGGAGAGCTTTTGCAGCCGTTCGGTGATAAAAGTGGTTTTTCCGGTTCCGGTAATTCCTGTGAGCACGATGATAGGAGAAAATTGGAGTGCTTTCAGAAAGGCTTTAAGCCTCACTTGATCAAAACCTACTGATTTTTCTTCAGCGCGATCTAAATTAAACTCTTCATAGATAGGCTCTTCTGACTTTTCTAAACCATGCCATGGGGAAAATGCAGTGGGTTCATCAAGAGCGCTTTGATACTCTTGATAGCGCTTAAGGGTTTCTCTTTGGACTATCCCACATTCCTTAAGTTTTGGCGAATTGAGGCAGCGCCAAAGTGTAGGGGTTGAACCGATCGAAAGCGATTGGTGATTTAAAATAGATTTGGATCGTTTAACTCCTATGGGTTTTGGACTCTGTAAATCCCCTAAACTTGAAGGAGTGTTGTATAATGTCAAAGACCTTGTCTCGTTTAAATCAAAATCCTGAAAGTCGTGTTGAAAAGAGCAAATTTTTGGCCATTGGATCGGTTGATCGCTTAATAAGATAAGTCTTGGTGCCTTAACGTTCAAACGGCTTGTGATGTAATCTGAGATCGCTTGAATCAAACTTTCAGAAAATGTTCCATAAAGGAGTGTGTTTTTTTCTTCCTGCATAGCAGTCAATAGAATTCCAGGATGTGCTTCACAGTTTAGCTTCAAAATGTCCTTATCGAAAGTAATTTTGAGATGATCAAAAAGATCGGATGGGGCAAGTTCTGAGATATCTAATTCAATGGAAGAGGTGGGTAAATATTTTTTTGTGAAATCGATATCGTCAGTTGTAATCGCTTGAACGCCATGATCTGTTGGGATGTATTGGTCAAAGGAAAGAGAGTGGGAAAAAGAGCGGGAAAGAGAGCGGGAAAGAGGGGGCGCTTGTAGATCGTGCTTAAGAGGTAGCAATAGTTCATCAGGGATTAAATGGGCATATTCAAAGTCGATCTGTAGCACTACATGATATTTACGGCAGTGTTTTAATAATTTTGCCCACTCCGACAATTTTAGTGGATGGGAGAGCAATACTGTAAGAGAGCCATTTTGATGCTCGGCAATGCGTCCCTTTTGTTTGAAGAATGTCTCATTCTGGTAGCAATAGTTGCCTAAAAATTCAGGCAGCGTATGGGAATTTAAGGCAAACCTTGGGGGTGACTTGCCAAGCTTTTTGAAATAATTTTTAGCGTCTTGAAATGCGTAACCTTTTGAGGTTGTGACTTTAAATGGGTTTGGAATTTGATATGATTGTCCAAAATAATTGAATTTCTTCCATAACAGGGCTTGGTGCCAAAAAAGGGAGAACGAAGGGTCATCTAAGGGAGCGTTATTCAAGTGGATCGATTGAGCGCCCATCTCTAATGCTTTTAATAACTCTCCTGGGATAAAACGCAAACTCGTGCCTTCCATTTCCCAAGATCCTAGCAGATGTGTTTGCCAAAATGGATCGTTGTAAAGTTCTGCGGCTTGATCAATCCCTTGTACCCATTCAAAGGGCAATGCAGGGAGATCAAGAGGTTCTCTTAGGGTAAACATATGTTCAAATTCACCTCTTTCCCTCGTGCTTATAAGGATTACTTGAAGATTTTTTGGCACCTCAATGCAATCTAGGGTGCGCTCGGAACAAAAGAGCTCTTCTAGCTGTGCATAATCATTGCCGTTAAAAGTATCTAGATGGATCAAAACCCAAGCTTTTTCTCCACTTTTTTTTATCTCATTTAAAAAGGCGTACAAATCGCCTCCAGGTCCTTGCTGGAAAACACCTTTATTGTCAGAAGTTTTTTTAATATATGGGCTGCTGCAGTTGATTTCTTCAGGAGTATGGATAGGAAAACACGGGATCTTAAAATCTTTACAATGTGATTGGATTTTGATCCAGTAGGCGTCAAATGATTGTTTGATGAGAAGGAAGGTGGTGGTAAAATGGGAGTTGACAATTTCTTCTAAAATGGATTGAAGAGGATTCGTTGAGCCGATATTAAGAGGGGCGTTTATACAAAGAGGGATCTCTTGACTGAAGATATCAAAACTTGGAACAACTTGATCCTCTGATGCAGAAATGGCATTTTCTGAATCTAGATGCACATTGCTTGGATGGCCTCCTAAATCAAGTCTAGACCATCTTTCATTTCCTGGTTCTAATATCTCTAAATAGGCGTGAATTTCATTAAAGGTGGCACGAAATTTGATAGCGGGATGATCAGTTCTTAATTCATCGATAGCCGCGACAACTAGTTGACGGCAGGCTCCTCCTTGCTTCTTAATTGTTTGTAGGAAAGTATGCCCTGTGGAAAATGGAGTATTACTTGCTGGTGACTTACAGAGTGGAAAATCTTCTCGGTAATGTCTTCTCATCTCGTGCATTTCTAAAGAAACAAGATTTTCCCCATCTATGTCTTCTGCATAAAGAACGAAAGTCAAAATTTGTGTTTGTTGAGAGCGCTTGGCAATCGCCTTGACATAGTGAAAATCATCTCGAGTTTCTCGATAAAATTCAAAGTCAGAGCTTGCGTCGGTGTCGTAGCAAATTAAGGTTTCATGAGGCGTGATAGAGGGAAGCTTTTGCAAAGAGCCGTTCAGCTCTATGGTGCATTGCCCAAGATAATACCCTTTTGGTTGAGGGGTAGTTTTATCGATTTTCACTCTTTTGATGGAACTTAAAGGAAGAAAATTTAAATTTTCAGTATTTTTTAACTTAAAAGCGTTATCTATTGAACATGGGGCTTCTGCCACTTCTAAAGAGGAAAAAATGTTCAACCGATAGTAAGTGGGAGGCACATTTGGAAAGAACACTACAGGGTATACATCGGCTATACCATTAAAACGGTTATCAGCATCAATATTGATCTCTTCTTGGTGTTCAAACCAAGAAACGGCAGCATGAAAAATAAAGGGTCTTTCAAGTTGAAAATCCTCACCCCAATTTTCAAAGTCATCCTCATCGGGATCGTAAGATGAGAAAATATTTCCTTTTATGCTTTCGTGTTGTTGGATGAGTTCTTCATCACAATTTTCACCGATATAAATGATTTTAATTGTTTTTGAACAAGGGCTCTTTAAAAATTCATTAAACATTTTCCCATCATAGCCGGTATTGACCAAACTAAGAGCTTTGATTTGGTTTTCTTTTGGAAAGTCGCGTAAAAATCGAGGTCCAATATCATCGATGCCAATACATTTTAGTGTAGTTAACTCAGGGGAATTTGGAAGCAATTGTGCAAGAAGGAATGAAGTAAGAGGGTTGTCCATTTGCATCAAGATCAACGTTTGCAATGGGGTCGGCAAGTTTTTTTTTATCTGTGGAATAGACCGAGGGGTGCATTGAAATTTTCTGATTGTCAATATTTCAAGCACTTGCAATTTATTAAGCCAAGTCAGTAGTGTGGCCATATCACCTTGGCAGTATTCGAGTTTAAGTTCTCTTAAATGAGAAAATGGCAAAAGAGAAATTTCTTTTGGATTAAGAGTTATATGGCTTAAAAAGAGTTTGTTAAGAAAGGCGCTGCCATTGGCAATCAAATATAATAAGGAATGAGGGGTTGATGTGTTGAGATGGGGCCATACAGAGCCTCTAAGATCCAAATAGTGAAGGGCTGCAAACTTTAAGGGTTCTGATGAATAAGCAAATACGGAGAGGGCAGAGCAAAGGATTTTTAATTTTTTTGAGCCTTGCAAAAGATTAAGGAGTGAAAGTTGCTTGAAGTGAGATCTCTCGCATTTAAATTCGATCAGCTCCAAAAAACCATCACTATCGCATAACAGCTCTCCTTCAATATTTGAGTTGGTGACCACTAGATTTTGAATCGGAAATTGTTTGAATAGACCAAAGATTTGGCCATTCAGATTGCAGTTTTGAAGTGTCAAATTTTTAAGTGCGGGCAGTCTTATCGCTTTATGTTTGCCCCATTCTTTGCTTTCTAAACGGAGGCTAATTCCTCGAATTGATAAGTGTTGGAGGCTGTGATGGGGACCTAAAGATGCGTACAATTGATCAAAATTAAACGAGGTTTTTCCTTTTTTTTCAAATTTCTTCCACTCGTCGAAATCGAATATATCCGGTAAGTCATAATTTGACTCGCTGCTTAGCGTAAGCTCTTCTAAGTGGGTAGCTTGCCGAATAAGCGGGATTAAAGGTTTAAGATCGATTATGTGTATAATCGTTAAGTGTTTTAGTTTTTTTAATTCGACTGTTAATAATATTTTCTCTAAAAGTTTGATCTCTTCTTTTGTTTTATATTCAGATACATTGAGGGAAAGGCGCACAAGATTAGGCGCTGAAGTAAGCAAATGGCCTAGAATGATCAAGGGGATGCTACTTTGAATATCGAGCGCTTTTAAAGAGATTAAACGGGGATGGGGGTCCCAATGAAGGTGATCTTCCACATTCCATAATTGATCCATGGTAAGAGTTTCAATGCGCTCTCCTTTTTCTATCAGAAGACGATACAAGGAGATACCGCTTATGTCTGCACTTAGATGAAATTTCAGGTCCTCTTGTTGGTTGCGCCAATTTTCATTTCCAAGCATCATGATGTGAAGGGCATACTCATCGATTTCATAAAGCTCATCAGAAGAGAGTTTCAATTGGTCGATTGCTTTTGTCGCGAGTCCATCAATCCTATGATTTTGTTTCATCGTTTCGTTAAATCGTTTGAATCGAACAAATTGTTCATCTTGAAATATAAGAAATTCAAACGCATGGGAAGACAGCTCTTGGATCCTCGTTTTTAAAACAGCTAAACGATTTCTCCTAAACGAGTAGGTGGCATTTAACAGGAGTACTTTTTTTTCGAGTTTTGTTTGAGGAAGGGTATCGGTTTGCCAAAAGTTTTTTGCCCCGCTTACCAATGCATGGAAGTCGATTCTACCTGTGATCTGATTGGTCAATCCAGATTTATACTCTGCGTTTCTTTGAAAGAAATAATTTGATTTATAGTCTGTGATCATTGCAACGAATTATAAAACGACTATATTTATAGCGAAAGTATTAAAATATACGAGCGATGCCAAGCGAAAAGGCAAGCGGATTAATCGTCACATGCAGGTTTTGATTGAACTCTAAATCGTCTTTACTTACGACAAATCTGCCATTGGTACGCATGGCAATGAGTTTAACATCCAAGTTTAGATACCAGCTGCTGCAAAAAAGATAATTGAGTCCTACCTGGCCGACAATACCGTAAGAATCATCCAGGCTCAGTTTCATGTGGGAATGGGAGTGTTTTAGCTTTTCATTAAAAAAATGGGTATAATTAACCCCTAAACCAAGATAAGGTTGAAACTCGCTGCATGGAAAAAAGTGGTAACGAAGCGTGCAAGTGGTGGGTAAAATCCATGTGCTAGCGGCGTGGATATCGCTTAAGTTAATGTAGCTAAAAAAATCGAATATGTTAAAGATTGAGGTGATAATGACTATATTGGGCTGAAGATCGAGCGTCATATGGGTCGCTGCAACTGATAGCTCCGTTGATAAATGATCAGTCCACATATGGGAGACCTTAAGCTCAGGCGCAATTGCATCTTTGGCTCTTGGAGTAAAGCGCGCTTTAGGATTTGGCACTTTGTCAGTTTCAATTGTGGCATCAGTTTTAAGATCTGCGATAATGAATTGATCACCCGTAATTTTTGGACTTTGATAATTTGGAACAAATGCAGTGACACTAAGACCAATTGTGGTGTCTCCCTTTTCAAAGCTATGAAGTGGATGTTTTGAAAGGAGCGCTGCAAGTAAAGGGAAAATGGCAAAAATCTTTTTCATCATACCTTGTAAAGGTTAACTTTTTGCCGATTGTATGAGAATTTTTAATTTTGTGTCAATGGCCGTGAAATACAGGGGATTGTAGGGCAAAGAACTTAATTTTTGAAATATTAAGCAAAAGTTGTTTGGACTCTGCGCTTGGATCGACTATTTTTTCCAAAAATGTGCAAAAGGAGATGACTTTCTCCCTTTGTGATAGGTCTAAAGTGGGGAGCTTTTGTAGCGTTTCCATCAAAAAATTCACTTTTTCTTCGACTGTATGGTGACTGACTTTGCCTTGATAGATCTCTTCGCTTAAAGGCTTTAACCTTGCGATGCAACTTTTAAGTTCTGCATTTTTGACCAAGTTGCAAATTGGCTTTTGGATTCCGTTGTAGAGGGTAGTGATCAGTTGAAAAGCATCCTTCACCAACGAGGATGAAACGCTGTCTTTTTCTTCTCTTCTATTTTGTGGTTTTGAAGATAAAGTCAGGCATGGTAGTGATGTATTGGTGTTAGCCACTCCTTCTTGCATCAGAATCTCCTAAAATATTGCATTTAGAAGTGAGAATAACTTAAGTTTATAAAGATTTAATAAAAGACTTCTTTCGAAACTCCATTTGGTCGCTAAAATTGTGCTTTTTGGCATATTGGCGAAAATACAGAGGGGTTTTCATGGCAGGGCAGATTGAATTCTTTAGCTCTAGGTGGTTTCCCCAAACAATTTCATCATTTTGTCATATCTATAAGAGACTTCATTTCCGAAATGACGTCATGGGGGAGTTTAAAACTAAAAATGTCTAGATCTTCTTTCATATGCGTATCAGAACAAGTTCCAATCAATGGCACAATCCCTATTTGAGTTAAAAATCGAAAGAAAATTTGCTCTTTAGTTTTTTGAAATTCTTGAGCTTGCTTTTGCAATAAAGGATTAGCCAGTAGGTCGGGGTTGGCAGTGAGGGTCCAAAAACTTTGGTAAATGATTTTTTGCTCTTGGCACCACTTGCGCAGCATAATATCATAACCGGTTTGTCGAAAAAAACGATTTTGGACTACAGCTGGTTTAATAGAAGCCTTCTCATTTAAGAATTTCAAAACTTCAACATCATAGCAATTGCTAATCCCTAGCTGCTTAGTCCCTTTATGCTGATAAATCTGTTCCATGGCTTGCCAAACAACTAATAGCTTTTCTGGGCTTTCCAAAGGGGAGTGTAGGACCAAAGAGTCCACATGGCTTACTCTTAGATTTTTTTTCGAGACCTCAAAGGATTGAAAAACTTGGCTCTGAAGTGTCGCACTTTTATCATAGGGAATATCTCGAGGGTCTTGACCATCTATTGGCGTAAATTTGGTTTGTATAAACAGATTTTCGCGTTTAATACCATCTCTTGCAAGTCTTTCAAGGGCGTCTCCTACCCCTGCTTCATTATAGTGCTTGGGTTGACAAGCCGTATCAACCCCTCTAAAGCCGGACTCGATGGCTTTTGTGACTAAATCAGCTGTTCGTTCTTTTTTCCAGGCTGTGCCATAAATGATAGAAGGCATGCTAACGCCTGATAAGGTAGTGACATATTCCAAGGTAAACCTCTTTTATACCCAAATAACTTAATCTCTTATTGTCTCATACTTGCTTACGAATGTTTCAATATCTTTGCATCCAAATAATTGTTCTGCAAGAAAATCAAGCTCTACCTTATCACTTAAATTGGTATAATCAATGTGGTCTTTTAAAGCTTCATAAGAGTTTAGCAAGGACTCGATTTGATTTTTCTTTGGAAGGTGCTTAAAGAATTCTAAACTAGCGTGTTTTGCTTTCTTCATCGTAATAGGTGCTAAAGGGTCTTGTTTCCAATCGTAATTTGCAATTTTCTTTTCCTCTTCTAATATAAATTCGTCCCAATCGACACACCCCTTGACATTCACTGCTTCTGAATATGTATCAAATAGTTTCATGATCTGCATCATCGTAAGAACCCCAATTTTTTCAAGGACCCATTTACAAACCCTCGTCTTTGGGGCGTTGCTGCTTGTGATAGCGCGATCAAAATCGATGGTAGAGTTTAAAAAACAAAGGAGTAAGCACATCCTGTTGTAACTGTCTTGAACTAATCTACAGATAGACTTATTGTCTTTTAATAGAAGTTCGCGATGCCACTCACTTGCCGATATAATCCCATTAAAATGTAGTTCTAAAATGGCGGAAGGGGCAGATAATGGAAAAATAAGCCGTTCGTGATACATCTTAGCCTCTATCCATTTATCCAAACCCATTTTTGAATTGGGATTAGTGTCTTCTTCGCTATCCCATATTTTTTTGTCTTCGCTGATTAGATGAGCAAATCCCGGAGCAAAAAATTTGCGCATCTCATCTAGCCCTAAGATAACTTGCTTTCCATATGCTAAATACGACATCTCCGGACCATAACTCCAAAGAAGTGGCTCATTCTTTTTAATGCCGCCCGAAAGAAAAAGAAACTGCTCGGTTCCTTCTACCATGATTTTTATGCCGACGAGATTTGGAAATCCGCAATTGGAATACCGCATAAAATTTCCCATTTCATGGGCTTCAAAAGGGTAGAATCCGTATGCGATTTCATCTGAACACTCCTCGATATAAGCGTGAAAAGACGCATCACTAAAAGCATATCTAGAAATAAGGTAATTTTGGTATAACCCGCAATAGCTTCCAACTGGCTGCCCTTTGACAATATCATCCTTAGCGACAACTTCTTTGGCCCCTTTTGCAACTGACTGTAGAGCCTGACATTCTTGTATCACAACGGCTGGCGGATTATTTCGATAAAGATCGAATATCTTATTTATCGAATAGGACCCATCCACTTGTGCAGACCTTAACTGACCATAAGCCGAAGGGGGATAAAAGGGGATATCCCTATAAAGAATTCCAAGAGTGTCTCTTATTTGGCGACTTGTTAACTTTGCCAATGGAGTAAGCTTTCCTTCAGAATTTTTCACAAAGACATTTTTGGGGAACTTAAAGCATTCTCTTTGCGTTAAGGTGCGCACGTTTTCTGCGGTTCCATATTGCCTATTTAAAATTTTAGGATTTGCTCCGCGGGTGATTAATCTATCATAGAGTTGCTCAGACACAAGCGCTGCAAAGTGAAGCGGCGTCCATCCAAATATATCTTGAGCATTCAATAAGTCGCTTATACATTTCCACGTGCGGGCAACTTCGATTAGTTTCTCGATGATTTCTCGATTATTTTGCATGACTGCAATCATAAGAGGAGTGATATTTTCAACTTGTTCATCTTTGGAAAATAGTTTTTCAGGATTTTTTATCTCAAATTGCTGATCGATATATTTAACTACAAAAGCCTTATCGACGCCTTGGCTTTGACCAAGGGCCAACAAGTAGTGTAGGTAGTATTTTTGCGCTCGTGGAAGCTGCTTTTGATAGTCACTAACAGGATACGCGGTTTGCCAGTTGATTATAGTTGAAGGGTTAAAGAGATCATTGACAGCACTCATAATATACTCATTTAGGTAATTTTAGGTTATTTTGGGCTAAAGGAACAACTCCCATCTGAGCAAAGCTGGCTACCTTAAGACTCATTTAAGACGTCCCTTAATTTTTAATAAAAAACATTTGATTTTGTTGAATATATTTGATTTATTAAATAGAATCAATGAGCATCTTCATATAAGCTTTCTAATAGTCCAGGACCGCCTAAAGTTCTATGTACCTCAATAGCTGCATCAAGCACCTGCTCTGACAACAAATTTTCAATTATCTCTGCGTCTCTCCGGCTCACCGCCTCTGCGTTAGTCATAAAATACCTCGATCTTTTTGGATATTGTTCTCATTTTTTTGTTCTTGAAAGAGGAGAGTATGCTGAAAACTTTAATTACGCAAGAGGTCTAATTTAAGGCCCTGCCGCGCCTGATGCGGAATCTGTGTTTTGGGAGGTTCCGCTAGTAGGATCTACTGCTTTATCTTTAACCTCTTGCTCTTTTGCTGCGTGAGCTTTAGCCCTTGCATCAGTTGCTGCTAAGTCTGCCAGGTGTGCCTCTTCATGAGCGATTCTCTTTGCCTCCACTTCCTCTGGTGTATCAACCTTTCGGCTTTTTCCTTTAGCATCTGGTTTTTGCGGTGGCGGTGTGGGCTTTGGGGTTCCTTTATTTTCTTTGGGAACAGCTGATGGACTTAATGTCACACTTGCAAGTTCAGGTTTTAAAGCTGTAGGGCTTGATGCAGGAGAAGGGGATGGAAGCGCTTTTTGGGCAGCACTCTCTATGCGATTGAGTAAGTTAAGAATTTTTTGTATTTTTTTTTGTTGATTTTTGAGTTCATTTAGAGCTTTTTTTGGAAGTTTATTTGTAGCAGATTCATTTACACGTAAGCTTTCTTCGATTTTAGCTAGTTCTGTAGGGTAGTATTCACCCATTACTTTCCAATCATGGCCCCATCTGCCCTGATACCCTTGGTTATCCCAACGGATTTGCTCAAGGCTATTTTTTCCAAGGTCTGCCTCTTGAGCCACGGCAAACATCTCAGCTATTTTTTTCTCTGATGCAGCTTTTGCCACATTTATATCTGTGATTGCGCCCACAAAAAGTATCGTCACTCTTGTTTGCAGACTGCCTATTTGAGCATCAAAGCTATATTGAGTATTTCCATTAATATCTTTCAGTTCTTCGTTTTGACGGATATTGTGAGGTCCTGAAGTTCCACTTGATCCAGCACCACTGCCTACAGAACTCATAATTTCCTCCTTAAATATAATTTTAACCTAATAAATTTATTTTACGTAATGTTGCATATTAAAATCAACTAAAATTTAATAATATAAACACGTGTAAACTTATTTTTCTAATCGAGTAATTATTATTTTTATTACATCCAAGAAAATTCAAAAGTTTGCCAAAGACCATGATTGAAACAAAGTTATCTCTTACGGCAAGATCAACGATGGTAAAGATGGAACGATTTAACCTAAAAACGGCAGTTGGAGACGCTAACTTGACATGAATCTCTTGAACCAGAATCATTTGCAGTGGGGCGGTCCTTCACCACTTGGGAATGTCCCGCCCCACTGCAAAGTGATTCTAATTCAAGATCTTGCGCCAATTTAGCATCTCGAACTGCCGTTTCTAGGTTTAACGATAAGGTTTTTCGGTTAAAGCATTGCAGCCTCGAAGGGTTGCAATAATTTTTTTAGCGGGAATTGCTATACATGGCCTTAATTATCAGGAAGAATTTGTACAAAAACCGATGTATACTGTATAATAAACATATACATTACTTAAGAGGAGCATGCTTATGTTTCGAACCCAAATTTATCTGACTGAAACAGAACAAAGAGAATTAGCTTTCCTTTCAGAGTTTTTAGGCAAAGCAAAAAGTGCTCTAATTAGAGATGCCATTGATAAATTCCTCGCAGAAAAGTCAAGACTTGTAAAAAAGACTTCTCGTAAATCTCATCCAGCAGCTGGGTTATGGGCAAAACGTAAAGACTTACCTAACTTTAGAGAGTTAAGAGATGAATTTGACAGGTAAACTCCTTGTGGATACCGACGTTCTTTTGGAGGTTTATATCGGAAGAATTATGGAAAAAGCCATGGAGTTGGACTAGCTGATGCTTTAATTGCGGCTACAGCTACATCTATTGAAGCAACATTAGTTTCACTCAACATTAAACACTTTCCTATGCTAAAAAATAATGTCATACTTCCGTATAAAAAATATTTATCGAATACTTAGGGATCGTTAAGGGTAAAAAAATGGGTACATTGAAATTGAAAATTGGGGTCATGGGCTCAGCTTCCGGCAAAATTTCCAAGGCACAAAACAAGATTGCCTATGAACTGGGATGCGCTATCGCCGAAAGTGACTGCATTACCATTACCGGGGCCTGTTCTGGCTACCCCCTTGAAGCTGCCAAAGGAGCGCATAGTAAAGGTGGATTAGTTGTAGGAATATCGCCTGCGCTAAGCGAAAGCGAGCATATTCAAAAATACAACTCCCCGATTGCCTATCATGATATACTCATATTTACAGGAAGCGGACTTATGGGACGAGAAGTTGTCAATATACGCAGCTCAGACATCGTGATTATTATAGGAGGTCACTCAGGTACTCTTGGAGAATTTTCCATTGCTTATGATGAAGGACGCCTAATTGGAGTTGTACTTGGCACCGGAGGTATTGCGGATGAGATTGAGAATATAGTCAAAGTGATCAATAAGAAAACAGGCGCTAAGGTGATCTACGGTTCAAATCCTTATACGCTTCTTGAAAACCTTATTGATTATTACCTTAAAAAGCATTACAAGTGCCCTGATGTACATTCTTAAAAGTTATCTTTAGAGGGCAAAGAGATGAATTTGAAAGATAAACTCCTTGTGGATACCGACGTTCTTATCGACTATCTAGCGGTTGACTTCTATAAGCCATCTGGACTTGTCCTTAAGAATTTTAAAACAGAGGATGAAAGCGTAGACTATGGAGCTTCCGAATTTACCATAAACAGTCGGTTTGTCAAATTTAGAGTGGGAAAGATCACCCCAAAAAAGGTTGGACAATTTGTCACCTTTTGGAAACGCATAGGTAAAGGACCCATTTTACCTTATGACTTAAGCGATTCTTTTGATTTTCTTGTCGTTAGTGTGCATGCCGAAAAACATTTTGGCCAATTTGTTTTTCCAAAAGCTGTACTCTGCGAGAAAGGGGTCCTATCTTGCAATGGAAAGGGAGGTAAGAGAGCTATACGCGTCTATCCTCCTTGGGATGATACTGATAATTCTCAAGCGAGGAAAACAAAAGATTGGCAACTGCGATATTTTATTAACTTCTCAGAAGATAATTTTGATTGCGCACGCATGAGACATTTATTTGATATACTGCATTTACAAAAATAGTTTTTTTTGTGAATTTTTCAGTCTAGTAATTTTTAAATGCATAAACCTTGCCTCATCCTATTACCCATATGTGTACTATCGCTGCTACCGCAGCTTGATTAGCAACCCCACATTCCACGTCGCTTCGCTCCGTTTCATGCGGGGCTATCACACTTTGGTCACTGCCGTGACCAGCGGCGGCAGCCGCTTTCAGTGCAGCAACCCCGCATGAAACGGAGCGAAGCGACGTGGAATGTGGGGTAGAAGCGAAATAAAATTAGAGCTGCGGCAGCAGCGATAGAAAAGATATAGGTAATAGGATGCCTTGCCTATCCCGATCTATCCCTTCTCGATAAACCTAGATCCGGCAGTTCGAGATGGCAAATTAATGCAAGATCTTGAATTAGAATCACTTTGCAATGGGGTGGGACATTCCCAAATGGTGAAGGACCACCCCATTGCAAATGATTCTGGTTCAAGAGATTGCGTTAAGTTGCCGTCTCCAACTGCCGGATTTAGGATAAAGCCGAGCGGCAAAAAACCAAGAAAAAAAGCCAAATTTTGAATCACATTCGGTATATCTTTATATCTTTAAACCGAAAACAAGTGCTTGAAAAAAAATAGCAACTTATATAAATTAAATTCCCAATTAATAAAATAAAAACTTAAAAGGTAAAAGTGAACCCAGCAACATCAAGTTCTTCTGTGAATATATTAGACTTTAAACGGCATTTAGAAACTTTCGTACAATTTGGCCAATCAAACAAATCAAATCAAATGAAGAGAGTAAGGCGTGTATTGGAAAATTCTTTGAAATTAAAAAATGCAACTGATAGCGATTTACAGAAGAGTCGCAATGAGTATGGGAAGTGGGGATGGAAGGAGCCTACCCTTTCTAGCATCGATTACATCCAAGATGTTCTAAAGCACCAAGAACGTCGACTTTACCACAATGCTGCCAGGCACGTTCGAACTACTTTAAACCGATTGAATCGGGAGCCGCTCCAAGAGTCTAATGAAGCACAAGCTGCACCCGTTACCCCTAATCCAGTGAGCAGATTGCAAGGAAAAGTTGTCCCGATGGCGGCAGCAAGTGGAACTGAAAGAGATTCAACTGCCTCAACCACAACTTCCAGACAACCACACACAGGCCAAAATCAAAGCACAAGCAGCAAAAGAAGCTATAGTGACTATGAAGAAATGCTAAGAGCTGCAGAAGCAAGCCTTCAATCAGAAAAAGATAAAAATGCTAACCTCACTCAAGAATTTACTCAACTCATTGCTCTTTTGCAAGCCCAAATTGCAAATGCACAAAAGGCTCTTCGTGATAAAGAAACAGCGCTTCGTCAAAAAGTTGAAGAGCTGCTAGGATTAGAGACGCAACTGAATGAAATGCGCATCCATCAAGTCATAGCAAATTTAGGAGCCCTGCCTCAACCTCAACAAGGACAGTCTTCCGATCATACCCGAGAGGTCGCAGATCTCAGACAAAAATTACAAGTGGCTGGGAGGACAATTGCAAATGCACGTAAGGGCTACTCCGAAATGCAGGCAAATAATGCGCGCTTAACAAGTGAAAACGATACACTTATTAACAAAAATCAAGCGCTTATGCAACATAACTTCAGCATACAGCAACAATTTAACGCCTTACATCAACAATATAATGCCTTACGTCAACAATATAATCAAAACCAAAGGCAGCAATTCACTCCCCATTTATCACCTTCCATGCCACAAACTGAGGAAGGATTACAACCTTTTCCAGTGATGTCAAGCCCACAAGAATATCCAGAGCTGATAGTGATGGAAAGTGGTTGTACGACGCAGTCTCAAATCCAATTTCCATTCCAGGATAGCGAAGCGGGTCCATCTGGCCAATGGCTGTTTTATCCTTCCTCTTAAGTGATGAAAAACAAAAGGCTTCACTTCGAAAAGTGAAGCCTTAAAACTAATTGGAGGTGGAGAGAATTGAACTCTCGTCCCGAGCAAACTCCATGAAAGACCTCTACATGCTTATTCTTCTGTGGTAGTTAAACTCTCGTGCAGAAGACTCCACTAAAAAGTTTAACAGCTCTATTTATCTCGAACAATAAATCCTAAGAGCTGATTCGAATCTATTGTCCATACCAAGATCGTTATCGATAGATTCTGAAATCCTTAGTCTAATTTCAGGCTATCGGGCAACACAGACTGTTAGGTTTATGCTGCAGCAGCTAAAGTAGCTACGTTACCAACAGGTTGGATAGACGCAATTACTTTAGATTGAGAAAGTTTACTTTCTGCATTTGTTTTTTTGTCGGCTTTTTAGGAGGCCAGCCAACGCCCTCCGCATGCAATCAATATTTTGTTTCCCGGTCGAAACCGTGACACCCCCTGAAGGTTAATGGTTTTACATACCTTAATTATAACTTAAAAATTACTTTCAAAGCAAATGAAAAAATGGATTGAGCTAAAGAGGGGATTTTGCTAGCCTATGTGATACCAAACACCTTAAGGGGAGACACCTTATACCATGTTAGAATTTTTCCGCCGCTACCAACGTTACTTTCTTTGGATGATCACTGTTGTGACGATTCTTTCGTTCTCATTTTTTGGCACTTATAGCGCTATGTCCAATCAACCGTTTAGAGAACAAGTAGCCTTTACCAATGTGAAGGGGAGTGCTGTCACTGCACACGAGCTAGGGGAGATGGCGGTGTTTTTAGGGACTGACGCACAAGATAAAATGTATTTTGGCGGTGCATGGGGTCCAAATTTTTTAAATGATGGCGTGATCAGAAAAGATATCTTTGAAACTGGAATAGGGGAGCTACTACTCCAAACTTATGCCACAGATTTCCGTGGCGATCTCAGCAGCAAAAGTGAAAGGGAAAAAAGGTTTAATCTTTACGTCAACCCACAAGTGAAGTTTATAGGGGTAGAATCTGTTTGGAATAACTTTGCGCCTAACATGAGTAACTTTTACCACGTTTTAAAGGTTGCAAATGACCCTTTATCAAAAGATGCTTTAAATGCGCGTATTGGCTTATTTATGTTGGAAAGGCAATTTCCTCCAATGCTTTTAAGGCGGGTTTTGCGCTATCAAGAGCAACAGTTTAAATTTATTACACCAGATCCTGCACTTGATCAAATCGATCTTTCCCTTTTCGGCTACCACACAGTCGACGATTGGTTTGGGCCAAAGTTTGTTCGATTAGCCAGCCAATTCATCATGAATGCAGCTGTCATTGCTGAGCAAAAGGGATATGTTGTCACAAAAGATGAGGCATTAGCTGATTTATTGCGCAATAGTGAGCAAAGTTTTTTAGCGATTAGCCGCAATGTAAACACAGGCGTTGCATCGAGTCATGAATATTTCAAAGAGCAACTTCGCCTAATGGGGATGGATCAAAACATTGCAGCTAAAGTGTGGCGCGAAGTGCTTTTATTTAGGCGGATGTTTAACGACATTGGCAACGCTGTGCTTGTCGACCCATATTCTTTAAAACAGATGAATTTGTATGCATCCGAGTCAATAGAGGGGCAGCTTTATAGATTGCCAAAGCCTTTAAGACTTAATAATTACAATGCTTTACAAAAATTAGAGATCTATCTAGATGCCGTCAGCAAACGATCAGATACAGAGACTGCAAAGCTATCTCTTCCAACAGTATTTTTATCAGCTGCTGAAGTGGGTAAAAAAACTCCAGAGCTAGTTGAAAAGCGCTACATTTTGGATGTTGCCAAAGTTGATACTCATAGGCTACAAGATCACATTGCACTAAAGGCAATGTGGAATTGGGAAACATCTGATGCTGGATGGGAAAAACTAAAGAAGACATTTCCAGATGTCGGAGTCTTAAGCGCTAGTAAGAAAAATGATCGATTTGCAGCACTTGATGGCTTAGACGACACTACGCGAAGAAAAATCGATACGTTTGCCAAAGAGTCAATTGTAGCAGAAAATCCAGATTGGCTTGAAAAAGCTCTTGCAGACGCTTCTGTCAATAGAGTCAACGTAGGGCTTCATGCAAAAGGAGACAATAAGGTATTTCCGGGTCTTGAAAATGGAGAGGAGCTTATCGCGCTTTTAGATGCTGCCACACCAAATGGGCAAAATATGAAAGACCCATTAAAGAGTTATTCACCGGATAAGAAGGTCTACTACCGCATTACTGTAATAGACCGTGACAGTGTGCCTGAAGTGCTTACCTTTCGAAAAGCGGATGAACAAGGGGTTCTTGATAAGCTTTTGAGCACTAAATTAGAGGCTTACTATAACAAAATTAAAGAAGAAGATCCCAAAACCTTTCAGCTTGGCGATAAAGAGTGGAAGCCATTTAAAGAAGTCAAAGATATGGTAGCTGATCGTTACTTTGAAAAAGTGTTAAAAGCTATTGCAAAACTATCTGCTGAGGCAATGCCCGATGGAAAATCGCCATCGCCTCTTCTTGGCGATTATGCAGCAGCTTTCCGCTTTTATCCATATGTAAAAGAGGTAAAAGGTAAAGTGTCTAAAGATGCAAAGCTTATCGAGAAGCTCACGACTTCAATCTCTTCAAATGAAGAGGCTGTTTCGCAAGAAGGGGAAGATGTGCTTGCAAAAGGGCTTATCACAACAGATAAATTGATTGCAAAAGCAGACCTTAGCGATCAGTGGAAATTGGAGCGCTTGCCCTATCAAACGGCAAGAAGCAGTGCAAATGATCTAGTCGAGAGGTCAAATTTATTTCAAATGCCGCTTAACAGCTGGACAAAAGTGCAAACGCCTCCAAGTGGTGATATCAACTTCTTTTTTGCTGAGAAAAAGGGCTCTCTCCTGAAAAAGGAAATTGTCGATGAAAGTGTCACAAAAGTCAAAGACTTACTTGCAGATCAAGTTAAAAAGCAATTTGCAGATAGCATCCTTGGCCAAATACGGGAAAAGAATGCAATTTCTCTTAGTATTAAAGAGGATGACATTAATGAAGATGGCATAAATGCAGACACTCAAGAAAAAGCAAAAAAGAAAGAAGTAGAAAAGGTACCAGTTGCAAAAAGCAATAAATGAAATACCAATAAATGAAATACATAGATAGATCAGAATCTGATGGTGATATTTCAGCAATCACACCCGTAAATTTCTTCCACATTTCAGCTGATTGTAAGTGTCTAATAGGAAGAGGCGGCAAAGCCTCTTCTCTTTCAGATTTTAATCTTGATCAGAAAAACTATAAAACTTATCTATTGCCGGACACCTCATTTCTTTGCAGCGAAGAATCCTTTGCTGAAGTTGCCATGGGGTGGAGCGAGGAGGGGATAGAAGTATTTATTATCGCAAAATTAAAAAATACTGCAAAAAGCTTTAGGCAAGAGGGGAATGTAGGCGAGGGGAATGTAGACTTTAGCAGCGGTGATTGCGTTGAGATTTTCATCGATACGCGCGATGTTAAGACAGCAACATTTAACACTCGCTTTTGCCATCATTTTGTCTTTAGAAAAGAGGTTTTGGATGGAAAAACGGCAGCTGAAGTGACTCACTTTAGGACAGAAGATACCCATCCACTCTGCGATCCCGATGAGTTGCAGATGAAATGTGATGTAAAAAGCTCGATATGGGGAAAAGGGTATTCAATGAATATTTTTATTCCTAAAAGTTGTCTTGTGGGGTACGACAGCAATCAATTTAAACGATTAGGGTTTTCATATCGGATCAATAGATGTGAAGGCTTTTCTCAACACTTTTCTGTTGTGACGGATGATTATCAGATCGATCAACAGCCATCGCTTTGGTCGAGCATTAATCTTGTAAGCTAAGAGGAAATACCAAGTGAAATTTACACAAACACACGAATGGGTCCGCGTTGAAAATGGGATTGCCACAGTCGGCGTAACTGATTTTGCGCAAAATGAGCTTGGAGAGATTGTCTATGTAGAGCTTCCAAAGATTGGCTCACATGTCAAAAAATCGCAAGAAGCTGTGGTGCTCGAATCGACAAAAGCTGCTGTCGATGTCTATTCCCCAATTTCTGGCGAGGTCATTGAAGTCAATGAGGCTTTACGCACACAAGCTGATCTGATCAATGCATCAGCCTTTGATAAAGGGTGGTTATTTAAAATAAAACCACTTAATCAGAGCGAGTTTCTCATCGAATTTGATGAGCTTCTAGATACTGATGCGGCTTTAGCTTAACTTTTGCAAAAGGCTCTTACCTTGGCATTGGCATCGCGATGTCAGCAAATGGGAGCGCTTCTTCATGTTCAGTGCCTGCGCCTGCTATCAAAACCGACTCTAAATTGGCCAAAGCCAATTTAATCTCAGCGACTCTGTAGCCAAGCCCAAATGTATCTGTATTTCCATTTGCCACTTGCTCAAGTGCATTTTGCGCTTGCTGCTCCTCCGCAACACCTGGAAGTTGAAGTAATGGAGCATTTGCAGCAACGGCTAGAAGTTGTTGCTGTGCATTCCTGGCAATATCTGATTGGCTCCACAATCCTTTGATCGCCTCTATTTTTTCCTCGGGCGCTCCACAAAGATGGAGCATCGCTAAGATCACATTTCTTGTTCCATTAATGGCATCAAGCTCTTCTGTAAAGAGATTGAGCTGCGCTGCAATCGGTTGATGATATAGCGTTTTTATCTCATTAAGTTTTGCTGTGATCTGAGCATTCATTGTGTTAATCATCTCATCAGTGACCGTGTGCTTTGTGAACTCCTTGGCTTGGGTGAAATGTCTGATTGTGCACATGGGATGTATCTTACTGCGGCAATTGGCGATATTCCAATATTCTGCGGGAGGGTGCTCCCAATGATGCACGGCATTCATACGCGCAAGTGAATCTTTGAGTAGAAGACAGATATCATTGCCGAATTGCTCCACTGGCACTTGTTCTGCTCCACAGGTAAAGTGACATAAGTCGATGGCTTGACCCGGAGTGATAAATCTAACTTGAAAATGATAAGAAAAATTATACATACCAGTTAAAGCTTTATGTTCTGCATCTGTAAAGTGAGCATTGCTCGCAATAAAATCGATGTTAAAATACCCAAGACCTAGCAATTCTGCCATGTAAAGAGAGGGTGGAATTGCTTCGCGCAAACGTTGATCTGCTGCAAACAATGAACAAAGTGAAAATGACATGTTAAATCCATTCGCATAGAATGGACTCCAATGAAGTGGATCGTGCCATACTTCTAAAGTACTTTGACCAGGTGATGAACCCCCACGATGCCTTGCAAAATGAACTAGTGGATACTGGAAGCTTCCTGCCAACTTGTCAAGAGGTTCATTGTTGATCCAACCAAGCAACAAGGCTGTTAACTTCGCCTGGTAGATTTCCTTAATTTTATTTATTTCTGTATTGAGAGCGTTACCGTAATCTTGAAATGCTTTGCGCATATTTTCTCTGACTGGGTTGGCGATAAGGTCAATATACTGAGTACTAAAGCTATACGCAATTTGGTGTTTAAAAACATCTCGATTATCCAGATTTTCCCTTTCATTCACCCTATTGAACAGCAAGGCTCTCGCTCTATTGGCAAGTGCCTCCTGATGCTGTCGATAAGTGTCCAATAAACCTGCGAACACTAACTGTTTGTTTTGCTGTAAAAGTTCAATAAACCGAACATAATTATCCCCTTTGGCGATCATTTGCGCTGATGAGTTGGGGTTAAGGTGGTGTTCGATGTCGAGTAAACAGAGCTCTTCACGCAAATTGGTATATGTCGCTATTGCTTCTAACCAAAAGCCTGGATTAATCAATGACTCAATGGATATTGCCTGTAGAAAATTTCCGCCGGCGTATTGTACCGCTAAAGAGGCTAAGTAACTGACAAGATGCCCTAAGTTAAGGCCATCTTCTCGTACAAGGATATTATTTAGCAGATTTTGGTAGTTGACGACATGTCGGTCTTGTAGAAAGAACATGTATCGCCTGCCGTTTAACATCGTCAAATTGGTTTCATCGATTAGGCAATTTTCAAATTCTACAATTTTATTATTGTGAATTAATTGAGTGAGCAATATCACACGAGATCCTTCTTGGGGGTGAGTGAGCGCATTTGTGATCAACCCAGTCAACGTACGAAAGGGTTGCAAACTTATTTGTTGTATTTGGTTGCCAAGATCGTGATGAATAAGCGTGAGAAACCGATTCGTCCGATCTAAATTTTGACCAATTGCTTCCCTTGTCATGGTGTGTTCTTTACTGATGATGCTTTCAAGACCTTCGAAACGTTTAACAAGCGTGTTGTAGATTTGTCTTTGTCCAAGTGCCAGTCCATTAAATCCCGCAATCGTGTCCCGATGCAGCGCTGCAATCTGATCTGAAAGGCCTCTCAATTGTTGATGCACTTGGTGTAAAGGATCTACCTGTCGATTTTGCCTCCTTAGCCCGAAAAGAGATAACGCTCCAATTGCAATCCCTAAGATGGGATTAATGGCTGCAAAACCGACTAGGGGAATGGGGCCTTGTAATGAAATGATGTTCGAGAATATACTTGTGACATGCTGTCCTGCTGCTCCTACGATCTGTAAGGCCCTATTGTGCGTAAGCTGCCCAAGTTGTCCGATCTGCCCAAAAGTATCATTTGCTGATTTCACATAGGCTAATTTGTATTCTTGAATTTGTTGCTGCTGTGACAGGTGTTCATAGTAAGCTTGCTTTGCTAGCTGATTGAGAACGAGCTGTTCAACCTTTTTGAAAGTGTCAGCATTTGCAAAGGCATCTTTTGGAAGTACCCAATAATTAGCGGCAAGCTTGGCCATAGCCTGATGGACTTTTTTGGCGCTTGAAGAGGTGATGAAATCTAATATCTTTGCACCAATGTTGTTGCCGTCAAGTTGCCTTCCAGCGGCAATTTGTTCATTTGCAACTTGATCAAATATAGCGACAAGTACTTGTTTTTGTTGAGCGCTTAGTACATAAGTGTTAAGCGATACTTTGCCGAGCAAACTCTTCAATCCATTTGCGTCTCCACCAAATAGAGGAGCTTGTTGGGGACTTATCTTTGTAAATAAATGATTGATCAACGATACTGCTAGGTTTTGCTCAAAAAGGGGAGAGGGGGCTGAAGAGAAACTAAGGGTGGATTGAGCATGATTGGCTTGCAGAGCCTGGATTTTTCCCTGTACTGCAGAAACCCCCAATACCAACCCATCTTCAATCGCAGGATTATGGTGATAGCGAACGATTTCATTGTCTAAAATATTTTTATATTCCTGAAGTTTTGTAATTTTTTCTTGTGTGGAAAGAGCTGGATTGTCGTATAGAGAAATGACATTGGAGACATTGTTGCTGACTACATTTGCCACTTTAATGTGATTCTTTTTTGTTTGAACATCATTATTGTCTGCGACGAGATGGAGCATGCCAGAAACCGCATTATTAATGATATTTTCTGCAGAAAAGGATACCAAAGCACCGCCTATTCCTGCAATTGGGCCTCCGACACCATTGATTAAGCCTGTAGTCACTGCCTGAGATAAAATAGGAATCGTGGTGTTATTGATGAGAAGTTGTTGTCCCAAAACGGGGGCATTTATCATGCAGGAAGCGACATCAAATCGATGAAGGTTGGAACTTAATTCTACAGGAGTCGTCGCAACCGATACTGAATGACCAGTGACTGCATTCCAAAAAATAGACCCAGCTGTTGCGAAATCGCTAGAGATGCCCATGAAAATTCTCCTTATTTAAACGGTTGCCATGTAACAAAATATTGAAATTAAGTTCAAGTAATTTCATATGAAAACCTCTCCCAATCGCCTATATGTGGTTGCGTCGAGATTTTACCACCCCCATTATTTTCTGCGGAAAGATACAGATTTCTTAGAGTTTTAAGTGCGATTTTTCCACTCTTTACAATCACGACTTCAAATTTTTGATCATCTCCAGGGGTGCCAGAGAATTCGGCATTGACGGTTTGATCCACAACACTTATATAATGTTTTCCATCGTGCGTTTGGAGTGAGATCTGTCTGCCTTCATGAAAAAGCACAGTAAATTTTTGCCAATGATGATTTTCTTTATATTGAGCATGGACTATACCACCGCCACCTCCTTCTGCACAAAGATAGTGTGCATTATCGTGCGTTCTTAAAGCAAACGTTCGGCTTGATTCAAGCGTTTCCCTTAGTTTTCCCCAACAAATGGCTGCATCGGGAAAATAGGGCCCAGCCAATCGCTTATCTCCATCGCCATACATCAGATAAGAACACTTGTATTCCGACGCTTTTTTAGAACGTTTGTTCATGACATCTTCGTCTTCATCATAGTATGCGATGACGCCAAGAAGTTGGCTTGGCGATGTGTTTGGAATAGAAAACAATTTTTGAATTTTTGTGTAAAAGTCTTCTTCTTCGCTCTCTGACCAAACTTCAGTATAAGGGAATTGAAGATATTGATGGATGATTTTATCATCCCACCAATTGCAGCTGACCAAATTGGCTGTTTGCTTTAGATTTAGTTCTTTTAGTATTGCATGACTTTTTTTCAAAAAATTATGGATCCCATCTTCCTCTTTTTTTTCATCACCCGGCTCTGCTTTTTTTCCCAGTGTATCCCAGTGAATTCCGTCAAAACCCAACTCTTTCACACCTTCCACCCATCTGTTACACACTAGTTCAGCCCATTGCTCACTTGGGAGATAGCAGGGGATTGTGTCTTCATGCATTTTCAATTTGAAATGTTTTGAATCTTCATTAGCTCCACCTGCCACCATCTGAATATAGCCCCAAGAGCGTCCTCCAAACTCTCTTATTACTTTGATGTATTTTTGGATAGTGGCCTTATAAATAGGCCTAATTTTAAAGTAAGGATCTTGCCATTCAATTTTGCCTTTACTAAATGGCGTGGTATAGTTTTCAAACCAGTCGTAGAACTGAAACTCCCGGATTCCCTTCTGCCACATGGCCTGAACTCTTTCATTAACATCGCTTTCAGAAATGCTGTAGTCTGCGATAAACCCATACTGACCTATGAGTCCTCCATTTATTGCTGTAGATGACGATGCCATATCTTTTTCTCCATGTATTACTGTATACTCAGGTCACTGATTCCTGGAAAAATTTTAGCTTACAAAAACATTTAGATTTAAAGAAATAAAAAATTTGAAAATTTCCTATAAAATTAACATAACGTAAATTATCAGACGTTTGGTTTTATCAAATAAGAAGCCAAGTGATTTGCATTTGATAGTTCGGCCGCGGAGCGGCTTTAAGCTGTAGCGTAAGCTTAAGGTTAAAAACAACTCATATAAATGGTTGCGCGAAAGCCGGATTCGCGCAACATTATGACAAAATGATTGCGCGAATGTCACGATTCGCGCAATGGATCATTTTTACACATTGATTATTCAAAAGGCATCCTTTGTGTATAGCTACAATTCAAGATGTATTGTTTTTTGTGCGCCTCCATGACCATCGTCATATTTTTTTGCGTTTTCGCCATTAATTGTCATCCAGTTCCTTGTTGGTGTGAATTCTGTATTAGTTGGATTACAATTTCGATTATAATCAACTTCTGTCGCCTTATAACGATTTTGTAGCTCTTTCTTTAATGTCACTGCATAGTTAATAGAGCGTAAGGCTTTGACAACGAATGCCCCACGATCTTTTCCCAATGCATGATCGTACTCACCCACTACAGGCCGATTCAATGCAATTTTAATTACATCTTCAACTATGAGTTCTATATTTTTTTCATTCAAACCTGCCCAATCGGCTACTTTTGTCAATTCATCGGGTGTTATGGTGCTGACAACGTCATTTATAAAAGACTCAGTCAATCCCTTATTAGGATAGATTGCTAAAAGCTTCCCTATTGGGAGATGTTGAATTTCTTTTAAAATTTCACCATAATCTCTTGCTGGGGTTACCATAAAGACCTCCTTAATTTATAAGATTTCAAGATGTTCAAAATGTCTATTTAAATTAATAATATTATATTCATAATAAAATTACAAGTTTATTAAACTTAAATGTTAGCAGCAATTCCCGCCAAGAAAAGAATATAACTTATAGCCCCATCGAATCAGAAAACTTAGCATCATTAAAAGACACAAAAAGTTTACGAAAATATTTTTATCATATCAAAGATTTAAAAGGGACTTTTTTTGAGCGGGAATTGCTGACTTGACATGAGATGTCTCGATATTTTGAAATACTTGCGGTATAGTGTGCAATAAAATCGATTTCTGTTACCTTCAAAATAAATCCTAGGATAAATAGCGTCATGGACTCGTGAGCATATGACTACAATAAACTACAAATTAGTGCAAAATCTTGAATTAGAATCACTTTGTAATGGGGTGGGACATTCCCGAGTGGTGAAGGATCACCTTATTGCAAATGATTCTGGTTCAAGAGATTACGTTAAGTTGCCGTTTCCAATTGCCGTTTCTAGGTTAAAATATTCCGAGTTTACAAGCTTTAAGTTTTGACTTGCAAACTCGGGAGTTGGTCACACTTTAGTTAGTCTTCATGTAGCCATCAGACAAACCTGTAGCTGATCCCCACCATGGCGAGCCTGTAAAAAAGATGGCGTCTCCATGGTAAAATACGCGGTAGGTTCCCTCTTCTGTTTCCAAAACCATCCGTGGACCTTTCATGTAAAAGAAAAAGGTAATGCATGGGTCTTCATTCGCTATCTTTTTTGCTTTCGCTAAAGAAATTCTATGCGCAATGCCAACGGCATTGCTCCAATCGGCACCTTTGTACTGAGCCGCGTCATGCACCTTTTCAAAGCCATCGTTCTTTGCAATTTGTGGAATTTGATTCGTGATATCTACAGATCTCGTATAATCGTCACGATACGATGGAACGCCTAATAAAGATGCAACTGTTGCAACTCCTAAAAAAAGGCTAGAAACAAAATATTTATTCATATTACCTCATGTTAAATTAATTATCTGAAAATATACAATATGCCAGATATTGTGATAATTGTCAAAATAAAATGATTAAAGCGAGATTTCAAGCGAGATTTCACGTTTGCTATAAAAAATAATTATGTGATAGTATTTAATTAACAAATGTTACTATATGGTGGTGTATATGAGTGTCTCATACACAGGTGGTGGATCAACTAGTCAGCCCTATGAACATTACAAATTGGTGCAAACAGGTGATCATCTCGCTTTTCAAGAGATCTCTGAAAATGACCCGCATGAGTATTCTCCTCTAGACACTCTTAAGTCTGTAGAAGAGAATTTAGAAAAATTAAGCACAATTAACAACACTCTTCAAGTTGTAGAAAAAATATTACATGTTTATAAAAATGAACTTAAAGAAATAGCATCTAGTAGAGCTGTAGAAGATATAACAAAAGAAGAAAATGAGGCGATTGCTCTATGTCAACGGATAAAAGATAAATGGGCTAAAATCCACGCAATACCCGATCCCTACTCTGGAACAGCAATTGTTCATGCAAGTCAAGAACAAAATGAGATGCAAATAGAGATAAGGATAAGTGAAGGCACATATGGAAGAAAGTTATTTCAAGCCTTCAACAAGAATGGTCAACGCATTGGTCATATGGGAATTGATTGGTTAAGAACGCTTGATAATGGCATTTATGGTAGTAAGAATCATACGTTTGGATTAGAACCCTATTATTCCGATGGGTTTTACCAAAACAACACAACAAATGAGAGATTTAATGTGATATACATTGAAACTATAAAAACCTCATTTAGTGACTACAAAGGAGTGGGTACAGCGTTAATACAAGCTGCGATGGAGTACAGTTATTTGAAAGGATGTGAAGGGCGTCTTGTCACAAATACTGTAAATGATGCTGCCCCATTTTATTTTAAACTTGGTATGAGATGTCAGGATGCTTATCGCAATAATTACATTAAAACTTACATTACAACTGCAGCTGAAAAGGGAAGAACTGGACATAATTTTGGATCACACTACATGTCGATGACACCTGTAAATATCATGCAATGGAAAGAAAAAATAAGAGAGCATCCAGTTTTTGCAGCTACAGCGCAATATCTTGGATCTAAGGGAATGGGAGAAGAGGAAATATTTCAACTTTTTTCTAAGCAAGAGCGAAAAAAGGATTCTGACATCCTAGATGATTTATTAATATTGACTAAATGGATGTCAGATTCATCTGATATTGATCCCAAAAAAGTATTTGGTTTTTTAGAGCTTTTTCCCATAGGCGAGAGAGTGGCTGCAGCAGGTGCACTTCTTCGTCTAGCATCAGAGAATTGGGGAGAAGTAACACCAACAGACGAGCGTCACCCCTTTTTAAAACTAAATGAGGACGTTGAAAAGCAGCCATTTCAAGCGCGTTTGGAATTTATTCAAAATCTCGTTCCCAAAGGGGATGAGGGCTCTTAGCCAGAGGGTCAGCTGAGCTCATCTTAAGAAGTAAGCATTTTATCCGGGTGCTGAGTTTGCAACTTTCGCAGAGCTAAGCATTTGGGCAATTGGCTCTCCCCGTTCGGAAAGTTGTTCTGGATATTTCTTTTATTTTCGATGTTTTTATTTGACAAATAATGAAAAAATGTATATTGTGATGTTTAGTTTTATACAAATGTAGTTTAACAAGAACAATTGGAAAGGTTTAAAAGATGAGTTTACTAGAAGCTGCCCGCACCACTAAAAGCTTAGAAAATGATTTCGGGCCCTCACCCGCCTCAGTACAGGAGACAAAACCAAAGCGACCCGTCTCTTTATCCTCTGTTTGTATGAACAAAATGGTGGAATCAAAACTCTTTTGCCCTGCGCGCTGGGAAGCTGTCCATATCAGTCAAGATCCCTTAAATATAGATCAAGACTTATCCTACGATAATCCTTGCAGATTTAGAAAAAGATCGGGTGTCCTTTATCAAACACACCGCACAATGGCAGCTGTTGCCAGAGCCATCGGTACAATTGCCATCCACATATTTGTACCGGTAATTGGTGTAGGCTATCACACTATACAGCATTTACGCCACAGAAAGTGCCAAGAGTTAAAAGATGCCCACTTAAAATGTTTAGGGATTGAAGGGGTAAGAATTGCGCTAGTAGCGCTTGCAGTTGCCAGCGTGTTATTTCCATCGGTTGCCCCATTAATCTGTCTTCCGGCGATGGCAGGGGGCTGGGAGATAGGCTCTGCAGTCTACTCTCCCCTGTACACTTTTGACTCGTTTGAAAGAAATGAATTTCAAAAAGATAATTGGGCCGAAAGGATGCAATTGAAATGGTATCTTGGTCACGAGGTAAAAGAGGGCGATGGGCCAGCCAAAGAGCTGCTTGATCAAGTTCAACTGAAATCCCAGCATAATATCTTAAGAGCAATTTCTGAGCTGCAAAGACTATTGCCAAGGCAGCATCAACTCCCCCTTCTGCTTGGCGACAAATTCTCTGTCCATAAAATTTTGCTCTACCTAGAAGAATCAAGAAAAGAGCTGATCAACGAGCAAGGACAAGAGTTTTGGGATCAAATCCGCCCGATTAGAGATAGCCTCGTATTTTATAATGACATGAAAGAAGGGAGCACATTTTATGCCTCTAAAGAACTTCATCGGTGCAGACCTGAAGAGATAGAAAATGCATTTAAAGGCAATGGGGTGATTCATGAACTTAGCGCACGCTCTCTTAAAGAGCTAGGCGTCCGCTCATTAACACAAAGAGCCTATTGCAAGATGCTTTCATCCGATCTTTTATACCCATCCAATGTGAAGAAAAAACGGATTGAAAATAAAGGCTCCATCGCCGAATCGATGCAAGGCATTGATCCGTTTCCTATCACCTCTAAAGGAAAATTGCATAAGGCTGGTAAGCCCATTCGCTACGTCGCAAGATGTATCGCACTTATTGCTAATACAATCCTCTTAAGCCCAATTGGATCACTTTACAATGGAGCTGCGATCATCGTCTTTAGCGCAGCTTATATTGTGCAAGGTAAAGATTGTCGCTTTGGCAATGTGGAAAAAATTAAAGCCTACTCTTCAGCCTTCTTCAACGATCTGCTTTATTTCCCATTTGGCGTTGTACACGCAGTGGCACAAGAATATATTCTTGGCGCCATTGCGAACTCCCCTTCCAACATCAGAGCTTTATATAAAGCAATCGCGCTTAAAAATGAATTTGGGATCACGGGATTAAAGGGAGAAATACTCTCATACAAATACTCTGAAGATACGCCATCCTCCACTTACTCAGATGTCGATCGCTACTTTACAGAAGTTTTTTATGATAAAAGCCGCACGCTTGCCCTTTACATGAGCGTCCTTTGCCAAAGAGACCCTAAGGTATACGATATTCTCTCTCGCAGTTATACCAATTTTTCCCATACAGGCAAAGAGACTGATTTTCTCAGTGAAATAGAAGATCTCAACCAACCAGAAACTTATCAAATTATTGCTGAGTTACTAAAAAATTTGAAAAAAATTCACAGCATAAGAATTGCCGAATATAATAACACTAATTTTACAAAATTCCACATGAGTGCCATTTTGACGGGTAATCACATTCCCGTAAATACTCCCAAATTGCCATTCTGCGGATATATGTTCCCGCAACGTCCAGAGAGGCCAAGGCCAGCAAGAGGCACAAGTGATTATTCATCTGGATCATCATATGAGCATGTCAGCGGAAAAAATGCGCTTTGGGCCAATGCGCTGCAAGGCTATCTTAAAGCCCTTCATGAACTTGCGACACGCGCTAATGCTGAAAATAAATCTCTTGATTGCGAGAATGAGGCTTATAGAGCAATTAAAGCAAAAATTACAAATAATGCCTCTACCCTTGAATCAATCCTCGATCTGCCAGCTAAAGGCTATACGCATGAAATGATTAAAGAATCCTATAAGAAGTTATCAAAAGTTGTCCACCCGGATAGACTTGCAAGAGCTAAAGCGCCAGAATTAGTGATCGAAGAGGCAAAAGTTCTCTTCCAGGTGATAGGAACAGCTAAAGATTTACTTTTAATGCCGGGATCGTAACGTTTGGCCCTACAAATAATAGCTGTGGTCTTGCAAGCGTTTGAGTTAAGTAGCGGTAAGTGCCGATACCGATTGGAGCATCCATTGAGAGTCTCTTAGCAAGCGAGGCGATATTGGATAGGCCGATATCGCTTTCAAAGCTGCTGCTAAGTACAATCGCAACTCCCCTTTTTTGGGCCCATTCGTGTAAGGGTTTGAGTGCAAGCATTCCCCCCTGCATCGTCGGCTTGTAAATTAGCGCCTTTAGCGTTGGAAGAGCCTGCAGTTCTTTAAGAGTTAAATCATGTGGAAAGGACTCATCGACTGCTAATGGGTGGGTAAATTTCACCAAATCTTTAGGATTTTCAAAAGGCTCTTCGACATAATCAAAGGCATCTAAAGAAAATTGAGAAAAAAAGTGAAGAGAGTCTTTTGTTTTCCACGCGCGATTGACATCTATCCTTAAATAAAATGTATTTTTTAACTGCTGGATGGCCTGGTACGCCTCATTAAAGGATAGATGGCTAACCTTTAACTTTGCAGATTTAAATCCTTCTTTTTCACCAATAGCAGCCTGCTCAAAGATGTCTTGCAAAGAGCCCATGAAAAGCGCGCTCGCCTCAATTTCAAACTTTGGAAGTGGTGAAAGAAGGGACAAAAGGGCCGATTCAAGTGCAAATGAGGCAGATGGCAAAAGATTTAAGGACTTTAGCTCCTTTAACCTAAAAACGGCAGTTGGAGACGGCAACTTAACGCAATCTCTTGAACCAAAATCATTTGCAATAGGGTGGTCCTTCACCATTTGGGAATGTCCCACCCCATTGCAAAATGATTCTAATTCAAGATCTTGCATTAATTTGCCATCTCGAACTGCCGTTTCTAGGTTTAAACAATTGCCAGATGTCCAATCCACATCAAGAATCACATCTTTCTTTTGATTTAATGAGTCTAATGCCTCTTCTAAAGTTTCCTTACTCCATTTTGGCAAAGGGGCCATATCGCCAAAGCCTTCCCTCCCCTTTTGGTCGCAGAGCTTAAGGAGATAGCCCTTTCTTAGCTGTCCATTTATTAAGGGAATTTCGTATGGATGTAAATAAATTTTTTGTATTTTCATAGATATAATTGCCACTTGATAAAAAACGATCTAATCATTCATAATATCCCAAGGCCCTAGAGGATGACAATACCATTTTATTTCAGATACTTAACATTAAAAAAAATTAAAATAAGGAGTTTTTTATGACAGCACAAGCAAGCAATCAAATAGAGGCGCCCCTTTTTGCTACAGGATGGGATGTAAGAGATGCGATTTTTTCGGAAGTAGCAAAAGCTGGCAAAACGCTTTCCAATCCACTTGTTGTCAACCGAATTGTACAAAATCTTTTTGATCAGCTAAGTAATATGCCTAAGGATCTCAAAGAAACCGTTGCTGACTCTCTCTTATTAAGGACATTAAAAAAAGGCGCTTCCCTAAACATTTCCCCGTTTGCTAGTGAGGCTCGCGCTTTATATACTGGGCAAGTTAACAGTGAGCAGTTTCAAGGGCTCGGTATCCTTGTGGTACCTGGACAATTATATGTAGGAGACTTTGTACAAAGTAAACTCTCTGGAAAAGGGATATATGCGACTCCTGAAGCTTACTTTGTGGGAGATTTTGAAAATAATCAAGCGACTCATGTGACATGTTCTATTGATGGTGAGGCAATTTCTGGCACACCTAAAGTGTTAGATGATTATGCTAAAAATATACTGCGAACTAAAACATCAGACGCATCATCTGTAACACTATCTGCAGATGTTCTTCAGAATATGATACAATTAACA
>Ga0206944_1023_pt1 | contig 32444 bp, 28 predicted proteins | sample Alteio_BWOrgHeat_4_FD_152978 | JGI IMG/M metagenome (GOLD analysis project Ga0206944, IMG submission 152978) | Enriched cells from forest soil in Barre Woods Harvard Forest LTER site, Petersham, Massachusetts, United States -... | ecosystem: Environmental > Terrestrial > Soil > Temperate forest > O... | reverse complement strand
GCAAATGATTCTGGTTCTAGAGATTGCGTTAAGTTGCCGTCTCCAACTGCCGTTTCTAGGTTTAAGGCTCTTGCAAAGTTTTTTCTTTGGCCTGCTGACGACAGGCAAGCCATTCAGTTTCAGGCTTGACGTCGATTGTACCGCTTAGGACTCCCATTCCATGGTAAGCAATCCATTTGGGTGAAGGATGGTTTTCTAAAGGACTCCATTCTCTTATGATAGTCTCCATTGCTTCTTTAGTCATACAACCGTTCATTTTTTCTTGAACTTTATGATCTTTAAATTCTTTTAAAATAGGTGTATAGTAGTGGATTAAAGCACTCCTTGCAGCTTGGCAAGTCGGATCATTGTTGCAAGCGATATCCATAATGGTGCAATGTTGCCCTAATATTCTCCATTTCATCATCTCTTTGATTTTATCTTCGGAAAAATCTTTTTTGAGTAACATCTCCATACCAAGCGCTCGGAAGAGCTCAAACATCATGATGACATGGCCCTGTTCGGCAAATGGTCTAAGAAATTGAATTCTCTGATCGATGTTCTTTTCTGTCCAGATGCATTTTAAAATTTCAACATAATCTTGAATGGCAGCAAGGTGTTGAAATTGTCCGGCAGCATGGGTTTGTAAACCAACATACCCCCCATTTCCTAACTTTTCAATTGTTGCCATATTAAAATTAGATGAAAATTGAATGACATCTGCATTCACAGTAGTATGCATGGCACGACTGTTTGTTGTTTCAGGAGTTTCACTAAATGTCGGTGGAGTAAGGTTTACTGTAGGTTCATTCTTGATTGCAGTTTGATCCCATACTTTATGGGTTTCTGTTTGGCTAAAGCTAAGAGGTCCTTCAATTTCATTATGAAAGTTAGTGGTAACGGACAATTTTTGTGGAGGGCGACAGGTCACTTTATGTCTTTTCCAGTCTCTTTTTTGGCAGATTGTGTTGCAGTAAAACACTAATTTACACACGCCACACACTTTTGCCTCTGGATTATTCTTTCCGCATTGAGGCTCTGCACAAACTTTTACTTGGGCGCCCGTAGACATACCTGATACACCTGCAAATGAAACCATAACTTCTCTTTTTTAAGTTTAAAACTTTTTGTTTTTTAATATATTAGTTTATCTCCAATTTATTTTCAATAAAAATAGATTCTATTGTTAGCGCAAAATAGAGACTTCCGCTTTTCTCCAAGTTAGAAATTATTTCAAAATTTTGAAACACTTTAGGTATAACATTTTTGAGCAGATTTATCGACAAATTTTGAGGGTATATGTTAGCATCTGGTCAAAAAATTTGTCGGTAAAGATGCCAAAATGGCAATTTTATCAATAAACGAAGTTTTGAAAGAAGTGTATTGATTAAGAATGGTTGAGAGTGATATACCGTAGCCGGTTAAACTGGATATAAAGGTATTTAAGTTATGGAAGTTTTAAAAATTGTAGGCGGAGCGCCCCTTAAAGGACATGTTAAGGCATCGGGCGCAAAAAATGCGATGACGAAATTGCTTGTCGCATCGCTTCTTTCCGATAAGGTTTGCAGATTTTACAATGTGCCAAATATTGGCGATGTAGAAGTGACTGTCGATCTTTGCCAAGAGATAGGCATGCAAGTCAATTGGGATAAAGAAGCCGGTATCATGGAAGTCGTGACTAAAGAGTTAAAGACAGGATACGTTCCGCAACGATTTTGTGGAGCTAATCGCATTCCAATTTTAATGATCGGGGCCCTTTTAGGTCGCACCACTGAAGATATCATCATCCCAACGGTTGGGGGATGTCACATTGGGGCAAGGAGCGTCGATTTTCACATTCAAGCTTTAGAAAAACTGGGCGCCTCCATTGAGTATAGAGGGATGAAAAAAGAGGGTGCCTACTTTGCCCATGCCCATCAAGGATTAACAGGTGCTCTCATAGAACTTCCGTACCCATCCGTTGGAGCAACTGAAAATACGATTTTAGCAAGTGTAACAGCCAAAGGGCTGACAGTCATTAAGAATGCAGCGATAGAGCCTGAGATAGTTGAACTGATCCTCTTTTTGCAAAAACTTGGCGCAATCATAACGCTTGATGTCGATAGGACGATCCGCATTCAAGGGACTCGCCGCTTTTATGCAGTGGAACATACTGTTATTCCCGATAGAATTGAGGCTGCCTCATGGGGAATGGCGGCCATTAGTTCTAAAGGACGCGTTTTTGTCGAAGGGGCAGAGCATGCCAATATGGTCACCTTTTTAAATAGAATCAGAGAGGTGGGTGGGTGCTTTGATATTAAAAAAGATGGCATCGAATTTTATTATGACGGTCCATTGCAAGGGGGGCTACACTTAGAAACGGATGTGCATCCTGGTTTCATGACGGATTGGCAGCAGCCATTCGTCGTCCTTTTAACCCAAGCTAATGGAACATCTGTCGTGCATGAGACAGTGTATGAAAATCGCTTTGGTTATACCGATACGCTTTCTAAGATGGGGGCAGATATCTCTTTATTCAAACAATGTTTAGGGGGTAAAGAGTGCCGCTTTGCGTCTAGAAGCTTTTGTCATAGTCTAGTCGTTAAAGGGGGAGCGCCCCTAGTTGGGCGAGAAATCCAAATCCCTGATCTTCGAGCAGGCTTTGCTTACGTCATGGCAGCAGCGTTAGCTTCTGGGGAAAGTGTCATCACGGGCCTGCAGTTCCTCGATCGCGGCTATGCCGATATTGCCAATAAACTAGCCTCCCTTGGCGTTGACGTGACGAGAGAAAAGCTGCCTGTAAAGGAAGCCTTATCTGTTGATTTGATTTGCAAGTAACTTTTTTGTTTGTTATCCTATACAGATGTTAAAATCATCTCTTCCTACCTTTTCTCCTCCTTTATGGCGCAAGGTCATGAGGCAAAATTTTGTCGATATTGAAAAGCTCATGGATTTTTTGCAATTGCAGGCTCATGATCGCAGCCAAGTCCTTAAAAACCCACGCTTTGTTCTAAATGTGCCAATGCGTCTTGCAGAAAAAATTGTAAAAGGCTCTCTTGGTGATCCCATACTTAGGCAGTTTCTTCCTCTAATCAATGAAGAGAGTTTGGCTGATGATTTTGCTTTAGATCCGGTAGGCGATGCCCCTTGCAAAATTTCTAATAAATTGATTCATAAATATGAGGGAAGAGTTTTACTCATTGTCACAAGTGCTTGCGCGATGCATTGCCGGTATTGTTTTAGGCAGTTTTTTGACTATGAGGTGCAAGATAAATCCTTTGATGAAGAATTGAAGATCATTGCAGGCGATCCATCGATTCATGAAGTCATTTTAAGTGGGGGGGATCCTCTTTCTTTAGATACGAGCGCCTTATCTTTGCTTTTAAAGGGGATTGAAAAAATTCCACATGTTAAATTGATCCGTTTTCACACCAGGTTTCCGATAGGTATTCCGGAGCGCATAGATGACCTTTTCTTAGGTCTTCTTGAATCAATCCATAAACAGATCTGGTTTGTCATTCACTCCAATCACCCCCTTGAATTAGATGATGAAGTTCTTTTTGCGTTGAAGAAAGTAAGGCAACTTGGAATTCCGATATTGAATCAGGCTGTTTTGTTAAAAGGGATCAATGACGATCTTGCCACTCAACAAAAGCTACATGAGAGGTTAATTGAGGGGGGCATTATCCCTTATTATCTTCATCAACTCGATAAAGTGCAAGGGACGACTCATTTTGAAGTTTCACCTTTAGTTGGAATGACATTGATCGAAGAGTTAAAAAAACAGCTTCCGGGATATGCTGTGCCACGCTATGTCAAAGAGGTGCCGGGACAGCCTGGCAAAACGGAGATAGCTGGGGTGTGACAAACGCTCGTTCCTCGCGCTTGTCCACCCCAAATTACATCTTATCTACGACCTGCAGACCAAGAATTTCAAGTCCTTGCTTAAGGACTCTTGCTGTGACTTCTGCAAGAAGAAGTCTTGATCCTTCCTCATTTGCGCCTTCGACTCTACAATCTCGAAAGAAGGCGTTGAATTTTTCTGCGAGTCCAAAGAGATAGTCTGTCAGAAGGTTTGGAAAAAGGCTTTCTGCAAGTGTTCCTAGAGTCTCACTAAATTGTGCAAGGTGCATGGCGAGGCGAATTTCTGATGGATGTTGAAGATCGATGGACTTTGTTGCAATGAGCGTTTCTACATCGGCATGGGCTTTGCGCTTAATTCCTTGCACCCTCACATAAGAATACATAATAAAGGCAGCAGTATTTCCTTCAAAGCGCAACATCCGATCGTAGCTAAATGCATAGTCGCTTAAGCGATTGGAGCAAAGATCGGCGTATTTGATGGCGCCAATTCCTAGCGCTTTTGCAAGTTCTTTTCGCTCCTTTTCACTCATCTCACTTGCGCGCTCCGTAAGAATCGCGTCAGCTTTTTCAATGGCGGTTGTGATGAGATCGATTAACTTTTCTGTTTCTCCAGATCTTGTCTTAAATTTTTTTCCATCGGGGCCAAGGACTAAGCCAAAGGGAACGTGGTCGACTCTTGCTTTTTTATGAGGGTCTAAATTTAAATAACCGGCCTTTTCGGCAGCTTGAAAAATCATTTTAAAGTGCGTGGCTTGGCCGGCATCTGTCACATAGATAATACGATCTCCTCTTTCTGACTGAACGCGGTGACGGATTGCCGCCATGTCAGTTGTATCGTAGTTATAGCCACCATCAGATTTTTGCACCATCAGGGGCAAAGCTTGCCCTTCCCTATTTTGAAAGCCTTCCAAAAATACGCATTTGGCTCCATCGGAAAGAGTGATCATATTTTTTTTTTGCAAGTCATCGACTGTATCTTTTAACATCGGGTTGTAGAAAGATTCCCCTCTTTCTATTAGCTTAATGCCTAAAATGTCATAGATCTCTTGATAGGCTTTTTTGGAGATGTCGCAGATGATATGCCAAGCTTTCATCGATTCGGGAGCATGATTTTGAAGCAGGACCACTTCTTGCTGAGCTCTTTTTTTAAAGCTTTCGTCTGCATCAAATTGAGCTTTAGACGACTTGTACCACGCCATAAGGTGGCTAAGGTCTGTCGTCTCTTCTCCTAATAGGACTTTTTTGCAATGCTCTTTCATGTAGGCGATGAGCATGCCAAAGGCTGTGCCCCAGTCTCCAATGTGGTTAAGGCGTAGAACGTCGTAACCTAAAAATTCGAAGAGGCGCGCTAAACAATCGCCGATAATTGAGGAGCGCAGGTGGCCGACATGCATCTCTTTGGCAGTGTTTGGGGAGGAAAAGTCGATGATAATCCTCTTGTTTGCTTGCTGTACGTCGACACCTAGTTTTTGATCTTTTAGCATTTGATTGACGTAGGATGCGAGAAATGCACTTGCAATGGAAATGTTGATGAAGCCGGGACCCGCTATTTCTACCGAGAACGGTAAAGCATTGTCTTTAAGGTTATTCACCACTTTTAAGGCGATCTCTTTAGGGGGAAGGCCTAATATTTTACCAAGTTTCATCGGAGAATTAAATTGGTAATGACCAAACTTTTCTTGCTTGCTTTGGACAATTTCTAAGAGGGTATCAGGAGGTAACTCTGGAAAAGCTGCCATAAGCGCTTGATGCAGCTTTAAGTAAAGGAGATCGATAATTTTCTGCATGAAAAATATTAGACACTCGCTTTTTTGTTAAAATAGATGGGGTTTTTTCTTTTTCCGATGCCGTTTTTAAGATTAAACTCTGCAATTTGGTTGGCAATCACAACTGTTGTGGTCTTTTCTTTTTCAGCTCTTTCATAGATCTCTAAAAGCAAGTCAAAGATACGATCGGTTTTATTGCGAGATTTAATTGGATCGTACCCATTGATTTCATATTCCATCGCGGCGTTGATAAGCCCGCCCGCATTGATGATATAGTCGGGGGCATAAAGAATCCCTTTTTCCGCGAGTTTTTCAGCTAAAACGGGAGAGGCGAGTTGATTATTTGCGCCTCCGGCAACGGCTTTACATTTTAGTTGCTCGATCGTTTTGTCGTTGATGATTCCACCAAAAGCGCAAGGGGCTAAGATATCACACTCGACTTTGCAAAAATCGATAGGTTCAACTGGAGTAGCGTGGTAGTCTCTTATGCAGTGGCGGACATGTTTTGTGTTGATGTCTGAGACAATGAGTTTGGCGCCATGCCAAAATAATAGGTTGGCAAGTTTGCCTCCCACATTGCCAAGGCCTTGAATGGCAATTGTCTTATCTTTTAAAGATGAGGAATGGAAGAGTTTTTGAGCTGTCGCCTGTATGCCGCGAAAAACTCCCCAGGCAGTATATGGACTTGGATCGCCGCTGCTTTGTTCCTTAGATGTCGCCGCGACATACGGGGTGTGTTGCAAGATAAAGTTCATATCGGCAGTCGATGAGCCGACGTCTTCTGCTGCGATATAGAGCCCAGCTAAAGAATCTAAAACTTCAGCAAAGGCTGTAAGCGTTTCTTCTGTTTTTTCGGTGAAAGGATCTGCGATAATGACGCTTTTTCCCCCACCTAAACCCGATTGTACGACAGCTGATTTATATGTCATCGCTCTTGCAAGTTTTAAGACGTCTTGCAGCGCGTCTTCAGGATTTGGATAGCGATGGACTCTTGTTCCTCCAAGGGCCGGGCCTAATGCCGTATTGTGTACCGCAATAAAACAGTGAAGAGCTCGCGATGGATCTTTGCCTTCGATTACCTTCTCGTAACCTTCTACTTCAACTTCTTCAATCGTAAGCATCTTCTTTCCTCCAAATTTCTTGAGTAGGATATCTTTTTACCTCTTCAGGAATCAAGTAAAAAATGTATTGCCTCTTATTCATTTAGGCTGTATATTGTGCGTATTATTCATTTTTTCCCCTTTTAGAGGTTTCGATGTCGACGGTTATTACTGCAGAAAATAGACAAGAACTTAAGCGCTATCTCGATGAAAATGCTCCCGCTGAGCTTGTCAATACATACCTTTATTTTATCGAGTTAAAGCACCACCTAAAACCCGTTCTTTTCCCAAAGGATAAGATCATTTATCAAAGTGCAGAAGATGCGATTCGCCTCCTTGAAAAAGAGGGAAATCTTTGGCATGAGACAGAGATAAAGATTGGATTTAGTCATGAAAGTGTGAACGAACAGACAAAAAAAATCTATATATGCCCATTTACTGGCAAAGTCTTTGGAGATAACACACATCCAAATCCACAAGATGCAATTTATGACTGGGTGGCAAAGTGCCCTGAGAATAAGGAGCGCGTTGGGGGACTGCCTGCTAAGCGCTTTTTTATCTCAGAAGATCCGGGTGTGATTGCCTCTTATTTAGCTAAGGTCAAGCACAAAGAGCCGATCAAAAAAGTGGTGTTCTCATCTGTTGTGAACGGTAAATTATTTAGCACTAAGCAAGCAGTGATTGATGACTTTAAGTCCAATTATTTAAAACCCTTATCTCTTCTTGAAGTGCAAGGACAAAACAAATTTCAGATTGAAGAGCGCTTCTTGGCCTTTATTCAAAATCAGCTTGAAGAAGAAAAAGTGGGCGCCTTTGTTGAGGCTTTAGCAGAACACGAAGTCTTCATCCCCTTTGTTGAAGAGTGGCTAGAAGTGGAATAGACTGTAAGTCTGATGATCACCCACTCAGCTGAAGAGACGATAAAGGCTGGAGAAGCCTTTGGTAAAAGCCTTAAGCCCAATGCTGTAGTGTGTTTTTTTGGCGACTTGGGAGCTGGGAAGACCACTTTTATTAAGGGAATGGCAAGAGGCTTTCAAAAGCCTAATGTGGAAATTGAAGTCAACAGCCCAACATTCACTTATCTCAATATCTATCAGGGCGATGTCCCTCTTTACCATTTCGATCTTTACCGCCTAAAAGATGTCGATGAATTTTTGATGATGGGCTTTGATGAGGTGTTAGAAGCTGGTGGAATCTCTTGCATCGAGTGGTCAGAAAGACTTGTGCCTTTGGATATGTCCAACTACATAAAAGTCGAGATCTCCCATCTTGGCGGTGATTCTAGATCTATAAACATAAAGAGATAATGGCAGTCAATTACACATATAAAATCTATACAGATCCGGTGTTTGTCACATCCGCAATTGATATCAAAGGATATCCAATTCTGCGTTCGTCAAGTGGGAAAATTTTGCCGGAAGTAGCAGTTGCAGGCAGATCTAACGTTGGAAAATCGAGCCTACTCAACCATTTATTTCAGCGAAAAGATCTTGTCAAGACATCGTCGCAACCGGGTAAAACGCAGCTATTAAATTTTTTTACGCTTGGCAACGAGATCGGATTTGTGGATTTGCCAGGATATGGCTATGCCCAGGTGTCGCCTGAGGTACGTAAAAAGTGGGGGCCGATGATTCAGAAATATCTATCCTCAAGAAAAGAGTTAAAATTAATTTTATTTTTATTTGATATCCGCAGGATGCCAAATGAAGAGGATATGATGTTCATCGAATGGGTGGCCAGAAGGCAACTTTCCATGATCTTAGTGCTCACAAAGGTCGATAAGGTCACATTGAATGAAAAAAATTTGTATACGAAGAAAATCTTAAGCGCCTTTAACTCCGACTTGCAGTACACCCACTATTCTGTGACAAAGAACATGGGCCGAAAAGAGCTTATTGCCATGATGAATGAAGCGTTGAATGAAGCTTTAACAGAAGAGCAACAAGAAGAACCTTTACATGAATAACACCAAATTTGTTTGTCTTGATTGTGAGCTGACAGGGCTTGATGCGGAAAAAGATCGCATCATAGAAATTGCTGTGGCCAAGTTTAGTTTGACGGAAGTCTTTGAGACGTTTGAATCTTTAGTGGATCCTGAGTGTGCGATTTCACCGGAATCAATGGCCATTCACCATATCACTCCTGACATGGTAGCCGGAAAGCCTGTGATGGCAGCGCTTCTTCCCCATATTTTGCAGATGGTCGGCAATCACACGATTGTGGGTCATGGCGTTTCATTTGATATCGAGATGATAGCAAAAGCTGCCGATAGGTGCGGGATCCCGACTACCATTCGCCACAATGTCTTTATCGATACATTGCGAATGGCAAGGTTGTATGGAGAGAGCCCGACAAATTCCCTGGAGATGTTGCGCAAACACTTTAATATCGAAGAAGAAGGTGCCCATCGCGCCATGAGCGATGTGATCGTGAATATGGGGGTGTTTAAGTATTTGTTTAAAAATTTTCGCAATTTGCAGCATTTGCAAGATGCGCTATCGCGCCCTATACAGCTTAAGAACATGCCACTTGGTAAGCACAAAGGGCGCCCCATGAAGGAAATCCCATTAGAGTATTTGCGCTGGGCATCCTATAAAGATTTTGATCAAGACCTTCTTTTTACGATCCGCTCTGAACTTAAAAGAAGAAAGGCCGGCAACTCGTTTGGCCAATCAGCCAATCCATTTGCCGGCCTTTAATTCAAGGTTAGCTCTCCTTTGGATTTAGGTGGCGATTGTCTCGCGATATATAACGTGGATCCTCAGGTGTTGGTGTAGGTGCAGGTTTGTTGAATTGTTCTTGAACCTTCGCTAATTTGGTAGCTAGTTGCGTCCCTTGTTTTTTCTCTTTATCTGATAATGTTTTACCAGCTGCAATTTTGTCCGCTATTATAACGGCTTGCTTCAAATCCTTTTCCAATATCGTGACCCCCTTCTTTACGTCCTTGTCTTTTTTCATGTCTGCTTTACCTTGCGCGCTGTTTTTGTACGCATTTAACTCCCCTTGTGCAGTTTTAAGATCCTTAGATATGCCAACAGCTTGTTCTTTAGTGGGCAATGATGTTGAGGATGATGAGACTGTATTTTGGCCCGGTATTGGATGATGGCCAGGGCTCGGTCTTGGTGGTGGCCCTGCCTCGGCTCTCAAGCCTGAGGGTACAACGGCGAGTCCAACGACTAAGCTAAATGTGATTAAGGATTTTGTGATAATATTCATTTTAAACTCCTATATTATTTTTTTACAAAATAAATTTACGGTTGTTTTTTTTGTTTTAGCAACCATCTATTTATTATTTAAACATAGCTGTGTTAATTTGTAAATATTTATTTTAAAATTAAAAAATAAATATTTATAACAAGGTCTTGACGCTATTGTCTTAACTGTTATAATGTTTACTTCAGTATTGTTTAATAATAAGGAGCGATATAGATGGATAGAGTAGGATCAAACCCATTTTCACAAACATCTTTACAAGGTAGTCAAGGTCACAGTCAAAGTCAAGGTCGCATCGTGCAAACGACAATGGCAGTCGGAAACGATTATACCGAAAGACTTGATACGATCACCTTACTCGTGCCAAAAGTATTGGTAAGGCTTGTGCACCCGACAAATCCAGAAGCTGAGCATATCGTGGGAAGGGCCACGTATCATGCTTTAGTAGACTTTCGATGTCCCTTTTGCCGCCACGAGATTACAGGCGTTGAACTCATTGATACTAAAGAAAAAACTGAAAGGCTTGCGCAAAGTACATTTTCTAATGGAGATAATCTTTTGCATAAGGCAGTCAAGGTTTGCATGAATGAAGATGATGTCTCGTATTTTTTAAATTTGCTTGCAGATCTTGAACCTCAGCAAAGACTCACCCTTTTAGCCCATCGCAATAATAAGGGAAACACCCCTTTAGATTTAGCGGATGACCACTTCATACAAGAGTTAGCACAACTTTGCCAGTTAGTGCAAGAAGATTTACTGTTAAATGCAGGTATTGCAAGTGTTGCCTATAGTGTTCATTCTAAATATCCTTTTTGGCTCGGAATTGAAGGGGGAGCAAGGAGTCTTCCAGTGCACCCTTCCACTTTTCAAAGGGCATCACTGCCTTTGCAGCTTATTTGCCAAAATCCATTAAACCGGTATATCCTTTTTTTAAATACACATGAGGGTAATTTTTACACCATGAATTGTCCAGATTTGATAGATCAGCGCCCATTTCATGATCCTGAAAAGTACTATAACTTTTATCCGACGATCAATCTTTTTGATCAATCGCTCTCATCGCTTGACATTGCACTAAAAGGGTATTGGTTTGGAGGTCATGAGCGCTTTGATCGCGGCTTTATACCGGGTCTTCCAGACATGGCCTGTTGTCTTAGGTTTGATGCTCAAGAAGAAGTTTACAATCTTTTAGCACATAACGCCTCATTTACTTTTTATTCTTTCGGGCCGAATGCTACAATCCTTTCGAAAGAGTATGTAGAAAAGGGATGCGCGATCACATTTGTCCATAATTCTTTAGGCATTTATGGAATCCAATTTGAGACGAGGGAAGAAATTCTAAAATTTGATACAGCCTATTTGCAAAGGCGCTATAACCCAAATGAGGTCCTTTCAGCTGGCATTTTGGATTTTGAAAAGGCAAAAGCGAATCGAGAGCGATTAATTATGTTTCAACTTGAAATGGATGGAACTGTTGTGAACATTGCCATGAATGGGAAGCGCTCCATTGGCCGTGAAGGAGATATTATTGTACATGGGCCAGCAATATCCAGGCTGCACGCTTACTTTGAAATTGATGAACAAGGGCAACTCACTCTTACTGATGATGCTTCAGCAAATGGGATATCTGTTATGGGAATGCGCATGGAAGGGCCTCAAGTCCTTACGCCTCTTTGCAATCGATTTGTGCTAGCTCCTCAAAGGGGAGGGCAAAGTCTTTCATGTGTGGTGCGCAACATTTCGCCTTTAATGACTCCTGATAACATCATAGAGGCTTTAAAACAGTATATGGATACTTTAAAAGAGGCCGAGCCTTCTCAGACGTTGAACCCAGAAGTCACAATGCGATTAACGCAAGCGTCGATCGCGCTTAATGCAGAGAAGGCTTGGGGTTTAGTGCAAGATGTTTTTAGGGACCTAAATGGCCGTCCATCCCCCATCGATGACAATGTTTTGCCCTGTCATGAAAGAGGAGGCTCTTGAAGCAAGAAATACGATAGCGCCTTTTAGCTCATCCGGCTTTCCAATCCTTCCTAAAGGGGTTTTTTTGCAAATGTTTTTGATAAACATTTTGTCGTTTTGCACTTCTTTAGAAGGGAAGGGGCCAGGACTTATGCAATTGACTCTGATGGGGTATTTAGCCAGGTAGACGCTGCAATACCTGGTCAATTGAATCACGGCAGCTTTGGCAGCCCCGTAGTTTGCGGGATTAGGAGGAGTGCTAGTATTTGCATAGAGGTTGAAATCGGGAGAGACAAGGCCATACATAGAGGAGATGTTAATGATCGAGGCCTCTTTTGATTGCTTTAAATAGGGGATGCACTCTTTTATGCAGCGAAAGACGCTATTTAATACGCCATCGATCCCCATTTCCCATTCGCTATCGCTCATTTTTTCTAAAAAATTCTGTTTAAGATAGATGGCATTGTTGATGAGGATGTCAATACCGCCATGCAGCTTTTGAACGGACTTAAAGCCCTTTTTAATAGAAGCTAAAGAGGCGATATCGACTTTCATAAAGCAGATTTTTTCATTAGATTTAGAAAAGCACTTTTGAAATTTCGCATCGCTCTTTCCAAAGACAATGACAGTTGCGCCAGCTTCATAAAGCGCCTTTGTCATCTCTTGACCTAAATGGCTATAGCCCCCTGTGATGATGGCGACCTTGCCCTTTAGCGAAAATTGCGATAATACATTCATTAGACCTACCAATTTGAGGGGACGATGATTTGCTCGTCATCGATATAAAGCTTTGATAACGCATCATATAACCTAAAGCTAAACTTGTGAAGCGTTAAAGCGGCTATATTTTCTTTTAATTGATTGAGGTCATTGATGCCGATCACAATTTTATCGATATGCGGATTTAAGGCTGCAAAATTGATACATAGGGATGAGATCGGTAGATTAGATTCTTTGGATATCGTTTGCAATGATTTTATAATATCTTTAATTTTAGCAAATTTGCCTTGTAGCTTTTCTAATGGCTTAAAGAGAAGGCCTTGTAAAAAAATCGAGCGGACGTGAATTTCTGTGCCTTGTTGTTTAAGAGTTTCAAAATAGCCTGCAAACCGCTGATCGAGAATACTGTATGGCACTTGCAGGAGGTCGATTTTTAGATTTAGGGCAAGTAAGTGCTCAAGTTGGAAAGGGGAGTACAACGAAAATCCAATCTTTTTGACGGCGCCTTTTTCTTTAAGGCTGTAAAGATAGTCCCAAAGAGAGGGATCTTTGACGAAGTCGTTAAAGTCGTGGATTAAATATCCGTATAAATAATTGACATTTAAAAGTTTAAGGGAGTTTTCAAATGCATTTTGCCAGAAAGTGCCATCTTTTGTATTAAACTTAGAGACAATATTCAAATCGCAAACTTTACATTTTTGCACAAATTGCCCAATGACCGATTCACTTTCTCCATAGCCTTCTGCGGTATCGAGTGTTTGAATACCATTGGCAAGGGCAAAGAAGAGAATATCATGCACTTCATCGCAAGGAATTTTTCCCCTTGGATTATCGATGCCATAGTCACTGCCAAATTGCGCCGTGCCCAAAGCTATTTTTTTAACCCTTGAATCTTTCTCTTGTTTCATCTTAAAAAAATTCCATTTTTCCTTTTCTTATATCGCTAAAGAAGGTATTGTATGATTTAACCTAAAAACGGCAGTTCGAGATGCTAAATTGGCACAAGATCTTGAATTAGAATCACTTTGCAGTGGGGCGGGACATTCCCAAGTGGTGAAGGACCGCCCCACTGCAAATGATTCTGGTTTAAGAGATTGTGGCAAGTTGGCGTCTCCAACTGCCGTTTTTAGGTTTAACCTAGATCCGGCAGTTGCCATCTCGAACTGCTAGATCTCGGTTTAATGCAGCTTTCGTGTAACAAGAGGTTATATTATGAGTAAAATTAAACGAGATCATCATTTAGATAAAGGATCATTTGAAGTTAAAGTAGGTCTTGCGCAAATGCTGTGTGGAGGGGTGATCATGGATGTGACCACAGCAGAACAGGCTAAAATAGCTGAAGATGCAGGCGCTGTAGCTGTAATGGCCCTTGAGAGAATCCCTTCTGATATTAGATCCCAAGGAGGCGTTGCCAGAATGTCTAGTTGCGATTTGATCCAACTGATTCAAGAGGCTGTGTCGATTCCCGTCATGGCAAAATGCCGCATCGGACATTTTGTGGAAGCGCAGATTCTTGAGGCTCTTTTTATCGATTTTATCGATGAAAGCGAAGTCTTAACACCTGCAGATGAAGAGTGCCATATCGATAAACACCGCTATAAAATACCGTTTGTTTGTGGATGTAGAGATCTTGGCGAGGCGCTAAGGCGTATTGGAGAGGGCGCTGCGATGATTCGAACAAAGGGAGAAGCGGGCAGCGGCAATATTGTAGAAGCCGTTCGCCATATGCGTACAGTTAATCGCGCCATCAAAAGATTGCAAAATCTCGATCACGCCGAACTTATGAGTGAAGCAAAACTTCTTGGAGCCCCTTATCATCTCGTCGAAGAGGTCGCAAGGACAGGCAAGCTACCCGTGCCCAATTTTGCTGCAGGGGGAATTGCCACACCTGCCGATGCGGCCTTGATGATGCAACTTGGCGCTGAAAGTGTGTTTGTGGGTTCTGGTATTTTTAAATCAGAAGATCCATTGCCAAGGGCGCAGGCCATAGTCGCTGCGACCACCTATTATCAAGATCCCGAGATGCTCGCCAAAATTTCGATGGGGCTTCTCTCTGCAATGCCGGGCCTTGATGTGCATCAGATGAGTAAAGAAGATCTCATGGCAGGGCGCGGTTGGTAAAATGTCTGATGTAATCGGTGTATTAGCCCTACAAGGGGGCTTTGCACAGCACATTGCGATGCTTGGCTCTATTGGGGTAAAGGCAATTGAAGTAAGAAAACCTGTTGATCTTGATTTATGCCAAGGACTCATCATTCCAGGCGGTGAATCGACTGTGATCATGAAGCAGTTGCACTTCATTAAGTTGATGGAACCAATCCTTGAATTTGCTAAGACCAAGCCTATTTTTGGAACCTGCGCAGGCCTTATTTTAATGTCTAATAAAATTCTTGAAAGTCCCATGCAGCCAATGGGTTTACTAGATATCGAGGTAGAGCGAAATGCCTATGGCAGACAAATTGAATCGTTTACTGTGGATATCGATTCTACCGAAAAGCTGATAGTAGGTCTTAGGGCTGTTTTTATCAGGGCCCCTCGGATTAAGCATGTGGGGCCAAATGTATCTGTCTTAGCTTCCCATAATGGAGAGGCTGTAGTGGTCAAGCAAGGACATCACCTTGGAGCTACATTTCATCCAGAACTCACTTTGGATTCATCCCTTCACCGTTATTTTCGCTCACTTGTTGAGTTGACGAGAATAGATTAAATTCACATAATCCAGAATAACCCTTAGCTAACTTTCAAGTGAATAGATAAAAATGAACTTATTGCGTATAGAAAATATTCAAACGATAAGCGACTTCGATAAGCTTCTCAATGCCACTCAAGCGCCACCTCAAATTAAAATCACTTCATTTGGAAAAAGGCGATTTATTGTAAATGGCCGCTCTTATTCCATGAATGCTCTTGTGCTTGCTCTTTATCTTCGCTGTAAAGATGATCGCACAATGACAAGCGATAGTCTTGAAAAAATCTCTTTAAAACTAAACGATCTAAATGTCACAGCCAACAAAGAGCTCTCATCCCGTGGGCTGATAAAGCGCATTTTACACGTATTTCAAAGTGCTTTGGGCAATTGTATCTTTGTTTTTTCTCATCGACACCGGCGTGGATATTATCTCAATCAGATAGCGATAGCAAAGAGTCGTTTGCAAGCATCGGTCCCTGTTGTTAATCAAAGAGCGCTATCAGAATCCTCTTCAGAAGAACACACCACAGAAACACCTCTTGCTTCCAACCCAAACACCCCAGCTGCTCGTCTAAGACCGGCATCGCCCCCTCAATTTACTCAAATTCTTTCGACCGCAGACCCCCTTATCGTGAAAGGATGTCCAGATCCATTTCCAATCTTGACCATTTCTGCCAAGCAACAGCGCCACGAATCTGGAGCCAATTTATTTCAGTCTTTATTTCGAAGAGGTGGGCAAGAGATTAAGCTTGAGCTAGATGACATTACTCTAGTGATGGGCTACGTTGTGGATCTGACTAAAACACAGGCAATAGTGCTTACAGATGCTCAAAAAGAAATGATCCGCTCCTGTTTTAATGTATTAAGGCGCTCTGATCTAAAGTCCCTTGAAAGAGATATTCGTCACTTGATGAAAGAAAAATGGGCGCTGCAATGTATACTATCTAAAGATATAGAGAGACTTCATGATAAGAGCCCATTAACTCCACACGAAAAATTTGAGCTTAAATTGGCAAGAGTTAGGCTTTCTACAAGTTTTGGCATTTGCAAGAAAAATGCCTCGTCGGGAGCCAATGGAGCTGTTTTGATGTATCCCTTAGAAAATGAGCCTCCCTTAATTGTGTTTAAAGCGCCATTGAGCGCGCATGAAAGGGGATTAGTCAGAGCAGTGACTTCAGGGATTAAAGATAGAGTAGGACAGGCAAGCATTCTTGGAGATGATTTAGAGTATCGGGAAGTTGTAGCCTCAGATTTTTGCCGCCATATGGGATTTGAAGACATTGCCCCTCTTGCAGAGATGCAAGAAATTGGCGACAAAAGGGGAGCATGTATCGACTTTCTTGAAGGGTATGGCCCACTTCACGAAGTCTTAGAGCAGTTTGAAGCTAAAAAGCGCTACCACCTCCAGGAGATCTTGTCTTGGCAAATGCTGTGTATTTGGGCCTTTGCGGTCGAAGATTTAGATCCACACGACAAAAACATTTATGTGACACAAAGACAAATTGAAAGTGAGAGCTGTTATCATTTTAAAATGATCGACCATGGCAATTGCTTTCCCTTGAAACATCCAGATAGCGATGCTTGTAAGGGATCTGTCGGTGATTGGGGAAAATATGCGATCTCTAAAACCCAATTTGATCCAGCCATTTTGTCGTTTATCGACCGGGAGCTGACAAGAGAAAAGGTCCTTGCTTTTTTCTTTTCTCAAGATCCTCGTCATTTAGAGAGAAGGGCCCATTTTAAGATAAATGATGGAGATACGGGAAGTGATTGCAGTGTTTACCCCCAAGTGCAACTTTCAATGCAGCGCATCCACATTTTGCGCGCGCTGGTATCCAAGAAAAAAATTCCTAGCCCTTCTGTACTTGGTAAGATAAGACTTGATACCGATTATCGACGATGCCTTGAAGAATAATTACATTTAAGGGGATTTTATTATGGCACTTCCACCCGCTTTAACCTCAGGATCCCGAACTGCAGAACAATCGGGATATGCGAGTGATGACTCTGCTTTGGTGGTTGTATCTCGTCAAATGCCTCGTCAAATACTAAGTGCAGTTTCCTTGGGGCGAGAGTTAGATCCAAATGAACATAAGGTTGTACAGATCATGCTTGCAGCTTTTGAGCTTTTTAAAAGGGAAGCAAGTCAAGGAGCGCTTAGCACTTTTTTTTCGGCCCCCAAATCGCCGTCGCAGGTAAAAGAATTAATCACGGCGATGGGAGAGTATCACCCTGATACGAGTCATGGGGACGATAGTGAACGCAGTAGAGTCATCACTGCAAGTATGTGTCACAATTTTCTTTCAGAATTTCAAAGAAATGCAAATCTTCGCGGTACGATCTCGGTCGCCGATAGAGACTTAAATGTTTTAAAATCAAACTTCAAGGAGAAAGGAGCTAGCCCTGAATATTTTGCTCTTCGCACATTTTTAACTGGCCCTCTCGTGGAACAAGTATTTAGTACCACAGAGTTATTATATTGTCCCACAATGCCTGAGCATACCTTGATTCAAGGGGCTGATTATCTCGGAGAAAATGGGATTTTAGGGATAAAAAAGGTCTCAACAATTGTAGGTGAACGTTTCCAGTGGACAATTGTGAACCCAGCCGCCCCATCGGACCAACATGTCGTCCTAGGCCAATTGCGCCCTCTTCTGGATTTTTTGCGAAAAGATGGGATGAAGCACACAAAATGGTTTACGCTCGATGAGCTTTCAGCAGCACTTGCGATGATTCAGCAATTTATTATCAATTATTGGCTTGCGGTCATGAAAAACCCCATCGAATTGGGTCAAGAGGTATTAAAAGTACTAGATGAGATAGAAGAGTGTTTGTATTCGGTCGTGAGAAAAAGAGAAATGGATGGCCCACGCTATACGAAAGAGCAGATGTACTTTTTAGCCAATTCGTTTCGAAGTATTCATGCGATGATTGAAGCCGATGATAGTTTTATGGGGCTATTTTCATCGCCTGAGGCAATCGAGTCGTTGAAAAAACTTGATTTGGTGATTTCAGCCTTTCATTTATTTCTTTCTAATTCAAAGCAACTTGTAGAAGGAGGTCAAAAATTTTCTCTTGTTAAGTTGACTCTAAGTAGTGGTGGAATTGACATCTATAAGTCAGTCCCTAAAGATCCCAAGCAAGCTCCTGAAGTGTTGATTTTTTTTAGTGGGCATAACAATGTCACTGATCGGCAGCTATTTAAGTTTGGAAAGTATCTGACTGAGCGGGGCTTGTGTTTTGACTTAAAAGGCGATGTCCATTCTTTGATCTATAATTTTTCGGCGGATGCCTATGCTGCCTTTGATCAACTTTTTTCAGAGTTGGAGGATGAGGGCAAGTTTAAAAATATGAAGGCAATCAATTTTATCGGATATGGATTAAATGGGTGCACAGCGGCACTCGTGGGTTATCAATATAAGCGCTTTCATCACGATTGTAAATACCAGATTAAGGTGGCAAGTTTTGGCAGTCCCGATTTCATGAGTAAGCAAGCTGATGCCTCGATGAAAACTAAAATCGATGGATGGCAAGATTTTGAGTGGTGGGGATTTGTCATGCCAAGAGATCCCACTTGCTCTCAAGAGGGTTATGGCCGCACAGCTTCTAAGAGCGTGCCGGTGCCCCCTGATCGTTTATATTTTACGGAGCAACATTTTTCTACTCTTGCAAATGTTTATACTCAAGAATTGTCCGATATTCCGCGCCATCTTGAGGTGATTAGCAGGGTTCTTTCCCACGCACAGGAGAGGCAACGATCATTCCAAAGTCAGTTTGGGCATGAGCGATTGTTGACAGGTTCTGAAGAGGCAAGCACCTCAAATGGTAGGGAGACGCTCGCCATTGAAGATATTTCGCGCTCAACAATTGAAGAACTAGGATCCAGAACGAATTCACCGGCAGAGAGTATACCTTAACCTAAAAAGCAACCCGTCAAAGAGCCTACCGTTTCTTTATATCGGAAGCATCTGGATTTTGATGTTATCGCTTTTTGGCTCATACGATAAGGTCATATTGCCTCCCCCTTCAATGCCATTTTCTATAATAAAGGAGGCTAAAGTGCCGCTAATTGTCTTTTCGATGAGTTTTTTTAATGGCCTTGCGCCAAGTGTGGGATGATACCCATTTGTAATGAGATACTCTCGTAAAGAGTTATCAATGGTAAGGTGGATGGACTGTTCATTGCGCATTTTTTCACATAACTGTGTGAGCATTAAATCTGTTAATGTCCCCATTGTTTCTTTTTTTAGTGGGCGAAAGAGAATGGGCTCTACTCTGTTATAAAGCTCAGGAGATAGCGCTGCCATCAATTTTGGCTCAATGATCGCCAAAACATCTTCTTCGCTATATCCTTGATTATAGAGCGAAGCGATTTCAGGACCACATAGGTTTGATGTCATGATAAAAATGGAATCGGTGCAATCGATCCTCTTATTTTTATTATCCAAAACAAAGCCCTCATCAAAAATCGGGAGGAAGAGTTTTTGCACCTGGAGGTGGGCCTTTTCAAGTTCGTCGAGCAAGACAAGCGAGTAAGGATTCATTTCCAAGGGTTTAGTGAGCTGCCCCCCATCTGCGTGATTATGATATCCGGGAGGAGCGCCTATCATACGCGATGTAGCATGAGGTTCAGTAAAATGGCTCATATCAAAGCGGATGAGACTTGTCGGCAATTTATAGATTTCTTTGGTGAGCGCTTTTGCAAGCTCTGTTTTTCCAACTCCGGTCGGCCCAAGAAATAAAAAGACTGCGATTGGTTTTTGTTTATCTTTCATCCCTGCGGCATAGATTAAAAGGGAGCGGCTGACTGCATAGCACGCATTGGATTGCTGTAGAACTTTACTATTAAGCCTTTCTTCTAGACTGAGGATCTCATTTAAGTTAATGGCCATGTTGCGGATCGCTTTTCCCTTGCCAAGGAAAGCGCATGGGATAATTGAATTGATTGAGCGGTTCCACAGTTGATAAGTGCCATCTTGATTGGCAAATATGACGACTTGGGACTTTACCTTCCATTTTGAGACATTCACTTGAGTGGTAAAGACATAGCCATCGCTAAGCTCGATAGCTGTTGATTTATTGGAGTTTGGTCCGTCTTGAAAAAATGCGTGAATGGTCGTGGTTTTTGAAGGATTGGCCTTTAATGTGGTCCAAGCGTGACTACTTAAAGTTTCGTGGGTTAGATTGAACTGTTTTTCTTTCACGTCATAGACGATGAAAATACTATCCTTACTTTTCCATTTTTTAGCTGTTGATTTATGCCACCAGTTGATGCTAAAAGCCATACCGTCATCTAAAGTGACAAGGCTTCCATCTGAGGCAACAGATTGAATCACATGTTTAAACTCAAGGTCTTGGGCCTCCAAAGAGGCTGTCGCATAAAGGGTGTGAAAACACATGATAAGAGCTAAAATTTTATTAAACATGCTTCTTCCTAGTTAATAAATTATGTCATGTGTTTATAACAAATTGTGTTACATAAAGTCAACAGTCATTTTTTTGTAAGTTTATAGCTCCAATGTGTCGCCGCTTCCCGCGGCTAAAAACCTTGCTTAATTGTAATCCCCACATTCCGTATCGCTTTGCTCGCTGCATGCGGGGCTACTGCACTGAAAGCGGCTGCCGCCGCTGGTCACGGTAGTGACAAAAGTGTGATAGCCCCGCATGCAGCGAAGCGGAATGTGTAAAGGCAAAAAAATTGGAGCCGCGGGTAGCGGCGAAACATGACATGTGAATTGAGCATTCTCTTTGCCAGCATCCCAATTTTTGAATTTTCTTGCGTATGTTAAAAAATATAAAACAAAAACATAAAACATATTCAATTAAAAAATATATTATGATAATATAAAACATGGAGGGATGTTTTTTTTATTAACAAAAAAACGAAAACAAAATGAAAAACATAAATTTATTTTTTAAATTAGCTGTGGTAAGTTCTTTAATCCTAATTCCGAGCATTTATGCGGAAACTTTAAAAGAAGCAAAAAAAGAATATGCTAAAATTGAACAGTCTGAATTAAATCAAACGAAGAAGGAGGTTGCGGCGATTAGTAAACAGATTAGCGATTTTGCTAAAGGGAAGGGAACTGGAAAGATAGAAACACTAAGCAACTATTATCAAATCGAAAAAAAAGGTCCCAACAATTTTGTTTTAAAAGATATTAGTGGTATTAGAACAGGTTCTGTAAAACAATTGACGAGCGCAATACAAAAAAGTTATCAAATCAATGCAAAATTTGGTTCTTCAGCCTTAGTTGAAAGAGACCCTACAACATCTAAAAAAATGCGTGCATTAGCATCGAATGTACAAAATACTGCGATTAAAGATATTAATGAGTTAAATACAAATAAAAAAAAATATGGAACTTTTGAAATTGTGCCTCCTTCTGAAGGAGCTTAGTCCAGGTTCTGGATATATACTCAGACCACCTGAATCCTGGAAAATTTGACAAGGAGGCGGCCCCAAGTTTTTTGTCTGGAGCGAGCGACCATTGCCATCCTATTACCCATATCTTTTCTATCGCTGCTGCCGCAGCTCTAATTTTATTTCGCTTCTACCCCACATTCCACGTCGCTTCGCTCCGTTTCATGCGGGGCTGCTGCACTGAAAGTGGCTGCCGCCGCTGGTCACGGCAGTGACTAAAGTGGGTAGCCCCGCATGCAGCGACGCGGAATGTGGGGTTTAAAGGCAAAAAAAATTGGAGCCGCGGGTAGCGGCGAAACATGACATGTGAATTGAGCATTCTCTTTGCCATCATCCCAATTTTTGAGGTAATTTGTGTATATATTAAAAATTAAAAATGTTTAATTAAAAAATATATTATGATAATATAAAACATGGAGGGATGTTTTTTTATTAACAAAAAAAACGAAAACAAAATGAAAAACATAAATTTATTTTTTAAATTAGCTGTGGTAAGTTCTTTAATCCTAATTCCGAGCATTTATGCGGAAACTTTAAAAGAAGCAAAAAAAGAATATGCTAATATAGAACGGCCTATATTAAAACAATATGAGAAAGAGGCTGCAGCGCTTAGTCAACAGATTAAAGGTTTTGCTAACACGAAGGGAAGTGGAACGACAAAAACACTATCCACCGAGTATAAAATCGAAAAAAAGGGTCCCAACAATTTTGCTTTAACAGAGTCCGATGGTACTATTAGAACAGGTTCTGTAAAACAATTGACGAGTGCAGTACAAAAAGAGTATCAAATCAATGCACAATATATTTCTTCACACAAAGTTATAGTGGACCCTACAACATCTGAAAAAATGAGTGCATTAGCATGGAATGTACAAACTAATACTGCGCCAAAAGGTAGGAATGAGTTAAATACAAATCCAAAAAAATATGGAACTACAACTTATACTACGTTTGAAGAAGCTTAGTCCAGGTTTCAACTAGAACGAGTATATACTGCTTCCAGTTGAAAGCTGGAAGCAGTATAAAAGCACGACTCTATGGGATCATTAACGCAAAACAAACAACCCATTAACTTTCAACAATAAAATATTAATAAAACATTTGTAAACAATAAGCTGTTATACCAATAAGCTTGGTGTTTTTATTAAACAGTTGATATAATTAAATTATAATAAACTGTTTAATGTTGGTGGTGTTATGCCAGAAATAGAACCGGATAAATTAAGATTGCCAAGTGGCGAATTTACAATTCATTTTGAACAGGCAAAACGTGCAAAAAGAGCTGCTTTACCCCGTGGAGCGCAAGATGAGATTCACCTGGTATTTGCAGATCAACGTATGCCTGTCGGAAAATTCTTAGAGTGTATCGGCGCTGCAGTAAAAAAAGGGGAGATGCGGCTTGAAGAAGGAGAAAAACTCATTGGCCGAGTAGAAGCTCAAGTCATGGCAGTGAATAGATTGATAGAATCTACAGACGAAGACAGTAGTGACGAAAGTGTGGGTAGCAGCAGCTCACTTAGCCAATTTCCCAATTTAGAAGCAGAAATAAAAAGAGTACGCGACACAATTAAGGCTTTTGAAAGGGAAAAAGTAGAAGAGATAAAAACGGCGTTGAGCATGATTGCCCATCCGGAGGGAAGATCATCTCCTTTAATGCAAATCGCAAACGTTGCTGGCGAAGAGGACATAAGCGTGCTCGCATTCATTGACGCTATAGACGATCTAGATGACTTTCATCATTTGCAATTGAATTATTTGATTGAAGAACACCCGACATCAAAGACCGTCCAAGCGCTCTATCTTTTAGGAAAAAAAAGAACAGATCTTGCCCCATTTTTTGAGTTGCAAAGGGAGTTAGAGAAAGAGGAATTATCTGTGAAGGCCCAAATTTCTCAGGTGAAGATCGATCTAGATAGGCGAATGATTGAAAAACTTTATACCGTGCAAATTTTCCCATCCAAAGATGAGGGAGCCCCTGTCAATCTACACTACATTGATTCTCAGCCACTTGATGGATCTACCCCCAGTATAAGTTTTCAAGATTTGAAAGTCACAGGGTTATACACCTCCAATGAAGAAGGGAGCGCATTGGTAGATGAGAAAGTGTCTAAGACCGTACAAATGCTCATGAATGGAAAAGGCAAAGTACTTGAATCGATAAAAGGGCGGCTTTGCCTTGCGATCGTCAATGCACAAATCAAGAGTCAAAGTGTCTCAAATGATCAACTCTTGCCAGGAGATGTGATGCGATGTATGACTGATCCTGTAAAAGTTGTCAATCAACAGGGAAGGGCAATTGAGATAGAAGGTGATAAACTTTCTCTCATCGATCAAAAGGCCGGTAAGTTTGAACGGGGAAGGCAGCTCCTTACTTTTGCCGCTAAACTACAAGAAAAAGAGTTTGATCGCATGGCAGAGTTTATTGAAGCTTACCAAGGTTTAACTCTTACAAAAGAAGAGGAAGAAAAATTTATTCGCAAGTTTTTAGATGAATTTCAGGGCACTAAAACGGCTATTTGTCTAACAGGGTATTCTCAAGGTATTTCAAATAATATCAGGCAAGTTTCCTTGATAATCCCCGCTTTAGAAAGCCAAAACATTACTCTTAAATCTACAGAAGTGTTTACTCATTCTTTTCGAATCGGTGCTGATGGGACGATCTTTCTTCAGGTAGATTTGCAGATGCATGTAGTGGATAACGAAGTTTTTGTTGCATTCGTGCCATCTAAGATCACAGAAGATTTCACGGCACATATTAGGGGGCCACTTTATGATGAAAATGGGCCGATAGATCCAGAATATTCGCTCGATTTTACGGGCCTTATCCCAATGGTTAGATCTGTAGGGGGGCAGCCAGCAACTAAGGGAGAATACGTCGCAAGCGCACTTAAACAATACTTTCCGCCTGATCACACAGAAAAAGTTGAGACTTTGTTACAAGAGAGAGCTCGTCAAATCATTGATGCTTTAAAGACGAGTTTCGAAGGGGATGTTCAAGAGGGGATTATAAGGATCGTCTCTCATTTACATGACATGAAAGCTTTAGGCTATGTCGAGCGTTCAGATAAAGTCATCGATTGGGAAAATGAAAATGATCTCAATACCTTTATGCAGGCACATCCAGAGTCAAAAACAGTAAAAGTACTGCAGCTTTTGGGTAACAAAAGATTGGGGTTGCAACCTCTTTTAGATTTCCAAGTGGAATTAGGAGATAAGGGGCTTTCTAATAAGATCACAGGTGAAAAGATGTTTTATGAAGCAGACCTTAAAACATTTTGCAAGCAATATACGCTAGAAATCACCTCTCAAGAATCTCCTAAAGACTTGCTTATTGTGACCTATACTGTTTTTCAACCACTTGATGAGCCATCTCCAACATCGCAATTTAGTGGATGGAAGTTAAAGGGAAGTGAAGAGATGGAAGATTCTTTATTGCTTAATCAATTGTTAGAGGGAAATGGAGATCATTCCGAGGCAATCCAAAATTTTATTGCAGAGCTAAATGAAGGCCCTGATAACGATATCAATTAAGAGGATATATGTTAGAAATAATAATAGTCCCCACATTATCTGATAATTATACCTATCTTCTCTATGACAGGGAAGCGAACGTCACCTCATGTGTGGATCCCGGAGAGAGCGTGTCGGTCATTGAGGCACTTAAAGGTCACCAAATGACACTTGATGAGATTCTCATCACGCATCACCATAGCGACCATACGGCGGGCATTAGGGGACTTAAAAAATATTATAATTGCCGTGTCATTGGCCCTTTAAAAGAAGCTAAGATGATCCCCGAAGTGGATGAAGGGCTAAAAGAGGGCGATTCACATGCCATTGGATTAAGTACTTCGCACATTATCCTAGAAACGGCAGTTCGAGATGGCAAATTAATGCAAGATCTTGAATTAGAATCACTTTGCAATGGGGTGGGACATTCCCAAATGGTGAAGGACCACCCCATTGCAAATGATTCTGGTTCAAGAGATTGCGTTAAGTTGCCGTCTCCAACTGCCGTTTCTAGGATTATGGAGATCCCTGGACATACTTTGGGCCATATTGCCTACTATTTTGAAAAGGATAAGGCATTATTTTGCGGCGACACACTATTTTCGCTAGGATGTGGAAGGCTTTTTGAAGGGACTGCCGAGCAGATGTATCATTCGCTGCAAAGGATAAAAAAATTGCCAAAAGATACCCGTATCTATTGCGGTCATGAATATACGCTTAATAACGGGGCCTTTGCATTAAATGTCGATCCGGATAATAAAGATCTGCAAAAAATGGTGGAGAGTGCAAAACAAATGCGCTTAAGAGGAAACCCGACCATTCCCTCAACTATTGCCGATGAAATGGCGGCAAATCCCTTTTTGCTGGCAAATTCTGTAGAAGAATTTGCTCTCTTACGCCGCAAAAAGGATATGTTTTAAGGCGCAATCTCTTCGTGATAGACCAACACCTTTTCAATAATTGCCTTAAATGTGTCAAGCTGGCTAATTTTAATTGCGACATCGTTGATCGTCCCAGCAAGTACCATGAGCTTAGGTGTTTGTAATTTTAGTAGATCTTCGGGAATGACCATTCCATCCTCATTGATGTAGGAGAGTTTAATCATTTTAATTTGATCTGGTGTCAATGCGTCGATTGCATCTTTTAAATGGAATAACGTGGCGGCAAATTCTTGGTACTTTGGAGGGCAATTTTCTGAAGTGACGACTTTACTGCCGAGTAACCAGACGTTTTGTTTTAGTCCTTTGGAACGGACAAGCGCTTCTATGATTGTGTGAGTCGGTAATGCCGTGTAAATATAGGAGTCGCGCTCTGAAATGGCCCCTTTGGGGATGAGTCCAAATGGTTCAGTCTGTTCAAGCATAAGGTGATAAAATGTATCCGCGATTAGCTCTTCCGTGACGCCGACATTGCACGCATCTTCTACGTTTGTCATAAGAGACTGAAATAGTGGTCTTTGACAGATTTGTTCTGCAATTTGTAAGATTTTATTCGCTGTTGCCTGCAAAGGATTTCGCTCTTCAGGATGCAAAATCAGCCTTTGTATCGTAGGCATGTGCTCTTGTTCGATGTGTGCTAAATTCCGCTTTAAAGCGATGATCACGTCGAACAGCTCGCGATACTCAAGCGGACAGTTTTCTTCAGTGAGTGATCCTTGGACTAAAGAGATTGCGTTTTGAAAATGATGGGATTGATCGATTACGTTAAGGATTGTGCAAGCGGTCAGTTGTGTTTGCCCCCTTTCTGCGCTAAAATTGGTTTTCAAGTTATCTTGCGTAAGAGTGAGTGTGGCCATTGCGTTTGCAAAGGTGAGTCTAATCAGATCTGCATCAAGCCTTTTTATAGGTGTAAAATGTCTAATAGAGGCGGCTTGTTCGATCAGACCATAGAGCCTTGATTCATCTTGTTCTGGTCTGATCTTTTCAAGTGCTTCTTGTATGCGTCTATCGATTTCTTGCATTTCATTTGAAACATTTTCTCCATTTGCTGCACAAGCCGTTGCAACTGTTATTATAGCTTCTAAAGTGTCTAGATCGTTGAGATAAGTTGTTCGCATCATGAAATTCACCCGTATTTTATATTTAAAAATTGAAGTTGTTAATTAACAGCAATTTCTAGCTGGAATTCTGGTTAATTAATAAAAATTATATAAAATTAGTTGTTAAAAATCAAGATAATTTCACATACGAATTGACTTGAAGATGATTTTGGTGATATGTTCGTCTCTTTACTTATGAAAAGGAGTTGACATATGCAGCCAGCCCTACCACTCTCCCAAATGGAATATGTGACCTACACACGGTATTTAGATGAAATCGCCGTCATAGAAAAGTGCTGCCGTAAAGGGGAGCTATATAAAATTGGTTTTTTGAATGGGCGTTTTTTCAAAGTAGATGTGCACCCATCACAAACCTTTAATTCGCTGTTTGAATGCCTCTCCTCAAATGAATTAGCGCAGCTAAAAAATAAAGTTCGTTTTATCAATGACGTTCACCATAAGCTTGAAACAGGTAAGCTGAAAGAAAGGGGGAGTGATGATTGCGCGCCATTGGCGGCGGAAGTGTATAACACCCGCCTTAAAACGGTTTTGGTGTGGAATAGCATTTTTAAAGGTGACTTAAAGATCGACCTGCCTAATGGCAATGCAACTGTATTAGATCCTGCCTTTACAGATAAAACAACGGCTCAATGCACAGATGACAAGGCTTTGTCTCGCTATTTTGAGCTGTTAGAAAAATATCCGAGCTTAAAGCGCGAAGGGGATCTTAATGACTTTAAAAAAGGGGCGTATCAAATTGTTTACGATCCAAAAGAGATTGCCTCCATTAGACAGGAAGTGTATCAAAGATTGTATGGCAAATCCATTTCGCAAGGGATGACTCACTTGCAGGCAGATGATTTGGCGACAAGTTTCTCTCGTCCGGGCGTTGTATGTGAAGATCAATTTTGGCTTTGGATTCGAGATGTCGTGATCTCCCCTCAAGGTTTTAAACACACCTATAACCGCATTGTGTGGAAATGCAATTTAGATCGAATTGGTGGAGTGGCCACTCTTCCAGTTGTTGATGATCATCAACAGAAGAAAATTGTGGTGCAGGTCGCATTTCGCCATGCGACCCAATCGTGGGAATTTGAGATCCCAAGAGGGGCTTCTAAAGCCAATGAAACTCCGCTCGATACAGCCAAAAGAGAAACTTTAGAAGAGACTGGGTATCAAACAGATGCTTTAGTGAATTTAGGCTCTATTACCCCAGATTCCGGTTTGACAGCAACCGTTGTGCCTGTTTTCTTAGGACACGTGACCATAGAAGAAAAGGCCAAGCACGATAAAACCGAAGCCATCAAGGGCAAATATGCCTTTACTTTGGTAGAGCTTATGGATGGTTTTAGAAGAGGTTATATGGAAGTTGAAATCAATGGTCAGATAACTCAAGTACCTATGCGAGATCCATTTTTAGCCTATGCCCTTTTAATGGGGCAATACCAAGGGCATTTACTGTGATCCAAACACCTCTATCCATCGCTGCACCAATTGGTTAAGTCGTCTTTGAAAAACATCGCCATTGCTGCGATAAAGGGCAAGTATTCGGTATTGAGAGGGGGCCGGCTGCCAAGACACTGGATGAAGCACCGCTGATAGGGCTAAAAAACTTGGTAAAAAGCCAACTTCTTGTGATGTTGAGCAGATATCTGCAATGAGTGACCAGCTCGGAAGGCGGGCTTTGACGAGGAGCGGTTCGCTATACACTTGTTCAAAGCGCTGTTGCAAAGTCAATACTTCGATTTGATCTTCCGGCAATAGGACAGCTGTTTTTTTGATCTCTTTTTTTGCGCAGTATAATTGAAAGCTGCCCCTTCCCACTTCTGTCGCAATGATACCTGTCCATGGCGCGTTATCCAGCACGAGGGCAATGTCTGCTTCATCTCTTAAAACAGCTCCATAGGCGCTGTCGGGACGCATCAGTTTAAGCTCAATCTTTTCTATACTTAATATGGAGGCAACGGCGACGCGTGCAATTGCATGCGTTGTCGCGATCCGAATTGGCAATGGAGTCTTAGCGGCTACCGTATCTTGAAGATGCTGCACCCAGGTTTCAGCTCTTGGCAAAAGGAGTTGACCCTCCTTTGTGAGCCTAAACTGCTTTTTTTCATGTGTGCAAAGAGATCTTCCAAAAGCTACTTCTACGCGTTGAATGGCCGCACTTGCAGCGCTTTGGCTTAGGTGGTGAAGGGATGCGGCTTGTCCAAGACTTTTTAGGTGGGCGGCTGCGATGAAAAGCTCTAAGTCTGCAATGCGCAAATTGCGAAGAGATCTATGTATAGGATCTATTTTAGGCGGTATTTTCTTCATTCAATATCCAAAATATCGATATTTATAATCGAATATATCGACAATACAAATATAACTCAATCGAATATGCTAGCTTTTTACACAAATGAGGTTAAATATGAATATTAATACAGGTTTAATACAGTTTTTTCAATGGATTTGTCGGTTTAATTTTGGCAATTTCGAGAAAGAGGAATTTAAGAAGTTTTTGCGGATGGGGCTAATATTTGCATTGATCATCGGAGTCTATTGGACCCTTCGCCCTTTAAAAGATGCCATTTTCATTCAACTTGTCGATCGGCACGATCTTCCCTTTGCTAAAACTGCCTCTCTTTTGACATTGCTTCCCCTTGTGATGTTTTATACAAAGCTTTTAGAGCGCACATCCAGGGAAAAGATGCTCATCATTTTGCCAGCCTTTTATGGTGTGGCAGTTTTATGTTTTGCAGCCCTTATGTCGGCAGCGCAAGCGCCGGCAGAAGTGATTGCCGCAAGAGAAGGGGTTTCTTATCTTGCGACAAAAGCACTTGGGTATTTCTGGTATCTATTTGTCGAAAGCTTTGGCTCTTTAGTTGTCGCGCTATTTTGGGCGTTTGCAACAGACACCACGGATGCTCCATCGGCAAAAAGGGGCTTTCCCCTTGTGGTAGCTTTAGGTCAAATGGGGGGGATTCTCTCTCCCTATACGGTTGGCGGTCTTCCCCACCGCTTGGGATTTACGACCGACACCCTTTCGATGGGATGCTTGGGGATTCTTATCCTCATGATTATCCCGCTTGTGCGCTATTACTTAAGAGCGACTCCAAGGGATTTACTGACCTCTTTTCACGGAAAAAATGAGCGCCAAGTGGAAAGTGAGCAAGAACCTGGATTTTTGGAAGGGTTACGGCTCATGCTCAAACATCGCTATTTGATCGGAATTTTTTTAGCTAATTTTATCTACGAAGTCATTGTGACAATTTTTGATTTCAATTTTAAAGTCGCCGCAGGGGCGCAGTATTCAGGCGTTGCGCTTAGCCATTACTTAAGTCTTTATGGATCTTCTGTCAATGTGGTCTCTTTGCTATGCCTTTTACTTGGAATCAGCAACGTCACGCGTTATCTTGGAGTAGGTGTGGCATTAGCCGCGATGCCGGTCATTGTGGCTCTTGCCCTTTTTGGCTTTTTAACCATGAATAGTCTCTCATTTCTTTTTGCTCTTATGGTCGGATCAAAGGCCATTAATTATGCATTAAATGGCCCGGCATTAAAGCAGCTTTATATCCCGACAACGCCTGATGTGCGCTTTAAAGCACAAGCTTGGATCGAGACATTTGGCTCTCGCGCCTCCAAGGAAGCAGGCTCCATTTTTAATATGCTCTTAGCGCCTTTGCAGTCCGCATTTGGAGTCATGGCAGGGCGCACTCTTTATTTGATGTTAAGCGGCTCCTTTGGGTTTCCACTTCTGGCTCTTTGGTTTTTTATCGCCATTTTTCTTGGAAACACCTTTAAGAGGTCGATCGAGTCTCAAAAAGTGATCTGCTAACATGAGACCTCTTGCATCCCTTTTTTCGTGCGCGTTTTGTGCATCTTATTACCCATTTGTGGTTCTGTCGCTGCTGCCGCAGCTTAAATTCTAATGTGGCCTCTAACCCCACATTCCGCTCGCAAGGCTCGCTGCATGCGGGGCTGCTACACTGAAGGCGGCTGCCGCCGCTAGTCACGGCAGTGACTAAAGAGGGGAGCCCCGCATGAAACGGAGCGATGCGACGTGGAATGTGGGGTTAAAGACCACATAAAATTCGAGCTGCGGTAGCAGCGACAGTATACATATGAGGAATAGAATGCACTCACAAGCACGAAAAAAGGTTATGCAAAAAGTTAATGGCAAGAGTTCGAATGCCATAAAATGCCCATATTTGATATGATGATAGACCAAATGAATGTGATCCCTAAAACCTTGCCCAAATTTTTATGGCACTTTGCCAAGAAATTTAAGTTGAATCTCCTTGGTTTATGTTTTGTCGCTTTGGTGTGGGCGAGCAATATCTCCTTAACTCCTTATGCGATGAAGCTCATCATCGATGGGGTTTCCAATACAAAAGATCAAGAGGCTCTTTTCCACGCAGTGTTGTTTCCAAGCCTATTCTATCTATTTTTAAGCGTTATCATCGGAGTTACGTTTCGCTTTTATGACTACCTTGCGATAAAGACATTTCCAGATCTTAAGGTTAACATCATCACGGCAAGCTTTGATTTTGTCCAAAAGCATTCCTATAGCTATTTTCAACATCATTTTGCTGGCAGCCTTAGCAATAAAATTAGCGATATGGCAAGAAGTGCCTCTACCATTATCAACCACGCCATCGAGCAGTTTTTCGCAAGGCTTTTAGCGATGATCATCGGAAGCATTGCCATGTTTTTGGTGCACCCCTATTTTGCCTGCATCTTGATTTTTTGGTGCGTTTTTATGCTGACCACAGCCATTTTTCTTTCAAAGAAAGCGAAAAAAAATGCAGAAATTTTTTCGGAAGCGAAAAGCCATGCTGCGGGAAAGATTGTCGATAGCATCGGCAATATTTTAAATGTAAAAACCTTTGCTAGAGAAAATATTGCCACGAATTTATTGAAAAATTGCCGGATGGGTATCAATCCTTAGTAGGGGAAAGGGGCGTTAAGCTATCTGGAGGACAACGGCAAAGGATTGCCATTGCCAGGGCCATTTTAAAGGATGCCCCTATTTTAATTTTGGATGAAGCGACCTCTTCGTTAGATTCGGTGACGGAAAATTACATCCAGGAAAGTTTAAATCATCTCATGAAAGGCAAGACGACGATTGTGATTGCACATCGCCTCTCTACCCTTTTCCATATGGACCGCCTCTTAGTGTTTAGCGAAGGCAAAATCATTGAAGATGGCACGCATGCAG
>Ga0206944_1022_pt1 | contig 32635 bp, 26 predicted proteins | sample Alteio_BWOrgHeat_4_FD_152978 | JGI IMG/M metagenome (GOLD analysis project Ga0206944, IMG submission 152978) | Enriched cells from forest soil in Barre Woods Harvard Forest LTER site, Petersham, Massachusetts, United States -... | ecosystem: Environmental > Terrestrial > Soil > Temperate forest > O... | reverse complement strand
AATCTTATTAAAGGTCCCTTTTTGGAGAAATAGGTAGCTATTCCAATGGCGATGTTTCCAAATCAATGTATTGGGGTTAAAGCAAATAGGGGGAAGCTTACGCGCTTTAAGGGATTGATCGACCGCAGTGACAAGGTCGTACTCTCCCATTGAGCCATACCTTAGGGAAATATCTTGGATTTGCCCGTTTTTTCTATTTACGTATATATAGTAATCATTCGCATCAAACCCAATATATTTATCGGATCCGTCGCGCAAATCAAAAGAGATCTCTCCAAATGTTTTTTTAAGCCATGGATTCCAATCAAAAGGTTCCTTCACGCACTGCACCGGGTCTTCAAGGGAGCGTGCCTTTACATCGGGAAGGGTCTTTAGATGGTGTAAAATTCGTTTATCGACGTGTCTTTCCGGATTGTAATCGTCAGTATTTAACGGCCGATACTGCTGAGCCCTTGGATCTTTTTGTTCTGCAAGGAGTAAAAATAGATAAAGGCGCATCTTTTTAATTGTATTGAGGTGAGTTGTCGAGTAACTCTCATCTAGATGGCGAAGTCTTTCTTGAAATGTGAGCACGATCGATTCAAAGTCAGGCGTTTTTAGTGACGGACAGTAGCGTGCGGCGCGCGCGCTCAATTTAAGGAGGGTGGTAATAGGCAGATGCAGGGATTCATGAGATTCAAACTTGCCTAATGCATGGGAAACAGCAAAGTGTAGATCGATCTCTTCTTGTAAAAAGTTTTCAAGAGCTGCTTGAAACTGGGGATTTTGTAGACACGTAATCCAAGGAAGAGTTCCACTGCCCCTAGCTTGCAGCACTTCTATTGTAGGGACGCGTTGTCCTTCGACGTATTGCTTTGCAAGCGCCTCGGTTTGCCAAGCCTCTTGGAAGAATGCTTTAAGTAGATTGGCTGAATATTGAGCTGCTTCAGATTCAGTATATGCATATTCGCGCTCTTTTTTTTGGGCGTATTTGCGCTCTTTCGGGAGTTCTTTATAATTGATTAATGCCTGTAAAGGAGCCGTATAGGGCAATGCTGCGCTTGTGAGTGTAAATTGAGAGGATAGTGGTGAAAAAAGCTCTTTTTCTGTATGGCGCGATTCCGCGAGGTAATCCTTCGGATTTAATCGTACATCATTGAGATCTCTTGCGCCATGATTTAACTGCCTACTTAGCCAATTTAACCACAAGACTGCATTTGGAAACTCTTTATAAATTTCAAACAGTTCGTAAGGGTAGTATTGTATGTAATCAAGTCTGCCTAAGGCTGGATCGTATACCCTCTGGGAGCTATCATAGTCATAGACACGCTTGTAGCCTCCCTCTTCCATGAGCTTTGAAAACTCATTTAGTGACTTTGTGGCGCATTCTTTTGGAAAGGGCTTAAGTTCCTTATTTTCTAATACACATAAAAACGTCGCAGCTAAGCTCTCATTTTGAGGAGAGTTCCGTTTATAGATATACGCATTTTCTTTGGGAGTAAGTGCATTATAGTAGTGTAAAAACTCTTGATGCTCTTCTTCCCCATACCATGCAGATTGCAGAATGGGTGACCCATATGGTAAAAGACAGATGCTTTCGGAAAGCTTAGGATCGATTTGGCTGAGGAGGCTTTTAAATACAAGTAAGCCCTTATAATGTTGAAGAAGGCTGCTATCTTCGGATAAAAGTCTATAGCGTGCCGTCAAATCTTGAATTTTTGCCAATTTTTCTTGATGGGTACCCTGTAAGATCCAAGTCGGATCGTTAATGGGGGGTAGTGAACTTTGAGGTAGCTCATACTTATGCCATTGTTCACAGCGCACAAGCTTTGGAGCGGTGGCTTTTTGCTTACCATTTGGGACGTAGGCATTTGCCCGCAAGCGGTGACTTGCGCCACTAGGTCCAGCTGCTCCTAAGTGACGGTGATTTGGGATGGCGGCTTGTTTAAATGCGCGCCTATTTGGCATTAGAGGCTCTGCATAGGAAATAGTGGGCAAACTCTTAGGTTGATCTTCAATGCAGCGGACTAATTTTTCGGTGATGGCATCTTTTTCATCCACTTGCAAGGGGAATTTGCCTTTATGTAAAGAGCGCAAAAGCTTTGCAGCGACCTTTGCTACGCTGTTTTTTTCTAAGTTAAGAGCTTTGAAGCTAAGATTTAAGCAATAGCGGTTGACAAAGTGAAAGCGCTTATAATCTTCTTCAGGGAGAAGTGGCCGCATCCACGCCTTGTAAAACCACCAAGCATTCGATTGCCCTCGGGTTTTTGTAATAAAGCGGCTTTTGTACCCTTTTTCATCCTGTTTTGAAGGTAAAGCCTTCTCTTTGGCGCGGTATTCTTCGCGGTATTCTTCAAGAGGAAGCAAAAGGGAAAGCATCTCTTCGGGTGTTGAGGTAGATAAAGCGGCAAGCCACGTAAGGGAAACGGCAGCATTTGGTACTATTGCATAAGAAATTGCAAGAGGATCGACCTTCGTCTTCATCTCTTCTGTCCATTCGCTTAACGATTGCAAAGATCCATTTTGCTGCGTGATTGCGTAATATAATGAAAAAAGACCGCCTGCAAGAGCTGGCGCCCCGTTGTTAGGCAGGCTGTATAGCTTTAATGCGCAATGTGTAGGACTCGTTTTTTCAAAACTTAAAAGCAGTCCGTCATTTAAGTGCCATAGGATAAATCGTTTATCACCTTGCAGCGCTTGCTCTACCTCTTTTGCTGAGCCTGCTAATGTGGCACTCTGAAAAAGCGTCTTTATTGAATCCGGCGCCCAATCTGGGGGGATAAGCAGCATGTTTTTAAAGAATGTCTCGACCTCTCCCCCGATCTCTGATTCACGCGTCTCTATGTCACGCGTCGTTGAGCCACGCGTTTCATAGCGCGCGCTTTGCCTTTCTTGGGGCTGCATCGCCTGGTCATTTGGCCAGCAGATGGCGCGGAAAAGCCTTGGCAAAGCTTGTGCGGTGAATGGAATTGCAGCATGGGGCAGGCTTGCTGCTTGTAACACGCCCGATGTGTGTGTAATATTATGCATGTCATAAATTATACATTGTTAATGCATTTACCGCAACTGTTTTGAAGTAATTTTAATATAAACATTTACTTAACAATGGTTTTTAATAAGCGGGGAATTTCTTTGATCATGTAGAATGGAATGGAAATAATGTCATTTTTGAAGGAGAGAGGGTTTGTGGAGATGTGGATTCCCATTTGGCTAGACTTGACTTTCATGAATTGGTGAAGGGAACCAAGTTTGCTCGATTGACCGGCTTTCACTTCTATTGGAACAATTTTTCCAGCGATGTTTGTCACATAGTCGACTTCAGCGGCACTTCCACTTTTTTCTGTTTCCCAAAAGTGAAGATGAGGCTCTAAATAGCAGTCTGCATAGGCCAACCATTCTTGTCCTACATATTGCTCCGCAATGACTCCGGCATTTACCTGATGAAATGAGGCGCTCTTAAACATGCTAGGATCGATCTCAAGAGAACATTGCAAAAGTCCGACATCGAGAAATAGCAATTTAAATTTCTTTTCACTTTCCTCGGCTTTTAAGGGAAGTCCATTGGCAGACGTTGCATGGACAAAGAGAATGATATTCGCTTGGTTAAGCTTTCTTAATGCATTTTTGTACTCCCTTGCCGGATTCGTAGATTCGGGATCTATTTTACTGTATCGAAAGTGTCTTGCTACAAAAAAAGGGGATCTTTCAAAGAGTTTTTGCAAGTGGGCAAATTCATTTTTTTTTCCATATTTAGCAAGATCTAGCCTGTAAATATCTAAAATAGCGCGCTGCTCGTGGATGGCCTCAATATAAGATTGAGATTGGATATAGGCGTTGACTGCGGCAGGCATTCCCCCTACTAGGAAATAATCCCTCACAAATTGCATTAAAAGATGGTGGAATTCTTCAGAAAGAGGGGTCGATAAAGTTGTATTTTCTATGGCCTCTTCCCACTGACCCTGACCAATGGCTCTTAAAAACTCACGGAATGAAAGGGGTTTCATATTTAAAAAGCGCACTCTTCCCACCGGGAATGATAAAGGGTTGTCTTCATCTTCTAAGATGAATTCTAGTAAAGATCCTGCCGCAATGACGTGAAGGGTTGGGAGTTTTTCTTTAAAGTAGCGCAATGCTTTGATCGCTTGAGGGCACATTTGAATTTCATCAAGGAAAAGCAGTGTGTGACCAGGGGTAATAGTGGTCCCATATAAGTATCCCAAATGTTTTAAAATGGTGTGGACATCTAAAGATTCAAAGCAGCTTATCGCCTCTTTTTTTTCTTCAAAATTTACAACGATAAGCTTCTCAAAATTTTTTCTCCCAAAATCTTCAATTGTATAACTTTTGCCGACCTGTCTTGCTCCTTTAATGATCAAAGGAGTGCGCTCCTTCTTATTTTTCCATAAAATCAGCTCTGTCTCTACATCTCTTTTCATGAAGGGCCTATATTTATACATAATTGTATGAAATATGGGCATAAATTGATACATAAATGTATAAATTCATGCTCTTCTATGTAAAGCCGCTTTACATCTCGAGATATCCGCCGCCTTGAACAATCCTACCTTTCCATTGATTCAAAAGGGCTGGTATGGGGTAATAAAATTGAGGATGGATCTCTAATCGCCCCTCTTTTAAGTCAATCTTTTGCCCCGTGATTTTCTCCATTTGCTGCCTATCGCACTCTTCTATCATTTTTGCAGCTGTGATTGGGCTGTCGTTTCCGTTTAAGTTTTTAACGGGGGCAAAACAGCTCTCCCTTGGGTAAAGTAAAGCGCTCACCTTCCCTCTTGAAAGAAGATCAAAGATATACTTTTCATATTTCCACGCTTGAATTTTCTCGCCTAAGCAGTTTGCTGGCTTTAGCACCTTATGTAAGGGAAGACTTAAAGTTTTATCTTGCGCTATGGCCTGAATAAAAGTGGTGGAAAAGCAAAAAAGACTTAAATTGGCACATTTATAAAGCAGTGTACCATCCTCATTTTCTAAGGTCTTTAACTTTGCAGGCATTTCCGTATATTCGATGACGCATGCTTTTTTATCGATATAGCCTAAAATGCCAACACTTTCTTGAGGGTCTGTTTTGATGGTGCATTTGATTGTAATGTCGCTACCTTGCTTAGACAGATACCCAACTAACTCCGCATCAAAGGGATCAGCCAAAGGATTATCCACTAGGATGAAATTGATATAGGCAATTCCTTGCGCTTGCCAAGCAGCTCCTGGCCCTTCTTGATAAAAATCGATAAGGGCGTTGCCATTTCCAGCTGGACCCTTTGCGATTTTTGATGGCGTTTCAAAAAATAGATGTCCGCTTTTGTCTAAAAAGGGAAGGCTTTTTTGCGAAAAGAAACTGAGCTGCTCTTTTTTTAAGCCAAAATTGTCATGATTTAAAAAAAATTGGACAGTTTCTTCGTGATTTTCTTTGGAGGTCATGATGGCAAGAGGAAGCTCTCTATTAGCTTGAATTCCCGCTGCAACGACCTTTTCTGCTGCGAGTTGAAATAGGCTTTTATGTTGGATGCAGGTGACGGGGTAGGTCCCTTTTGGACCTTTAATCCCAAGACGCGTCCCCTGCCCCCCTGCAATGAGAAGACATCCCACTTTCCCTTCTGCAATTAATTTCTTACCCCGTGTAAAATTGCTGTCATTGCCGCTTAAGGCATAGTCTGTAAATGGAGAAATCGCTTGATGCTGCGGGATCGCATTTGACTTTTCCAAAAGACTTTTTTGATTCTTTAGCTCTTGTAAATCAAGCAAGGCGATATCTAAAAGAAGTGCTTGCTGCTTTTCATCGCTTAGCATTTCCCAGCCATCCAGTAGATGAAGCTCATCGATAGACTGCAAGAGGGCTTTAGCTTTTGTGTAATCCATTATTTTTAATTAGCTTATAAATCGATTGATAGACCTCATCAGCGCTTATTTGCGTCATGCAGCGAAAATCGATCGGACATACCCTCTTATAGCAAGGAGAGCAACTCACATGTTTATGGATGATAGTGCCTCCATTATAAGGACCCGTTTTAATTTCGCTTGTAGATCCAAAAAGGGCAATGAGCGGGACATTTAGGGCCGATGCGATATGCATGGGTCCGCTATCGTTAGTTAAAAAGGCGCTGCAGCAGTGAATAAGAGCAAGCAGCTCTCGAAGAGATGTTTTACCCGCTAAGTTAAAGTGCTTAGCATCCTTTAACGGGCTGCAAATTTGATCGACAAGGGGAACTAAGGAACTATCCCCAAAGTAAAGCACTGACGCATTTAATTCCTTGACAAGCCTTTTTGTCACCTCTTGAAAGCGCTCTGGCAGCCAACATTTGGCGCTTCCGTAGGCTGCGCCCGGATTAATCCCGATGACGGGCTGGCTTAAATCGATGTTGAGGGATTGTAGTCTATTTTTAGCCGCCTCTATCTCTTCTAAAGAGAGGTACAACTTAGGTTTTTCTGATGAGGGCTTAATGCCGAGTGGTTTTAGAAGCTCTTGGTATGTCAAAACTAGGTGTTGCGATTCTTTATTTGCGGGATAAGGCACTGCTTGATTGAGAAGTAAACTTCTTAAGTTAGTCTTAAAGCCAATTCTATTTTGGACTCTTCCCCTCCAAAACCACCAGGCAGAAGAAAATGAGTTAGTCAAAAGAATACCAAGGTCGTATTGCCCAAATCGCAGTTTTTCGATGATATCGATCGGGTGGTGGCGATGGATCCATCCACTTGGCTTTTTGTAACTATAGATCTCATCGACGTTGGGATTTTGTTGTAAGAGACCTGACACATTAGATTGGCACATTGCCGTGATCCTCGCCTCTTTCCATTTATGGCGGATAGCGGATAAAACAGGCGTTGCCATGACGAGATCGCCAAGCCAATTGGGCATTCTTATAATGATATTTTTGGAGTTGTCCATGAGTACATCATAAGACATTGATTAATTATAGGTAAATGGATAAAGCTTGTCACTATGACAAGTCAAAACCAAAAACCAATAGATCCTTTTAGAATCATCGGCATTGACCCTGGGACCGTTTGCACGGGATATGGGGTGATTGAGGTCTTTCAAGATAAATACAAAGCGCTTGATTATGGATGCATACGCCCTCCAAGTCGCTTAAAACTATCTGATCGCTATCTCATCATCTTTAATGCGATATGCGAGCTTTTGTCGCAATATACGCCTACAATTTTGTCCATTGAGACGCAATATGTTGGACAAAATCCACAGTCTGCCATTAAATTAGGTATGGCAAGAGGAGTCGCTGTTGTAGCAGCTAAAAGGTCATTACTTAGCGTTTATGAGTATGCGCCATCAAAGGTTAAAAGCGCTGTCGTCGGCAATGGAAAGGCATCTAAAGAACAGGTTCAAGCAATGGTGAAGATGCTTTTAAATTTAAGCAAGGTTCCAACTCCACATGATGCAGCCGACGCTTTAGCTCTTGCCATTTGCCACGCGCAATCGATCCGGTATAGAGAACTTATTTTAAACGAAATTTGAGGGACTTTAAGTGTACGCATATATTAAAGGGATATTGGTAGAATGTAGTGTTAACTTTGCAATCATTGATGCCGGAGGTGTTGGGTATAAAATACTCATTCCCGCAAGTGCCTATAATCGGCTTCCTCAAATCCATTCAGAAGTGTTATTGCACACATCATTTGTTGTTCGAGAGCTTTCTCAAACGATCTTTGGTTTTATTCAAAAAGAAGAAAGAGACTTTTATGAGGCCCTTCTTTTAGTGACGGGAATTGGCCCAAAGACAGCTTTAGCCATCATTGGACACTTATCTCTTCATGAAATAAAAGTGGCTATCGGGAGCGATGATGTGACAACGCTTTGCCGGGTACCTGGCCTTGGGAAAAAGGGAGCCGAGCGCTTGATCATGGAGATGAGAGATAAGGTAAGCCTATATTGCCCGGCATCTTCAGAAGTAAGTCATGCCCTAAGATCAGATCTTGGCAAACAAAATGTGAGCGATGCGCTAAGCGCCTTGATCAATTTAGGCTACACGCAAGTGACAGCGCAAAAGGCGATAAAGAAATCGTTAAAAGATCTGCCAGAAGGTATAGATGTCGCTGCATTAATTGCTTTTGCTCTAAAACACGTTTAAGGTAAGAATGAACTCTTTGACAACCGGTTACGTATTACTTTTTCAATTTACCACAAATTTTTTACTCGCAATTGCCATTATCTTTGGCGCTGTCTTTTCTGCAAAGTTGATCCAAAGATCCATTGAGAAAACAAATAACAAATTTCATAAACTCGACGCCAATTTGCTAAAGATTATATGTGCGGGGATGACCTATACTATTTACGCCATTGCGGCTTTGCTAATTTTAGATCGCTTTGGAGTTAACACCACAAGCATAATCGCTCTATTGGGCACTTGCGGGCTTGCAATTGGTCTAGCCTTAAGAGATACCCTAAGCAATATAGCAGCTGGCATTTTACTTTTAGTCTTGCGCCCGTTTAAAGCCGGCGATCAAATTGAGTGCGGCTCTATTAGCGGTACGGTAAAAGAGATTGGCCTCTTTACAACGATACTGCACTCATCTGATGGTCTCTTTATCTCTATCCCCAATAGTCGCATCTCTAATGAATCGATTAAAAATCTTACGAAAAATGGCCTAAGAAGAATGGATCTCATTATTCAAGTGGATCACGCAAGCTCCATCGACAAGGGCTTAAAAGTGCTTAATGAAATAGCTAAAGAAGAAAAAAAGTTTTTACAAAAGCCATCCCCACAAGCCATGATCGCTTCCATCTCAGAAACAGGTATAAATCTGCAACTGCGCGCTTGGACAACTGTTGATGATTATTGGGATGTCTATTGGGAGCAGACGAAAAACATCAAAGACAAGATGGAGGCAGAAGGGATCTCGCTTGCAAGGCATAAGCCAGTGATTTATTCCGCTGATCTATTAAAATAGATCAGAATGGGATCCTGTTCATTCGAATATGATTTCTGTGTTTGTTTTGCAATAGATCAATAACCATCTGGTTCTATATGGCATTCCCACCTACCTTTAAAGTTTCCTTTTAGCCGATGATTTCGATATTTTTTATCTAACGGCTCTTCGTTGCATAATTTTATGATGACATTTCCAAGCTTAGACATATCCTTACCGCGCTTTTTAAGAACCGCGGTTTCTTTATCAAACTTCGTTGTCGTGGCAATTTTTAGCATTATCCTAGAAACGGCAGTTCGAGATGGCAAATTAATGCAAGATCTTGAATTAGAATCATTTTGCAATGGGGTGGGACATTCCCAAATGGTGAAGGACCACCCCATTGCAAATGATTCTGGTTCAAGAGATTGCGTTAAGTTGCCGTCTCCAACTGCCGTTTTTAGGATTATTTAAGCCCGAGCTTGTCAATCAAATCGTCTGCATTTTTATAACGGATTATATTTTTCCCTTCATCAGTATCTTTGAAAACTCTAATTGTTTCTTCGTTTGGGACGTTTTCACTTAATAGATTTTCTTGAAGACATCCAAGAATAAGTTCTTTCAAAGAAATGCCCGCAAGAGCAGCTATTGCTTTTAATTTTTTATGATCAACTACAGGTAATTCGAAAGTAAATCTTGTCTGATCTTGATGGTGTAAAGACATATATCCTCCTTTTCTTACATAATAGCATTTTTACATATTTACAGCAAGTTACGGATTTGTTAATCATTGACGATAAATCTGGAAAACGATTAAGATCTTGCCTCTACTCTCTCTCTTTATCAAAGCTTTTAACTAAAAGGGGCTTTTAGTCATGAAAAACATCGCAGAGAATAACCTCATCCGCTTTATCAATATTTCCAAAAAAAAAGATGGGCTTTTTGCTAACTTTAAGGTAAAAGGGATTAAGGGCGGCACTTCATTTAGCGCTTCCATTTCTGTCGATATATCGGCTGCAGAGGTCAATATTTCTGAAGATAATTTAGAAAAGATTATCGAAGAGTGTGCAAGAATTGGTGTCAAAGAATTTAAAAAATCGGAATTCGAATTTGAAGGAATGGCCGGAGTTTAAATTCATCAAGTTTTATATCTGGGTGTAGCGCAGCTTGGCTAGCGCACTTGCCTGGGGGGCAAGGGGTCGGAGGTTCAAATCCTCTCACTCAGATTTTTTCTCATAAGTCACTTAAGGGCATTCTCAATGAGAATGCCCTTTGTGGTTTTAAGTCAGGGTGGTGGATGATGCACAATCATTTATTCCAGGGAAAAAGCACCTTTGAGATTCGAATTAAGCAAGGAATGAGATGATCAAAGTTTTAAAGCTGTTATGCTTTTTTCTGTTTCCCCTATCTGCATTGAAAGCCGAAATTCATTTAAATCAACTTTCTGAAAAGGAATCATCTCAAAAAATGTTTGCGGTTATTTATCAAGGATATCTCAAACCAGGCAGAGAAAATGAGTATCAAGAAGCCTGGAGTAAAGTTGCCCAATATTTTATTAAATATCGTGGTGCTATCGGCTCTTGTTTACATAGAACATCTGATGGGCTATGGGTGGCTTATTCTCGTTGGCCCGACAAAAAAACTCGGGACAGCTCTTGGCTAGGAGAAAATGCACTATCAGAAGAACTACCTCTTGAAATTCGCAATGCAATTCTCATAATCAAGGAATGTTTAGATTCAGATCCGAAAATCTCAGATCTGTGCATGGAAGTTGTTAATGACCTTCTTCTTTCATCCGATGATACAGAATCAAATTTGATCTTATCCCCAGAACAAGAAAGAATTATGAATTTGGTTTATGAAGAAGTTGAAATCGCTATTCAAGAAGGGAATCCCCCCTTTGCTGCTATCATTACTGATTCCGAAAATAACATCTTATCTATCGCTCATAATCAAGCAAATACCAAGCAGCTAGCGATCGCTCATGCGGAAATAGAGGCAATCCAATTAGCCTGCAAGATTCTGGGGAAGAAAAAACTTGAAGGCTGCATTCTTTATGCGAATGCTGAATCTTGTGGAATGTGTTCAACGGCTATTATTAAATCTGGAATTTTGCAAGTTTTTTATGGAGCTCCTCATGAAAAAGGTAGCAATCCAGATGTGCACCTTCTTGAAATAAATAGAAAAGCAACACCTCAACTAAGAGTTCATGGGGGCTTCATGAGGGAAAAATTTATTGAACAGATTAACCGAGGAAGAAGTTAAACACGAATGTTGGCCGCTCAAAAAGAATGCGTCATCCGATAAGAAACGATTATTAAGGATTTTGGGGATATTTTGCTCACAGAATCAAAGATATGCCAATTTGGCAACCGAATCCCGTAGAAATTCTTGGCAGATGAAAAATATGAATTTCACAACTCTTTTCATCATGTGTTTTTTCTTCTCTTTGCAATTTCTTATTGGTGAAGAGCATATGTTACAAACAAATCAAAAAAATCGTTCTCAAGAACCAAAACCTCCCTTTCCTTACGTTGTAGAAGAAGTCAGTTTTGGAAATTCTGAAATATCGCTTTCAGGAACTCTGACATTACCTAGAACAATCGGGGCATTTCCTGCTGTCATTCTCATTCACGGTTCTTCAGCTTTAGATCGTGATGAAACAATCCTTGGCCATAAACCTTTTTTCGTGTTGTCTGATCACTTCACAAGACATGGTATAGCAGTGCTCCGCTTTGATAAGCGCGGCGTCGGAAAATCCACTGGAATTTATGATAACGCAACGATAGAGGACTTTTGTGATGATGTTGCTAAAGGCATCGAATACTTGAAATCAAGACCTGAAATTATTAAAAACCAGATCGGCCTTGTTGGTCATAGCGAAGGCGGAATTGTAGCACCTATGCTCGCAGCAAAATCAAATGATGTAGCCTTTATTGTGCTAATGGCTGGAACTGGTGTAAACGGAGAAGAAATTTTTTGCGAACAGGGAAGATTACTCCACCTTGGAAATGGAGTAGATGAGGAAATGATTGCCATTGATACTCAAGTTCGAAAAATTTTTACAGGAATTGTAAAAAAAGAAATTAATCGCGATGTGGCCAAAGAGCAAATACACGAAGCTCTTGCAAAATTCTTATCTGGATTGACTGAGAATCAAAAAATATGGGTTAAGATCCATTCTGTCTTAACTGAAGAACTGATAAAAAGATTTAATTCTCCATGGGGTCACTTTTACTTTCCTTATGAACCTGCTATCGCTTTGAGACATATTACAATTCCTACGTTAGTGCTGAATGGTGACCTTGATCTAGTGGTATCGCCAAAACAAAACCTTCCTTTCATCGATGGGGCGCTCAAAGAAGCTGATAATAAAGACTATGCAATCATTGAGTTGCCCAAGCTCAATCATGCATTCCAAACATGCGAGATAGGATCGTGGGATGAGTATGAACAAACTGAAGAAACAATAGCGCCTTCAGCACTGAATATCATGACAGATTGGATATTGGAAAGAACGACAAAAATAAATGAGAGAAGGTAAAAAGCCTTAACGTGTTTTATAATTTGAATTCTGAGCTGACCTCTATAGCAATAATTTCTTTATTGAAGTTATACCCCTCCCATTTGACTATAGGAAGGATGATTTTTAATAGGAATCCAAAAATCGACATACTCTTAAGCACAAGAAAAATCATTTATATCGGTTTTAAGACCATTAAAAAGAAAGACTGGTTCATTTTTTTGACTTCAATTCTGTGAATTTCAATGATTGAAAAATATGATGATAACAAAATATTCAATTCATCTTGCGTAAATTTAGAAAAAAATCGATTCTTGCCCTTCCCTGTAGGGTCTTCATAACCTTCGCAATCACCTTCAATAAAACTAACAAAAGCCACCCCCTCACGTTTAAGCAATTGCGACATTTTCTGTATTTGCAAAGGCGTATCTGATCTAGGAATATGAATTAACGATGAAATTGCAAATAACCCATCAAATTTTTGGATTATAGAAAAATCCTGAAACCGCATTAGACGTACATCTAATCCTTTTTCTGTGGCCTTTTTAGCGGGCTTTTCTGCAGGTTCTATACATATGACATTATGTCCAAGTTTTGACATCCATGAAGCTAAAGCCCCTGCTCCTGAACCAATTTCAAGAATATCGCAACGAGATACAGGTAAATGTTTTAAAATTAAGGGAATGAGAGCCTCATCAAATGGAATTTTATCAAAACTATCAGCATAGGTATTGTAAAATTCATTATTCATTAAATCTATATTCATCTTCTTTCCTCGTATAGCCAGCTCATTGTTAGGAAAATTCGCATGGATGTTATTCGCTATCTTTAATTTGACGGTTTATAAATTGAAGATTGTCTCGATATTCGGTCATTCCTGTAGGATCGACTAGTTTTTCGGCAATCCAATCTTTCATTCCGACATTTGTTTGGTATCGAACATCTGGTTGAGGTGTTTCAGCAATTTTCACTAATAAGGCAGCGATTTCGTCGCATGGTTGTCCTTGAGGAGTGGAAAGCATCCGGCAAATCCCTTGCGTCAATTTCTTGTAAAATTCTTCATTGCAAGCACGGGAGCCGACTATACAATGTTTTCCCCAATCGTTTTTTACAAACCCAGGCTCGATAACCGAAACTTTGATATTCCAATGAATAAGGGTTGCTGCTAATGATTCACTCAATCCTTCTAAAGCAAATTTTGAAGCAGAATAAAGACCTAATCCTGGAAGCGAGTATATTCCTACTCCACTGCTAATATTAAGAATATGGCCGGATTGTTGTTTTCTCATCGTTGGAAGAACTGCTTGAATAAGCCGTAAGGGTCCAAAAAAGTTAACATCAAACAGATGTTGAGCTTCACTTAGAGTCACACATTCTTCCATTCCAATGAGCCCATAGCCGGCATTGTTGATTAAAGCATCAATTCTTCCATCCTTTTTAAGAACAGTCCCAATAGCCGCTTGAACTAGACGATCATCTGTAACATCCAAATGGCAAAGACTGACATTTTCCATTTGTTTTAATTCACCAGGAATATGTTGGCGATAGCCTGCCCATACTTTCCAGCCTTTTTCTTGAAATGCTTTTGTGGTTGCGAGACCAATCCCACTTGTAGCGCCAGAAATCAGAACAACTTTTTGTTCCGCAAAAGCACCAGTAGTGATGATCAACAAGAACGCAAAAAATAGTTTTAGAAATTGCATATGATTCCTCGTAACCTTATTTTTTTTGTGTATAATATTTTTGCTTAGGATGGTTGAGAATATTAGGATATTGTCTTTTTAAAATCCCCTGATCACACATAGGATTTATATAATGATTCCTGAGAGAATCTTCTTTTCTGCTCAATAATTGAGCAATCTCTGATAGTGACAGTGCTCTTATCTGACATAGATCAAGAATAATCTGTCTAACAAAATTTTGGGGACTCTTCTTTGAATCCCTAACCGTTTTTGCTATTTGCTGCAATTGCTCTAAATGTTCGGAGTTTATGTTGTCCAAATGTTCGGAGTTCATGATCAATTGTTCGGAGTTCCTAATGTCCAAATGTTCGGAGCTTTTTTCGTCGAGGTCGGAACCTCGCACAATATCCCCCTTTATTGGATGCTCTCCCGCTAAATAGTAAAATGTTCCTTTGCCAGCTCCCTCACTTTTCAGGATTATTCAGACCATTCCATAAGTTACGAATCACTTTATTGAAATCTTTTACACCAACGAAATCAAGGGAACCGTTTTTTAGCTCTTTGACGCCAAGAAAAATCATTCCACCTTCAGTATTTGCCATTGCAGAATAGGTCTCCCAAATACACTTAGGAAGACTGCCATTACCATCCTTTCCTTCTCCGGACTTGAATTCTATATCATAATCTTCTCGGATGGTTTTAAAATCAAAAAAATCAAGCTTCATTATCTATACATATCTCAGGATTCATTTGTGTTGGAATTAGATTTTCCAGACTTAATCCAGACGTCTATCTCTCTTTTTTTTGAAACTTCCAAAGTCGACCGACTTTATGTGCAGGCATTTGTCTATTTGTAGATTGTATCTCGCTTTACGCCTAGATGTTGAGAGATTTCCTCTACAGAAAGCCATCTATCCGCGCTCTCGTCCGTCATTTGAAAATCCTTATATTACTATGCTTGGCAGCATTCTAATATATCATGACAAAACATGAAAGAGAAGAAAGTATCATGAAAGATTGATAAAAAACCTCCCGTCGATTAAGACTAGTTGCATCTCTAAACACACCAGTAGCTGGTGTGTTTTGGTTTAAGGCTAGAATTTTTCTACAAATCTATAAATACTTGATTAGATAACCTTCTTGAGGCATGGGCTTAATATAGATCGTTTTAGGACAAATGGGGCCACTTTTGCGAACTGATTGATATTTGTCTAATAAGCGTAAAGACAACCTTTGCCATTCGATTAACACCGCGTTGAAGAAGTCTATCCGTAATTTCGAGAACATGTCCTTTGCGAACCTCTTTGATGTTCAGGTCGCAGATAAAGATAATGGGTGGGTAAGCTTATCTGACTGGCTGGGATCTTAAAAATCATAAAATTTGAAAACATATAAAATATACAAAACCTACCCGATTGACTAAATTGGGTAGGTTTCGTAGAATTAAGATATGAGACAATCAAAATATGCCAAACAGCTAGAGCCTTTTAAGCAAATATCCTTCTTCACAGCTGAGCAAGCTGCTGATCTGAATGTGCCGAGGCATGCGATCGCTTATTTGGTCAAAAAGGGCTCTTTAGAAAGGATTTATCCTGGAGCATATCGTTTTGCTGAATATGAGCCTGAAGTTGACTTTCAATGGGAAAATCTAGGACTTATAGCAGCAAGCATTCCGGATGGAGTGATCTGCTTAATTTCTGCTCTTTGCTACTACGAATTAACAGACCAAGTGATGAGAGAAGTTTGGATAGCTATTCCTCATGAATCTTATGCTCCTAAAAGGCCTAATGCAAAAATCATTAGAATGCGGAACATAACTCTTGGAAAAACTGAAATTGTTTTAGGGGAATATAAGTTGCAAATTTTTGATCGAGAACGCTGCATTATTGATGCGTTTCGCTATCTAAGTAAAGAAATCGCCATAAAAGCTCTTCAACGCTATTTCAAAAATACAGCTCATAAAGCAGATCTGAAAAAATTAGGCGCTTATGCAAAAAAATTACGAGTGGATATCACTCCTTACATTTTATCTTACACAATAGAGTAATTAGGAGGACATATGGACACTGAAGACGCTGACGTTAGCGAGGGAAGTCAGTGGAAAACGATTAAGCATCTTCTGCCCTATGTGTGGCCATCTGGCCGAATAGATATTAAGATACGCGTTGTCTTATCAATGGCGGCTTTAGTGATGGCTAAAGTCGTCACGGTGTGGACGCCATATGCCTTTAAATATGCTACCAATTCTCTTTCTACAGCAGACCGTGCTACACAAATAGCTTTTATTCTCCCCCTTTACTATATTCTTGCGTATGGTCTAGGACGCATCATGATTGTTATCTTTACACAGCTTCGCGATGCCATTTTTGTAACAGTGGCGCAGCGTGCAGTGAGGGAGCTATCTCTTCATATATTTTGTCATCTTCACGCGCTCCCTTTAAGCTTTCACCTTAGCCGTAAAACGGGAGGCCTTGCGCGCGTCATATCGCGCGGCTCTTTAGCAATTGAAACGATCTTTCGCTTCTCACTTTTTAATACTTTCCCAATGATAATCGAAATTGCCTTCGTAGCTGTGATATTAGTGTGGTCTTTTGGTTGGATGTACAGTGTGGTCTCTTTATGCATGGTAGCCTTTTATCTTTTGTACACATACTTCACGACAGAATGGCGCATTAATGTCAGGCGCGCAATGAATCAGGCGGATACGGATGCGAGCACTAAGGCAATCGATAGCCTTTTAAATTTTGAAACAGTGAAATATTTTTGCAATGAGGAGCATGAAGCAAAGCGCTTTGATGCTTCCATGGCGAAATATGAGAAGGCGGCGATCAAAAATTGGCTCTCTTTAACATGGCTAAATATTGGACAAACTATTTGCTTTACAACAGGCCTTATCCTAGTTATGGCGATGTCAGCTTATGCTGTTATTCACGAAAAAGCAACTCTTGGCGATTTTGTCCTGATCAATGCGCTGATGATACAGCTATCTATGCCTTTATATTTAGCCGGTATGACATATCGAGAAATTAAGCAAGGTTTAATCGATGTGGAGAGTATGTTTGCTTTGCTTTTAGAACATGCCGCCATCAAAGATAGCTTAAGCGCACTTCCCCTTGAACCAGGAAAGGGGATGATCAAATTTGACAGAGTTTCTTTTTCATACGATAGCGATAGGATGATTATCGATGATCTTTCCTTCACAGTGCAAGCGGGTCAAACGGTTGCACTTGTCGGTATTTCTGGAGCTGGCAAATCGACCATATCCCGTTTGCTTTATCGCTTTTATGAGGCTACGAAGGGAAAAATTTTTATTGACGGACAAGATATTGGCAATGTCACTCTTAGCTCTTTAAGGGCTGCTATCGGAATTGTGCCGCAAGATACCGTATTGTTTAACGATACAATTCGCTATAACATCCTCTACGGAAAACCTAGCGCAAGTCAAGAGGAAATAGAAGAGGCGGCTAAGATGGCGCAGATCCATCAATTCATTGTCTCCTTACCCAAAGGATATGAAACGATCGTGGGAGAACGAGGATTGAAGTTATCGGGAGGGGAAAAGCAGCGCGTGGCCATTGCGCGCACCATTTTAAAAGATCCCCCCATTCTCGTTTTAGATGAAGCCACTTCTGCACTTGATAGCTTCACAGAAAAAGACATTCAAGAGGCTCTTCGCAGGGTTTCTTATCAACGCACCACACTCGTCATTGCCCATCGACTCTCAACAGTAGTTGAGGCCAATGAAATCATTGTGCTACATGCCGGGCGGATTGCAGAGCGCGGCACTCATGCCGCTCTGCTTAGCCAAAACGGTATTTACAAATCCATGTGGGAAAGACAGCGCGAAGAAGTTGACGAGGGAACCTTTTAATAATTTTTGAAAAATCTTTCTCGAAATCTTTCCATGTAAAGGTAGATAACGGGTGTTAAGAATAAGGTAACAAGCTGTGAGACTATAAGCCCACCAATGATCACAAGGCCTAAAGGCCTTCTGGATTCCCCCTCACTGCCTATTCCAATGGCAATTGGAACAGCCCCCATGATGGCGGCAACGGTCGTCATCATGATGGGGCGAAAGCGTATCAGGCATGCATCATAAATGGATTGCTCGGCAGTTGCGTTTTTCTCCCTCACATTATCTAGCGCAAAGTCGACGATCATGATTCCATTTTTCTTCACAATGCCAAGAAGCAAGATGATGCCGAGAAAGGCATAAAGAGAAAGTGGATACCCCGTAAAATAAAGTGATAAAAGAGCGCCTGCAACAGCCGGTGGCAGTGTCGAAAGGATTGTGATTGGGTGGATATAGCTTTCGTAAAGGATCCCTAATATGACGTAAATGACAAACACTGTCACGACAAGAAGGTAGCTAAGCGATTTAATAGACTCTTGAAAGACTTCTGCAGATCCCTTCACATTTCCTGTGACGCCCCCTTCCAGAGTTTCTTTGGCATGCTCTTGCAGCCTTTTTATTACATCGCTAAGAGCAACATCCGGTGCAACATTGAATGTGATCGTCACGGATGGAAATTGATTAAAGTGATTAATGCTAGCGGGGCCAACTCCTTCTTTCCATGTGGCAAAGGCGCTTAGTGGGACAAAGTCACTTGAGATGGCTGACGGCAAATAAATGTCGTTAAGAGATGATGGGCTCCTTTGCAAATCGCGATTAAGTTCTACGATCACATCGTATTGGTCTATTGGCGTTTGAATGCGCGAGACCCTATTTCCCGAATATCCAAGAGCTAAGGAAGTTTCAAAACTTAGCATATCGACGCCTAAGGCAGCGGCTGCCTTTCGATCGATTTGCAGATCGATCTCCGGAGTTTTGATCTCAAGGTCTGTCGAGATATCTTGAAAAATAGGATCGCTCTTCAATTTTTGAATCAAATTTTCTGAAGATTTGTAAAGTTTTTCAGCATCTAAGCTACGCAAGAAATACTGGTAGGCACCTCTCACTTGGGTGCCAATGTTTAAATCGATTAAAGAGACGTTTTTAAAAAAGGTATTCACTCCCGGAATTACCTTAAGTTTGGCTGAGTAATCTTGAATAAGTTCTTTTACTTTAGGTCTTTTACCGCTTTCTGTGAGTTGAACAAAAATTACCCCCTGTCTATAGCTTGGCGTTGCGGCATTTGATGTGATCGAGACAATTGCCTCTTCCTTTTTTAAAATATCCAAAATCTTATGGTGATACTCTTGCATCTTAAGAGAGGATGTCCCTTGCTCAGCTTCTGTATAAATTTGGATAAAGCCGATGTCTTCATCGGGAATAAAGTCTGTCTTCAAAATTTTAAAAAGAAGTGCGCTGATAAGCACGCTAAGGACCCCGATGAAAAGGATAATTTTTCTATGATCGAGGGCAACTTTTAATGCCTTTTCATAATGCCGTAGCATGGCTTGGTTCATCTTATCGGAATAGGCAGCAAGGCGCCCTTTATGAATGGCCTGTTTTTCGGCAATGAAACGGCTGCATAGCATTGGAGTTAATGTTAAAGAGATAATGCCCGAGACAATGGTGATGATGGCAAGGGTGATTGAAAACTCTTGAAACAATTTCCCGATCAATCCACCCATAAAGATCAAAGGCAAAAACACAGCTACAAGAGAGAGCGTCATAGAGAGAATGGTAAACCCGATTTGTTTAGAGCCATTTATTGAGGCTAAAGTCGGACTTTCGCCCGTTTCAACACGCCTGACAATATTTTCTAATACGACGATGGCATCATCGACGATAAAGCCGATGGCAAGAGTGATTGCAAGAAGCGATAATGTATCAATTGAATAGCCGAGTCTTTCGATCACGGCAAATGTGGCAATAATGGAAATAGGCATCACAATGGATGGGATAATTGTCTCTTTGGCCTTGCCAAGATAAACAAAGATCACTGCCACGACGAGAATCAAGGCAATCACTAAAGTCAATTGGACGTCGAATAAAGACTCTTTGATCATTTCAGCTCGATCAAAGATAATGACCAAATCCAAAGAGCCAGGAAGCTGTTCTTTAAATTTGGGCAGCAGCTTATAAATTTCATCTGCAATCTTAACGGCATTAGCTCCAGGCTGCCTTTGAACGCCTAATGTCACGCTTACCTGGTCAAGATCTTGAGTTAGAAATTTAATCGAGATTCGATCGGACTTTAAACTATCTTGAACGCTCGCAATATCTAAGATTTTCACAGGCGCACCATTTCGGAAGGCGGCAATGAGTTCACCATAGTCATCTGCTTTAAGCAACCCACCGTTGTCATAAATCAATGACGTTAAGTATTGTCCGTCAAATCCTCCGAGTGGTTGATATTGATTGCCTTTGGCAATAGCTGTTGCGACATCCGCTTGAGAAAGACCCATTCTAGCCATTTGTCCTGGATCTAATTGGACTCTTACAGCCTTAGGAGACCCATAGACAGAGACTTGTGAAACCCCTTCAATGATCGAAATGCGTTGCCCAACAAGCGTATTGGCATAGTCGTAGAGTTCGCCTTGAGTCATGGTCTTTGATGTGACGGCGATATACATGATCGGAGAGGATGAGGGATTAACTTTTTTAAAAGTTGGATCTTGCGGGAGATCCGGAGGCAATAGCCCTTTTGCAGCAGCTATTGCCGTATTGACATCGACTGCAGCAAGGTCTATGTCTTTATCGATGTCAAATTGTAAAACAATGCTCGTTGCACCGAGCGTATTGGATGAGACAACACTTTTAATTCCGGGAATTGTCATGAATTGCTTTTCAAGAGGTGTTGCCACAGTGTTGGCCATCGTTTGAGGATTAGCTCCTGGAAAAGATGCTTTGACTGTGATCGTTGGGAAATTGACGTCTGGCAAATTACTGACGGGCATTTTTAAAAAGGCATTTATTCCAAGCATCGCAAGGGTAATCATGACAAGAGTCGTCATGATGGGGCGCTCTATAAAGGGACGAGATAAGTTCATTGTAGATATACCTTTGTCCCTTGCCTTAAGTTAAGTTGTCCCTCGCGTATGATCGCTTCATTTGGCTTAATTCCTTTTTCGATAATGACGAAACCATCTGTTCTATCGCCGATAATCACATCGCGATATTCTACATTTGACTCATTTGGATGGTAAATAAAGACATAATGGCCGCTTTGGCCGACTTTTACACACTCTTCAGGAACGAGAACGGCGTCTTTTTTTAAGTTGATCTGCAACTTAATTTTCACAAATTCTCCGGGCCAAAACATTTCATCTTCATTTGAAATGCTGCCGCGAAGTGCAATTGTGCCAGTGGTTTGACTGAGCGCATTATCGATGAAATAAACCATGCCGCTTCTGGGGGTTTTCGGATCTTGCGGCAATATGACTTTAAATGGAATTTGTTCACTTTTTGTATAGCTTTGAAGAAGCGCAAAATCCCTTTGCGAAATGTTAAAGGAGACGTCAATCGGGGTAAATTGCCGAATTGTGGCAAGCGTTTGCGTATTGTTAGCAACGATTAGATTGCCTACGTGAATATTTCGTTGTCCGATTTTACCATCTATAGGAGATGATATTTTGCAGTAGTTAAGATTAATTTGAGCAGCATCTACGCGCGCTTTATCGATTTCTATTTGCGCTTTACTTAGTTCAACGGCTGTCGCATACTGATCGAAATTAAGTTTTGAGACGTAATCCTTTTCGACAAGAGTTTCATATCGCTTGACGGTGAGCTCGGCAAGCTTTAAAGACGCTTCATCTTTTGCTAAATTGGCTTTGGCTTCATCAAGTGCTGCTTTATAGGAGCGCTCATCGATTGTATAAAGGAGTTGTCCCTCTTTAACGCGGTCTCCTTCATTAAAATTGATCTTCACGATGATTCCGGTGGCCTGCGCTTTTAGATCGACCACTTCATGCGAGAGGATATTGCCGATCGCATCTATATAAATGGGGGTGTCTTGCTGCACCGCTTTTGCAATCATAACGGGGTAGCTGATCTCTTTAGGCTTGAGGTTTTCCTTTTTGCATCCTATGATAAAAATGGAAAGAAATAGAAAAAAGATAGAACATTTTCTCATGTTATAATGATCCTGTCGCATAGGCGATGTTTGTTAAAGCTGAAATCCATTCGGTCTTGGCTATAATTCTTTGCGCCCTTGCATTGGAAAGAGCAGCTTGCGCCGTCAATAGATCCAAAATCGTTCCAACGCCCTGTTTATAGCTAAGGTACGCAATCTGATAAGCTTCTTCAGTATATTCATAATACTCTTGGCTAAATTTTACTTTTTCTGTGGCAGTCTGAAAGTTATAATAGCTTGTCACAACATCTAAGATGACATTTTCTTCTTTAGATCGCCAATCGGCATAAAGGGATGCAGCCTTGGCACTTGCCGCTTTTGTTTGATTGACGTAGTAAAACCCGTTAAAGAGGGGGATACTCAATGTGAGCATACCGCTGCCGACTCTTGAATCAAGGGTTGGGTGATGAATGTTGTGATCTTTTTCGATATAGCCGCTTGCCGTAAGGGTTGGCATCCCTTCAGACCAAATCACTTTAGTATTTGCCATCTGCGATTTCCACGTGGCTTCAGCTGCACTCAAGTCTTTTCTTTGCGATTTTGCAAGCGCAATTAGTTCCTCGATATTTTCTTGTACTTCATCGAGATTTGCATCAACTGCAATTTCTTCGACATCAACGACTACATTAGCAGGGAGGCCAAGGGAATTTGCAAGCTTGCCCATTGTCGTATTCACAAGGCCCTTCTGCTCTTCTAAAAGCAGCTTTGCATTGGCAAGGTTAGATCTTGCTAAAAGGACATCCAATTTTTTAACGACTCCTGCGATAAACTGCCCTTCTGCTGCATCAAAGTTTTTTTGCGCATTTTTTAAATCATCGCTTCTTGCTGCTACAAGCGCTTTTGCCTGTAGATGTTGATAGTAATCTAGCATCACATTTAAAATCACTGTCTGTAGCGTTTGATTGTGTGTCCAATCGGCTGCCAAAAGAGTTTGACGCGTGGATTCAATGCTTGCTGATCTTCCTCCAAAATCCCATAATAAATAAGATGCTGATAAGTTGCTAATTAACCATGAGTTTGTGTTGAAGGGTGTTGGAGATGAAATGACGCTTGTCGATGTTGAAGTTTTTCCCTTAATTTTTTCTATTTGTAAATCCTCATTTAAAAGTAGAGTGGGATACAAGGTGCTTTGTGAGGCCTTCCAAAGATAAGCTGCATTTTTTGCATTTTCCCAAGCCTGCATCGTTGCGGGGTTGTTATCTAGGGCAATTTCGATCAATTCATTGAGTTGCCATTTACCCTTATGCGTTTTGATGCTTTTTTGAATATTTTCTTCATTTGGCGCTGTTGTGCTATCTGGGATAGCAATGGCAGCTGGCGCTTTAAATGGAGCACCTCGCCAAGGGGCAACTTCGCCGCTGCCTGCCGGGTCTTTAATGTTGCAACTTGCAAGCATACCCATGATAACAGCTGAAAATGCAATGTTAAGTACATGTTTATGTTTCAACCTAGAAACGGCAGTTCGAGATGGCAAATTAATGCAAGATCTTGAATTAGAATTACTTTGCAATGGGGTGGGACATTCCCAAATGGTGAAGGACCACCCCATTGCAAATGATTCTGGTTCAAGAGATTGCGTTAAGTTGCCGTCTCCAACTGCCGTTTTTAGGTTCAAGCCTGTAGTTCCTCTTTTGTAGTTTCTCTAGGGTGTGATTAAAGTTGTACCCAGCAAGAAACTGATATGGTAGCGTCTAGACTATATTTTTAACGCGGGGAGCGCGGAGGCACAAAGTTGCAGAGAAGAATTGTCTATCAGCTTAAAGTTCTTAGGGGCGTCTTTCGTTCATCAAGGGGGGCTTAAGCTACATTCATGTAGCTTAAGCCCCCCTTGATGAACGAAAGACGCCCCTAAGGTATTCTGTTGATTCGCCTGCGGCGAATTAGCAGAGTTTTTTTGCAGTGGGGTCACTTAAGTCAACTTCCTCTATGCGACATTGCGCCTCCGCGCTCTCCGCGTTAAAAATTATAGCTAGCCTTTTAGCAATGCAATTTTACTGCGTACAATTTTTAATTACAGCCGTTCACTAAGATTCATTAAATTTTATTCCTTGAGAAAGGGTAAGCGTTTGCCCCCAGTTAATCGTATTAGTCTGCCTTCTCATATACGCCTTCCAAGCATCAGATCCAGCTTCCCTCCCGCCGCCCGTATCTTTTTCTCCGCCAAAAGCACCCCCAATTTCAGCGCCTGATGTGCCGATGTTGATATTGGCAATGCCGCAATCGCTTCCAGAGGCTGCAAGAAACATTTCCGCCCTTTGTAGGTTAGTCGTAAATAGCGATGCAGCAAGACCATGCGCTGAATGGTTGGCCATGGCGATAGCTTCTTCAAAATGGCGGTACTTCATTACATATAAAATAGGGGCAAATGTTTCCTTTTGTACGATTTCCCAATCGTTCTTAGCTTCTACAAGCGTTGGCTCTACAAAATATCCTTTTCCTTTAACTGTTTTTCCACCAAAAAGGATTTGGCCTCCCGCTTTTTTAATTTCTTCGATAGCGCTTAGGAAAAGATCGACAGCATCCCTATCAATTAAGGGACCCATAAGGTTATTTTCCTCCAAGGGGGTGCCTATAGTAATTGCTTGGTAAGCTGAAATGAGCTGGTTTAAAAATTTTTCATAAATGCTTTCATGGATTATGAGGCGTCTGATCGTCGTACACCGCTGTCCGGCCGTGCCGATGGCTCCAAATAGAATGGCCTCTTTCGCAAGCTTTAAGTCAGCTGTTTCATCGACAATGCTTGCGTTATTGCCTCCAAGCTCAAGTAGCGATCTTCCCAGGCGTTTTGCCACTACCTCACCCACGAGTTTTCCTACTTGTGTTGAGCCGGTAAAAGAAATAAGCGGGATGCGTCTATCGGCGACCAAGTCCTTGGCAAACTCATGATCATGAGTGATAAAGAGCGAAAATAGTGAAGGGGCCTTATGTTTTTCTGCGATGCGGTTGCAAATGTTTTGCACAGCGATTGCTGTAAGAGGTGTTTTGTGAGAGGGCTTCCAGATAATTGAATTGCCGCAAACAGCAGCAATGCAGGCATTCCATGCCCATACTGCAACGGGAAAATTAAATGAGGTGATTATCCCGACAGGTCCCAAAGGGTGCCATTGTTCGTAAAGCCTATGGTCTTGTCTTTCTGAATGCATCGTCTTGCCATACAGCATGCGAGAGAGGCCTTGCGCAAAATCTGCAATATCGATCATCTCTTGCACTTCACCAAGGGCTTCTTGTTTAGATTTTCCAGCTTCTAGGGCTACGAGGCTAGCAAGATTTTCCTTTTGATGCCGCAGCTCACGCCCAAGGCTTTTGATGAGGTCTCCTCTTTTTGGAGCCGGCACATTTTTCCAAGTGGAAAAGGCTTGTAAAGATTTTTGAACGACATGGTCATAGTCGCTTTTTGAGCAGCAATTGACTTTGGCAATTGCCTCTCCATCTATCGGAGAATAAGAGATAATCTCCCCTGAATCTTTTGTTTGAGACCACCAAGAAGGAGATGTGCTTGCACCTGGCATCTCATTAGATAAATTTAAAGTATTTAGAATATGAGAGTGATTATTAAGCATAATACTCTCCAAAGCGATTATTTGTGATATCGGCAAGAGTAAACTCTTCTTGTTTAATAAAGCCTGAATATTGTTTGGGTTGTTGCGTGATGAGATCGACGATTGTGCAAATTTGAGAAGCCGTCGACATTTGAATAGCAGACCAGCGGAGGCCGCCAAAGTCCTTTGGATACAGCTTTTTGTCGTAGTTGATTTCTTCTAATTTATTGTTTTTGTATCCCGTGATAGAGACATAAATTAAAATTAGATCTTGCCCCGATTTTGGAATAGATTTTTCTAAAAGCCTCTTTAAAGTTGTGCGATCTTGATTCATTTTCAAGTCGTTCATTAGAAAGCGAATTTTTTCGCAATGTCCGGGATAGCGAATTGTTTTGTAGCTTAAATTTTTTACCCTTTCGCGGTAGGTGTTTGCAAGCGTTCCAAGCCCTCCTGATGTGTTAAAGGCCTCGTAGGTTAATCCATCGATTTTAATTTCTTCTAAGTGTTCTAATGGCTGTACTTTAACTTCCTTGCCATCGATAATCGCCTCGCATTCGTTGCCATATTCATTGATCAATCCATCTGTCGACCAGTTAAGGCAATAGTGAAGGGCGTTGCTTGAATTAATCGGAAGGGCACCGACGCGCAGTTTAACTGTGTCTAATGTATCAAACTGCTTCATCAATTCATTGGCGACGATACTGATAAATCCAGGAGCCAAGCCGCATTGTGGGACAAATGCACGCGGCTCATCTTTGGCAAGCGCCATAATTGCCTGCGTTGTGGCGACATCTTCTGTAAGATCAAAATAGTTGAGATGACACTTTTTAGCGACCTTTGCAACCTGGACATTGCAAAAGAACGGAAGACTTGAAAGAATTGTATGGATGGCATTTTCTTTCAAAAAGACCGTAAGGTCGACTTCATTTGTCGCATCTAAGGTAAACAGTTGCAAATTTGAGGCGTTTTTTTTAACCTCTTTTAACTCGAGCAAATCGATGCTTTTGTCTGCGAGAAAGACTGTGTAATCATCTGTTTGGGAAAGCAAAAAGGCAATGAGTCTACCGATATTGCCAGCACCTAAAATGAGTATATTGTGCAGTTTTTCACCCATTTAGTGACCTATAAGCTCTTGAAGAGCCAAATTTAATTCTAAAACATTGACTATGGAAGGACCGAGGACCCCAAATTGCCTTGGGATGGTTTGACTTTCGATAAGAGCGAGTATCTTGTCTTTTTCTTCGCCTGTTAAATCCCTTGCGTGTAGGATGCGATCGACTTGAAAAATGGCAGCCGTTATACTGATATGGGGATCTAGGCCGCTACCTGAAGCAAATAAGAGCTCATTTGGAATTTCACCTTCTCCTTTAAACTCTAAAAGGCGCTTTTTTCTTTCGTCGACCAGTTTTTTTAATTTTTCACTCGTAGGACCAAGGTTTGAGCCCCCAGATTGCAGTGGATCGTAATCCGCAGCAGAGGGCCTTCCCCAAAAGTTGTGATTGTCAGTAAATTTTTGCGCAATGAGGCGCGATCCGATGACTTTGCCATTTTTTTGAATTAAATCCCCTTGAGATTTACCTTCGGCAATTATTTTGGCAAGAAAAGTCATTCCGACAGGATAGCCAATTCCTAGAAAAATTGACATTAAGAGAAAAAGTGTTACAGACTGAAATAATGTTTTCATAAAATAGCGTTTAGTAAAAGGTCAACGAGCTTAATTGCAAAAAAAGGCGCCACTATTCCCCCAAATCCATAGATGACAATATTATCAAAAAGAATCGAATTCCCGGATGCTGCTCGGTATTTAACCCCTTTAAGCGCAAGCGGAATAAGGGCTACAATTGTAAGGGCATTGACGATCACAGCGCTTAAAATGGCGGTTTGTGGAGACGCTAGATGCATAATATTTAAGACGGCAATCGGACCGCTTTGATCCCCATTTATGGAATGGAGATGACTAAAGATCGCAGGGATGATGGCAAAGTATTTGGCGACGTCGTTTGCGATGCTAAAGGTCGTAAGAGCGCCTCTTGTCATCAGCAGCTGTTTGCCTATCTTAACGATATCAATCAGTTTTGTCGGATTGCTATCTAGATCGACCATATTGCCAGCCTCTCTTGAGGCTTGCGTTCCCGTATTCATGGCAACGCCAACATCTGCTTGTGCAAGGGCCGGGGCGTCATTTGTTCCATCGCCCGTCATGGCGACAAGCCGGCCTAAGCTTTGCTCTTTTTTGATCCTATCGAGCTTCATCTCAGGCGTTGCATCGGCAATGTAGTCATCGACGCCAGCTTCTGCTGCAATTGCCGCAGCAGTCAGAGCATTATCGCCTGTGATCATTAAGGTGCGGATCCCCATTTCGCGCATTTCTTTAAATTTTTCTTTCACGCCCCCTTTGACGATATCTTTTAAGTGGATGACTCCAATGATCGCTTTATTTTCTGACACAAGAAGCGGAGTCCCTCCCTCTTTTGCAATTGAGGTAATGACTTGATCAAGTTCTAGAGGGTAGCTGCCGCCGATACTCTTGACATGCTCTTTGATGGCAGAGGTCGCCCCTTTTCTAATGGATCTTGCGATCGATCCATCTGCTCCTTGAAAGTCTAACCCGCTCATCCGCGTCTTTGCAGAAAATGGGACGGAGGTTGAATTGACAGCATTAAGAGATTCTGCCCTCATTCCAAATAGACTTTTTGCCAAGATGACAATCGATCTCCCTTCAGGGGTCTCATCAGCAAGCGAAGCCAGTTGTGATATTTTGGCAAGTTCGCGTTCATCATATCCAGGAGCTGGAAGAAACGCCTTAGCCATGCGATTGCCAATCGTGATGGTCCCTGTTTTATCGATGATGAGAAGATCAATGTCGCCTGCAGCCTCAACAGAGCGCCCACTTGTGGCGATCACGTTGCGCTGCACAAGCCGATCCATTCCGGCAATGCCGACCGCGCTAAGAAGTGCGCTAATCGTCGTCGGAATAAGGCATACCAAAAGAGAAACTAAAATGGGAATGGTGATAACGGTGGATGCAGTTTTTTCTAATTGACTTTCGCTAAAATACGAAAATCCTTTAATGGCGACGGTTGTGAGTAAAAAAATAATGGTAAGGCCGGATAAAACCATATGTAAGGCAATTTCGTTGGGAGTGCGCTGTCTTTTAGCCCCTTCAATCAGGCTGATCATCTTATCTAAAAAGCTGTGGCCCGCATCTGATGTAACCCGTATTTTGAGCGTGTCGCTAAGCACTTTCGTTCCGGCAGTTACGGCACTTCTATCCCCACCACTTTCTCTAATAACGGGTGCAGATTCTCCGGTAATGGCCGATTCATCAACTGTTGCAGCTCCTTCAATCACCTCCCCGTCGCAAGGGATCAATTCCATGGCTTTGCAAAGGATCACATCTCCCTTTTTTAGCTTTGACGATGGGGCTTTTATTTCTTTTCCCTCTTCGATTTTGATGGCATGAGCTTCTACTTGTGTCCTTCGCAAAGAGGCAGCTTGCGCTTTACCTCTGCTTTCTGCAATGGCTTCAGCAAAATTTGCAAATAAAACTGTAAACCAAAGCCAAAGGGCGATTTGAACATTAAACCACGACAATTGGCCGTTAAATATTTCGCTTGCGAGATAGATTGTCGTCGTAATAGCGCCAATATATGTGACAAACATAACGGGGTTTTTAATCTGATTACTTACTCTAAGACCTTTGATCGCATCGCACGTGCTTTGAAGGAGAATCTCTTTAGATATAATGGAGTTGTTTTTCATGTGATTAAAACGTTTCCCCCCTTGCCATTAACATTTGCTCTAAAATAGGTCCAAGAGATAACGGTGGAAAAAATGTAAGCGCCCCTACGATGAGAATCACGCCAACTAACAGCACAGAAAAAAGAACCGAATGGGTTTGCATGGCGCCAATTGAAGGGGGGGCAATATGTTTTTTTGCCAAAAGTCCTGCAATTTTTACGCTTGCCACTATAATGCTCAAACGACCAAGAAGCATCACGGCGGATAAAAGAAGTAAGTAATAGTTAGTGTTCATATTAAATCCGGCAAAAGAGCTTCCGTTATTGCCAGCAGCTGATGAAAAAGCGTATAGGATTTCAGTTAATCCATGGGGGCCATGCTGGCTTACGCCGCTACTTGTAAAGGGTAAAAGACATGAGAAAAAAGACCCTATTAGGATCAGCGCAGATGGAGAAAGAATGGCGATCACGACCCATTGAATTTCTCTTTTTTCTACCTTCTTGCCAAGGAACTCAGGCGATCTGCCGACCATGAGGCCGCATAAAAAGACGGTTAAAAGGATAAACATGATAAGACCGGCAAGGCCGACGCCGACTCCGCCAAAGATCACTTCTCCTAGCATGATGTTATAAAGGGCAATTCCACCCGTCATGGGAGAGTGGCTGGAAATGGCTGCGTTGGCAGAGCCATTAGATGTTGCAGTTGTCGCCACCGTCCAAAGTACGCTATTATTGATGCCAATACGGGTCTCTTTCCCCTCCAAAAATGGGTAGCTGCCGATAGCTTCATTTAGGCTGTATTCGGCTATGTTGGCAGCAATTAGGGCTCCTACAAACATGAATGATAAGGTGCCGATGATCATCAGCGCATGTTTTTTTGATTTAATCATGTGGCCAAAGGTAAAAATGCTCGCTATTGGGATTAAAAGGATCATCACCGTCTGAAGAATATTTGTAAGCTGCGTTGGGTTTTCAAAGGGATGGGCGCTATTTGCATTAAAAAATCCTCCACCATTGGATCCAAGTTGTTTGATCGCCTCAAATGAGGCGACAGGTCCTAATGGGATTGTCTGCGTATCGCCTTGCACCGTTTCTACCTTTGGATAGGGATTAAATGTCTGAACAACTCCTTGTGTGACGAAGATGGCAGCTATGAGAATAGAGAGAGGGAGTAAAATATAAAAAACTCCCCTGATCATGTCGACAAAAAAATTGCCGACAGTTTCGCTAGTTTGCCTTGTAATCCCCCGTATTAAGGCCACCATCACGCTAAGACCTGTGGCTGCACTTAAGAAATTTTGGACGCCAAGAGAGAGCATTTGCGACAGGTAGCTAAGAGTCGTCTCACCTGAATAGGCTTGAAGATTGGTATTAGTGACAAAGCTAATTGCAATATTAAGAGCGAGTGGCCATGAGGGGGCCGTAAAATGCTCCGGGTTTAAGGGAAGATACCATTGCAGCCGTAAAAGTGCAATGACGCTTAAGATGCCAATGAAATTAAAGCACAGAAGTTTCATCAGATACTGCTCTGCGCTCATTTCCTTATCTTTGTCAATCCCGGATAAGGTGTAGATAAAGTTTTCTATTTTTTTTAAGAAAGCAGGGAAGAACTCTCCTTCTTTATGAGTGAATACTTTGGCGATATAGACTCCAAGCAATGGAGTAAAAATTGCGAGGAGAAAAAAACAGGTAATCACTTGAGCTGAGGCGGAAATGGTCATGAAATGCATCTATTAAAATTTTTCTGGATACATGAGGCTATAGATAAGGTAGCCCAAAATAAAAAGAGATAAGACTCCAACTAGCTGAAAACCTACTGTCACACTACGCCCCATGTTTTCCCCTATCCTATGCAATGTAAATTATTATTTCAATAACAAACCACAAAGAGGTAAAAGTGGAGAAAAAATGCAGCCTACTTCTTTTGCCGTTTGCGGATATCATAAGGGTTAGCAACAGGGTGTATGTAGGATGAGCTGGTGATGGGTAGACAATTCTGTTTTCCTAAGGCATATAGTCAGATCCTTACCAAAACGGGGAATTCAAGTCTCGTACAACACTGAGGCAGTGAATCAGTACATTAAGCGCTAACGATCCACAACACCTAGCCTACAATGGATCGAATGATAATAGGTGAACAGAAATAACGCTTTAAACCCTCACGCCAATGCATGGCGTGCACGTGATCCCATTTTTTTTCTAAAGGATCGTTCGAAAGACAGATGGCTTCGCAGCTGGGAAAATCTTGTGTCAGCTTCAAAAATGAAGAAATCGCTTCCTTGCTTATATCTGAGGTGCTCTTAATCTCTATAAACAAAAGATCCTTTCCCGGTCGCTCTACAATCAAATCGACTTCTACATCGTCTTTTGTTCGAAGATAGCTAAATCGATAATCTTCAAAATAATAACTACTCAGTTTCAAACATTCCAAGATAACAAAATGCTCAAAAGCGTCTCCATAGGCAGAGGTTCCAGGCTGAAGCTGGATGGATAAACGACGGCTTAAAGCACGAGTAACTCCTGTGTCGAAAAAATAAAATTTGGGTTTACTACTCAATCTTTTGCGAAATGAATGTTGAAACCCTTCTAGCAAATAGCCGAGCATGGTATCTTCTAAAATTGTGTAATATTTCTCTACAGTTTTGTGGTCAACGCCAACATCGTAAGCAATTTTTGAATAATTGACGATTTTTCCATTCATTTGTGCCGCAACTTCAAGAAATTTTCGAAACGGATCGAGCTCTCTCACAAAGTGCTCTTCCCAAACCTCCTCTTTAAGATATGTATAGGCATACGTCTGAAGGTATTTTCGACAAAAACTATCTTGTTTATATTCAAGGATTTTTGGGAGCATCCCCCACTGTAAATGATTATCGAGATTGAAGTCGCCCTCGAATTCAAAAACAGTTAAAGGGTGAAGATAATAGACAAACGCCCGACCTGCAAGCATATTGGCTCCCCCTCTTTTAAGTTTACGAGCACTTGACCCCGTAAGGATAAAATATTTGTCCGTTGATTCTATCAATTGATGCACGATATCAAGAAGTTTAGGGATCTTTTGTACTTCATCAATAATGACATGCGTTTTTTCTTTGGGTAAAGCAAGCACTATATCTTTTAATTCATCAGGGTTTCGTGAAAATTTCTCCTCGTATTTGGCTTCTAAAAGATCAAAAATAATGCAGGATTCATGATCAAATTGTTTTCTCACAAGCGTGCTTTTCCCCGCTCCTCGCGGGCCTAGAAGAAAAAAACTGTGGTTCTTTGGCAACTG
>Ga0206944_1017_pt1 | contig 33161 bp, 25 predicted proteins | sample Alteio_BWOrgHeat_4_FD_152978 | JGI IMG/M metagenome (GOLD analysis project Ga0206944, IMG submission 152978) | Enriched cells from forest soil in Barre Woods Harvard Forest LTER site, Petersham, Massachusetts, United States -... | ecosystem: Environmental > Terrestrial > Soil > Temperate forest > O... | reverse complement strand
TTGTTCTATTCAATTATTTTTTATTCTATTCATGATTCATCTTGTTCTATTCAATTATTTTTTATTCCGTTCCTGATTCATTTTGTTCTATTCAATTATTTTTTATTCTATTCATGATTCATTTTGTTCTATCCAATTATTTTTTATTCTATTCATGATTCATTTTGTTCTATTCAATTATTTTTTATTCTATTCATGATTCATTTTGTTCTATTCAATTATTTTTTATTCTATTCATGATTCATTTTGTTCTATCCAATTATTTTTTATTCTATTCATGATTCATTTCGTTCTATCCAATTATTTCTAATTCTGTTCACAATATTAAATAGTACCTTTAAAACTTCTAATATGAATTACTTTTGTATTACACTTAGAACTAGAAATGGCAGATAAAGCCTACATAACACCAAAAGTACTTAAATGGGCAAGAGAATCGGCTCGCATGTCGCTAGAAACGGCAGCGGCAAAGGTAAATGTTGCTGTTGATAAACTTGAAACATGGGAGGATGGCGAACAGCAACCTACTATTAAACAAGCGGAGACATTAGCAAAAGCATATAGAAGACCATTTGCATTATTTTTTTTACCAGAAATTCCATACGATTTTCAACCCTTACAGGATTTTAGAAAAAAAGATTCTAAACCGTTGGGAACTGCATCAACTTTTATTATTCGTGAAATTCAACAAAAGCAAAATTGGTTAAGTGATGTTTACAAAGAGAATGGGGAGAAACCATTATCTTTTGTAGGTAGATTTACTCTTAAATCAAATCCAGCATTAGTTGCAAAGAATATTATAGAAACACTTAATATTGATCCGAATAACTATGCCACCGAAAATCAAATTAGAGAATGGATAGAAAGGGCAGAATCGAAAGGGATTTTTATTTCTAGAACAAGCTTTATTCATTCGCGCTTAAAATTGGATAGTGAAGAGATTCAAGGATTTACTATCGCTGATACATTTGCACCATTTGTGTTTGTAAATTCAGACGATTGGAATGCTCCACAACTATTTACCCTGGTGCATGAAATTGCACATATTTGGATCGCAGAATCCGGAATTTCAAACGATGTTGAGCCGGAAATAAAGCACAAGGATAAATTTCATCCAGTAGAATTATTCTGCAATGAGGTTGCTGCAAATGCACTAATGCCCAACGAATTAATTGATTCTCTTGAAAAAAATGCATTCGATTCAGGGAAAGAAGTTTTTAAAGTGTCAAAAAAATTGGGTGTAAGTTCTTTTGCTTTATTAGTTAGAGCATTAAACCTGCAAAAAATCTCAGTAGATAAGTACCTTAAATTAAAACGAGAAGCTGATGCTGAGTTTAAGGCATTCATTTTACGAGAAGAGCAGAAAAAACAAAAAGACAAAGAGAAAAAAGGTGGGCCAAATTATTATACACTATTAGTAAATAAAAATAGTCATTCCTTTACCAGGGTTGTAATGGACGCTTTTAGAGGGGGATTCATTCAACCAACGCTTGCAAGTACTTTGCTCAGCACGCAGGTAAATAATTTTTCTAAGCTGGAAAACTTCCTTTATAAATGAGCAAACTGCAGCAAAAATATTGCTTAGATGCTAATGTGCTTATCCAAGCATGGCAGAAATATTATTCTCAAAAATTTTGTGCAAGTTATTGGGAAGTGCTTAATAAGTTGGGTAAAGAAGATAGAATATTTCTTCCGCAAATGGTTTATGATGAAATAACCCGGACGGATGATGATTTATCCAAATGGCTTAAAGTAAGTCATATTCCAAAACGTAAACTGGATGGCGCTGTAACTGAATGTTGGAAAAACATATTAGCAGCTAATCCTTCGCATCAATATTTGGTGGACAACACAAAAAACCGTTCATTAGCCGATCCTTGGGTAATAGCACATGCTTTAAACGAAAATGCTTGTGTTGTAACAAAAGAAGAAAAAGTGACGGCTCCCAATTCAAATAGAATAAAAATCCCTAACGTATGCGATAACATGGGCGTTAGGTGGATTAACGACTTTGATTTTATTGAAGAACTGAACTTCAAATTCATTTGTAAGTTAGATTAACTTGTAAATTAATACTGCTCGTTTTTTAACCACAGTTGTAGTGGTCATCAGGAAGCGGTTGGACTGAGATATGCGCTAAGGCCCTGTGCGCGACTTGACCGACCACAAAGAGTTGCGCGGCTCCCGACAAATTTCAGGATTACGTTAATTCAGGTTTCCTGCCAATTAAATCAGGATTAAAAATGAGTTCGTACTGAATCTTCATCCAAATTAATATACAGGGAAGTGCCTTTAATACATACGGTAAGATATAGGTTTCGCGCAGGTATTTGGGAAACAAATCGGTAGAGGAAAGCGAAGTAAAAACAAATGCAAAAATGATGAGTCCCTTATCCCATGCTGAAGGCTGAATGTTTTTATACCATAATGCCGCTCCCAATATGGCAATGATAAAAGTGGGCGATTCGGCCTTGTGATTAAAAATAATGACCCAGATTAATACCGAGCATAAAAACATGAGCCTGAATTGCGGACTTTTATAGAAATTGAAATGGAGCAAGGGAATTAATAAAACAATCATACCCGGAATAAGCACATAAAGGTCGGAAAGCTGAATGTTAAACCAGGACCTGATTAAAGTAAGGACAGAAAAATTGAGCGAATGTGAAGAATCGTTTCTTAATAAATAGAACCAGCTTTTATACAATTGCAGCAATTGCTCAAAGGAAACAACAAACAGCGGAATAAAAAACAGCAGGCAGGTCCAGAACAACATGTACAGGATAAATTTTCCCTTTTCAGGATAAAACAAAAACAAAAGGGCAGCAGCCAGCCCAAATATTTTCAGGTAAAAGCTCAGGCTGATAAATAATGCGGCAAGGAACACATTTCGCTTTTCGAAAAACACAAATGCAATTAACATGAGTGCTGCCATAAGGGCATTGCTTTGCAGGTTTTGAATGCTGGTGATGAGTTCAAACAAAATAAAATAAAAAATGAATGTCTTCTTTTCTTCCTTTATATGTAACACCCGTATGGCAAAAAACAAGGCTAAAGTGTTTACTAAATTCCAAATGATTATTCCCACCAAATCGGGCAATTTAGCGAAGGGAAACATGAACAAGGCAAAACTGGGACTGTATTTATACAAGTCATCATACGATTCAGGATGCAGCACATATAAATCCTTATTGTGAATCAGGTTTAAGAAAGAGGTTTTAAAAATGAGGTAATTATTGATGTGATCGACTCCCAATGCATATTGCTGTATACCTGTACCTATTGCAATAATCACATAGATTCCCAAAATGAAATTAACGTTTTTCAGCAAAGACAACGAACTCCAGGTTAATTTCAACTTCATTGTTTTACTTTTTATTGAGTTGATTGAGCTTATGGTACTTTAAAAACGTCTCCCAGGCGGCAATCTTACAAATTACAAAGCCATAATGGCCATCTAAAAATCCAAGTTTAAGGAAATAATTCCGGGTGAATTTTGCCAGGGTTTTAATGCCTATATGGATCCTATTTGTTTTTCGGTGGGCATTAAATAAAACCTGCGCGGCAATGGTCGAAAATTTCTCTGCCTGAAGGTAATGCTCCTCCACAGCATAATAACTATAGTGTAAAATATCTCCTTTTAAAAAACCCGTTATGGATTTTGGATCAGTCATTTCATACTTGTCGTGCGGATTTAATCCCTTCCAGCTCCCTTTGGTACTATCCCAAAGACGCAGTTTCTTGTCGGGATACCATCCGCAATGCATGATCCACTGCCCGCAATAATTTGTGCGCCGGTTCATGTAATATCCATCGAAACTATTGGCGCTTTGTTTCACCTGAAGAATGGATGCTTTTAACTCCTCACTCAGGGCCTCATCTGCATCCAGCGACAATATAAAAGGGTATTTAGCCTGGGTAATGGCATAGTTTTTTTGTTCAATATGTCCCAGAAATTGTTGTTCGATAAACCGTGCTCCTTTAGCTATGGCAATCTCCCTGGTTTTATCTTTTGAAAAGGAATCTACCACCACCACGTCATCTGCAATACCCTTTACCGAATCCAGGCAACGGGCAATGTTCCTTTCTTCGTTCAGGGTAATGATTACAACCGACAATTGGCGCATAGTTGGGATATGTATTGCAAATGTATCAAAATTCGTATTAAACATTTAATATCTTTGTTTATCCATAATTACTTTATGAATAACGTTCCAAATTGGCTTAATGGTTTGCAGCAAGGGGATAAACGTACTCTGGCCCGAATTATTACCGTTGTAGAGAATGAATTAGAGGGACATGAAGAACTCCTAACCCAATTAACGTTTCCCAAAAAAACTCCCATTATCGGAATTACCGGTCCTCCCGGGGCAGGCAAAAGCACATTCATAAATAGTTTAATAACGCATTTATTAACTCAACCGCTTGAAGGCAGGGGTATTGGAATTATTGCCATTGATCCCACTTCTCCATTTAACTTCGGATCCATATTAGGTGATCGCCTGAGGATGGCCGAACATTTTAATAATGACAAGGTGTTTATCCGATCCCTGGCCACACGCGGATCGCTGGGCGGACTTTCGGCTAAAATTATTGAGGTGGTGGATGTAATGAGGGCATTTGATTTCGATTACATTTTTATAGAAACTGTTGGCGTTGGCCAATCCGAAGTGGAAATTGTTGGATTAGCCGATACCAGCATCCTGGTGTTGGTTCCCGAGTCGGGCGATGAGGTGCAAACCATTAAATCGGGGATCATGGAAATTGCCGATATTTTTGTGGTGAATAAAGCAGATCGCGATGGAGCCGATGCTTTTGTTAAAAACCTTCATGCTCTCCTGCAATTTAAAAACAATGCAAAATCCGAATCCGATTGGGTTCCACCGGTGATCAAAACCGTTGCTACAAAAAATGAAGGGATTGAAGAAATCAGCAAACAAATTACCAGGCATTCCAACCTGGTTCATTCCAATCATAAACAATCCTACCTCCTGGCAGAAAAAGCTTATCGGCTAATCCAAAATAGCCGGATGAAAGACGTGGATAAACAAGATTTGCAAAAACAAATCGATCTTTCAAAAGGAATAAAGTTTAATCTTTATCACTTTATTAAAAAATACCTGAAATCCCTATAAAACAAAGAGAAATCAATAGGCGTAAACTACTCCTTGGCCTGAATATTGTTCCGCTTAAAGGAAGGAAAACGTTTAATAAAACAACTAAAAATGGAAACCAAGGTCAAACCCCAATACAAGGAAGGCAAGGTAGCAGAGGCAATAGAGGGGCAAACTGCCAAATTGCCCTCCGACTTTTTTTTATGGTCGGCTTTAAGTTCTATGGGTATTTCTCTATTATTGAGATTATTCAGGAGAAGAAGCGAAAGTATTTTTGTAGCTCAATGGGCCGCTCCTCTTTTAATCATGGGTCTTTACAATAAGCTGGTAAAGCTTGAAGGACATGGTGCCTGATTGCCAATTACTGCCTTTTAATTGTTCCAGCAGAAAGAAGAATAAAGAGAGAGTTCTACGAAAACCCTTTGGGACTAATTAAAGTCCCAAAGGGTTTTTTATTCTAATTCTTCCACCTTTTCGATCAACCATTTTATATTGGTAATTTCTTTTGCTTCCTCAATCAGGCCTTTTAATGCCTTCACTTCCGTCATTGATTTCTGATTTTTCCTTCCCTCAAATTTAATCCTTAAATCAAATGCCTTTTTACTGAATTTAAGTAAATTGTTATGTACTTTAACCTGATAGTCCGAAATGGTTTTATTCCTTTTCAGGAAAATTTTAAAAGAATCGATCAACGAATAAAAAGCCTCTGTTTCCTCCTGTTCATAATAGGCTTTTAGCAGCAATGATTTTGCGCTTAAATGATAATACAAATCGGTGTACTCTACCTGTTGTAATAACTTTAATGCTTTTTTATAATCCTGTTTACTATAGTAAAATGAAGCGAGATTAAAATTATAAGCGTTCTCCCTGCATTCGGGAGCTAAATGATCTTTGTATTGATGAATGAAATTTTCAGTCCAATCAAATTGCTTTAGCCTGTTGGCGATGGAAACGATATTCTTATAATCCCATTGCGACAGGGAACCGTCCAGCTCAAATATCATTTTGTTTTCCAGTAATGATTGATACAGGGCCAACAACTCAGGCAGGTAATCATTGTTCCCGCTATTGAGTTTTTTTATGCAATAATTTTGAACATACTCGTACATTTGCTTGGCCTCCTCATGTTCAAAGCTTTTATAATTATCAGCTAATAATACTTTTAAACGATGGTAATGTTTTTCATTTTCGCTTTCGGTGAGTGTCAGTAACACCTGGTAATAAATACTTATTGCAGGAAAATCGAGGTATTTATGAATGTTTCCCTTCAGATAAGTCAATAATTCCGTTAATAAATTCAATCGGTATTCTACCTGAACAATATTGCTGCGATTAATCATTTCGCATAAATTATTTAACTTGGTGGATAGGTAGAAGATATCCAGGTTATCCACTTTTTTTTGAAGACTTTCATTCCGCTCACGGGTTTCTTTTTTACGAAAAAAAAGATCCTCTTCGTATTCTAACATAAAATTATTATAGAAATACTCGTAATTATTCGAAGGGGCCTTCTCATTTACTTGTTTAGTGTTACGTAAGGTTTTATGAAAGTATTTATCGAGGTTCCTTTCCCTGAGTTCAACTAAAAGAAATTGTTTTTTGGCTGCACTTTTATTCATCCCTTTTAAGGAAAGAAAGTCTTCAGCAAGTTTGGTTAAGTAGCTCATTAAATCATTTATTCTTTGTTCCTTATAAGAAAGTTCGCCAAACAGAGCTGCATGCATTTGTTCCTTTTCGATCAACTTGTTTCGAAAAGAGGGATAATGGGAGCAAAGGAGGGAGCAAAAATGATTTAGCTTTTCATTCTTATTAAAATAGGGAGAGTGGACAAACTCCATAAATTGATTCAATTCAATTTTACTGAAAGCACTCAAATAATGAGTAAGTTTGGAATTATGCATACGTTTTTAACCTCAAAACTAACATATTTAATCCATAAAATGGATAATTCAATATTACAATATGCTCATTTTTAATAAATTATAAAAAATAATCATAAATTTATGATCCATAAGTGCTAAAAATTGTTTTTTTAAAAGCTTTTTTGATGATTCATCTTTGTATCGTGAAAGACTGCAAAGCTGATCACAATTAAAAAAAGAATTTATTTTAACCACTTTAAATCTACAATAAATGAAAAAGCCAGTACTTAGTTTAAAAAACCGCTCTATGTATTTAATGACAAAAATTTGTAAAAATGGCCTGTTCTTGTTTTTACTTCTTTTTATGAAAAACAATACTGTAGAAGCCTGCAATGCAAATTTCAATACTCACAATGGTTGTATTGGAGACACCGTTTTTTTTGAAGCTCAGGATCTGACAGGAGTCTATTGCTGGAACTTTGGAGATTCTACGAATGTAGCTAATGTAACTCACGGACAAAAAGCCTGGCACATCTATTCCAAGGCAGGTACTTATTATGTAACACTTTTTGTAAACATTGGCGCGGAGTATGATTACTTAACCCTGCCCGTTACCATTACAGCGACAGACTGTAATAAAGCTAAATTTGACTGGAGCGGCTACGGCGGTTTAATTTCTTTTTCAAACCTTTCCTTTGGCAAAACAGATAGCTGCAAATGGAACTTCGGAGAACCTTCATCGGGTGCCAACAACCTTGGAAATGGGGATCAGGTTAGCCATCAATATGCGGGATTCGGTGCTTATACAGTTACTCTTATCTCCTATTTTCATAATGGAAAAGTAGATTCGACAAAAAATGTGATTAACAACTACCAGCATGGTGCTACTGTTATAAACAACCACCTGGATAATTGTTTACAAAGCAATTTTTATAATGTCAGTTACGACAGTACTTCCTTAAGTTCCATCAATTGGAATTTTGGAGATCCGGCCTCCGGAGCGGATAATACCTCTACATTAAAGAATCCTGCTCATACATTTAGTCATGCCGGCGTTTTTAAAGTGTGTTTGATTTATTCAGATGGAAATCATACCGACAGCATTTTTGTTTATCGGAAGGTGCATGACTGTGATCATGTATACCCCGGAGACGCGAATAATGACGGCGAAGTGAATGTACGTGATATATTTCCAATTGGTATTTTTAATGCCACCCAAGGTACTTCACGTCCTAATGCGTCTACAAACTTTATTCCTCAGATCAGCCCCAGCTGGAACCTTGGCCTGATGTATCTAAATGACGGTTTTGATTTGAAATTTGCAGATTGCACAGGGAATGGAGTGGTTGACAAATCAGACGTAGAAGTGATCAGCTTAAACTATGGGCTCAAACACACCAATGAAAATAATGAACCAAGCATGCAATATGTATCCGCTGCTGACCCCAGTTTGTTTTTGAAGTATTCTACAGATACCATTCTATCGGGTGATACGGCAAAAGTGCTCATTAACCTGGGTACACAGACTATTCCAGCTAATAATATCTATGGACTGTCGTTTTCCACAACATACGATGCATCTATGGTAAAATTAGCAGGCACTACCGTTAACTATTCAAAAAGCTGGTTAGGTAGCAACGGTGTTGATTTGATGAACGTTTCGCATAATGATACCGTGAATGGGATCCTCCATATTGGCATGGTACTTAATGATAAACAAGGGGTAAGTGGTTCAGGGCAAATTGCTGAAATTGACTTTATCATGAAAGACGATGTCTCTGGTTTTAATTCAAACCATTTTTTCAAAACCTTTCATACTTCGCTAAATGGAAATGCAACTGTTATTTCAAATGGTATGGCAAATAATCAGCAACAGGTGATTAATGTTAACCTGAGAAACGATACCATTGTGATAAAGAATGTTACCACAGGTATTGTTCCATCCTATTTACCGATAAACTCAATCCTGGCCTATCCAAATCCGGCAAATGATATTCTGAACATTGAATTTAATAATAATCATGTAATTAATCTCAGCCTGGTAAATATGATGGGTCAAATTATTTACAGCGAAACTCCTGACGCGTTAAGTAAAACTCAAATTTCATTGAATAATTTACCTGAAGGAATCTATCTGTTAAAGTTGACTACTAAAGAAGGATCGATTACTAAAAGAATCTGCAAGAGCATAAAAGAATAAATCTAGCTGCTTTCCCTTCATTGCAAAACCACGCTCAACCGGGCGTGGTTTTCTTATAAAAGCCATTTCATTTTCAATTAACCGATACTACTTTCATTATCCGAAAAGAGCAAAATACAGGTGCATTGACAATCAACCTCTAACCCTTTTTATTGAGTTGGATTTTGCTGCAACTTATGTTATCGAAACTTTATTGAATGACTCAGCGTCCTCTGCGAGGCCTTTGCGAACTTTGCGGTTAAATACATACTCCATTTTAACCGCAAAGTTCGCAAAGGCCTCGCAGAGGACGCTGAGAAAACAGAAAGATCAAATCAAAGGAAGTTATTCTTAGCTGAAAGTTTTATTGAATTATAAAGCAATACCTCCTTTCATTAAAACAAAAAGAGACTGCCCTTTGGAGGGCAGCCTCTTTTAAAAAATGTTTGGAAGGCTAATTAATTATTTACAACTACCTTTTTGCTTAAAATTTTACCACCTATATTTATTTGAATGGAATAGATCCCATTTTTAAAAGAAGAAGTGTTGATTGTCGTATACATATTATTATTTATTACTTTTTGAAACACTTTTTGTCCGATTTCATTAAAAATGATCACATCCGATTCCCTGGAATCATTATTTATAGAAAGTACGAATGAACCTGAAGAAGGATTAGGATAAACATCGGCACTTATTTGCTGGGTGTTAAGTTCATTTATACCTGTAGCAACTGTACAAGGGTTCGTTCCCAAATTATCAAGGTCGGTATAAATAGTAAACGTAGTAGAGGTAATTAAAACTCCCGTATAATTCAATATAGATGCATTCGCTTCGTAAATTAAATTAGTTGGAACCATCGTATTTGTGCCTTGAGCATCATAGGTTGCTCCATTAGGAACAGATAACAAGCCTAAATTAGCAGATCCAATCAATTTTGAACCAGCAGAAAGGTATATGGTATCCGAGGTAGTCCATTTAAGTAAGGTAATAGTCACTCCGGGACAAATATAATAGCTATGACTTATGCAATTACCTGACTCCGAACTACAGGATAAAGATTGTGAAACACTAAGTACGATGGTGCTTTTAGGAGGTGTAAAAAAGGCAAGAATTTGGGCCGAAGCCTTAGAAACTGTTACCAGATTGAATGCAAAAATGGCAATAGAGATTAGCAGTATGTGTTTTTTCATGTTGGTAGATTTTTTTTTGAGTTAGCAATTTACTTCTTTTTTTAATAACAGATGACAAATTAATGTAATTTTTAATCGATTTCTTATTTAAACATGAAATGCCAACCATCAACTATACATAAATGTAAAAAAATAAAAACCTTATATTCGTCAAGAAAAACAACCAAACAGCAGATCCAATTTTACAAATCGAAGGAGATGTGGAAAAGCTTATTGCCAACTGGAATTATGCCGATAAATAGCATGCCCAAATTAAGCATCAACTTCAAGCCTTATCCGGAAAGAGGCCACAGAATCAGGCCGATGCTATGGCTCATTTTATTACCGATGTTTTTCTTCGTGATTTCTACCGTTGTTGCGGAAAAATCCAAATTGGAGAAGCTGGAAAAAAAGCTAAAGAGTCTTCCTGAAGACACCAATAAGGTATTGAAACTGGATGCCCTCATTCCGCTGCTGTATAACGAGGGAGATTACAATAAAGCGATGATCTATGCGCTCTTACAAAAAAATTTAGCCGAAAATTTAAATTTCAAAAGAGGGATTGCCTCTTCACATGCCAATATTGGAGTCATTTTCTTTTATACAAGTGAATACAATAAAGCATTGGAACATTACCTTACTGCATTAAGATTATGCGAGGAATTAGGGGATAAAAAAAGGGTTTCCAACTTACTGCTTAACATTGGCTCCGTATATTACCAGCAAGGCAAACACCTTAACGCCATTGATTTTTATTCCCGGGCATTAACAAAACAAGTTGAACTAAAAGATTCCTCTGGCATGGCCAGTGCAATGCTTGGTATAGGAAACATATTTTGGCAGGAAGCTCTTTATTCTAAGGCCTTAGATCAATACTTTAAAGCATTAAAAATACAAGAGGTATTGGGTCATAAAAATGACATCGCTTATTCTCTTTCTAATATTGGACTCATTTACCAAAATCAGAAAAAATTAGATCCTGCAGAAAAGTATTTTTCCGAGGCACTAAAAATACAAGAAGAAAATAAGGACAAAAATGGAATTGCCACTTCTCTATCTTATATTGGAATCAATTATAACTTGAAGGGTGAAGTGTTAAAAGCGAAGAATTATTTTTCAAAAGCACTAAAAATACAAGAAGAAATTGGGGATAAAGAAGGGATGGCAAACACGTTAATTGAAATAGGCAATTCAGAAAAAGAAGGCGCTAGTTCAATGGAATTTCAAATTTACCAAAGGGCCTTAAAAATCTTCGATGAAATAGGCAATAGAGAAGGAGTCTCAAAATCGCTTAATTATATTGGAGAATATTATCTCAAGGAAAAAAACTACAAAGAAGCCCTGAATTATGAAAATAAAAGTTTAACTATTGCCAATGAAATTGGAGTGATCGATATAGTGAAACAAGATGAAGAAGGCTTAAGTAAAATACTTGAACAATTGCAACAATACGACCTTGCCTTAATGCATTTTAAAAAATACATTCTCTTAAAAGACAGCATTGAAAGTAAGGAAAGTGCATTAAAAATTGAACGGGAAATGATGAAGGATGAATTTAGCCGTAAAGAACAAGAAGAGAAGATAATGCAGGATAAAAAAGATGAAGAGAAGAGAGATGAGGAAAGAAATACTCGGATGCTAATTTACTTTATAAGTGGCATCTTGATTATTGTCCTTACGTTTGCATTTTACGCTTATCGGGCTTACCTGCAAAAGAAAAAAGCAAACCGGCAGCTGGATATTCAAAATAAAAAAATTGAAACGGCCTACAAAATCATTGAAGAAAAAAACCAGGAAATTACGCACAGCATTAACTATGCGAAAAGAATACAACAAGCCATGCTTCCCGAAAGGGAAGAAATCTACAAAGTGCTGCCTCAAAGTTTTGTGTTTTTTAAGCCTAAGGACATTGTAAGTGGTGATTTTTACTTTTTTGCAACACATAATGGGAATATTTTTATTGCAGCTGCCGATTGCACAGGCCATGGTGTACCAGGAGCATTTATGAGTATGATCGGCTCAGAAAAATTAACCGATGCGGTAATGAAAAGCTCGGATACCAGCGAAATTTTAAAGCTCCTTGATAAGGGAATTAAGTCTTCGCTGCATCAGTCCAATAGCGAAACAAGTACACGCGATGGAATGGACATTGCTCTTGTTAACCTGAAAATTAAGCATGAAGAGTCATCCACCCTTTATTATTCGGGGGCAAATCGTCCGCTTTGGATCATCAGAAAAGGCCAGACCAGCATTGAAGAAATTAAAGCTTCTAAAATAGCTATTGGCGGTTTTAGTGACGATAGTCAATATTTCAGCAGCCATGAAATCAAGTTGTACAAAGGAGATAGCTTTTACCTCTTTTCAGATGGTTTTGCCGATCAGTTTGGAGGAGCAAAAGGGAAAAAACTAACCAGCAGAAAATTCAAAGAACTCTTGCTTGAAATCCAAAATCAATCCATGCAGGAGCAGGAAAAACAGTTAGAACTCTTTGCTGATAGCTGGAAAGGTGAGCATCACCAGGTGGATGACCTATTGGTTATTGGTGTTCGTGTTTAATGTATTTTATTCCTGAAAATAAATCCGCTTTACTCTTCTTGAAACGTTAGTGAGTGCCTCATAAGGGATGGTTCCCAAATCAATAGCCACCTGTCCGATAGGATATTGCTCTCCAAAAACAATCACTTCATCTCCTTCCATTACCGGAATATCCGTTACATCAATCATACACATATCCATACATACGTTCCCTACAATGGGAGCGAGTTTTCCTTTCACAATGAGTTTGCCCACTCCATTACTTAATTTCCGGCTCAATCCATCTGCGTAACCGATTGGAATGGTTGCAATTTGCATGTTTCTGTGTGCAAATCCTTTTCGGCTGTATCCAATACTGTCATTGGCAGGCACATTTTTGATCTGCGAAATAGTTGTCTTTAGGGTGCTCACATTTTGCAATTGAGTTTGTTCCTGCTGATTGGCAGCTATTCCATACAATCCGATGCCCAACCTGACCATGTCGAACTGTGCATCCGGAAAGCGGATAATGCCTGCAGAATTCAGAATATGCCTGAGGATAGGATAGTCGAAATGTTTCATTATTTTACCACTCATTTCATTAAACTTCCTGAGCTGAATGCGTGTAAAATCGTCATGTTCCTGTTCATCACTTCCCGCCAAATGCGAAAAAACAGAACGGATCTGAATATGTTTAATGTTTTTAATTCTTACAATAATCTCATTTAAATCCGCTTCTTCAAATCCAAGGCGGTGCATTCCCGTATCCAATTTTAAATGAACAGCCAATGGTGCATGGCTTCCCTCCTTACCGTGGCTCGATTTGCTTCTTTTTGCTGCTTCATCAAATAAACTAAGTACCCTGAAACTGAATAGTTCCGGTTCAAGATTATATTGGATCATCGAATCGTAACTCTGTTCCTCAGGGTTCATAACCATAATAGGCATGGTAATGCCTCCCTTTCGAAGCTCAATCCCCTCATCAGCATAAGCAACCGCGAGGTAATCTACCCGCTGAAATTGCAATACATTGGCAATTTCGAAACTCCCGCTGCCATAGGAAAAAGCTTTTACCATCGCCATAATACGGGTATCGGGTTTTAATTTGGATCGAAAGTAATTGAGATTATGTGTAATGGCATTTAGGTTAATTTCCAATACCGTTTCGTGCGCCTTTTGCTGAAGCACTTTACTTATTTCTTCAAACCCAAATGCCCGCGCTCCTTTAATCAAAATGGTTTCATCTCTAAAAAAGGAATTGGTATAGGCAGCGAGAAAATCAGTGGTAGAATGGTAAAACTCAACATGCATATTTTTAAACTGCGCCCCTTGTCGGGTAATGGCTTCGCCGATGGCAATTAAACGGTCGATATTCTTTTTGGTTAAGCGCTCCGCCACTTCTTTATACAAACTTTCTTCATTTCGTCCGCTTTGTAAAATATCCGAAAGGATAAGCGTTCGTTTGGGATGCTGCTTTTGCTGATTCAAAAAATCAAGTGCAATACTTAATGAACCCAGATCGGAATTATAACTGTCATTGATAATGGAACAATTGTTTATTCCTTCTTTAAGCTCCAGGCGCATAGCAACAGGGCTTAAATAAGGCATTCTTTTGGCTATAACCTGATTATCATATCCTAGGTAAAGCATTACGGCCCAACAATGGATGGCATTTTCAATGGAGGCTTCGTCGGTAAATGGAATCGAAATATGAATGAAGTCATTATGATAAACCCCCTGTATTTCCGTTTCAATATTCCCCTTTTTGATCTTCCCGATTTGCAAGTTGGCAGCCGATTTTCTTGACCAGGTAAACACCTTAAGCGATGCGGGAATCTTGTAATTGTTTACTTCTGTATGAATAGTTAAATAATCCTTACAATAAATCAATAATTGCGCATGTTCAAATAGTTTTAACTTCTCATCCACCTTTTCCTGCATGGTTGCAAAGTTTTCGTCATGCGCCTGGCCAATGTTGGTAAAAACACCGATGGTAGGACGAATAATTTTTTCAAGGTTCGCCATTTCATCGGGCTTGGAAATACCTGCTTCAAAAATAGCCAACTCGTTTTCAGCGTTCATTTGCCAAACCGAAAGCGGAACACCTACCTGCGAATTAAAGCTTTTAGGACTTCTTACGATATTCTTATCTTCCCTTAACAATTGGAAAAGCCATTCCTTTACAATTGTCTTTCCATTACTACCGGTAATCCCAATTACAGGAATGCTGAAATTGCTCCGGTGAAATGCACACAGTTTTTGTAAAGCATCAAGGGTATTAGTTACCTGAATGAAATTGGCCCCTTCGTATTTTTCAATGGAATCGGGAAGCTCCCTTACCACAAAGTTCCTTAATCCCTTTTCAAAAAGCTCAGGTATAAATTTATGCCCATCGTGTCGTTCCCCTTTAATAGCAAAGAACAGTGAATTTTCTACCTGACTTATTTTACGGCTGTCAATGAGCAAGTGTTTAATGGGGCAATGCTGATCCCCAACTAAAACAAAAGTACCACCCGTAATCCGGGAGATTTCCAATATCGTATTGAGTTTTAACAACGTGCTCATAAGGGAAATTTCTTCCTGATTTGAAATTAAAAATTAAGCATTGCCTCTTAATTTTATTTTTTCGGTTCTACTTAAATTAGATTACTTTTATTGCACTATTTCACAACAAAACTAAACAAAAAACGGTTTAAAGTTTTTGAATAACAATTAAATAAAATGGATTCAAAATCAATAAGAAAAGAGATCACTACCTTGATTGATGGTATAAAAGAACATTCAGATAACCTCACCGAGGTAAAACATATTCCTCAATTGGAATTGGAATCGATTTTAACTGACATTAAAACGCTTTATGAGAAATCCGTTATTTTTAATTACCTCAATGCCCTTTCTCTTGAACCTCAGTCCTCTGATTTAACTAACAACCCGCCAACAATAGAAGCAAAAGCGAATTCCATAGATCCCTCTATCGAACAACCAATTCAAAAACAAGCTACTATGGATTTGTTTTCAAACGAGCTTGCACCAGTTGCTAAATCCATCAATAAAGAAGAGCATAGCACGGCAGTAAATTTGCAGAAAAGACCCATTACCGATTTAAAATCAGCCATCGGAATAAATGATAAATTTCAATTTATTAATGAATTGTTTGATGGAAACATGCAGGAATATAATTTAGCATTGAATCAGCTCAACTCCATGGCTGATTTAAAAGAAGCCAGCTATTACCTACATTCACTTAAAGATATGTACAAATGGAAAGAGGAAAATGGCTCTGCCCAAAAATTTACGGAATTGGTTGAACGAAGGTTCCCCTAAAATCATTCCTTCTCATTTACCTGAAGTGGATTTTTGCCTCAACCCTTCTTTAATTTATTCAATCGCACTAGCTAATTTCCGCTTATGTCAACACTTTATATCGTTCCTACTCCTATTGGCAACCTGGAAGACATCACACTGAGGGCCATCAGAATATTAAAAGAAGTGGATTTCATATTAGCCGAAGATACCCGTAAAACAGGCCAATTGCTTAACCACCTGGGCATCAGTAAAAAAATGTATTCCCATCACCTCCACAATGAACATAAAACCGTGGAATTGATAGTTGAACGAATAAAAAATGGTGAAACAGCTGCATTGGTAAGTGATGCGGGAACGCCTTCTGTTTCTGACCCTGGCTTCTTGTTGATCAGAGAGGGTATCAAAAATGGAATACGAATAGAGTGTTTACCAGGCCCTACTGCATTTGTGCCCGCACTGGTTAATTCAGGTTTACCCAGCGAACGTTTTTGCTTTGAAGGTTTTCTTCCTCAAAAAAAAGGAAGACAAACCAAATTACTTGAATTAAAACAAGAAGAACGCACCATCATCTTTTATGAATCCCCCCATCGGTTGGTAAAAGCGCTGGAGCAATTTGCCGAACATTTCGGATCCGAACGCAGGGCATCTGTATCACGCGAATTAACCAAAATCTACGAAGAAACCCAACGTGGCACACTCCTGGAATTGATCCAGTATTTTAAGGAAAAAACAGTAAAAGGAGAAATTGTAATTGTCCTAGAAGGGAAAAGAAGAATCAAAAATGCCCAGGAAGATGTGGACGAAGAAGTTTAATATTTTTTAAATGGTTCGTTAACTGGTAATTTTTAACTTTACAGCTAAATGAACCTTCTATTAAATGAAAAAAATACTTTGTAGCGCCTTCCTATTACTTACACTTACTGCATTTTCACAAAAAACTTACCAGGAATATTATAACCTTGGGCACGCCAAATTGGATTTTAATCAGGATTACAAAGGAGCCATTCAGGACCTGAATAAAGCTATTGAATTAAAATCAGATTATTTTGAAGCATTTAGGGACCGGGGAATATGCAAATCGGAATTAAAAGATTATAAAGGTGGCCTGGAGGATCTCGATAAAGCCATCGAATTAAATGCAAACGATTATACCGCTATCGTTTCCCGAGCAAATACAAAATTAAAAACAAAAGATTACCCGGGAGCTCTGGAAGATTATAACAAAGCTCTGGAACTAAAACCCGGAAGCTATAAAATGGCCGAAACGCTTAACAACAAAGCCTTGGCTAAATTCGAGTTGGGTGATAAAACAGGAGCATGTGAAGATTGGAACAAAGCCGGAAAGGCAGGCAATGCGGATGCCTATGCCAATATTAAAAAATACTGCAAATAGATTCTATTTAACTACAAACACAAAGGCCTCGCAGAGGACGCAAAGAACATTTTTTCTCTGTGCCCTCTGCGAGGCCTTTGTGTTCTTTGCGGTTAAAATTTGCAAAAAATCAGGGAATTATACAATTTTGTCAAATAACTCTAATCCCATTAAATCATGAAATCTATTTTTATATTTTCTCTTTTATGCATTTGTTTAAGTACTCATGCATTTAGTTTTACTCTTTTGGAAAATGATACCAATAAAACAGATGCCAACAACAAAAAACAAGGTATCTGGAAGGAAAAATACTATAACATGGAATCCTATGGTTACTACATAAACGATAAAAAAGACGGATCCTGGGTAAGTTATCAGCCCAGTGGTTTACTAAATAACATCGTTACTTATAAAAACGGTTTGCGAAACGGTATCAATATCACTATTGATGCCAATGGTTATTTTGTGGAGGAAGCCAGTTTTAAAAATGATACTCTCGATGGTGTTTCCAAAGGGTATTTACCAGGCGGGAAATTAAAATCCTATACCACCTTTAAAATGGGAAAGTACAACGGCATTAGGAAACAGTTTTATTCGGAAGGCACCTTACAGGAGGAATCCTTTTATATAAATAACAATCGCCAGGGAGTCACAAAATGGTATTCAACCGATGGGAAATTGAGTATTGAGTACCATTACAGCAACGGACTTCTCGAAGGTGCTCAAAAAACGTTTTACAAAAATGGGAATATCAGTTCCGAAGGAACCGCCAAGAACAATCAAATGGAGGGCGAATTCAAAGAGTATTTCGAAAATGGTAAGCTTAAAACCATGGGAAATTACTTAAAAGACAAAAAGGAAGGGGCCTGGAAAATATATGACGAGGACGGTAAATTAATTAAAACCGAAAAATACAAGGGCGGAATTACAAAATAAGCGGACAGATACCGTTGTTTATATTATCGCAAACACCATTCATTTAACCTCACCCCATTTTAAGGGAGTGCAATATAGCTCTCCCTTAAATCAATTCTGCTGTATCTGTTGATCTGTATCCCAGCTGGGCATCTCCATGTATTTGGTCTGCAGCAATTGATCTTTAAATTCGTTCACTATTTTCGCCATTTCTGAATTTGCCCTTTTTATTATTCTTCGGCTTTCTCTTTCTGCTTTGCGAATTTCCTTGTATCCCTTTGTGTTCGCATCAAAATCAACAAACTCTTCCTTGGTGATACTCATCGTTTTTGTCTCTCCCTTGTTTCTTCGGGAGGAAGCATAAATCATTTTTTGGATGTATTTAAGGGGCTTTTCATCCTTGATTACAGGTTCACTTGTTGAATCCAGCACGGGTTTCAGGCATTCCACAGGTTCATTCCCCTCAATTTCATGCAAAAAACGTCGCTCTGCCCGGTTCATAACAACAAGAATTACATTATCCATTTTCCTTACCATAGCCTTAATATGTTCAGGCATTTTATCAGGTTCTCCAATGCTTTCTACCTTGTTCCGATAAAACTCAATCATATCGATTAATTCTTTTTCTTCATCGGTTAAATACTTAATTTTCATTTTTTCTAATTTTATTTTATGTTAAATCCCTTTAAAAACAACTGTTTCTAGAAGATTAGCATCAAAATTAGGTTATAATCCAAAAAACAAAAAAACAAAATTTCTCCATTTTTGGAATCTTAACTATTCCATTTGCTCAATTGGGGAATAATTTGCAAAGCTGTTTCTTATCATTTTTCCTGGCAAAACATCATTTGCAGCGCATAGAAGCCGTTTCATCACTCAATATGGGAAACTACAGGCAAAACGTCCTCTACGCATTGTTAATAATTTTCAACCTGACTACAGCATCCAAAACCATAACTTTACCCATAGAAAAATGGAAAAACGCTGGGTAATTAAAGAGGCTGCAGAGGCAACAACGGTTGCACGGTTAGCTTTGGAGTTGGGAATTGACAACGTGCTAGCACAACTATTGGTGCAAAGAGGAATAAACAGTTTTGAAGAAGCAAAAAGTTTTTTTCGTCCCAGTCTGGAAGACCTGCACGATCCTTTTTTAATGAAGGACATGGATGCCGCGGTGAGCAGGATCGAAAAGGCACTGGAAAAAAAAGAAAAAATATTGATTTATGGTGATTACGATGTGGACGGAACAACGGCAGTGGCCTTGGTTTTTTCATTTCTGAAGTTACATACCGAATTGATTGATTATTATATTCCTGACCGCTATACCGAAGGTTATGGAATTTCATTTGCAGGAATAGATTATGCCAAACAACATCATTTCAGCCTCATCATTGCACTCGATTGTGGTATTAAATCGAATGATAAAATTGACTATGCCAATGAATTGGGAATTGATTTTATCATTTGCGACCATCACCGACCAGGTAGTGAACTCCCTAAAGCAATAGCCGTACTCGATCCGAAACGGGAAGATTGCCAGTACCCATTTGATGAATTATCGGGTTGTGGTATTGGCTTTAAATTGATTCAGGCCTTTGCTGCCAGGAAAAAAATCCCCTTCAATCAACTTGAACCTCTTTTAGAATTCGTTGTGATCAGTATTGCAGCAGATATCGTACCCATAAATGGAGAAAATAGAATACTTTCTTATTACGGACTCCTGCAAATCAATAAACTACCGAGCCCTGGAATAAAAGCCATTCTGGAGCTCAACAAAGTAAAACGCGAATTAACCATCAGCGACCTGGTGTTTATTATCGGGCCACGCATTAATGCTGCAGGCAGAATAGAAAACGGCAAAAAAGCAGTGGAACTGCTTGTTTCCGATAATGTAACTTCGGCAAACATTTCCAGCCGAAGCATTAACATTACCAATACCGAACGAAAAAGCCTGGATACCTTAATCACCCAGCAGGCTCTCACCTTGATAAGCGAGAATACCGAATTGCAAAAGGCAAAGACAACTGTTCTCTTCCAGTCCGATTGGCATAAAGGGGTAGTGGGCATTGTTGCCTCCAGGCTGATTGAAAAGTTTTACAGGCCTACCATCGTCCTTACTGAATCCAACGGAAAAGCAACGGGTTCAGCAAGATCAGTTAAAGGATTTGATGTGTACAATGCCATCGAAGCCTGTGCCGACTTATTGGAACAATTCGGTGGACATATGTATGCAGCGGGCCTTACCTTGAAATTGGAAAACCTCGATGCTTTCCGCAAAAAATTTGAAGCCGTTGTTGCTTCCACCATTCATGAAAGCATGCTGGTACCTGAAATCGAAATCGATGCGTTAATTGGCTTTAACCAAATAAACCCAAAGTTTTTCAGGGTGCTTAAACAGTTTGCTCCTTTTGGTCCGGGAAACCATGCTCCGGTTTTTATGACTAAAAATGCCGTGGATAAAGGCAGCATCCGTATTGTTGGAATCAATCACCTTAAAATGGACCTGCAGGATCCACAAAACGAAAGGGTTTCCTTTCCTGCCATTGCCTTTGGATTGGCTGAACATTTCGATCCCATTTTAAACAGAAAACCCTTTAGCGTTTGTTACGCCATTGAAGAAAACGAATACAATGGAACGGTTTCGATGCAGTTGAATGTGAAGGATATTCGTTTCTAAGCTTCCGGCTTAACCGCAAAGGTCGCAAAGGTCTCGCAGAGTTCGCAAAGTTGTTTCTTTACTTCATCAGAATTTTATTTCCATATTCTTTGGCTAAAAAATTGTAGCGGCAAGGCAGAAAGAAATTAGTATGAATGAAAATGAAATAGCAGGTACGATAATAGGAATTGCCATTGAAGTGCATAAATCATTGGGACCTGGTTTATTGGAAAGTGCATACAAAGAATGTATGTTTTATAAAATTGGACTTTCAGGCCTGAAGCTTGAAAAAGAAAAGCCTATCCCATTAATTTTTGAAGAAGTAAAATTGGAATGCGGTTACCGAATTGATTTATTGATTCAAAATAAGTTGGTCATAGAAATTAAAAGTATAGAGGCCTTAAATGACATTCATCTCGCACAAACATTAACCTACCTAAAACTCGGCAATTATAAACTTGGCTTATTGATTAATTTTAATGTGCTATTGCTCAAGGATGGCATTAAAAGAGTTGTAAATGGTCTTTAAAACTTTGCGAACTCTGCGAGACCTTTGCGTCCTCTGCGGTTAAATCGGGTGCACAAACTCTATTTAATAATGGGTCTCCCCAATAAGGAGCTATATAGTTTCTTCCCCTCTTCCAATTGCTTACGCTCTACAAGCAGGCGCATAATTTCCTCATCTCCCTTGCAATCCTTTATCTTACGATGATTCTCCAACAGCATTTTTTGGATTTTTTTCGATTTTAAAGCATAAATGGTCTTTAACACAGCCTTTTTCAAAAACTGATCCTCAGTAATCACAAAAATGCCATGCCTTTCCCAGTCGGATAAACTATGAGGGCTGCTCACCAGGTCGATAGCCAATTGGCTGATTTCTTTTTCCACATGCTGAATGAAATAGTTCTCGGTGGGCAATTCGGGGTTGGTATAAAAATCGAAAAAGCGCTGATAAAGCGGATTGTCAAACTTTATCTGGTCGTTATTCAAGTCCTGGATAATAAAATCAGCAACACTTACTTCTACCTCTAAAGGCTTTCCCTCCTCATCTTCCGCCTCGGTAAGTATTTTCTGATCACTGTATTTCAATAAAAAATAAATAATCTCTTTTTCCTGTTCTTCGCAATCATCAAATAAAGCTTCTTTCTTTTTTTCAACCGAATAGTCGATTCCTTCAGAACTCAGGATTGGTTCCTGCACAAAAGATTCTGGTTTAGCAGTATCCGTAGCTTTTTTTCTCCGTATTTTATTTAGTTCGCTCAGGAGCACTTGCTCATCCACATCCATGATCCTGCTACACTCCTTAATGTATACCGATCGCATGATGGCCTCAGGAATAATAGCTACGCTCTCCACAATTTCCTTTATCAGGGTCGCTTTTTTAATCGGGTCATGCTTTACCTCTTCAAACAAGAGCTGGGTTTTAAAAGCAATAAAATCCTTCGAATTTTCACTGATAAACGTTTTGAGCTCCTCCTGACTTACCCTTTTCGAAAAGGAATCAGGATCTTCGCCATCGGGAAATAAAAGCACTTTCACATTCATTCCCTCTTCGAGCACTAAATCAATCCCCCTGAAACTGGCCTTTATCCCGGCATTATCTCCATCATATAAAATGGTAATGTTTTGCGTATACCTCCTTATCAATCGGATTTGTTCTACGGTAAGCGAAGTACCGGAAGAAGAAACCACGTTCTCAATACCCGCCTGATGCATGGAAATAACGTCGGTATATCCTTCCACCAGGTAACAATTATCGGCAGCGATGATGCCTTTCTTAGCATAGTAAAGTCCATAAAGCACAAAGCTTTTATGGTAGATATCCGTTTCGGGAGAGTTAACGTATTTGGATGTTTTTTTATCCGTCTTTAAAGTTCTACCTCCAAAACCAATTACCCTCCCCGTTACATTATGTATAGGAAACATCACCCTTCCTGAAAAGCGGTCGAATGTTTTTTCTTCTCCTGCAATGGTTAGGCCTGCCTTAACAAGGTAATCGAGCTGGTAACCGGCTTTTACGGCCTTGTCGGTAAAGGCGCGCCATTTATCAATGCTGTATCCTAACTGGAATTTTTCTATAATGTCTTCCCTGAATCCTCTTTCCCTGAAATAACTAAGGCCAATGGCCTTGCCTTCATCAGTATGATACAGGTCGTTGGTAAATTGCTTTTGGGCAAAAGCAGATACGATGTACAAACTTTCCCTTGCATTCTGGCTTTCCAGTTCCTCGGGACTTTGCTCTTCCTCCTCAATTTCAATGTTGTATTTTCTGGCCAGGTAACGAAGTGCGTCGGGATACGTTAACAGCTCATGATCCATAATAAAATTCACTGCGTTACCGCCTTTGCCACAACCAAAACATTTATAAATTCCCTTTACCGGTGAAACGGTAAAGGAGGGTGTTTTCTCGTTGTGAAAAGGACAGAGTCCCAATAAATTAATGCCCCTTTTCTTGAGGGTGATAAAATCGCCCACCACCTCCTCAATTCGGGAAGCATCAAAGATTTTATCGATGGTTTCTTTATGGATCAAAGCAATTTTTTAAAAAGGGATGCTAATTTAAGAAAAATCCCTGACAAAGGGCTTTCCTCCAGTGTGTTGAATCCAAATTTCAGTATGCCTGCCCCGAAAGGGGAAATAAAATGATGCCTTTACCCGGAAAGATACGTTTACTCATCACTCAGATTGATTAAAAAGTATAATTTTGCAACACATTAATACTCCTTAACAAATGGCAACAGATAACTTTCAGGCACCAGATTATTACAATGTAGATGATCTATTAAGTGAAGAGCATAAATTGGTGCGTGATGCAACCAGGGCCTGGGTAAAAAAAGAAGTTTCTCCGATCATTGAACAAGCTTGTCAGAAATGCGAGTTTCCCAAGCACCTCATTAAAGGCCTTGCCGAAATTGGTGCCTTTGGTCCCTATATTCCCCAGGAATATGGTGGAGCAGGTTTGGATCAGATTTCATACGGACTCATTATGCAGGAACTCGAAAGAGGCGATTCAGGTATCCGCTCAACAGCCTCGGTTCAAAGTTCCCTGGTGATGTATCCCATTTATGCCTTTGGCAGTGAGGAACAAAAAAGGAAATACCTTCCTAAGCTTGCCAACGGCGACATGATGGGATGTTTCGGACTTACTGAACCCGATTACGGTTCAAATCCTTCGGGAATGATCAGTAACATTAAAGACAAAGGAGATCATTACATACTTAACGGGGCAAAAATGTGGATATCCAATGCTCCCTTTGCAGATATTGCCGTTGTATGGGCCAAAGATGAAGAAGGAGTTATCAGAGGGATGATTGTGGAAAGAGGCATGAAAGGATTTACCACTCCCGAAACCCATGGGAAATGGTCTTTAAGAGCAAGTGCAACGGGCGAATTGGTTTTTGATCAGGTAAAAATTCCCAAAGAAAATATATTGCCAGGTGTTAAAGGATTAAAGGGCCCCTTAAGCTGCCTTAATTCTGCACGCTACGGAATTAGCTGGGGAGCCATTGGAGCGGCGATGGATTGTTATGATTCTGCCTTACGTTATTCCAAACAACGCATTCAATTCGGGAAACCCATTGCCGGCTTTCAGTTAACGCAAAAAAAACTGGCGGAAATGATCACCGAAATTACCAAGGCTCAATTGCTGGTATGGCGATTAGGTGTGTTGCGAAATGACGGCAAAGCAAGTCCCGCTCAAATATCCATGGCCAAACGAAACAATGTGGACATGGCCCTGCACATTGCCAGAGAAGCACGCCAGATACACGGTGGAATGGGTATTACCGGAGAGTTCCCTATAATGCGACACATGATGAACCTTGAATCGGTAATTACCTACGAAGGCACCCATGATATTCATCTTTTAATTACCGGGATGGATGTAACAGGCATCAACGCATTTGAATAACCTTTTCTATGTGCCTATGTGGTCCATTTTTCACATAGGCACATAGAAGGTAACACACAGGAAATGATACTAGCAGGCTATTTAGCAGCCATTTTAATTGGCGTTTCCTTAGGCTTACTCGGAGCAGGAGGTTCTATCCTTACGGTTCCTATTTTGGTTTATTTCTTAGGCATTACACCTGTATTGGCTACCGGTTATTCGCTTTTTATTATTGGTGTTTCTTCTTGTATTGGTGCGGCTGGCTACATGAAAAAAAAGATGCTTGATTATAAAATTGCCCTCACCTTTGGCATCCCCTCGCTGATCACCGTGTTTTTAACCAGGCGCTTCCTCCTCCCTTCAATTCCTCAAATCCTCTTTACCCTTTTTCAGGTTGAATTCACGAAGGACAAGGCCATGATGATTTTATTATCGCTTTTAATGTTCACAGCATCCCTTTCCATGATCCGAAAGGACAGGATCTCGAAAAAAGAAGATGCCGAACTGATTAGCAAAAAGGACTACCTTTTTATATTGCTTAAAGGCTTATTGGTGGGCTTAATTACCGGAATGGTAGGTGTAGGAAGTGGATTTTTAATTGTGCCCGCCCTTATTTTACTTAATCACATGCACATGAAAAAGGCGGTGGGCACTTCATTACTTATTATTGCAGGCAATTCCCTGGTAGGTTTTGCAGGCGACTTAAGCATTGGAATTGAGCTGGATTGGAAAATACTCCTGTTGTTTTCGGGCTTGTCTACCACCGGAATATTTATCGGGATGTATGCTTCCCGCTTTATTCCCGAAGTACGCCTGAAGCCTGCTTTCGGCTGGTTTATTTTATTGATGGGAGTTTTCATTATTTTTAAGGAAATTTATTGATCGTATTATGTATATAGAACAAATGTATACCCAATGCCTTGCTGAGGCAGCCTATTACATCGAATCACAGGGCGAAGCAGCCATCATTGACCCTATAAGGGAAATAGATAGCTACCTCGAAAAAGCAAAGCAAAGAGGAGCGAAAATCAAATACGTATTTGAAACGCATTTCCACGCCGATTTTGTATCCGGTCACATTGATCTTGCCGCTAAAACGGGTGCTAAAATAATCTATGGCCCTGGAGCAGAGACCAACTACGAAGTATACAATGCCCATAATGGGGAAGAGTTTGCACTTGGCAATGTTAAAATCAAAGCCTTACATACCCCTGGCCACACATTGGAATCCACCTGCTTTCTTTTACTCGATGAACAGGGGCAACAACACAGTGTGTTTACGGGAGATACCCTTTTTGTAGGAGATGTGGGCCGACCCGATTTATTAACCGGAACGGTAAGCAAGGAAGATCTGGCTGGAATGCTCTTCGATTCCTTACAAAACCAAATTAAACCCCTTGCCGATGCAGTAGTGGTTTATCCCGCACATGGAGCCGGTTCCGCCTGCGGAAAAAACATTGGTAAAGAAACCTCCTCCACTATTGGCCTGCAAAAACAACTGAATTATGCCCTGAAGGAAACCAATAAACAAAAATTCATCAATCTCATTACCGAGGGATTAACAGCCCCTCCCCCCTATTTTTTCAAGGATGCACAGATCAATCAACAGGGCTATGAAAATATTGATCAGGTGTTGTTACGCAATTTAAACCCGCTCGATCCCGCTGCATTTAAAAAACAATTCGCTCCAGGGGTACTGCTGTTAGATACCCGTAAACCAGCCGAATTTGAAAAGTCCTTTATTAAAGGAGCCATAAATATCGGATTGAATGGAAGCTTTGCCGTTTGGGTAGGCACCCTCATTGATATACAAACACCTTTGTTGTTAATTACCGAGGAAGGCAAAGAAGAAGAATCCATTATTCGTTTAGCCCGCGTTGGATTTGAAAACGTAAAAGGCTACCTCAAAGGAGGAATGCAAAGCTGGGTAAAAGCCGGCGAACCCCTTGATACAATCGCTTCGATAAGTGCTCCGCTTTTTGCTGAAAGAATCCTTGCGGAACAACCATTTGTAATGGACGTAAGAAACAGCACCGAATACGATTCAGGACATGTAAAAGATGCTATACACATTAGCCTGGCTGAACTTAAATCCCATCTGAAGGAGCTGGATAAAAAAGAGAATTACCTGATTCACTGTGCATCCGGATACCGCTCCACAATAGCCGCTTCCATGTTAAAAAGAAATGGATTCGATCACGTTTTTAATGTTGAAGGGGGATTCGACAGGATAAAGGGAACAAATGCTCCTCTGGCAAACAAAATGAGGTGATGTTAATTTAATTGCTTTTTCAAAGCGTGGTAGGCGGTATCTCCAAGAGCAAGCTTTAACACTTCATGCTGTTTTTCTTCATCCAATTCAATCTGTAGCACCACTTTTCTTCTTTTCTCTTTCTTTTGAAAAGGAATCAGGTTTTCTTCCGCTTTATTGTTTGACTTACCTGTAAAATGTTCAAAAAAATCATAATTAAGCGCCTCTCCCAACCTCAATAACAAGGCTGTATCAATACTCCTTCTTTCAAAGATACCATACACATTTTGACGGGTGGTTTGAATTCTTCTTGCTAATTCAGAAACGGACAAGCCGGAATCTTCAAAAACTTCTTTTATTATTTTACCAATGTAAATAGCCATTTTTTAATTTTGAATTAATATTTTGATAAGTTATAATCTCACTTTGCAAATGTGTTAAATAGTATCGTCATTATGCGCTAGCCATCGACATAATGTGTTTATATATCCGTTGTTTTGCTTTGTCGCTGACAATGAATAAGTACATTTCGACGTTGTTTGCTTACTTCAATTACGGTCTTTGATTTAAAAAAACCGTGCCAAAGATTTCAGGGAACGAATACTTAAATGGAGTGGGCTGCGGTAAGAGAGAGGGCTTTGAAACAAAATCCTTTATTTGTAAAATATTCCAGGAATTTAGGCAGGCAATAAAACAGGTTTTCCTTTGCCTTCAGGCTGTCGTGAAATACCACAATGGAGCCTTCCCTGGTTTTCGACAATACGTTATTCAAACAAGCTGCTGGCGAAGTATCCGGGTCATAATCAAAACTTAGCACATCCCACATAATCAGGGAGTACGTTTGCTTTAAGGCCTTGTATTGGGCAGATTTCAATTTACCGTAAGGGGGACGAAAAAGGCTAGAGCCAGTCCAACGCGCACATTCTTCCACATTCAATAAGTAATCGGCTGTTTTCGTCTTCCACCCATTTAAATGGTTGTGGGTGTGGTTGCCCACGGCATGGTTTTCTGCCAATATCCGGTTGTAAATCCCCGGATTACATTTCACATTTTCCCCCACACAAAAAAAAGTAGCCTTTGCCTTGTATTGGCTTAAAGTATCAAGTACCCAGGGGGTAACAAAAGGTATAGGACCATCGTCGAAACTCAGGTAAATATGCTTTTCCTGAGTTTTAATCCTCCATACCAGGTCTTTGTAAACCTTTCTGACCAGGAATGGAGGACGAACAATATTCATTTCAACTATCTCCTTGCTCCAGGCTGTTGCGCCTGTTGCACGCCAACATTACCCTGTAACTTATTTAACCGCGCTTCAAACTCTTTCGAAAGGTTATCCTGTTTGAAGTTTTGTGTTACGTATACCAATTTCTGAAGGATGTCCTGATCCTGCCTGATCTCTCTTGAGTAAATCGCCGCATTGGCCTGACCCATCGAATAGTAATACCTTAGCTCACCTTCAAAAATATCAAACAAGCGCTTAGCCAGTTTATTGGGTTGCTTAAGGGCACCTGCCTGATAATAGGAAACGGTAACGGCAAACATGGTTGGATCGTAAGCCACGTTTCCTTCGGGCATCACTTCCACACATTTATCCAATACTTTAATGGCCGAATCCTTTTTACCTTCCGCAATCAGTGCAGAAGCTAATGTTCCCATCTGAATACGCATATTGGTGGTCATCCGGATAATGTTCTCATCCAGGTAAACTCCGGGTTTTTCCATACCACCCCATTTGAACTTATTCATCACGTTATTGTACATGATATCAGTGGCCACCCTAACACCTTGCGACTGCTCTTCAGGTTTAGCCTTAATAGGAACCAAACGGTAAGCAAGTCCTTCCAGCTGGAAATAATCCTGTAATTCAAGATAACTTTCAGGACCAGTAGTTACTGCAAAGTAAATAGGACGATCCCAATTATTGGTAGCCAGTAAGTCCAGCACCATTAATTCGCTTTTCATCAAATAGTTTTTATCCAATTTCCAGTCGATCGACTTAAGTACCCTGTTGGCAAGCGCCTTAGGCACTGTACCATTACCAAGCACCTTTGAGGAATCAACCGGAATACGGAAGTTCTGAGTAGGGAAATAATTCACTTCTCTTCCCGATCCTGCCTGCACCTTATGATCGGCATTATCGCTGCCGATATAATCAATCAATTCGCGAAGCTTTACGTTGCCTTCTAACTTCTGATCAAAGAAATAAACCACATCCCTTGTACCTTGTCTGTATTGACTGCTCGTTAACGAAAAAGGAACCGGATCCGAATCGTATGCTTTACGTTTCATCTGATCGATGTACCAATCCGTGTTAAGCAGGCTCAGGTTACATACCCTCACATCGGTTCTTATTCCTTCTACTTCCTGTACGTACCATAATGGGAAGGTGTCGTTATCCCCATTGGTAAATAAAATGGCATTGGGTGCGCATGAATTCAGGTAATCAATAGCAAAATCCCTTGCGGTATACCTTTTTGAACGGTCATGATCATCCCAGCCGTCTTTGGCCATCAAACCAGGTGCAATTATCAACCCGATAAGTGTGATGGCAATAGCAGTTCCTCTTTCGGGAAGCTTAGCCCCGAATTTATTTTTAAGGGCTTCGGTAAATCCAATTACCGCCAGGCCTATCCATATGGCAAAGGCATAAAACGATGCCGCATAGGCATAATCCCGTTCACGGGGTTGGTAAGGACACTGATTTAAATAAAGTACAATAGCCAAACCGGTAAAGAAAACCAGTAAGGTCACCACAAATGCATCCTTATTGTCGCTCTTAAAGTGGAAAAACATCCCAAATAATCCAAGTAAAAGCGGTAAACCGTAAAATATATTTCTTGCTCCGTTATTGAGCATACTCTCGGGCAGCTTATCCTGAGGGCCGTGAAACATTTCATCGATAAACTTAATTCCCGTTATTCCATTTCCGTCGGTATCATTACCATTCCCCTGTACATCATTTTGTCGTCCTACAAAATTCCAGAATAAATACCTTAAGTACATGTGCTTGATCTGGTAGGTAAACATAAACGTAAGGTTTTCACCGAAAGTAGGTTTGTCAACCGTTTCGCGCTCTCCACGGTTATTGGTAATGGCCATTTTCTCCCCTTTAACGTTCCCCCACCTTTTGTATCCCGCTACGTGGCTACTTTGATCGCTGTACATCCTGGGAAAAAGAGTACAAAATTTGGGATCGTAATTTGGAATTATTCCCTTTCGGTCATCCGTAATAATGTATTTTTTTGTGTTTAGATCCTTCACATAAACCGGATTGCCATCTGTATACGGTTTTTCAGCATCCAAAGGAGCATTGTAATATTGCCCATAAAGAAGCGGCCAATCACCATATTGCTCCCTGTTTAAATACGAAAGCAAGTTAATGGCATTCTCCGGGTTGTTTTCATCCATAGGAGTTTTAGCCTGAGCCCTTATTACCAGCACTGCAAAGGTGGAATAACCCACCAGCAATAAAGCAAACGACAACAAAACTGTATTTAACAACGCGTATTTAGTACGGATGTAATAAATCAAACCTCCAATGGCACCACCCATCACCAATCGCCCAAATACCACCGAACCATCAGCACTGCTGATCAATGACAGTACATAGAAAAGGATACCTATGGCAGCAAAAATTTTAAACCCTTTTTCAGTTGGCTTTATCGTATAAAGTAAGCCGAAAACAACGAAACCAATTAAAATCAGGGCGTAAAACAGTGTACCTGAATTAAAGAACAAACCGAATTTATTTACAAAAGTGATTTCGAAATTTTGAGCCAGGTTAATAATTCCCGGAATAATCCCTACCAATACACCTCCCAGAATAAGTACCGAAACAATCCCTGTGATGATAAAACTTTTAATGGTAAAAGCATTCTTTTTATAATAGTATACAAAACAAATGGCAGGAATGGTCAATAAGTTAAGCATATGCACCCCAATGGAAAGCCCCACTAAATAGGCAATGAAAACGATCCAACGATTCGAATCAGGTTCATCGGCCACTCGCTCCCATTTTAAGATACACCAGAAAACAATGGCGGTAAAAAACGACGACATCGCATAAACCTCACCCTCAACAGCCGAAAACCAAAACGAATCGGAAAAGGTGTAAGCCAACGCTCCTACCATACCACTACCCATAATGGCAATCAATTTTCCTTTGGTGATTTCATCTCCCGATTTCACTGCCATCTTTTTAGCAAAAGCAGTAATGGTCCAAAAAAGGAATAATATAGTAAAGGCACTGCAAAGGCCCGACATGGCATTGATCCATTTAGCCGCCTGGGTAACGTCACCCATAGCAAAAAGGGAAAAGAAACGGGCAATAAGCTGGAACAAAGGAGCTCCCGGGGGATGCCCTACTTCCAATTTATACGAAGTAGCAATGTACTCCCCGCAATCCCAAAAACTGGCGGTGGGTTCTATTGTTGAAAGGTATACAAAAGCAGCTACTGCAAAGATGATCCAACCTATAATGTTATTGACTTTTTGATATTTTACCATTGTTTTATTTATAATTTGCTCTTGTAATTTTAATTAAACTATTTATTTCTATTTAAAAATGAACTGCGAATTTAGGAAATATATTTGTAACAACGGTTTTAAGCAAATTACGATTGATTTTATATTCCCTTTTTTTATCCCTGCTAAACCCTGGAATCTTCTATCTGCACTATAATTCCTTATTTATGCTATTCTTTTACTTCTATTTTTCTTATATTTTTCTAATCTTTTTCTAATGTGTTTCTAATGTGTTTCGGGCATTCCCAGGTACTTATCTGGTTCCGAAAATGTAGGGATAAAACACATAGGCACATAGGAATCATAGGCGTGCTGTTTTTGATACACAGGGCTGCGCCCTGTGCTGACATATATCGCCCTTTCAGGGCGATAAAACAATTCAATACTCATTTAAAATGCGTTTGCCCTGTTTAATAACTAAAAAAATTTTGTCCATAAAATATATTTCCTAATTTTGCGTCCCCTTGAACAAATTTCGTTCAGGTTTTGATTGTCCGATGGTGTAACTGGCAACACGGCTGATTTTGGTTCAGCAGAGTCTAGGTTCGAGCCCTAGTCGGACAACTTTAAAGGCAAATCCCCTCTTGGGGATTTTTGCTTTTATACCCCTTCACACCCTCCGCTTTACCATTAAGCCATTAAAACACCTCTTTTAAACCTGGCAAATCAGTTTTTATTGGATTTAAGGCTCAATTTTAACATTTTTTGTGATTTGAGTGCTGGTCGATTTAAACCAAAAGGAAGGTTTTTAAGAAGAAAACTTCCCTTAGGGTAAGCCTCAAGTAAGATTGTTGGATTTATGCCTTCAAGTACTTCTCTACCCACTTAACTCCATCTTTCCTCAGTACATAAACTTAATACTGCGTGCAAGCCTGGTTGGGCTAAGTTTAAAACTATAATTTTTTATGACCTGATTTCCGGAAATATCATGTAAAAACACCGTGCCGTTAATATTCAACTCCTTCTGGTAATTTTCAGGAATAGGAACAGTATAGCCCGCCTCTACCCAACCTTGATAGAAAGTATCGCTGCTACCACTAAAAATTTTACTTGTCTTTAAAAATGTGTTTTGGGCGATCCTAAGGCCGCTCTCATCGGCAAGATTATAAGTAGCAGAATCCATGGTTTTATATAGATTCCCTTTACTACTCATTTGCAATGTAATATCATAGGCCTTCCCTTTATCAAAAAAAATTGCAAAAAAGGGAAGAGGAATCATGACTCTTTTCTTGAATACATTAATATCAATCCTTGCCGTATCGGGCACGTTTGTAAAACTCCATGTTTCTTTCGAACTATTCCACTTAGTAGCGGTGTCTCGTCGTACAACAAAGCAACCTGTCAAAAACGGAATAAGCAACAGGAGAATGGAGCATCCTCCCAACTTTTTTCTAAAATCGCTGTTGC
>Ga0206944_1021_pt1 | contig 33548 bp, 27 predicted proteins | sample Alteio_BWOrgHeat_4_FD_152978 | JGI IMG/M metagenome (GOLD analysis project Ga0206944, IMG submission 152978) | Enriched cells from forest soil in Barre Woods Harvard Forest LTER site, Petersham, Massachusetts, United States -... | ecosystem: Environmental > Terrestrial > Soil > Temperate forest > O... | reverse complement strand
TTTGAAAAGTCAGGTCGTGGTAGACAAGAAGACTCATTTTGAACTCAACGCAGAGACGGAGAGTCGGAGAGACGCGGAGAAACAGGCTATAAGCCATTGACTACCCTACACCATCCATCTATAAGTAGGTCAAAACTTGGGCTTTATGAACAGCTAACACAGTTTCTGTAGCTTTTACTTCGATGATAACTTTATGATCCACAAGTATGTCAAGACGCATTGGATCACGAAGTTTACAATTCTTATACATGACTGGTATCTGCACTTGTGATAACACTGGAATGTTACGAAGCCTTAGCTCTGACAACAAATTTTCAATTATCTCTGCGTCTCTCCGGCTCACCGCCTCTGCGTTAGTCATAAAATACCTCGATCTTTTTGGATATTGTTCTCATTTTTTTGTTCTTGAAAGAGGAGAGTATGCTGAAAACTTTAATTACGCAAGAGGTCTATTTTTCAACCAGGTGTATACACATGCTTTCAAAATTTTGTAGCAAATTTGCACAAAAATCCCAAATTTTATCAACCAAAGCGAGTTTCGAAAGAAGTCTAATAAAAAAAATCAACTCAAAACATTTTTTTTAACGAAAATCCCAATAAATCTTGTAGTTTTTTGTTGATGTTTTATGTATAGCTAAGCAAAATGTTGTGTGTGATCTGTAAATTGTTTTAAAATATTAAAAAAATAGACTTAACATGCCGATAAATATCACAGTCAATTCATGTCAAGAATGTGTAGTACAATTAGGAACATTATCGACTCGCGGCTTTGCAGAAACAGCAAAGTCCGTAATAGAAAAGAATGGGGTTCGCTATCAAGCCATCACCTTGCAAAATCCACACACGTTTTCTAAATGGACTCTTTGCTTTAAGATCGCCTTTTACTCTGCCATGAAAATTTTTAATCGCGCTTCTTATGCGCGTAAACTCAATGAAGCTAAATGCGCTTGGAGGGAAAAACAGGTAAGTTACGTATTTACTTATCCATTAACTGCTGATACATCGTCAGCTGTATCTGGGAAAGGGATCCCACAAGTAGGCGTAAGCGCAACAGCTGCAAGCGCTCAAGCCATTGCAAGAGCCGCTTTTGGCTGGGATAGTTTAGTAGAAAAAGCGTTAACGCAGCCTATTCCCACACACAATAATCGCATTGCCACTCTTGGACAAACTGATGAGATCAGGGGGCAAATCGTCAAGCAAGCAAAAGAAACCCACCCCATTTTACACGCTAAAGTATGGGCATTTATTGATAAATTTCTAGACTTAAAAAGAATGTTAGGAACAAAGGTAGAAGAAAAGCTGTACAGCACCATGACAAAAGAAGACTTTGTGCAGCGCCTTCTCGAAAAGCGCCCCTACACTTTTTGGAAGCAATCCGATGATGTGAAATTACAAAACGGAAAACAAATTGACAATGCCACTCAATTATTTGATGAGATAAAAGATGCGCCTCTTACTGCAGAAATAAATCTTAAGGATTATCTGTCTTACGATGAGATGCAACTCGCCGCTTATCTCGGTGTTTCTACACCTACATTTTTTATCAACAACGGAAATCGCCATAATATGTCTTTAACTGATGCCTTGTCGTTTGAAAAATCCGGGGTGTATGTCGGCATGGTCGGCGCAAGATTTGAAAGGCCAAATCATATGGAAGATTGTCATATGATAGTCAGACCTGATAGGGACTCAAGCAACGACTTAAACCGTTTATGGGGAGAGTTTATATTTAGCTTGCAATTTTGCCGCCTTCCCTCATACAAAGAAGCGAGTGCAGAATATAAAGCAAACAAGGGAAGGTATATTCAATTGCAGGACAACTTGGGAAATCCCGTTTACTTTGATACATTAGTCTATAGGCTAGCGATGACCCTTCGCCTAGAAGCCTTTCTCTTAGATGCCAATGCAAGAGCACAAAAAGAAGGTAAACTTGCCTACTTGCACCTGGTAGCCCTTGGATGCGGGGAATGGAGTCATGTGGAGGGGACTCATTTAGCATACGCTTTTCAAAACATACAAGTTGGAATTTATTATGAACTTTTACAAAAACATAAACTTGCAAATATTGGCACCTTGAATTTTAGCCGGTTTGATCAGATGGACAAGATATATCAACTTAAACAACTGCATGTCGAGGGAGCCAAAAGAGCCATCGAAATTGAATTTTCTAAGAGAAACCCGGCAGATACACTAGAAGGCAAAGATCAAAAAAAACTGCTGATCGCCATGTATGAGTGCAATAGCAACAGCTATCCAGGTAATGAATTTTGGATAAATGTTTTGAATACCTCAGGAGACTCTGCGGCAGCCTCTTGTTCGACTATTGCCGAGCTGCAAAACCCTTTGGTCAATCCTTATGTATCGGGAGATAACGTTGCAGTATATAGTCCTTCCAGTTGAAAGCTAGAACAAAAATTATATCTGTTCAAGTATGACACTATCTCTTTGACCGATATCGATAGATGTTAACTCTGCTTTTTTGACATCTCCATCATTACAACAGTACCATTGTCCGTCCTTATTGATATAGGCGATGTAATGCCCTGGAACCTCCCTCACCCAGCTGACAATTCGATAGGGCAAATCCTTTCCATTAGGAGTTGAAAATATCAAAGGATTCGCAAGGTTGCATGTAATTGTATCATCCAAGGTTAAAGCAATCAAACGCAAGTCTTTTTTAGCGGCACAATCTAGCTGTGTTTCAGAAGGATGCAAAGGGAGGATAGGACTTAACCATTCACTTTTACCTACCCTCTTATGATAAAAATCATCAAAAACATTCTCTAGCATAGAAAATGTTTCGCTAGAGTTTGATGCACTTCCAATTTTTTTAAACTTTGGGTTGCGTGTAATCGCAAGATGATGAAGTTCTTTAGTCGCTTTTTCAAGACCCTTCGAATTTCCCTGTTTTCTTTGTTCAATTACATGGATGAGGGCTTCTTGAATATTTTTTCGATTGTTGAGTTCTTCGTCAGTTTCTGGTCGGGTGATAGCGATCCATCTTGAATAGCGATCATTCTTGAATTCTCTTTCGACAGTTAGGTGAGCCATGTTGCGTACAAGGGGCTTCCGAATAAGTTCCTCAGCATTTTTATGTGCCAAAACAGCTTGAAGAGGGGTGCTAAACCAGCAAGAAGCACCATAATTGTTAAAACCGATGGGAGGTCTGTGATTGGGATGAGAGGAGTGATGTCCCTTTTGCTTTTGTGAGGTAACAATGACTTTTTCAAAAATGGCCACAATAGCCCCAATGACAGGAAGGAGTTCTACAATACCTAAAACAATATGAGTCGCTGACTGCCCTTTAGTGCTGGATTTAACTAATTCAAAATGCCGCTTGGAATAACTTACCCCTGAAATTGATAGTATATTGGCAATCCAATTATCTGCATATAGTTTGTATCCATGCGGATGGGTAGATAATGACATGAACAAATCCCTTGGTTTGCAATTTTTTGTTTTTCTCTAACCGTGATACCAAAAAAATATTAAGTTTTTATTAAAGAAAACTTTGCCTTCAAATTGGAAATGTTGCTGATAATCTAGACATCCACTCCTTATACTAGACCTCTCCTAAATAATTAAGAATTTTATTTTTGTAATCACCAAATTCTGTTGAATTGTATGAACTATAGTTTAAATTCTTGTAAAAACTTGTGATTTTGGTAAAGTAATCACGAGCCTTTTCCTTGTCTTCAAATTGATATGTTCTATCTACAATGCTCTTTAGGAGATGAAAACTTTCAACTTGCCGTTCAAGTGGCATGGAGATATCGATTGGATCATAAGCATCTTGTTGCAAATAGACCATATCAATCATCACAGCTTTTTGCCAATCTGTATAATCTTCGATTGTGATCCCCTCTTCTCCGGTCACTTGCATCATCTGGTAAATAGAGTCGCCTTTCACAAGCATTTCCTGCATTATTTTTACATGCCGTGTCCAATTCGCATCTAAATATTTAGAAAACCAACTTTCCAGCTGTTCAATATAACGAGACCATGAGATCAAAGGGTCAATGGCGGGATAAAAACGACCATAGGCCCTTTCAGAAGATAGCCCAAGAAAATTTTTAACTGTAGCTAAAGTCGCTTGTGTAACGGGTTCATCAAAATTACCACCGGCTGGAGAGACAGTCCCAATCATGGTTAATGTGCCAATAGAACCATCCGTTGTTTTGATGACGCCAGCGCGTTCATAAACATTTTTTATAGAAGATTCCAAATAGGCCGGAAACGCTTCTTCTCCAGGAATCTCTTCCATCCGCCCAGAAGTTTCGCGCATCGCTTGTGCCCAACGCGAGGTGGAATCTGCAATCACCAAGACATTGTAACCCATTTGCCTATAGTATTCACCGATAGTAATTCCTGTATAAATAGAGGATTCTCTTGCCGCTACAGGCATTGAAGATATGTTGCAGATAATTACCGTTCGATCCATTAAGGTCCCACCTGTTTTAGGATCGGGCATGCAAGGATATTCCTGAATTGTTTCCACCACCTCTCCTGCGCGTTCACCGCACGCTACGATAATAACGATGTCCACAGTAGAGTATCTTGCTATCAAACTTTGTAACACCGTTTTACCTGCACCAAAAGGGCCTGGAATGCAGGCGGTGCCTCCAAGAGCGATTGGAAAAAAAGTATCAATAATTCGCACCGTTGTCGTCATGGGTTCTACAGGATAGCAGCGCTCAACAATGCGTCTTCGAAGCATAAGTTCGGGGATAGGCCGGCGGATTGGCCATCTTTGATACATTTTTATATCCTTTTCTACCCCCATTGAATTACGGATCCTGGCAATGGGAGTATCTAAAGAAAAATTTCCTTGCTGAATTGATAAAATCTCAACATTGCCTACCTCATCAAATGGAATCATGATTTTGTGTAAGATATGACCCTCTTGAACCGTGCCCACAGCTTGACCTGCGATAAGCTTATCACCCATAGAAACAGAAGGTGTAAATTGCCATTTTTTCTCTTGGTTAAGAGGAAAGATATCTACCCCGCGCGGCAGAAAAAAACCATGCTTTTTGGCAATTTCGTGCAAGGGATTCTCTAAGCCGTCGAATACTTGCCCCAATAATCCGGGTCCAAGCACTGCCGAAAGCATTTGCCCTGTTAATTCGACATTATCTCCAACACGCACTCCATCCGTATCTTCAAAAACTTGCATATCGGCAAAAGAGCCGCGTATTCTCAAAACTTCTGCCATGATACGCTGCTTTCCTAAACAGATATGCCCCACTTCATTTTTCCTAATTGGAAGACCTTGAGTTTCGATAGTAATCATACTATCAAGAACTGATGCCACTTTTGCAATTCTAGGCTTTTCTATCAACTCGCTATTCCTATTCATTAATCGTCTCCAAAACAAGTTCATCAAATCTAGCTTTTGCTTCTTCTATATTATATGACAGCCATTGTTGGAGGATATCCCACTTTAATAGATAAGCCACCACGACTTCAAAGCCAAAATAATTTTTAATCAGCATAAATTCCAATTTGTTCCATATTAGGTTAAAGAGTAGATATTCGAGCTTGAGCAATTCACCTTCATGTAAATAGTTTTCAGCCTGAACAATCCAAGGGTAAGTCGATTGCAATCTAAAAAAAGGTTTATCCCAGTTTTGCTCAATGTGCGAAACAAGAGGGCCAACTCCCCAAAGCTCTCCTGGAGTAGAACGCAATAAACCTTTTTCGCGGCGTCTTAACGCCGTCATCATTGTCTTCTGATTGATCGACAATTCAAACAAGGGTTTTAAGAGTTTCGATTCAAAAATCTGTTTCGCTCCTCGATGATAAATTGAGAGGATTTCAGCATCTGTTCTTCCTACTGGCTGTCTTGACCATGCGATGAACTCTGCTACTATCTCCACAAGCTTTATGTCCTCTGCATCCAGCATTTTGAGGCGTTGCATCAAGCGCTCCCTTGTGATCGGAAGACGATCGGCTTTGTCAAATCGCGGTAAATAGGGAAGACTTGTAACTAATGTATAATACCCCTTATTTTTCATTGCTATTCCTGACCTGAAACGATTTCTCTATATCTTGGGAGCAAATATTTCAAAAGCAGATTGCTGAGTGCATCATCAGTTAAATCGAGTTCTATATCTTTTCCAATCAATCTAACTTTTATACCCCCTTTAATCGATGTCGAAGATTTTAGCTCTATTCCTTCGCGAAGCATGCCATTAGTTATTCCTAAAACAAAATGTTGCATTCTTTTTTGTCCATCCTCGCTTAGATGTGTGCCGTTTTCATCTGTTTGAAATATTTTAGATGGCAGCAGAACTTCAACTTTAGAGCCTTTAGCGATTTCCTCTGTTTTTTCGCAAGCGACAGCCAAGACTAATTGTTTAATAAAATCTTTATCTTCCAATTCAAAAGAAACTAATCTCTTTAGATGAGCTGAAAAAGCTTCCCTAACTTTTGAGCGCAGAGCAATTTCTGTATCCCGAAAAGCGGTTTTGATGGCTTCATGAGACGATTTGCGCTCGACTTCAAGTTCGTGGCGAGTTTCTGATAATAGTTTATCTGCTTCACCTTGAGCTTGGGCGAGAATTAGAGAAGCTTTTTTGTGGGCACTTTTAAGGATCTGCTCACTTTGCCTTTGCCCCTCTCTTACGCCTTGATTTTTTAGCTTATCAATTAATTCCTGTACTCCGGAAGTCTCTTGGATATCATTCATCCTATGTCCCCTTTGGCAATGTGGTGATAAGAACTAAAGCAAAAACCAAAACAAAGACAGCAAACCCTTCCACAATGGCAGCTGGAGCAATAGACAAGCCGAAAACTTCCGGTTTGTTTTTGGATGTATTAATGGATGCAGCGCAACAATCTCCTTGATAAATAGCTGAAACTAATAAAGCTAATCCGGATAATGTCCCTATAGCAAATACCCCTGGACTTGAAGCCACAGTCAGTTCTCGATTAAAACTTAGCATAATGACGATCCCATAAATAATTTGAGAAGAAGGCAGAACCGAGACGCCTATGTATCGGCCATAACCGCTTTCCGTATCTAACATGGCTCCACAGGCAGCCTGACCGGCTTTTGCACAACCAATCGCGCTACCTATTCCTCCAAGTGCTGTAGGGGCAAATATCCCTATCCATCCCAATATAAGTATTATTGATTCCACTTTGACATCTCCTTTTTTGAAAAAGCTTTAAATGGCGTGCCCTCTTCTGGTAACCCCCAATTAAAAAACTCAATAAAATTTAATCGCAATCCATGAATAAACCCACTCATGAGAGAAAGAACAAAATTGATTCCATGTCCGATCAAGAGAATCAGCAATGCTAACAAAATTTTAAATCCCGACATCTCATGATAAACTTGTTTGGCCAAATCATTGAATACAGCCGCTAAAGAGGCGCTTGCAAGCCCAAGAGCAAATAGTCTTAGATAACTTAAGACATCTCCAAACATACCCGTAATTCGCGTTAATCCCATCAAGCCTTTCAAAAGTCTCTTCCACAAAGGCTTTTCAATACTGGTGAAAAAAATGACAGCGATGATTCCCGTGGCAATAAGCACAAATCCGATTGTTTTACCCATAGGGTTTTTGAAACCTAAAAATGCAACAGCTCCACCGATAAGTGCCGTCGCCCAGCCAATGCAAGCAATAGCTGTTAACGAATTTCTTTTAGAATAGGCTTGCGCGATATTTGCAATGGCGATATGGATCACACCTACCAAGATAGCCAGTTTCATCATCGCAGCATAATCACTCATGTCGATGACTTTCAAATAACTTAAGAAACTTTTTTGGGAGGGAGCCATTCCAAAATAGCTCCCGATAAGCACCCCCCATATGAAAGAAAAGAGAGTAAGAGTCAATAACACATTGCGAAATCTTTGACCTGTGACTGTTTTTCCTAGTCGCTTCCAAAAGGAGGCAAGGATAGTTCCAAGAATAATGGCATAACCTGAATCTGAGAAGATCATGGCAAAAAAAATTGCAAAAGAGAAAAAAATCGTAGTTGTGGGGTCCCATAACGAGTAACTCGGCGTCATATAAAATGAAAGTAGATCCTCTCCCCCTTTTAAAGATTCCTTGTTATTCAATAGTGTAGGAGGCTGTTGATCTCCATTGGGTTCTTCTATTTTAAGGGCTAATTCCTTTTTTTTTGTGTAATCTTTCATTTTCTCCACATCTGAGGACGGAATCCATCCTTGGATGGCAAATACAAGATGATGGTCATAAGTTTGATAAGATGCATTTGCAAGCATGGCTTGGTCTTGTAATCTGAAGAGATTTTTTTCAAATAAATCAAGCCATCTGGTTAAACTGACTCTTTCCAATTGTAGATCTTCAATCGCACATTCGATTTTGTCAAGACGCAGTTTAAGCATATCAAGAGAGTCGTTGGGCAGCTTCACTTGAGTGCCTGGCATAAATTCAGGTTCGTTTTCTGCAGCCACAACGATATAGCTAAATCGATTATCCTTTTGTACTGTTATAGCACAAATGGTTTGTAGATTGATCTTATTTCTCTCCTGATGTGGAATGATATAAAACCAAAATTTTTGACCTGCCAATTCTTTAGGATCGGGTAAGACAAAATTTCCCCAAGGAGAAAGTTCTTCAATTTTATGTTTAATAATGTCTTTTTCGTCTTGGAACTCTTCCATTTGGTGCTTATTATGTAGAACCTGTTTCTCAATAGAAACGGGGTCAAAAGATGGGCAATTGTGTATTTGTTTAAGCTTATTTGGGCAATGATTGAGATATTGCAGTGCCTTACGCCCCTTTAAGATCCCATCTACTTTCCCCTTATCTAAAGGATTGTCTGCCACATACAAGGGAGTAATATGCATACACCCTAAACTTTGAAGTTCATCAAGAATTTGCAGTTTTTCGCTTAAACAGCCATATAGAGTTATTTTTTTGAGTTGTACAATGCTCATGATGCTGTGTCCTCAAAAAAACCGGGTGAATCTTGCCTTACGTGCATAGCTTTTGCAAGTTTTGAGCGCACAACCGCATTTCTCTCAGCTTCTCCCAGGATAATTTGTATTTTTTGAATATTCTTTTTAGCAGTAGGAATTAGAATTTTTTCAAAAAGATTGACATGCTGAGTGATTCTACGGACAGCATGGCTTAACTTGTCTACTCGAAGGCCCATCACTTGTATGCGTATTCTATCTTGGGCAGCCCTTTTCAACTGCTTGATATAAGCTTCTAACCAAAAAGGAGTGGCAAGCATTGAATAATTGCGCTCTTCAAATAAGACTTCTTTCAAAAAAGGCACTTTAATTCCGACAACGCTTTGTTCTTCAATCACGGATGAGCTCACTTTTACAAGCCCTTGAAGTTCCTTATCTCTATTTGCCAGCATAGGCAAAGTTTTAGCGACACCTTCAATGATTTGCTCAGCCTCTTTTTTTAAAACGGCCATCTCACTTTTAGCGCGTGCATATTCAGCCATCAATTGAGTGCGTTTGAGATCTATGGATGGCAATAGCTTTAAATATAATTTTAAGCGTTGTTTTTCCTTTTGCAGATTTTTTTTGCCGAGTGAGGTTTTGACCATACTTCCCACATCCTATTTCTATTTTTTTGGAAAGTATTTATCTATTAAGGCTTGTTTCATAAGTAATTCATGCGGCTCAAAACACTCTGCTAAAGTTACCCAGGAAAGATCTAATGCTTGAATCAATGGCAAAGAAACATGGATATCCATAAATCTTTTTCGAAAAAGAGCGCTAAATTTAAGGAGTTTTTTGTCAAACTCGGAAAGCTCAAATGCCATCGCCTGTTTTTTTGCAGCTTCGGTTGCATTAGCGTAAAAACGAATCATCGTATTCATAATCTGAGAGTGATCTTCACGCGTCACTTTCCCAATGACGTGTTGTTTCAACCTCGACAAAGATCCAAAAGGATCAATATAACCATCGTGAAGATAATATTGCCCTTCTGTAATAAATCCCGTGTTATCCGGTACGGGATGGGTGACATCGTTTCCTGGCATCGTTGTCACAGACAATATAGTGACGGAACCAGCATCTTTAAAGTCGCACGCCTTTTCATAGCGCCTTGCTAATTGCGTATAAAGATCGCCCATATATCCCCGAATAGCCGGAATGCGTTCCAATGCAATACCAATTTCCTTCATCGCATCTGCATAGGCTGTCATATCGGTTAGTAAAACCAAAACGCGTTTACCCTGTTCAACTGCAAACTTTTCAGCAACGGCAAGAGCCATATCAGGGACTAACAATCTTTCTACAATTGGATCTGAAGCCTGATTTACAAACATCACAGTTTTATGAAACATCCCATGGTCTTCAAATGCTGTTTTGAAGAAATAGTAATCGTCGAAAATAAGCCCGAGACCTCCAAAAACAACAATATCTGCATTCGCTTGAAATCCTATGCGAGCGAGCAATTGGTTGAAGGGCTCTCCTGCTACTGAGAAAATAGGGATTTTTTGACTTTCAACGAGGCAATTGAAAAGATCGATCATGGGCACATTTGTTTCGATCATTTTGCCCGGCATCACCCTCATGACAGGATTAACAGTTGGCCCAGCTACTGCAATTTTGGGATCCGCTGTTAGGTCAGGCCCATTATCTAATGGCTCGCCGTTTCCGCGAAAAATTCTTCCAAGAATGTTATCCGAGTATGTCACATCTAAGGATTTTCCAAGAAATCCCACTTTGGCATCTGTTGAAATGCCTTTACAGCCTTCAAATATCTGTAAAGTGACGATGTCATGATCTAAGCCTACAACTCTTGCAAGCGAATTCATTCCATCATTATTTTCCACCAAAGCAAGTTCGCCAAATGCGGCATGTTTAGCCCTAACGCGTAGAGTATCGCCAACAATTTCTAAAATACGCGTATGACGAACAAGTTCTGAAATCATGATTAAAAGGTCCTTTATTTTTTTCAACTTCCCTGCCCCTTCTTGTAAACAAAGCAAGGTTTTAATTGCAAAGAATATGTGGTAAACATATTTTGAAGTGTATTATTTTATGCTAACAGAGAAACGCATGCGCTGGATATTGTTAACTCTATTATTCTTAGCTTCTTGTGAAAAAGAAGTGGTCACTAAATCCGTTCGTCCGGTGAAAACTATTCAAGTCAGCAAAACCCCTTCTGTAGATAATCAACTCATCTTTCCCGGATCATTGCGGGCTTTCAAACGCGCCGACCTCTCCTTTCGTGTGGATGGAACTGTTATCTTGCGCGATATTACTGTTGGACACAGGGCAGCCAAAGGTGAGATTTTAATTCAATTAGATCCTCGGGAATATGAAATTGCTCTGCAAAAGGCAAAAGGGAAGGTAGAAAGTTACGATGCGCAAATTAACTTTGCCCTCAATGATTATGTAAGAATGCAAAAAATTTACGAAAGAGATCCTGGAGCAATTAGCGAAAGCCTTTTGGATCGGAAACTGGAAACGAGTAATCGGCTAAAAGCCGAATTGACCATTGCCCAAGGGGATTTTGATCAAGCTGCGGATAATTTGTCTTATGCTTCTTTAAAAGCGCCTTTTGATGGAATTATAGCGGCTATTTATGTTGAAAACTACGAACAAGTGCGTGCAAAACAGGTCGTATTGCGTTTTTTGGATATCGCAGATCGAGAAATGGAAATCAATGTTCCGGAAAAGTATATCAACGCTCTCCTTGAAGGAAAAGATCAACTGCAATTTGAAGTTCGCTTAGATGCTTTTCCCAATATAGTCCTTCATGCATCGATCAAAGAAATTGGAACGGAAGCTTCTAATACGACACAGACCTATCCTGTCACCCTAAGTTTACAAAAAGTTCCAGACGAACTTTCCCTTTTGGCAGGTATGAGCGGTAGAGCTTTTCTTGTAAGACCAAGTGAAAATTTAAGCCATACATTCAAAATCCCAAAATCAGCGATTTTTACCGATAATGGACGTACTACTTATGTATGGGTAGTTAATCCAAACACTCAAACAGTTCACAAGAAGGCCCTCAAAATAGATGAAAGCAATAAAGAGAATACCATTATCGTTCTAGAAGGACTCTTTAATGGAGAGAGAATAGTCACAGCTGGCACAAGTTTTTTAATTGAAGGGCAACAAGTTAAGCTTGACGAGGAGCTATCCAAACCATGAGAAAACTCGTTGAGTTTGGCCTGCAATACAAAGCTGTCATGTTATTGATCACGGTCATTATCGCAATTGGTGGAATTTTTAGTTTCTTTTCTCTTGGACGGCTAGAAGACCCTCCATTTAGTGTAAAGTCCGCTTTAGTGATCACGCAATATCCAGGGGCAACTCCAGAAGAAGTCGAACAAGAAGTCACTGATCGCCTTGAAACTGCTATTCATCAGATGCCACAAATAAAGCACATCTATTCGATGTCGCGTGATGGGCTTTCTTATATTAAAGTAGATATCAAAGACCGCTACTGGGCAAAAGATTTGCCTCAGGTATGGGATGAATTGCGCAGAAAAATCAACGACGCTGCTTCCTCTTTACCCCCTGGAGTTGATGCACCAAGGGTTGTGGATGACTTTGGATTTGTTTTTGGTTTTTTACTCGCCATAACAGGCGATGGGTTTAGTTACGCTGAATTAGAAGACGTCGCAGAAAAAATACAAAAACAGCTCTATCTGGTGCCCAATATTGCGCGTATTGATTTATGGGGAGCCCAGCAAAGAGTGATCAATTTAGGGATCTCTAACCAAAAATTATCTGAATTACGCCTATCTCCTCAAACTATTCAAAGCTTGCTTCTTAAGCAAAATATGGTTGTCGATGCAGGAAACGTGGATCAAGGAGAGATTCGCTATCCAATGCATCTTTCAGGAGAATTTAAAAAACCCCTTGAAATTGAAGAGTTAATTATTCAACCACGAACGAATGATCTCATTCAAGATGCTCTTGTAAAACAGAAAGCAAAAAAAAATAATGAAAATTCATTTGTGCAAGAAATTGAGAAAAATGAAAAAAATAAGTTTTCTTTAGGTGATATCGCGACAGTTTCCGTAGGTTACCAAGATCCACCAATAAAAATAATGAAATTTAATGGGACCCCTGCAATTGGCATTCAAATTGCAGGAACAGAAGATAGTAATATCGTAGAAGTAGGGCGACAAATTGATGAACAGCTACACAAAGTGCAAAGTGAGCTTCCTATTGGGATCGAATTGCACAAGATTTCTTGGCAATCGACAATAGTCCAAGAATCGATATCGGGCTTTGTTTTAAGTATGATTGAATCGATTGTAATCGTTTTGATTGTATTGCTCATTCCAAGTGGAATCCGCATGGGAGGAATCATTGGATTAGACCTTGTCCTTACCATTCTCGCCACTTTCCTCTATATGTATTTCATGAAAATACCACTAGAACGCATGTCTTTAGGAGCATTGATTATTGCAATGGGAATGATGGTTGATAACTCTATTGTGGTTGCAGATGGAATTGCAGTCAACTTGCGCAAAGGAATGGATAGATTTCAAGCAGCAGTGACAGCGACAGCAACGCCCGCTTTGCCTTTACTTGCAGCTACGATCATTGCAGTCATGTCTTTTTACCCCATCTATGCCTCTGAAGGCTCAACGGGAGAATATTGCCGCACATTGTTTGTCGTTGTGGGAATATCTTTAATGATAAGCTGGTTTATCGCTCTTTTGATGACTCCTCAACAGTGTCTTTGGTTCCTTGATAGTAAAAAACAAGGTACTGAGACAGATGAGTTTAATACCCCCTTTTTCAAACGATTTAGAAAACTCATTGGAGGGGTCATTCATTACCGTGTGCTTTCCGTTTGCGCCCTCCTTGTTCTTTTGGTTGTCTCTTGTATTGGTTTTCAATATGTGGTCAAGCTTTTCTTTCCTAACTCAACACGGCCGCAGCTGATGGTAGATTATTGGGCACCTGCCGGAACTTCTATCCATGAGGTCGCCTCCAAGACGAATTTGATAGAAAAAAAATTCCAAGAAGATGAAATGGTAGAATCTATTTCAAGCTTTATTGGAGCTGGGCCTCCTCGATTTTATCTTCCCGTTGATCCAGAATTCATTTATCCCAACTATGGCCAATTGTTAATAAATTTTAAAAAGTATCAAGACATTGACCCCTTCATTGCAAAACACTCTCAATGGCTTCAAAATGAGTTTCCAGAGGCCTTGGTAAGGATTCGAAAATATAACGTGGGCCCAGGAGATGCTTGGAAATTCGAATTGAGAGTCTTAGGACCATACGATGTCAATCCAAGCGACCTAAGGCATATTGGATCAAGTCTATTATCAAAGATTCAAAAGACGCCACTTGGAACAGATTGGAGACTTGATATCATGAACCCTGTCAGACAACTTAAATTTGACTACGATCAGAAAAGAGCTCGCTCTGCAAATATTTCACGAGAAGACATTGCGAATGCTCTTAAACGGGGATATGATGGTTTGAATATTGGGCTCTATAGGGGAAAAAATAAGCTCTATAAGATTCAGTGGCGCAATACCGATGAAGAGAGACATTCACTATTATCACATTTAGATACCTTGCCGATTAGGGGAGAAAATAATGTTTCATCTATCCCTCTTTCACAAGTCAGCGATCAGACAGATTTCCGGTGGGAAGAGCCCTATATTCTTCGTTGGGATAGGCAACGACAAGTCGCTATCCAAGGCTCTCCTATCCTTACATCAACTTTTGTGGATTTAAAAGAAAGCGTATCGAAAGAAATCAATCATTACCCTTTGCCTAAAGGTTTTAGTTTATTTTGGGATGGAGAAGAAGATAGCAGTAAAACAGCTCAGCAACAACTTCTTCCAGGAGTGGTTCCTGCCATTATTGTGATCTTATTATGCCTTGTCATCACATTCAATGAGTTCAGACCTATCGCTGTCATTCTTTTTACGATTCCGTTTGCGATCATTGGGATAACCGGAGGACTACTCCTTTTTGATGTGCCTTTCGGATTTATGGCACTTCTTGGATCGATGAGTCTTGCTGGTATGATGAATAAAAACATTGTCGTCCTTCTCGACGCTTGCAATGAGAACCTCTCAAAAGGCATGCATCCATACAATGCAATTATTGAAGCTGCTGTATCTAGAGCAAGACCTGTAATGCTTGCAGCAGGCACAACCGTTCTTGGTGTCATTCCCCTATTGCAAGATGTCTTTTGGATTGGTTTAGCTGTTTCCATTATGGGGGGACTCGCGATAGGTTCTGTTCTCACACTCATCGCTGTACCCCTTTTTTATGCGATCATTTATCGCTTGCAGCCACCGGAAATGGGATCTAATTAATGAAAAAATTTTTAACTCGATTTTTTGGCTTCTCCTTCGAAAGCATAAGCTTTCTATTTTTACTGACAGGATGCTTTAGAGTAGGGCCTGATTTTAAATCGCCTGAAACGACCACTCAAGAGTCGTGGACGGAACAATCGCCTAAAATTACAATGGACCAAAATGTAGAAATCGGCCCCTGGTGGAACAATTACCGCGATGACACACTCAACGCTTTGATTGAGTATGCATTGCAAGAAAATTTCACTTTAGAAGCTGCCGGATATAGAATTCTTGCGGCAAGGGCAAATTTAGGATTTGCAGTTGGAGAATTCTTTCCTCAGACACAGCAATCAGAAGGATCTTTTATTAGAAAACATATTAGTGCAAATGCTCCAAATACCTCAAGCGTAGATCGCGACTTTTTAGATGGCATTTTAGGTTTGCGCATTGCCTGGGAATTAGATTTTTGGGGGCGTTTTTATCGAGGTGTGCAGGTTGCACATGGAGAATATGCTGCAACAGAAGATGATTATCTAGATCTTAAGAGAATTCTTATTTCAGACATCGTTGTAGCTTATATTCAACATAAAACATTTCAAAATCGTATAACCATTCTCGATCGAAATATCGCTATTCAATACCGCAGTAAAGAGATGGCTAAAGTGCGCTGGGAAGAAGGTTACGAATCAGAACTCGATTATGCTCAAGCAGTCACCTTATGGAAAGAAACCAGGGCTCAAAAAACAAACTTAGAAATTGAGCTTAAACGCAAGCTGACAAGTATTGCGCTGCTTGTCGGATTAACTCCTGAGGCATTTTCTTGTCATTTTACTATTAATTCAGAATCGATTAACACTCCAAAGGATGCTGTGATTGGATACCCAGCAGAAATTCTATATCAACGCAGTGACTTGCGCCGTAGTTTAGATCTTTTATACGCACAAAATGCGCGCGTAGGGATTGCCGTGAGCGATCTATTTCCACGCATTTCATTTACAGGTTTTTTGGGACTCGAATGTGGTTCTAATACCCATTCTACTGCCAATCAGATGGGAAAAAAATTCTTTAGCAACAGCAGTCTTACCTTTTTTTATGGACCAGATTTTGCTTGGCCGATCTTAAACTATGGCCGCCTTGAAAATCGCATAAAAGAACAATATGCTTTGCTTAACGAAGGAATGGCTACATATCGAAATCAAGTGCTAGAAGCTTATAAAGAAGTAGAAGACGCTTTAACCTTCTTTGTTAAATCTATAGAAGAGACGGCTGATTTGGAGCACAGTTTTAAATATGCCAAAAGATCTGTGGATATTTCGACCCTCCAATACCAAGAAGGTCTTGCCGACTACTCACGGGTTCTCAATTCTTTACAGCTTCAAGTAGCTGCTGAAGATACTTTAGCTTTATCTCAAGGTAACATAAGTCTTGCTTACGCCACCATTTTCAAATCTATTGGCGCTTTATGAATAGTTTAAGCTGCATTCGCGAAGCTAACGTAAATTTTTCTCAATTAGACTTCTTTCGAAACTAAAATCACTTCATAAGGCCGTTCAACATCGACTATTAGTCCTTTTTCTTTCATCGTTCTTATCGTTGTATCGTTTTTACCGTTGATTTTAAAAAAGTCTTTTGTTTCATATACGGCGCGCTAATTTTCGTTGCTACCTCGATTGGGGGAGGGTATTGCGTCACAAAAAGTTTACGAAAATATTTTTATCATATCAAAGATTTAAGAGGGACTTCTTTTGAGCGGGAATTGCTGAGACGACAAAAGAGTATGCTAATCTCTAATAAAACCGCTTGCCACTAAAGTTTTTCTCAGCTTCCATGGTGAGCAGTAGTTGACATGGCGTAAAGCGCTTGCCAAAGTCGTTTGTAAATGCCTTTAGCCTTCTTACAACATAATCAACCCCAAGATCATCGGCATATCTTAAAAGTCCTCCGCGATAGGGAGGAAACCCTATTCCTAGTATAAGAGCCATATCTAAGAGGGGCGCGTTTTCAACAACCTTTTCTTCAAGGCATCTCACAGCTTCGTTGATCATACTTAAAAACAAACGATCGCAAATGACCTCTTTTGCCAGTTGCATACCTGAAACAGCAGGTTTAACAAGTGTCTGCACTTTTGGATTAAATTTCCTCTTATCTTTTTCTTGGTAAGTGAAAAATCCTGCCCCGACCTTTTTGCCAAAAAGCTTCTCTTGATACATGTCATGAAGAAGCTTTGGCATTTTCATTCTCTCCCCATACGCCTCTTCAAGTATTTTACAGGCTTTATAGCAAACATCTAAGCCCACTTCATCTGCCAATACAAAAGGAGACATCGGCATGCCAAAGACTTGCATCACCTCTTCAATCGCTGTAAAGCTTATCCCCTCTTCATACATTCGCAAAGCTTCGTTCATCCCTGAAAGAAGGATGCGATTGACTAAAAACCCTGGACAATCTTTTACAACAATCGGCACTTTTCCAAGCCGTTGGCAAAGATGGACAGCTTGCGCAATCTTGTCCAAAGAGGTTTTATCGGATGTCACCACTTCGACAAGCGGCATTTTATCGGGAGGATTAAAAAAATGAAGCCCTAAAAAGCGTTCGGGATGCTTTAAATCTATGCCAATCTCTGCAAGAGTCAATGATGAGGTGTTCGTGGCAATCAGCGCATCTTTTGACACAACACTTTCCACTTGAGCTAAAATTTCCCGTTTCAAGTTAATCTCTTCAATTGCTGCCTCAATCACAAGATCTGCGTGTTTAAACCCTGAATAGTCGATCGTCCCGCTTATCTTTTGATAAAGTTGTAAAGCTTTGCCATATGTCATTTTTTTTCTTTTGATCTGACTTTGATAGGCGTGAAATATTGTCTTAAATCCTCTTGTTAAAGATGGCCAATCGACATCTTTTATTCTCACATCAATCCCTTTAAGGCTTAATACATAGGCAATTAAACTCCCCATCGTCCCAGCTCCAATCAAAGCAGCTGATTGGATAACTGCTGTCGGAATCTCCTTATAGGCCTTTTTTAATGTATCTTGAGTAAAAAATAGGCGGATGAGGTGTCTTGACTTGCTTAAGGCCTTATTTTTCTCTTGAAGAAACGTGTTAATCTCGACTTGTAATCCCTCTTCAAGAGGAAGAGAATATGTTTCCTTAATGAGCTTTAAAAGAATCAATGGAGCCAAATAGCGCCCCTTGGTTTTCTTTAAAATCTCTTGCTTTGCCTTGCAAAAGCAAATAGATCGCCATAAAGGATTGTCTTGTAAAAGATTTGAATGCTTATAGGGTGAAATTTTATTTGATAAAATTTTATCGATAAAACTATTTACCCCCTCTTCAAGAAACTCATGTGCAATCACCCCATCGACCAAGTGGATTTTTAACGCTTTTTTTGCATCGATAAGGCGCCCTCCCAAAATAAGGGGAAGTCCCGCTGCAAGTCCAACGCGCCTTACAAGGCGCTGAGAGCCACCCCATGCGGGATAAATCCCTAAGCTCACTTCCGGAAGCCCTAAGATTGTTGCAGAAGAATCTGTTGCCAATCGATAAGAGCAGCAAAGAGCAAGTTCAAGCCCTCCTCCTAGGCAGGCGCCGTGAATGAGGCAAAGTGTCTTAAACGGCATATTTTGCAGTTTATTGAAAGTACTGTGCCCTTCCATAAGCAGCTCTTTCACTTTTTCGTCGCTATCTGGTGATTCAAGTAATGGAGCGATGGAATAAAGATCGACTCCTGCAATGAACCCTTCTTCCTTGGCGCTTTGGATGATGAGTAATTTTATCCCCGTATTGTTTTTAGCTTTTTCAAGAATCTCTTCTAACTCCAGAAGAACTGGGTATGATAGGGTATTGACCTTAGAGTCCGGTAGATCAAAAACGACCCTAAAAATCCCAAACGAATCAAGTGATGTGTGAAAATATTTTCCCATTATTCTACCTCCAAAAGTACAGCTTGCCCCTGTCCTCCCCCAATACAAAGAGAGGCGATACCACGTCTTTTTTTTCTTCTTTTAAGCTCTTTAAGAATTGTAATGACAAGTCTTGCACCTGTGGCTCCAAGAGGATGTCCTAAGGCAATAGCACCTCCATTGACATTGAGTATTTCTAAATCAATTGTCCCAAGTGCCTTATTAAGACCTAATTCTTTTTGACAAAAAGTATCTAAGGAAAGGGCCTTGACACACGCGAGCACTTGCGCTGCAAAGGCTTCATTGATCTCAAATAAATCGATGTCATTTAAAGTTAGAGATGTTTTTTGCAATAATTTTGAGATGGCAAATGCTGGCCCAAGGCCCATCCTTGCAGGATCAAGTCCAACTTCTGCTGATCCAATGATAAACCCAAGCGGTTTTAAGCCAAGATTCTTTGCAACAGATTCGCGCATTAAAAGAAGAGCTGCTGCTCCATCGCTCACTTGGCTTGAGGTTCCGGCCGTCACTGTGCCTGTCAACTTGTTAAAGGCGGGCTTTAACGCTTGTAAGTGAGCGAGTTTTTGGTCGGATCGCACTCCATCGTCATGAGTTTGAAGCTTAGCTTCTTCTGATAAGGCGATAAGGGGATGCACTTCATTCAAAAATCTTCCCCCTTGTTGCGCATTAAATGCTCTTTGCTGACTTAATAAAGCAAATTGATCTTGTGCATTTCTATCGATTTTAAATTCCCTTGCTAAATTTTCAGCCGTCTCCCCCATCGAAAGCCCTGAAAGAGGATCTGCAATAGATGGAAAATCTGGCATAAGCATTTTAAGCCTGAAAGAAAGAAGAGTTGAGAGTTTTTTTTGTAACGTCTTCGCCTTAAAAAGCTGCATTAAAAAATCTTTGTAACTATCCTTGATCGCAATCGGGATATTACTCATCGATTCAGTCCCACCGGCAATGACCACATTGCACTTTTGCAAGGCAATTTTTTCCGCAGCGCTTAAGATAGCTTCAAGACCTGAGGCGCAATTTCGATTGACGGTATAGCTTGGCATCTTATCGGGAAGACCTGCTTTATAGGCAATGACTCTTGCAATATTTGCAGATTTTAAGGACTGGAAGACGTTGCCAAATATGAGCTCATCAACAATGTTTTTATCGATATCGACCTTTGCGACCAGCTCTTTGACGATATAAGCGCCAAGATCTTCTGCTTGCATCTTAGCAAGAGAGCCTCCCGCTTTACAAAAGGGTGTACGGATCCCTTCTACAATCGCTATTTTATCTTGCATAAATTTCATCTATCTCTTTGGTAAATTTCTTGATCACAGCATCTCTTTTAATTTTCATCGAAGGGGTTAAATCACCCCCTTTTACAGTCAAGGGCTCTAAAATAAAGCGAAAGGCGCGCACGCGCTCTGCTAGGTCTAAATGGCAATTGATCTCTTTCATGTGCGCATTCATTTGACTTTGAATAAATGCGCCTCTTAAAAATTCATCGTCTGTAAGATCCTCTTGGCTTTGCTCTATTTTAAGGCGTGTGAGCACATCGCGGTTGGGAAAATAAAGGGCCGAGACAAATTTTTTCTGTTCAGCGACAAGAAGCGCCATTTCAATTAAGGGGTGTTGCGTAAGGGCATTTTCTATGGGAACTGGAGATATCTTTTCGCCTCCTACTGTCTTGTAAAACTCTGATAATCTGCCACTTAAAAAGACATACCCCTCTACGTCCTGGTAACCTTTATCCCCTGTATGTAAAAAACCCTCTTCATCAATCATAAGTCCATTTTGTTTCAAGTATCCACGCATCACGAGCGGGCCTTTTATTAATATCTCACCTTGATCGGTTGTTTTCATCTCATGACCAGATAACAGGCGGCCGACAGAACCAGGTCTTGTATGGTGAGGCGTATTGACACTAAGAGGACAAGCTTCTGTCAGCCCCCATCCCTCGTAGACGGGAATTCCAATACCAGAATAAAAGCGGTGCAAAAAGCTGCTTAAGTGAGCGCCCCCTGAAATTAACATTTTCAAGTTACCCCCAAGCGCCATTCGCAATCTGCGATATACCAAACGATCTAATATGGGCAACAAGAGCTGTCTAAAGATTCCTTTCTTTTGCATTGCCAGATACAAGGCAAATCTTCCGATTAATTTGCTAAAAAAAGGGGCATGTGCCACTTTTTCGCTCATGCTGCTATGTACCCTTTGAAGCAGGCGCGGCACGACAGCCATCATCGTCGGCTGCACCTCTTGACACACCTTTGCAAGATTTTTATAATCACTCGTGTAATAGATGCTAACGCCGTTGTATAACATCCAGAAATTAAAACAATGTCCAAAGACATGTTCAAGCGGTAATATACTTAAATAGCGATCATTGGCACCGTCCCAAGAAAAGCCGTCAAAATCTAAGCTAAAGCATACATTTTCGTGTGTGAGCTCAACGCCCTTAGGCTCGCCTGTACTTCCGCTTGTGTAGATGATCGAAGCGATATCTTCAGGGCGTATTGAAAGAAGTAATCTAGAAAAGCTTTCAGGATCTTTTTCAAAAGCCATTTGTCCCTTCGATAAAAGACTTTGCAAGGGGGTCACATTCGTTGGTAAAACTGCCTTCATATCAAGAGATACAATTGTGCTAAATGAAGAATCTTTTACCATCTTATATAATAAAGGATCGCTAACCTCCGTAAAGATGATTTTACTTTCAGTTTCTTTGACTTCATATTTAAAATGTTCATCTGAAATAGTCGTAAAAATCGGGACGCTAATTCCTTGAGATAGAGCAATTGCGATATCAGCTGCCATCCAATAAGGAGACGTATGGGCATAAATGACAACTGCCTCTCCCGGTTTTAGGCCAATCTCTTTTAGTCCCAAAGCGAGAAATTTCACCATCTGCATAAACTCTTTAGATGAGATCGCTTGCCATTGTCCACCTACACCCCTAACATTAAGAGCTTTAGGATTTGTGGGTTGCAGTTCTATTTGCTTAAATAATTCAGCGTATGTGCGACATTTTGGCATGGGGCTCTCCTCTTCAATCTTCATATAGCACAATCTGCAAATATTGGGATAGTGAATGTCTAGCCATTCCCGCTAAAAATTGCAGCCTTTCGAGGCTGACAATAGACTTCTTTCGAAACTGGAATCCCGTGCCTCTGCCTGTGCCCGTGCCTCCATCCTATTACCCATATGTGTACTATCGCTGCTACCGCAGCTTGATTATCAACTACTTGCAACCCCACATTCCACGTCGCTTCGCTCCGTTTCATGCGGGGCTATCACACTTTGGTCACTGCCGTGACCAGCGGCGGCAGCCGCTTTCAGTGCAGCAGCCCCGCATGAAACGGAGCGAAGCGACGTGGAATGTGGGGTAGAAGCGAAATAAAATTAGAGCTGCAGCAGCAGCGATAGAAAAGATATGGGTAATAGGATGGGTATTGCGTCACCCTAAAAACGGCAGTTGCAGACGCTAAAAAAGTAGAATAAATCTTGTAAAAACGTGTCGCATGATAAATGCAAGAAGAGTAGATTTGAGTAATGGAACAAGTTGAACATTTAAACCTGCCCCATTTACTTTTAGATGTCGGAAACACAAAAATTGGCGCCGCCATTTTTTTGGATGGAAAAATGCTTTCCACATTTAGATCGATTCATAAAGGAGCTACATCTTCATCTCATTGGCAACATGAATTAATCGACTATTTAAGGCCATATAGTTCCTTACAACACGCGCTTATTGCATCCGTTGTACCATCTCTTAACGATTGCCTTATTGCATGCCTAAAGCGCTTAAAGTTACACGTGCGCTTTGTAGAAGAGATTCCTTGCAGTATTAAAACCAGCTGCCAGCACGTTGGCGCCGATCGACTTGCCGATATTTATGGCATGAGAGAGCGATATCTTGGCAATTGCATCTCCATTTCACTTGGTACTGCTTTAGTCTTTAACGTCATTAAAAACGCGCAGTTTTGTGGGGGCGCAATCGCTCCCGGATTTGGGATTGCCTCACTTGCTTTGGCCAACACTTGCGCCCTTTTATCTACTTTGGACCCTTATGAAATAAAGCGTCCATCTGTTGTTTGTGGGAAAGACACCGTCAGCAATATTCAAAGTGGCATTTACTATGGAACACTCGGCATGATCGAGAAGATTATCAAAGAGCTAAAAAATGAATGCTTTAATCATGAATCGATAAAGGTTATAATGACAGGGGGTGTATTTGCCGATCACTCCCCCTCTTCCTTAGGAAATCAGTTAAAAGAAGACTTAAAGCACATCGTAGATGGATTTGATGAGCACTTAACACTCATCGGCCTTAACGCCATGTATAAAGAAAATAGGCATTTATTTTTAGGTAAAAACACATGATGATCACGGCACAAAAGGAAGGGGTTTTAATCGACTTTTTAACCCTTTTAAGCCCTTTAAGCTCCAAAACAACATTAAGATCTTGGGTTAAAGAAGGAAGAATTCTTGTAAATGGCGCCTTAGCCAATCGCGCTGACATGCCTATTTTTCCGGGCCAAAAAATTGAGCTTGGCAAAAAAATTGAATTAATTGGCAATCGACTTCGCGTCGTTTACCAAGACTCACATCTCATTGCCATTGAAAAACCGGCAGGGCTTCTTAGCGTATCAACCGCTTTTCAAAAAACAGATACGGCGCACGCGATGCTCAAAAGGCACTTTTCTCCAAGAAAAATTTTTGTAGTCCATCGACTCGATCAGGACACATCGGGAGTGATGCTTTTCGCCCTCTCTGATGAGGGATATCGGGGGTTAAAGAGGTGCTTTGCAGCGCACGACATCGAACGTACCTACATTGCGATCGTAGAAGGAAAACCCGACAAAGAAAAGGGAACATGGGAGTCATATCTTGCAGAAGACCCACTTTATCGCGTCTATTCTACCTCAGATCCCAATGAAGGAGAGCTTGCGATCACCCATTATGAAGTCATAGGAGAAACAGCGACGAATGCAAGACTAAAACTAAAGCTTGAGACGGGCAAAAAAAACCAAATCAGGGTCCATTGTCAAGACCATGGCACGCCCATTGTCGGGGATAAAAAATATGGCGCTGTGACAGACCCATTAAACCGCCTTTGTCTCCATGCCGCCTTTCTTGGCTTAGACCACCCTATTACGAGCAAGCCATTAAAGTTTGTATCTCCCCCGCCTTTAGGCTTTGATCGACTAGCGCCAGAAATGAAAAGATAAAAAAATCCGGCAGTTGAAAACGGTCCAACTTGCCGGAATTTTTAGGTTTAAACGTATTCAGATTGCTGTGTTTGCGCTTGCTTAGCAGCTTGTTTTGCTAAGGCTTTTGCTTCCTTTTGGCTCTTATGTAAAGCCTTGGCATCGGACCACGTTTTATCAAAGTCCTCTTTCCGCTTTTGACGTCCAAGATAATAATCGTAAATATCGTTGATTGAACCTTTAAAGGCAGGCTTGTAAACAACCTTTGTCAAAGCTAAGGGAACAGTCAGTAGCGCAACGCCTAAATCCACCCACTCATCAGCATAGCGTTTAAAGACCTCTTTTGTCGCTCCCTTTACATTGTAAACATAGCGGTTTGCTGCTAAAAAGTACCCAGCCGCTTTTGGCAAAATAATGAGCGTATTAAAGGCTACTCGGAAAACTCTTGCAGTTATTGTAAAGACACTAAAAATTGTCCCTGCCATCAAAGACTTCATTCTGGTAAATCCAGGTGACATTACTCTAAAAGATCTTGGCACATTCTTCCATGATTTTTCCATGGTACTCTGCCCAGCACAATCCTGTGGACATGCTTGCAGCACACCCCCATGTGCCGTTGTATCAACAGCACGTGCAGCAGCAGCGCACCCAGCGCCACCTGTGGCAAGAGGCACGACGCTAGCGCCGCCACTACCCCCAGTAGCTCTGTAAGCTGCTGCTGTTCTTAGGCGAGCATACTGAGCAGCGTCCATGTATTCATCATCTAAACAATATCCGCCAGCACCCGCCGCATAATCACCTGATCCGCCAGCACCGGCCGCATAACCACCTAGTACCCCTGCAACTCCTGGTAAAGCTCCACTCATCGTATTTCTCCTTAATTTAGTCTTTTAATTATTATTAATTTTTGGCTGTTTTAGCAGCATTTTTAGCCATTTTAGCAACTTTTTCAGCCGCCATCTTTGCATCAAATTGCGCTTTTGCAGCGCTCCATTCTTTGTCAAACTGATCTTTTCTTTCTTGACGCTTGTGATAACAAGAAAGAATTTTTTCGATCGAATTGGTATAGGCTCTTGGATTCACAATTTTACATAGGGCAAATCCTGCAGCAAGGAATGTGACTTTTAAGTCTTTCCACTCTTCGGCATAACGGGTGAATACTTCCGTTGCAGCGCCCTTGATATTGAAGAATTGAGGACCTGAAAATGTTTTATACCAAGCGGCTTTGGGAAGAACGATAATCGTATTAAACGCAATCCTCACAACCCTTGCAGCTAATGTAACGACGGTGTCGATAGTGGCGGCTTTTAGCGCTTTAAATCGCAAATCCCATCGTTTTGAGTGCCCCATGCTCTCACGACGTATCGCCTCCACTTGTATTTCGACCACCTTTCGAAAGGATTTAGGCATTGTAGGCAGTTCGGATTGAAGGCTACCCAGAGATGCAATTAGCAACTTAGTTGGATCTTGAGCATCAGGTAGATGGAAATCTAATAGATGTAAGCCCGGGCCGCCAGCATACAACATCATCTTCGGGGCATAATCTTGGACAAGACTTCCCTGCAATTTTTTGTCTGTCCACACATGATCCATAGGATTAAATGCAGCGCTTCCTGCAGCAGAAGTGCCTAAAGACGGGCTTTCCATTGCACTTGCAATGCCGTATTGATTGCGCAAGCGGTCTAAATCTCTCAGCCCAGCGGCCCTATGAGCGTTTCCCTCCCAAGCTACCGCACGTGCTTGGTCAGCAGCCCAACTATTTGTTTGCGCTTGTGATGTAGGTGATCCCATTAATTATCTCCTTTTTTAAGAAGATAGTATCATATATGAAAATTATAATCAACTAAAAACGAGACAATAGCAATAAACAAAAAAATGCAGTGTTTTCTACAGCGGCATTTGACAATTATGGCGTTAATCTGTTAAATCCTCTCTTAAACTTTAGGATCAAACCTCTTATGTCACGTGAAACAGATCTCAAGACAGTGCCTCACACTTTACTCAAAAGTAAACGCATCTTGTTAAAGCTCTCTGGAGAGATGCTTCTTGGTGAAAGCGCCTTCGGCATCGATCAAGTGGCCTGCTTAAAAGTTGCAAAAGCGATACAGGCCTTACGGGATGGGGGCAATGAAATTGGGATCGTGATTGGCGGTGGCAACATCTTTCGCGGCATTGCACTTCAAGACCTAGGTCTTGCGCGCTCACCGGCTGATCAAATGGGGATGCTTGCCACTATCATGAATGGAATTGCCCTTGAACAGGCCTTAGAAAAAATCGGATGCCCTACAAAAGTGTTATCAGCACTTGAGTGCCCGCGCGTTGTCGAATCTTACACGTGGAAAAGCGCTATAGAGAACCTTTCTCAAGGGAAAGTGGTGGTGTTTGTGGGAGGTACCGGCAATCCATTTTTCTCTACTGATACAGCCGCTGCCATGCGCGCCTCAGAAATCCAAGCAGAAGTTTTTTTGAAAGCCACAAAAGTCGATGGCATTTACGATAAGGACCCCTTAAAACACCCTTCAGCCCTTAAGTATACCTCTTTAACCTATGAAAAAGTTTTACAAGATAATCTTGGCGTCATGGACGCAACCTCTATTGCCCTATGCCGCAGTAATCAGATCCCTATCTTAGTATTCAATATGAAAGAGCTCTTTAGTGGCAAATCTTTAACTTCCCTTTTACAAGAATTTCAAGGAACTATTGTAAGTTAGGGACGTTTCATCTATATTAATTTTTTTACAAAAGGAGAACTTCCATGGATATCCCCGAAGAGACAAAAAAGAATATGCTCGCAGCGATCGAGCATCTAAAAACTGAATTAAAAGGAATAAGAACCGGTAGAGCCAATCCAGCCATGCTCGATAGCGTCATGGTAGAACTCTACGGAACCCTAGTAAGACTGAAAGATATTGCATCAGTGACAGCGCCTGAGGCAAGGCAGCTTCTCATCACTCCTTTTGATCCAAGCAACTCCGCAGCCATTGGAAAAGGAATTGAAAAGGCCAATTTAGGTGTCATGCCAATCGTCGATGGCAACGCAGTGAGGATTAGAATTCCCCCTATGGACGATGCGGTGCGCAAAGAGATGGTGAAGCAATGCCATAAGAAGGCAGAAGAGGCCAAGGTGAGCATTAGAAACATCAGAAGAGATAGCAATAATGAGCTAAAAAAACTTAAATCCAATGGACATATCGCAGAAGATCAAGTGGCGCGAAACGAAAAATCGATCCAAGATCACACCGATAAATTCTGCAAAGAAGCGCAAGATCTCGCAGACAAAAAAGAAAAAGAAGTGTCCACAATTTAAATTCTTGCGTTAAATTCGACTATTTTTTAAGATCTAACCTGTTGATGCGATTTAGTGGTACGGCTTTAATACCCTTATTCATTATCGCCTTACATGGCCCTTATGTTGGCTTCGCCCTTATATTGGCCCCATCGTCTAGTCTGGCCTAGGACACCGGATTTTCATTCCGATAACAGGGGTTCGAATCCCCTTGGGGTCAATAGAGTCTTTAGCTCAGTCGGTAGAGCACCTCACTTTTAATGAGGGTGTCGTTGGTTCGAGCCCAACAAGACTCAATTGTTTTTACTTCCTTCTTATTTCCCTTTATTTTATATTTCCGCCCAAAGGCCTTGATCACCTTTACGGGCAGAATTTCGTTCAGGCGAGAGGCCCCAGATGGTGTAGACGAAGACGAAGGAATAGCGTCAGCTATTGCTGAGGAGTCGGATGCGCCAGATGGGTGCCTAGGAGCCGAACGAAAACTGGCCGTAAAGGTGATCAAGGCCGCTCAAAACAGGTATCGCATGGCAGATGATGTAGAAGAAAATAATGGGGAGTCTCAAGATCAGTCTCTTCCCGATAGACCTTTAGAGTGTTGTGAATGCAAAAGAAACATCGCAGTCGTCTATACAGAGATCGCCTCAGAAAATGTCATACGTACATGCATGTGTACCAACTGCCCTGTACTCCTCAAAAAACTGCACGGCGCCTCGCAGCACTTGCCGGGAACTGGAGCTGATCATGCCGCTGCTGGTTTTTCCTGCGGCAATTGCGGCACGACACTTGAGATGCTTCGCGTTGGAATGCCCTTAGGCTGTAGTGAATGCTACGAAGTTTTTGATGACACACTCTTAAGTGAGCTCATCGCAGCAAACAAGTTGCCAGAAAGAATCACGGCGACAAAAAAGACACATCCTACTCATATTGGAAGAGCTCCTGGTAAAGCCCAAGAGATGAATCCGTCGCTTAAACTGCTTTCTCTTAACGAAGCTTTAACAGAGACCTTGAAACGGGAAGACTATGAACAGGCCGCTTTATTAAGGGATCAGATTAAAGCCTTAACGGATAACGAAGAAGAAGCTGATACGCAAAAAAAAACAGATACAAAAGAGAAAGCGGATAAAAAAGAGGAATCTGATGAAAAAAAACAATAATGGAGATGGCTCCTCCCCTTCCCCTAAATCTAATCCTAACCCGCAAGATATCCCACCCTCTAATCCCAATGCGACACATTCAAAGTTTATCTTAGACCAAAGTAACCCATGGGTAAATAATGGCAACCCCATCTGGCTGGCCTCAAAAATCACATTCATTCGCAATGTCGAAAAATTCCAATTTCCCCATAAGCTTCCGATAGAGCGCAAAAAACATCTGCTAGAACTTGTGTCCAATGCTGTCTTAAATCAGGCAACCGGTTTAAAAACCCCGAGGTTGATTAAGGGAGATGAGATTGGCTCATTAGAAAAAGAGTTCTTATTCGAGCACTTTCTCTCCACAACAAGCTACAATCAATCCCAAGAGACAGAAGGCTTTATCTTAGATGAAAGCGGTGAATTTATCGCAACGCTTAACCTCGGTGACCATATCCATTTATCTCTTCTTAATTGCAATGGAGAGCTAGAAAAGGCGTGGAGCCGCCTGATGAAAGTAGAAACTGCCCTTGGAAAAACGATCAATTACTCCTTTTCACCCAAATTTGGCTTTTTAACAGCCGATCCCACTCAATGTGGGACGGCGATGGTGGTCTCTTTGTATTTACAGCTCTCTGGACTCATACATCTTGGTACTATTGACGATGTCATTCAAAACCTAATCGATGACTCGCTAAGCATTACAGGGATACAAGGAAGTCCAAGCGAAATCATCGGCGATGTCTTAGTCGTGCAAAATCGCTACACCTTAGGCGTGACGGAAGAAAATATCATTGCGAGCATGCACAGCTTCGTCTCTAAAGTGTTGATAGAGGAGCAAAGCGCGCGCGCTACCCTTAAAAACAAGCAAGACGACACCTTCAAAGATCAGGTGAGTCGGGCCTTTGGCATCTTGACCCATTCCTATAAACTCGATGCTGTTGAAGTGTTAAATGCACTTAGCCTTTTAAAACTTGGATTAGAATGTGGTTTCATCACAGGCTCTGATTGCGCCAAGATCAACGAATTATTCTTTAACTGCCGAAGAGCGCACCTACTTGGCCACTTTAAGCAGCAAAAAATAAATCAAGATGAGATTGCGCATTTAAGATCTGACTATATCCACCACGCATTCGATCCGCTAAAACTTACCCTTTAAAGGCCTTATGTCTACAAAAAAAATCATCCTTACAGGCGATCGGCCAACCGGCAAACTCCACCTCGGCCACTACATCGGCTCCCTTGCCGCAAGGGTGAGATTACAAGAAACGCATGAGCAATACGTCATGATCGCAGACACTCAGGCGTTGACTGATAATGCAGCTGATCCGCACAAGGTAAGGCAAAACATTTTAGAAGTGGCGCTTGATTACTTGGCAGTTGGGATCGATCCTGCCCTTACCACCATTTTTATCCAATCCCTTGTGCCAGCACTTTGTGAACTGACGATGTATTATCTAAACCTTGTCACATGGAATCGCCTTAAGCATAACCCTACTGTCAAACTCGAGATTCAACAAAAGGGGTACGGGGAAGAAGTCCCAGCTGGGTTTATGGTCTATCCCATCTCCCAGGCTGCCGATATCACGGCCTTTAAAGCGGAGATCGTCCCTGTCGGCGACGATCAAATCCCAGTCATTGAGCAAACAATTGAGATCGTTCGCAAATTCAATCGCCTCTACAACACGAACGTCTTAGTCGAGCCAAAAGCCGTCACGTCGACAATTGCGCGTCTTCCCGGCATTGATGGAAAGGCGAAAATGAGCAAAAGCCTTGGCAATGCGATTTTTTTGGCCGACTCCCCTGATGAAGTGACAAAAAAAGTGAAGGGAATGTATACCGATCCGGGTCACCTTAAAGTAGAAGACCCTGGTATTGTTGAGGACAATCCCGTCTTTATCTACCTGGATGCCTTCGGCAAGGACACCCTTAAGATCGAAGAGATGAAGGCCCACTACAAAAGGGGGGGCCTTGGCGATTCGGTTGTCAAAAAGTACCTTTTAGAAGTTCTATTGGAGTTTCTTGAGCCCATCCGCAAAAGGCGAGAAGAATATGCCAAAGATCCAGAGTATGCCATGAAGATCTTGTTCGAAGGGACCAAGGTAGCAGAAGTCGCCGCTAACAAGACCCTTCAAGAGGTTAGGTCTGCCATGGGAATTAATTATTTCTAATGCAAGCACTACAGCAAGCCGAATGGACAGTAATGGCAAAAAGGCATGAGGCGCGCCTTGCCCCTACCTTGCTTGCGCATAGGCAAAGGCAAAAACATGGAATTAAGCATCCAATCTGCGACTTTCTCTTTACCTATTACTCATTTCCTGTAAGAAGCCTTGTTTTTTGGCAACCGGGATATGGGATCACCCTTTGTGGCGATGATGAAGGGGTATTTACACATGAGCCCTTTTATACGCTAGATCAAAATGGCATTAGGTTAGACATCACCCGTTTTCCACCACATCGCATCGATTCTTTAAAATGGGTCATATCGCTACTACAGCAAACCCAAAAGCGCCCTCCAAGATATAGTTGCTTAGGCCTACACGAGTGGGCAATGGTCTATAAGAGCGGCACTGTTAGGCACGCGAATCTCCCCCTTCGGATGCAAGAAAAAGAGCTTAGCTCTTTTGTTGAATCGCAAAACATCAATTGCACCCATTACGACGCCTTTAGGTTTTTTACAGAAAAAGCAAAACCTTTAAACATTTTTCAGCCGATTAAAGAGGCGCAGCAAAAGCTTGAGCAGCCAGGATGCGTCCATGCCAATATGGACATTTATAAGTGGGCGTATAAATTTCATCCATGGGTCGGAAGCGATCTCATCGCAGACGCATTTTTACTCGCTGAAAAAGCGCGCACGCTCGACATGCGGGCAAGTCCTTATGATTGCACATCACTTGGGGTTACTCCCATTACCATTGAAACGCCATCTGGAAAGGCAATTTATATTGAAGAGCAGCGCGCTATTGCAGAAAAGGCGGCTTTGATTCGAGAAGAACTTTTGAACCACCTTATACGCCTAAAAACAGCAATTACTAAAGATGGCAATTAAATGATGAAAGAACCCGTATCAATTATTGATATTTCGCAGCCCATTTCAAGAAGTTATGCCTGTTACCCTGGCGATACACCCTTTGACTATACTTTAACGGCTTCTTTTGCCCAAAACAAATGCTATAATTTAACAGCTTTTACAATGAGCCCCCACATCGGATCGCACGCAGATGCCCCAGCGCATGTGTTAAACCTAGAAACGGCAGTTCGAGATGCTAAATTGGCACAAGATCTTGAATTAGAATCACTTTGCAGTGGGGCGGGACATTCCCAAAGGGTGTTGGACCGCTCCACTGCAAATGATTCTGGTTCAAGAGATTGTGTCAAGTTAGCGTCGCGGGCTGCCGTTTTTAGGTTAGATACGATGGAGCCAAAAAACCTTGCCGGCCATTTACCTTTAGCCCCATTTATCGGCCCATGCCTTGTGATCGATGTGTCCCCTTGCAAAGGTGAGATTACCCTTAAAAGCGTTGAAAATAAACTAAAAGGCGATATTCCTTTGCGTATTCTATTTAAGACTAGATTACAACTACGCTTTGATCAATTTGATGAAGAATATGCTTACTTTTCTTTAGATCTCATTGATTTTTTACATGCGAAAGGTGTAAAACTGATTGGCATCGACACCCCATCGGTAGATCATATCCATTCTAAAACTTTAGATGCGCACCATGCACTTATTGCTCATGGGATGGTATGGATTGAAAATTTGGATTTAAGTCAGGCGCAAGAAAACACTTATTTTTTATCGGCGCTTCCGCTTAAACTTATGGAGCTAGAAGCAGCGCCTCTTCGCGCTGTATTAATTTCTTTATGAAGGTAATTTCGGTATACATGAAACCCTTACATCTTAAAACCCCTTTCTTAGAATCTTTAGAACTCGGTGAAATTGCTAAAAGCCGCATTTTTTTAAAAATGGAGGCCATGCAGCCGAGCGGATCTTTCAAAAATAGGGGGATTGGCCACCTTTGTCATCACTTTGCAAGCGTTGAAAAAGCAAAATCTTTTGTCTCCTCTTCCGGCGGCAATGCAGGACTTGCCGTTGCCTATTCAGGAAGATGCTTAAACGTTCCAGTTACAGTCGTAATCCCCAAGTCTTCTCCCCATTTCATGGTTGAAAGGATAGAGCGAGAGGGCGCAAAAGTCATTGTCGAAGGAGAAAATTTTAATGCGGCGGATGATCTTGCGCGCAAACTCGCAAAACAGAGCGGTTGCTTTTATATATCCCCGTTTGATCACCCTCTGATATGGCAAGGGCATGCCTCGATGATTCATGAAATTAAAGATAGCGGCCTAAAACCTGACGCCATTATGCTATCGGTAGGTGGCGGCGGACTACTTTGCGGCGTCATTCAAGGGCTACATGAAGTCGGTTGGAGCGATGTCCCCGTCCTCACAGCAGAAACGGAAGGGGCTGCTTCATTTGCAAAATCTGTACAAGCTAACAAGTTAATCACATTAGATTCAATTGATACCCTTGCAAAATCGCTTGGCGCTAAAACCGTGACCAAGCAGGCGCTTGAGTGGAATAAAATTCACCCCATCATTCCCTACATCGTTTCTGATAAAGAGGCGGTACAGGCTTGCCTACAATTTGCAGATCACCATCGTTTGCTTGTCGAGCCAGCATGTGGAGCTGCTTTATCCCTTGTATATGGCACATACGGCGCTAAAATAGATACAAATAAGTTTCGTAAAATTGCCGTAATTATCTGCGGAGGTTGCGCCGTGACAA